>Ga0193750_1000128_pt1 | contig 22934 bp, 22 predicted proteins | sample L1c1metaG_FD_160569 | JGI IMG/M metagenome (GOLD analysis project Ga0193750, IMG submission 160569) | Soil microbial communities from a riparian zone of the East river system, Colorado, United States - L1c1 | ecosystem: Environmental > Terrestrial > Soil > Riparian zone | place: USA: East River... | reverse complement strand
ACCGACACCAACACCAACCCCAACCCCAACACCAACGCCAACCCCGACGCCAACCCCGACGCCAACCCCGACGCCAACCCCAACTGACACACCAACACCGACTCCGACACCAACTGACACCCCGACGCCGACTCCGACTCCAATTATTGCGACGCCGACCCCAACCCCAACTATATGAGGAATGCTACGGTTATGAGGTCTGTTTTGCTACGGTTTAGGAGAAACAAAATCAATGTGATTAATGTATCCGCCGCTATTCTGGCGGTGACGGCGGGAGTGGTTACTCTCCAGCAGACATTTGGGGAGACGACCGCGTACACAGTCTCGGAGCTTTCCGCCGTGGCCGATGCGGGCCAGGTTCCCTGCCGGCTCAACAACTTGGGCGATGTTGCTGGGAGAGCAGGGGATTCTCTCTCAGGAGAGACTCGAGCTACCATTTGGAATCACGCCAGCTTACACCGAAGGAATTTGGGTAACCTTGCCGGCGGCGAATATAGTTCCGCGTCGGGTATCAACGACGCGGGACAAGCCGCTGGAGCTGCGAATATCGCTAAGGCGATCGTTCCATTTGTCTGGACCCCGACGGGTGGCCTTCAGCGGATTCCGCTGCTGCCTGGCGACAACTGCGGACAGGCGTTCGGCATCAATAAGTACGGCCATGTGGCTGGATATTCTTCGGGCCCGAATGGCAGCAAAGCTTTCCTGTGGACGCGAAGCGCGGGCGTTTACAAGCTCGGCGTCCTGCCCGGCGGCAATTACAGCAGAGCTTGCGACATCAACGACTTGGATGAGGTCGCTGGCACATCCGCCAGCGCGGCCGGCGACCGTGCCGTTCTATGGACGAAAACCGGCAACGTGCGCGATCTTGGGACGCTGCCGGGAGATAATTCGAGCGAGGCCACCGCAATCAACAACAATGGGGATGTCGTTGGGTACTCGAAAGGTCCTCAAGGCATGCGCGCTTTTTTTTGGACTCAAGCAACTGGCATGCAGGATCTCGGGGTGCTCCCCGGTGGAAACTCCAGCCGAGCTCTTGGTATCAACGACTTGGGTGCTGTGGTCGGGAGTTCGACAAGCTCGTCGGGAGATCGCGCCTTTATATGGACAAAACAAGCAGGCATGAGAGATCTCAACAGCGCAGCCTCTGTGACTCTCGGCGTAATGTTTGTCGAAGCACACGCGGTAAACTACACAGGTGAGATCCTTGTGATGGGGATGGCTATGCCCGAATCCAACGGGAGTGGGAGTGGCGGAACTGCTATGCGATGCGCGCCGGTCCCTCCGTCGAGCTTTTTACTGACACCTGCTCGATGAGGGACCGAGGCATGCGAACCAGTCATTTCGTGATACACTCAGCTGATCGCTAACCACTGTAGAGGCAGGCGTGCCGCCTGCACACCACGTGAGAGTTCGCAGCCGACACGGCTGCCACTACAGAAAAACCTCGCAAATAACATTTACGAGCTGACGCACGACGTGCGAATCCGGGTAGAGACACCCATGCTCCGAATACGCTAGCCAAAGCGCAGGCTAAAGTACTATAATAACCAGAATGATCTGCTGCCACTCGTATTCCACCGACTGGGACCAACCCCTGCTCAGCGTGAACAGAGAAAACCGACCGACGCTGGCCAAAGCCTATCTCGAAGACGAGTAGCCCCTGATTAAAACATGAACGCCCCGGAAAACATCGTTGCCGCGATCTATCGCGCCGTCGATTGGATCAATGGCGAACTGCCACCGGATCGGCAGCTCGTCAAGGCGCCGGAGACGCGACTCCTGGGCTCGCAGTCGGTTCTCGATTCGATGCACCTTGTGAGCTTGATCGTGACGATCGAGCGGGAAGTGGAGGAGACATTTGGCGTGGCACTAACGTTGGCCGACGAGCGGGCGCTTTCGATGAAAGAGAGTCCGTTCCGCTCGATCGTGTCACTCGCTGATTACATCGGCATCCTCATAATAGACTAGACGCCCGCCAATGGCTGAGAACAAGGTCGTCTTGATCACAGGGACACGGAAGGGCATTGGCCGCGCCTTGGTCGAGCATTACGCTGGCAGAGGCTGCCACGTCGTCGGGTGCAGCCGGTCCCCGTTTGAAGGGGAACTCCCGAACTATCGGCACTACTGCCTCGACGTTAGCGACGAACCGGCGGTCAAGAGAATGTTCTCGGAGATCCGAAAGCAGGAAGGCCGGCTGGATGTCCTCATCAACAACGCCGGCGTGGCCTCGATGAACCATTCGCTTCTCACTCCTATCACGGCGGTGAACCAAATCATGGAGACGAATTTCACGGGCACGTTTCTCTTCTGCCGCGAAGCCGCGCGCCTGATGCAGCTCCACCGCTATGGGCGCATCGTCAATTTTGCCACCGTGGCTGTCCCGCTGAAACTGGAGGGCGAAGCGGTCTACGCCGCTTCCAAAGCCGCCGTGATTTCCCTCACGCAGATTCTGGCGCGCGAGTTCGCGGACTTCGGCATCACCGTAAACGCGATTGGCCCCGCGCCGATCAAGACCGACCTGATCCGTGGCGTGCCACCCGAAAAGCTCGACGCGCTGATCGAGCGCCAGGCAATCAAGCGCTATGGTGAGCCGCGGGATGTGATCCAAGTCATCGACTTTTTCGTGCAACCCACAAGTGACTTTGTGACCGGCCAGGTCATTTTCCTGGGAGGCGTCTGATGTTCATTGATTTTCTATTTGAGGTGTTCCGCGAAAATGCGGAGTCCGAGGCGGTCATATGGCGCGACCAGAGTTTCGTATACGGCAAACTTTTGGACTGGACGAATCATTGGCGCAGCTATCTGCGGGAAAATCGGATCGCGACCGGAACGGTCACAGCCATCGAGGCGGATTTTTCGCCAAATGCGATCGCGCTCATGTTAGCGCTGATTGAAAGCGGCTGCATCGCGGTCCCGTTGACGTCTTCTGTCGCTGCGAAGAAAGGCGAGTTCATGGCGATTGCCGGAGTCGAGGCGTTGCTTGAACTCGATGCGTGTGACGAGGCGCGACTGACGCGTTTCGAACGACCCCCAACGCACGAAATCCTGCAGCGGCTACGCGGCCGCCGGCACCCCGGGCTGATTTTGTTTTCCTCCGGCTCGACGGGGGAGAGCAAGGCGGCCGTCCACGACATCGTCGGCATGCTCGGCAAATTCAAGAGCCGCCGGCATGCGCGACGCGCCATCACGTTCCTGCTTTACGACCACATCGGCGGCTTCAACACGATGCTCTACCAGCTCTCCAACGCGGGATGCATCGTGACGGTGCAGGATCGCGATCCCGACACCGTGTTGTGCGCAGTCGAGCGGCACAAAGTGGAACTATTGCCCACTTCGCCGACGTTCATCAACCTTATTCTCCTGAGCGAAGCGTATCGCCGTTACGATTTGTCTTCGTTGAAAATCGTCACCTACGGGACCGAGCCGATGCCGGAGAGCACGCTGCGCCGCTTTCACCAGGTGCTGCCCCACATCGAGCTTCAACAGACTTACGGGCTGTCGGAAGTCGGCATCTTGCGTTCGAAATCACGCTCGTCCGATTCACTCTGGGTCAAGCTGGGAGGCGAAGGATTTCAGACCCGCGTCGTGGACGAGATTCTCCAAATCAAGGCGGAGTCGGCGATGCTCGGCTATCTCAACGCGCCAAGCCCATTCACCAACGACGGCTGGTTTAATACCGGTGACAAGGTCGAAGTGGACGGCGACTATTTCCGAATCCTCGGGCGTCAGTCTGAGATCATCAACGTCGGCGGCCAGAAAGTTTACCCGGCGCAAGTTGAAAGCGTCGTGCAGGAAATGCCAGAAGTCGCAGAGGTGTCAGTCTATGGCGAAAAAAATGCCATCATGGGCCAAATCGTGTGCGCCGCGATTCGACTTCGGGAGTCGCGCGACACGCGGCAATTCCATCGCGAGCTCAGGCAGTTTTGCCGGCAGCGGCTTCAGGAGTTTCAGATTCCCGTCCGAGTCAGGCTTGTGGAAAATGCGCTGCACGGAGAACGCTTCAAAAAGAATCGGCGGGAAAGCGTGGCCAGCTGATGAAGTTCAAGCAAGACACGCTTGCGAGCGTTCACGACCAGATGGCGCTCGTCAAAGCCCAATCCACCGGGGGCTTTTTCACGAACTATTTCCGCCAGGAAATGGTGGGACCACAGATTCTCACCGCCGCAACAGCTCGGAGCGTCTTGCTGGCCAATGACGAACACGATTTCTTCCGGCTCTATTTTTTTACGAACGATCTAGCCGACCTCGAGCAGATCCTGCGTGACGCGGACTTTCCCGGCGACGTAGTCGCTGGTTACCTCACAAGGGCGGCCGACGAAAACATCGCCGCCGCGTTTCAGCAATCCGGATTCAATCCCATCGCTACTTACCGCCGCATGATAACCTATCGATTGCCCCCACAGCGGCCAAATCCCGCACCGGAATACGCAATCGCTGCCGACGTGGACCAGCTCTACGAAGATCTCTTTCAGACCTTCAACAAATACACCGATCATCTGCCCACCAAAAATCGCCTGCACGGTTACGTCGTAAATCAGTGGGTCATCGTCAACCGCCAGGCCGGCCGGATCCTCGGCGCGGTATGTTTCCAGCTTCAAGGCCCGCGGGTGAACTACAATTACCTCTACAACTTGAGCCACAACGGCCTCGATTTTCTCCGGCTGCAAAATAATTTTTACGGCGTGATGCATCAGCGCGGCATTCGCACCGGGTTTCTCTGGATCAACCAGACCGACACCCGTCTCGCTGCGCTGCATCAGTCGATGGGCTGGCGCTTCGACGGCCTCCAGGATTATTTTTATCTTCGGTCTTCCGTGAACTGACACGCCCCGTGGACTCGACCAGACAGATAAAGGATGTCACGCCCGACAACGTTCGGAAGTTTCTGTTAACTAGATACTATGAGCCGATCATAGCTATGCAACTAAGCCTCACGGAAATTCCGGATGATTTTGATCTTCTGTTAAGCGGAGTGATTGATTCGTTCGGAATACTCGAGATGATGAACGCCATCGAAGATGAATTTCAAGTAAAACTGGATTTAGCCCTATTAGATGCGGAAGACATCACAAGAATTGGACCGCTGGCACGGTATATTGCAAAGAACGCAAACCGGCACTGATTGTAACTCGCTAATAGTTCCTTAGACCTCGGGTATCGACTATAATGATTCTCTCTCACAATGCGGCTATCTTTATTCACGTGTTCAATCATAGCCTCGGGCGCATCCAACGAGATTTGCAGGAATTGCGGGCTGAAGAAACTTGTCACCGCCTTTCCAAGGTAATGGGCCATGCTGTTGAAAAGGTGAGCGTATGTCGGAGCGACTGCTGCCGGCCCTGAAAAACAGGATTCTTCAGGTGCTGGCTCGAATTGCACCGGGCGCGACAACTACCCGCGTCCGCCTCAACCGCTGGCGCGGCGTCAACATCGGGAAGGATGTTTGGATCGGCTATGACGCGATTATAGAAACGTCGCGCCCGCACCTGGTCACCATTCGTGACCGCGCGGCGATCGGAATACGGGTCACCATTATTGCGCATAATCGTGAACAACAAGGGGTAGTGATCGAGGAAGACGTCACGCTCGGCCCCGGAGTGATCGTATTGCCGGATGTAACCATTGGTCGCGGAGCGATAGTCACCGCCGGAAGCGTCGTCACTAAGTCCGTTCCTCCTAAAACCATGGTGCAAGGGAATCCGGCGCAACCCATCGCTACGGTCGAGATCCCGCTTGGACCCGGGGTTTCGTTAAAGGAGTTCGCGAAGGGTCTGCGACCAATCCGATAGCGATCGCGGACGAAACGTTATATGAAGGCGAAAGTCACGGTCGCAACTGGCGAGCGGAGCCGGCTCGGTTGATTATTTTCGGTCTGACGTTTGAACATGCTGGAACGCCTTCGATGTAGGAAGCGGCGCCGGAGCAGCACGAGCGTATTCGGATTCAACTGGTCAAAAGACCAGGCAAATGCGCTGCGGACGGTCTCATGTTTGCGACAATTAGACGGTTTGGCCTGATTAACAATGTGTATCGCTGATCATCTTTGGCGTGAGGCAGGTCGTCCCCGTGCTTACGTTATTTGGCTTGTATCTCTTGCCGCCATCTTCGCTCGGCCGCTGTATCAGCTCGCCATACTTGCCGCAGGCAGCAGCTTGCACTCGCACATCCTGCTGATTCCGTTCGTCTCGGCGTATCTCATTTACCTGCAACGGAAAAGCCTTCCCGCCAGGTATTACTCTTCTCCTGGATTCGCGGTGATCCCTCTGGTCGCCGGTTCCGCCGCGGCGGCGGCGGGATGGGGTCTACGATCGAGTGGCTGGCCTCTCAGCGAAAACGACTATCTGGCGCTGATGGCTTTATCGTTCGTTTGTTTCATAGCGGCCGGTGGTTTTCTTTTTCTGGGCCGTAAGTGGATGGCGGCTGCTGCCTTTCCCATCGCCTTCCTCATCTTCATGATTCCCATGCCAGACGCGATGGCAGATAGCCTTGAGACGGGATCGAAGCTCGCCTCAGCCGAGGCAGCCAATCTGTTCTTCAAAATCTCCGGAACGCCAATATTGCGTGATGGGAACATCTTCCAGCTGCCCAACATCATCATCGAAGTTGCTCAGGAATGCAGCGGGATCAGGTCGAGTTGGGTGCTTTTTATCACCAGCTTATTGGGGGCGCATCTGTTTCTGAAAAGCCCGTGGCGACAAGCGGTGCTGGTGGCCTTCGTGATCCCTCTGGGAATCGTGCGGAACGGATTTCGAGTGTTCGTGATCGGCATGCTTTGTGTTCACATCGGGCCGGCCATGATTCACAGCGTCATTCATCGTCGCGGCGGCCCGCTATTCTTCGCGCTGTCTTTAATTCCCCTGTTTTTATTAATCTGGTGGTTGCGGCGGGGCGAGACTACTGCGGACTCATTGCGAAAGTTAATCGGCCGCAAGTTTTACCGGCGAAGCCATCACCTTTAGCAGACCGGACAAGAGCATATTGGAAGCGGTCGATTGGCGCTCGCAAACAAGGGTCTGTTCCCCAGTATGTAGCCGCCTAAAACTGCATCCGCGCGAAACACAGCCTGATTCACCGCGTTAATAGAAGCCGATCGCGCCGGCGGCATCTTGCTTACTGAAACCATCCGGGTTACACAGATTTTTTGATGCCCTTTCGTCATCAGCGATTATTTCGTCGGGTTTATCTTGCTACCCGAGATACAGAGCATTATAACGGTAGAGCCATGATCTATGATGGATCCTGCATACAAAAACGGCACGAAGCTGTTTTTGCTGCTATTCTTCGGCGTAGATTGATGCGGACACTTACCCGGTCACACGGGGCTTGCGTTTTTGCCGTTTTTGTTCTGCTCTTGTGCGGCGGATGCCAAACCGTTTCTGACGCGCCGCTGCCAGAACAACGGACGGCTTCGACACCGGTCACTCTCTCTCCGGGAGATGTGATCAAGCTTTCATTTCCTGGGGCAGCCGATCTCGATCAAACACAAAGAATTCGTACTGACGGGAAAGTCAGCCTACCTCTGCTCGGCGAAGTGACCGCTTCTGGAAAAACGTTGCCGAGTTTTCAGAGTGAACTGGCGCGCCTCTACAAACCACAACTGAGAAACAGTGAGGTGCTGGTGACTTTGGAGAGCGGTACGGCCACCGTCTACGTTTCCGGATTTGTCGGCAAACCCGGGAAATTCGCATTTGACCGCCCTACCACCGTGTTCCAAGCGATCATGGAAGCGGGCGGCGTGACTGTGTATGGAAACCCGAGCAATGTTCACCTTGTTCGCACGGTTAATGGGGTACAGCATACTGAGATCATTAATCTAAAATCCGCCCTGAGCGGCACGACGACTACCAAAGCGAACTATGTTAAGGACGGCGACGTGATCTACGTCGCGCAAAGCTTGTTCTAGCATGGAAATCGATTGCGGCTGACCGCACCAGTATCGGAGGCGCTGCATGTTCTGGCAAAGCGCCAACGCGGCGTTCGGACAAACGGTCCGCTACCCAATCAAACGGCCGCTCGACCAGAACTAAACGATATCCGAAAAAGGTAATTGTTGTAACGGCGCAGAATCTCTTAGCTTTTTCGAAGCGCGGTGTGGTATGACCAAGGCAGAACAAATACGCGAAGCAGCCGGGCGCTTCGCAACAATCAATTTGCATACCGAAACGAAAGCGCGACTTCGAATTCAGCAGACCGGAAGAAACCGTCCGACCCGCCATCGCGTTGGTCTTCCGGTTCTTCTTCCTTTTGACCAGCGTGCGGGAAATGGGAGGGAGTCTCAGTTCGAAACGATCAGAACGCTCAAAAGGCATCCTTTCGCGTTCATCCCGTTCGCGGCTTCTCTGATTTCTTCTCAGCCGACCCGATTTTCTCGCCCCCTTCGCGATTCGGGCCGATCAATTCTCTTATCGCGGGACCCGTTCGGCCTACGCCAAATTCCCGCGCGACCCGGGCGTGTGCTGCCAATCGAATGATGAGCTTTGATTCCAGGGTGGCAACCTACATCGCCGTCTCCGTCATAACGCTATTTGCATTCTCGGTTGAAGGAAAAGCTCAATTACCCGAACAGCAGCCGCAAGAGGAGAATCCAGAGGTAGAGATTGAGCCGACGCCGCTTCCGGGCACGGAACCATTGCCAGCTCCGCAATTCCAGGGAGAAGAACCTGGTGTTGAAGTTATCCCTCAGAATGCGACGGTTTCGACACCGAACGAGGGCGGCGTCGATCTACTATCACACTTCCCCGTTCATTTCTCTCTCGGCGTGGACATCGGCTACGACGATAACGTCACCCCGCTCGGCGGCAGCGGCGGCAGCGGCCAAGGCTCATTGTTCACGAGGGAGAACCTTACCCTCTCTTATGATCGCGCCGTGGAGCGGACAGAAGTTCATTTGCTTGGTGTGGGACGCTTTGACCAGTTTCTCGATGTGGGCACGGACGATAAGGACGGGAACGTCACTTTGTCGCTCACGCAGAACTTCTCGACACGGCTTTCCTTCTACGCAAGCCTTTACGCCACTTACCAGACGGAACCGGATTTCAGCACCAATGTTGGCCCGGAAAACGTGCGCGCCCCTCACTTCCAGACAAACGATATTTTTTCGGCGACTTATCACTGGCTCCCGCGATTTACCACCGTAACAAAGGACACGTTCGAGCGCATTAAGTATGCTCAGTCGTCGATTGGAATGTCTCAGATTGGAATGTTTCAGGACCGAGTCGAGAACACGCTTAGCGAGCAGCTTCAATTTAGCCTGACCAGCCGCACGAATCTGGTCGGCGAATATCGTTTTGAAATGATAGATTACGACACCGCCCCGCGCGATTCCATGACTCATTTCGCCCTCGCTGGTTTCGATCATCATTTCACCGAGCAGTTATTCGTTCACGCGCTTGGGGGTGAAACATTCCGCTCTTTCAAAAACGATGGCAATTCGGCGGACCCATACTTTGAAGGGTCGCTTGATTACGTGGGCAGGAACTACTCGCTGAAGTGGACGACAAGGTATGGAACCGAAGAGCCCAGTGAAACGGGTGCGACGGCGGCGTTGAGCCGCACGACGCTTCGAACCGGCCTGAACCTGACGTACGGTCTGACTGCGCGGATCAGCTCGACGGCTGCAGTTTATTATCATCATGACGAAAATGAAGGGGGGATTTCATCTGGAACCAGCTCGATAGGCTCGCAGGATTCTTTCGATCTTTCTCTCGGCCTCCGTTATACGATCAATAAGCGTTTCGCCATGCACGTTGACTACAACCACTCCTCGGTTAGTTCGCTGGGATCGACACGGGATTTTTCGCGGAATCGCTATTCTGCTGGTCTGACTTTCAACTATTAAGAATTACTGAACCGCATGCTCGATTTTACTTAACGATTGTAACTTTGGGCCCTCTTGTTCTTCGTCAGTTTGTAACCTCCTCCCCGCTGTAACGTACTCTTCGGCCGGGGCACGCCAAATTCGGCGGGAACGGCGAAACGGCTGGAAGATGACGTTCGCAGGCAGCGATTAGCAGGCGGGGCGCCTGCTTGGACCAGACCTAATATTTGGTAGATCTTCGAGGAGCAAAGGCGTGGCAATCCGCTCAGGGGCGGGACGTTGCAAAAGATTGCCGGCGACGACCGTGGCGCTTTAGTAAGAATGAAATAACAGTCGGGATTCATTACGTTCAGATTTACCGCTATATTTGCGCTGTAAAAGCCATTTGTAGAGTGCTTTGTGCAATTTTATAGTACCCTGTGGTCTCGTCTGTGGTCGCGTCGGTTGGCGCCGTACGTCGGCCAGCCTTACAGTTTTCGTATCCATGCATTTTAACAGCAGCGGGACCGAGCAATTATTATTGCAAACACAAACTACTTATAATGTGATAGTTATGAACCGACGCGCGAATCGTACCAGACGAAATATTACGGTTTGGCAAGGAGCTTGCTATTGTCACTGATCGTTAAGAAAGAGAAAGACCTTTAGAACAACCCTTAGAAATAATAAAAATATGAACAAAATAAAATACACAGTATTACTGGTGGCGCTCTGCGCGGGGATGACCTCGCTGGCGCACGCCACCCTGACAGGCCCTTTTCTCGTTGATACGGGAAACAGCGGCGATGCGTCCGAGTTGGCCGCATTCCAAACCACGAGCGGGGATACAGATGCCACTCTGTGTTTGAAGGTGGACGCCGCCGGAACGTTCGACATAGCGGGAACCGGCACCGTTACCATCACGCTTGGGCAAGAGGCGAGCGGGCAAAATACCGTTACGGTTACTTTCGACCTGACGGGCACAGGACAAGTGATCTGCGGGTTCCTCGTGAAAGATGGCAACGCTAACAACGTTTTCATCTACACCGTTTCCGCAGATGAAGGAACAACCGGAAGCTTCACCCTGGACGTTCCGCCGAACGGGGCGGGCGGGTTTGGCACGCTTTCACACCTAGATATATTCTGCTGCGCCGGTGGCACTGTTCCGGATGGTGGCACGACTGTGATGTTGCTCGGCGCTGGTCTTAGCGGACTTGGGTTGCTGCGACGCTTCGTAAAGCGTTAATCTCCGAGCGCTCTAAACTAATAATAAAGTCAGATCAAAGCGGCCGTTCCTCGAACGGCCGCTTTCCTTTTTGTGAGCACGGCGCGGCGCGACTGACACGGTTGATGAAATCCGGGGCCGTCCGCTTTCAGCGACTCAAACGAAAGCAAGGTGTTCAAACCGTTCATTAATTGGGACTGAGGTGAACAACGAAATATTCCTCAACAGTGGAGTCGAGGGAACTCGTTGGATGTGCTCGAGATCCGCGCAGTGGGGGATCCCCTTTAGCGAACATCTTGGCGAACGCCGGGGATGCTACGGAGCTGGCCGCGTTCATCGCTTTCAGCGGTGACACAGACGCCACTATCTGTAACAGGTTAGACACTACCGACCCGTTCGGTACGGGCCCGTCACGCAGGGTCACTTTACCTATATGTTCGGTCGGCTCGCATCCGGGCAATACACCGTTACCGTCTCGTTCAACCTGACCGGCACAGGAGAAATCGTCTGCGGGTTCGCGGTGAAGGATGGGAGTTTGAAGGAAAACTTCTACACGGTTACCGCAGATGAAGGAGTGCAAAACACCTTCACCCTGCTCGTGCCGGCGAATAGGTCAGGACACTTTGGGCAGCTTTCAAGCGTGATCGTATTCTGCTGCCCCGGTGGCACTGTTCCGGATGGCGGAACGACCGCGATGTTGCTCGGCGCTGCTCTCAGCGGACTTGGTTTGGTGAGGCGCTTCCTAAAGCGTTAATCTCCGCGCGCTCTAAACTAATAATAAAGTCAGATCAAAGCGGCCGTTCGTAACCGGTAACCGGTAACCGGCGATATCGGATCCTGTACCCGCGTCCCCACGCGAGCGTTACGCTGGCAACTTGCGCTTCGACAGAGGAACCCGTAAGCAAGGCTGCGCAGGTCGCAACGAGCCAAAAGCAACGAAGCCCACGGGCATGGTATTAATGGCAAAGATCGTCCCTAATCGCCCCGCCCAATTAACAAACCGAAAGCACAGGCCCGCGTCCACCAACGCTCCTCCCGGGTCGGTGGAAGTTGCTCGGTCATGACAAAACACCTCAGTCAGCTCTTGAAGTGCAGCGCGGTTTTTGATAAAGTCGACGTCACGATGCCCGGGTTCTCCTCGCGCGTTACGCCCCGCTCGACCCAGTCGCGCACGCCCAAATGACTGGTTGGGGTCAGCTCTACGTCAGAGACCCAATTCCGCGTCAGGGAGTTGGCATTGAAAAACTGAACCCGCGACGCATGGAAGGATAGCGAGTTGTGAACTTGAATTTCGCCCTAGCTCTTGCCGCCGCATCGTTCAGCGCTGCCTTGGCTTTGGCAGTAATCCTCCGCCAGCGCCGTTCGATTGCGAGCTGGTGTTTCTCCGCGGGCATGCTGACTTTCGCGCTGGAGAGCGTATTCGGGGAGATGTGGCGCGAAGCGCTTCTCCCGGAAGACGCGGCCTTCTGGAAAACTCTTACCCTGCTGGCGAAGTCGATTCTGCCGGGCATTTGGCTCTGCTTTAGTCTTACATATTCGCGAGGGGCCCCTCGGGAATCTCTGGCTAGATCGCGGTTTCTCTTACTGGCGGCATTCTTGCTGCCGATAGGAGTAACGCTAGCGTTCCGGGAGCAACTCGCCTCGATTCTGCCTGACAGCGAGTTGGGCGGAGGTTGGTGGATTAACTTTCACGTCGCAGCCAAGACGTTGAATAGTCTCCTCCTTATCGCTGCCGTGTTCATCCTGATGAATCTCGAAAGAACCTTCCGAGCGGCGGTGGGAACGATGCAGTGGCGGATTAAATTCATGGTTCTCGGCCTCGGCATCCTGTTCGGGGCAAGGATTTACACGTGTAGCCAGGCGCTACTCTTTTCTGGGGACGATCTGGCTCTGACCAATGTTGAAACAGGCGCACTCTTGATCGGATGCACATTGATTGCGGTTGCCTACGTTCGACGGGGGTTCGGTGAAATAGACATTTATCCCTCGCGCGTTGTCCTACAAACCTCTGTGACGGTGCTGCTGGTGGGGGCGTATCTTTTTATTGTGGGCGTGTTTGCCCAGATCGTGGCGCAAATCGGTCAATGGGAAAATTTCCAGTTGCAAGCTTTCGTCGTTTTGCTTGGAATTGCCATCTTGGCCGTGCTGCTGCTTTCAAATCGGCTCCGGCAACGCATCGGCCATTTTGTTAGTCGGCATTTCAAGAGGCCGCAGCACGATTTTCGCCAGATATGGACCCGCTTTACCCAAAGTATGTCCAGCCTGCTGGATGAGTCCAATCTGTGTATCGCAGCCGCAAAATTAATTTCTGAAACCTTTAATGCATTATCCGTCACGATCTGGCTGTTTGATGAACAACAACGGCTCATGTTTGCAGCTTCTACTTTTCAATCGGAGGGCGCGATTAATGGAGCGGCCCGAAACATTTCAGTCTTGGATCTTAATCAGACTAGGCTTGATCGGCTTTCCCGACCGTTTGATTTAGAGAGGGCTCACGACGACTGGGCGGAGGGCTTGAGACAAATTAGTTCGACTCAATTCCGCAAGGGAGGGAACCGTATTTGTGTTCCATTAACCGCGGGCGACCACTGCATGGGCCTCGCCATTCTGGCCGACCGTGTCGGTGGCATTCCGTACACGGTCGAAGAACTGGACCTGCTGAAATGCATCGGCGACCAAGTCGCGGGGGGCCTCCTAAACATTCGGCTTACAAAGGAGCTCATGCTCGGAAAAGAGCTGGAGGCGTTTCAGACCGTATCCGCGTTCTTCATTCATGACCTGAAGAATGCGGCGTCAACGCTCAGTCTCATGTTGCAGAATCTGCCGATGCACTTTGACGATCCGTCGTTCCGAGCTGACGCATTGCGTGGCATCGGCAGCACGGTAGATCGCATTAATCATCTTATTAGCCGCGTGGGCGTCTTGCGACACAAGGTCGAGCTTAAGCCAGCGGAATTTGATCTTAATCGCCTGATAACTGAAGAACTCGAAAACCTGAACGATTCACCGGAGGTCGAAATCGTGACGAAGCTTCATCCGCTTTCAAAGCTGACGGCAGATCGGGAGCAGCTCCGTAGTGTAGTCACGAATTTGCTTCTCAATGCACGCGATGCACTCGGCAAGGGCGGTCAGGTGACAGTGGAGACAAGCCAGAGCAACGGTTGGATTGCCCTTTCGATTGCCGACAATGGTTGCGGGATCAGTCCAGCATTCCTGCGGGATTCTCTTTTCCGCCCGTTCCAGACAACAAAGAAAAAAGGGCTAGGTATTGGTATGTTTCAATCCAAGATGATCGTTGAGGCGCATTGCGGTACCATTCGGGCTCAGAGCGAAATTGGTTCAGGCACGACCTTTCATGTAATGTTGCCTCTGAAATCTCCTGAAAATGAAGCCTAAGTTGCTCATTGTTGACGACGACCAAGAGATTCGGACCCAGATGAAGTGGGCGCTCGGCCCGGACTACGAGGTAATCTTAGCTGAGGATCGGGCCGGCGCTCTGGAAACTTTTAAGGCGGACCGGCCTGTTGTCACGCTGCTCGACCTCGGTCTACCGCCTCATCCCAATTCATGCGAGGAGGGTCTCGCGACCTTATCCGGATTACTCGCGATCGGCAAGGAAGCCAAGATCATCGTTATTTCCGGACAGAGCGAAAAGAAAAACGCTATCCAAGCTGTTGCTGCCGGGGCTTGTGACTTCTTGTGCAAACCGGTGGACGTGGACGAGCTAAAGCTGATCCTTCACCGCTGCGTCTACGTGATGAACCTCGAAAACGAGTATCGAGAAATGGAGCGGAAGCTGCGCGCCGATGTGTTCGAAAATATGCTTGGAACCAGTCCGCAAATGCACGGAGTGTTTGCGTTCATTCGCAAAGTGGCGGCGACCAACGCTCCGGTGCTTCTGTTGGGAGAGAGCGGCACGGGCAAAGAAATGGCCGCTTCAGCCATACATCGGTGCAGTTCGCGAAGAGACGGCCCGTTTATCACGATCAATTGCAATGCAATTCCGGAGAACCTGCTCGAGAGCGAGTTATTCGGGCACGAAAAGGGCTCGTTCACCGGCGCTCACGTGCAGCGCAAGGGTCTCATGGAGAGCGCCGGCCAAGGGACCTTGTTTCTGGATGAGATCGGCGAACTGCCACTTCCGATTCAGGTCAAGTTGTTGCGTTTTCTGCAGGAACAGCGGTTTCAACGTGTCGGCGGCAGACAGGAGATCCAGATAGATACGCGTGTGATTGCCGCAACCAACGTCGATCTGAAGGAAGCGGTGGCGAAAGGGAGGTTCCGGGAAGATTTGTATTTCCGCCTCGCCGTCGTCGTAATCAAGTTGCCGCCTCTGCGGGATCGAGGCGAAGACGTCAATCTTCTCGCCCGGGAGTTTTTGCAACAGTTTGCCGTGCAATCTGAAAAGCCATCACTGACTTTCGCTCCCGACGCGCTTCGCGCCATAAGGCAGCACAGATGGACAGGGAACGTTCGCGAACTGCAGAACCGCATTAAACGCGCGGTGATTATGGCGGACGGGAAAAGGGTCACCGCCAGTGACCTCGAATTAAGTGACGGCACGGAGCTCATTCGCGGCGCGACGCTCAAGGAAGCGCGCGAAAATGTCGAGCGCGAGCTGGTCGAGCAGGCTCTCAAGAAACATTCCGGCAGAATCAGTTCGGCGGCGGCGGAACTAGGCGTTAGCCGCCCGACCCTATACGAATTGATGGACAAGCTAGGAATCAAGAGAAAAGAGGCCGATGGACACACTGCGATTCCATCTGGGAAAGGCGCGCCGGTCGAAGCGCAACAATAGCGCGCAGACGGTCTGTGGTTGCTGGCAAATATAGCGGGTAGCCGTCTCGGACCGACGTTGCGTTGCGTAAGCGCGCGCTAATTAGATGAAAGTGAGAGGAACCATACTTACGACGCCTTTCACGGTGCGCGCAGAACAGCCGCTGACGGCAGGCGGACAACCTTGACCGTTGCGCCGAGGCACAATAAGCTCCAAACGCTGCGCTCCAGACTGACTATGCAAACATTGCGAGACCGTGTTCCAAAAATCATAACGCTTATGCTCGTTGCGGTGATCCTCTCCGGTTGCTTTGCCGCCGCGAGAAAATCTCGCATCCTCGAACGCGCCGATCGCTATTTTAAAGCTGGCGAATACGATAAGGCGAAAATCGAGTACTTGAACCTGGTCCGAGCAGATCCTCAGAACGCGACAGCCTTTGAGAAGCTGGGGACTATTTGGTTTGAAGAAGGCGCGCCACTTCGCGCAGCTGCATTTCTTATTAAAACACGGGAACTCGCCCCGAATAACCTCGATAACAGGGCAAAGCTAGCGCGAGTGTTCATGTCAATAGGACAGAATGCGGAGGCCAGAAAAGAAGCTGTAACAATTCTACAGCAATCGCCCGCCAATGACGAGGGGATCCTTATCCTGGCGAACACCGACGGGACCAAGGAGGACGTCGCTGATACTGAGCAACAACTTCAGAAGTTTCCGCAGCGAGACGACGTCTCGCTGCAGCTTGCATTGGCCAGCGTGGCTCTCCAAAAACAGGATTTGGTCTCTGCTGACAATGCGCTGCAACGAGCACTCGCCTTGGATCCAAAATCGTTTCCTGCGCACTTAGCGATGGCCTCCTTCCACTTGCTCAAGAAGGATCAGACTAAAGCCAGCGAGGAATTCAAAACCGCGGCGGAACTAGCCCCTGCGCGTTCCACCGCACGCCTGAAATACGCTGAGTTCCTGATTCAAACCAAGGCAGCGCTCGAGGCCAAAGTATTTCTGAGGGGAATCACCAGCCAGGCACCTGACTATTTGCCAGCTTGGTGCCTTCTCGCTCAGATCGCCCTGATGGAGAAGCAATATGATGAATCGCTGACGCTTCTTGAAAACGTCTTTGGCCGGGACCCTGAAAATATTGATGCGCAACGATTGCAAGCGCAGGATTGGCTGGCAAAAGGCGACACAAAGAAGGCGGTGTCCGGCTTGGAACGTTTAGATAAAACCTACCCCAATGTTCCGCTGATCAAATATGAACTGGCGCGCGTCTATCTACAGAGCAACAATCCAACCCAAGCCGCCGCCGCTCTGGACCAAGCGATCAGGACAAGTCCAAACTTTGTTGAGGCTATCCTACTTCGGGGTGAGCTCAATCTTCGTAGCGGCAACGCTCAGCCGGTGGTTGCTGCTATGGTGGACTTGTTAAAGAAGCAGCCGAATCTGGTCCAAGCTCAACTGCTCCTGGCGGAAGCTTATCGATCCTTGGGCAGGTTCGACGATGCCGCTACAATCTTTGATGAGCAAATCAAAGCCTCTCCGCAATCTCCAGATGCCTATTTTCGCCTGGGAGTGATTCTGCGTCAGCAGAAGAAAACCAGCAAAGCACGAGAAGCTTTTGAGAAAGCATTGCAATTAGCGCCCGACAACCTTCTGCTGATCGACCAACTCGTAGATCTGGACATCTCCGATAAGAAATACGACGTGGCTATGCAAAGAGTCCAGCAGGCCCTTCAGAAAGCACCGCAATCAGCGGCGGCGCATTTCATGGAAGGTAAAATTTATGCCGCCCAAGGGAAGGCAGATCTCGCCGAGGCTGCGCTTCTCAAGGCCCTCGAATTGAACCCAAATTTCGTGAGCCCCTATAAGCTGCTAATCTCTACTTACATCGCGACGAATAAACTTCCGCAGGCGATTGGCGAGTTGCAAACCGTTTTGTCGAAGAGTCCGGACAATCCGCAGGCACTCATGACGCTTGCCGTGATTTATACTCAGCAGAATGATTTTCCTAAAGCTCGTGACGCTTATGAAAGGCTGCTTTCGAAGCAGCCTAATTTTGCACCAGCGCTGAATGATCTCGCCTACTTGTACGCCGAAAAACTGAATCAGCTCGATAAGGCCTATGATCTGGCGCAGAAAGCCCGCACCCTGCAGCCAAGTGATGGTTCGATCGCGGATACTCTGGGATGGATCCTTTATAAGCGCGGTGATTACCAGCAGGCGTTATCGCTCCTGCAAGAGAGCGTCAGTAAAATGCCGGAGAATCCGGAGTGTCAGTTCCATCTCGGCATGGCAAGCTACATGATGGGTCAGCCGGATGCGGCTCGCTCATCTTTTGAAAAAGCCGCTCACGCTACCACCGATTTCCCGGGAAAAGACGAGGCCCAACGCCGGCTGGCACTGCTGAAAGGGCCCTCCGGCCACGCGGCAGAGCTGTCCACCGGCGAACTCGAAAAACTTCTCAAGCAGCAGCCGAACGATTTGATTGCCCTGAACCGCCTCGCCGAGGGATATGAAAAACAGGGTGAGGCGGGCAAAGCGGCCGCGGCTTATGAGCAGGCGTTAAAGCTCAACCCGAAACTTCCGAACCCAGCCCTAAAGCTCGCTCAACTTTACGCCGGACCTTTGCAGAAACGCGATAAAGCGCTTGAGTTTGCCAAGAAAGCGAGGGAGCTGTCCCCAAACGACGTTCAAGCGGCTGGTGCGCTCGGGCGCGTGGCGTTTCAGGCCGGCAACTTCACGTGGGCTTACAGCCTTTTGCAAGAAAGCGCCCGTCAGGGCAGCGTTGACCCCGACATTCTCCACGACCTCGCCATGACCACCTACGCTTTAGGGAAGGTGTCCGACGCTCGTCAAACAATGCAGCGCTCCCTGACGGCGAGGCCAGATGTAGCGCAATCCGAAGATGCGAAACGGTTTTTGACGATGACGGCGCTCGATCAGTCGTCGTCGGAGGTTGTTGCAGCCGAGCCCGAAGTCCAGAAAATCCTGAAGACGCAGCCGGATTATGTGCCGGCATTGATGGCGCAAGCCGCGATTCAGTTGCAACGCAACGATCCCAATGCGGCGGCCGCCATTTATTCGCAAGTTCTAGGTCGGTATCCGGATTTCGCGCCGGCACAGAAGCGCTTGGCGACGATCTACGCGGAGAGCCCAGACAATCTTGCCAAGGCCTACGACCTGGCTATGAAAGCGCGTAAGACTCTGCCGGATGATCCGGAACTGGCGTTGACGCTGGGCGAAATCAACTATCAAAGAAAGGAATACGCGTATGCGCTTCAGTTACTGCAGGAAAGCGCCAGGGGAAAGCCTCTTGATGCCAAAGCGCTTTACTATCTTGGAATGTCTCACTTGCGCCTGCGGCAAAAACCGCAGAGCCGCGAGGCCCTGGAGCGCTCCTTAGCCGCAGGACTTCAGGAGCCTTTGGCGGCAGAAGCTAAGCGTGTGCTGGCGGAATCGAAAGCGGAATGATTGGTCGCGGCTCGGCGGGTTGTAGGGCATCAAACTAGTTTCCCGGTCGTTCGGGCTCCGCAGGAGGTAACCGGAGGCCAGTCCTGGGCTATGCAGGTAGGGGCGATTGACCCCAATCGCCTCGGGGACCTCGCGCCATGTAGAGCGACTGTCCCCAACCGCCCAGACGGTTCAGTGAACCGTCCCTACCTCTGGAGCCAGCCGTGCACACCAGAGTTTGCGCGCTGCTGGACTGTAAGATACGTGGGGTTAGCTTATATTTCGCGGGGCAACCCGCTACGCGTCGAAGATTGAGGAAGACTGCCCGCAAGTCCTGCCAATCTGTCGGATTGCTTTACAATTCTCGCACGATCAAAAGGAGAAGCTTCCAAAGAACATCCGATACTAAATATCTTATTATAAACAGTTTGCAGTTTATCAGCGGCGGTAAGATGTTCTGTTGGTGCAGAAGCTGCTGTTACCAAGGTGTTGTTCCATGCCCTTGAAAGGAGTTCGTTAGCAAAACAACAAGCCAAATATGTTTAGCAAAACTCAAAAATTGATCGGTGTCGTTGCCATTAGCTCTTTCTTTGTTCTCCGCACGAGTAGCATGGCGCTGTCGATCGATTTGGGTGCCGACGGTATGACCGAGCGAGACAGCATGAAGGCATCGGCGCAATTTAGTAGGACTCGCACTGGCACTCACACTCGTGCCGAGAGGAGTCATAGCGGCACCGGCAACTTTGTGGAGCCTGGTTCGTATTTATTCACGATGGATTCGTTTAATCCGGAGGTGTTTCTCATTCAGCAGCCCTTGAACGATTCCATCGCCGCATCGGCTGCCGCGGACGCGCTAGCTGCGACTCCCGGGGGACCCAGCATGATCAGCCTCCGCAACACGACATTGACTCTCGCTCCTGGAGTCTACGACCTATCGACATTTAACCTGAATCGTTCGACTCTGACCCTCAGTGGAACGGGCCGTTTCGTTTTCAACATCTCCAGCAGTTTTAGTCTCAGATCCGCGAATGTACTCTTGGCTGGCGGCGCAACCGCAGCGAACATTCTTTTCAATTATACCGGAACGAGCGATGTTAGATTTTCCGGCCGCACTACCTCTGTGCTGAATGGGATCCTCCTTGCTTTGAACGCGAGGATAAAACTATCACCTGGGTTAGTTGTCGCAGGAATCATTAACCCCAACGGAATTTCACCAAGTCCTGGTGGCGTTCCGGATCCCGGCCCTATTTCCGGGCCTGATGCCTCTTCAACTCTCGTGCTGATCTCTATCGGTTTCGGAGTTCTGCTTTATTCGGGAAGCTCGCAACGAGCCGAAACGAAAGTTAACCCGGCGGAGGGATTAAATGCCCACCGGGTTTCAGTTTCAGGATAGCTGATTTTGGACACTTTGGCTGCCGCTGATAATGAAAGCTCTCAAGAATTCGATGGTGGCGAGCCAGCTTTGTATTTTGAAAAACGGGGAAACACCCGTAGGGTCTTCGCGTTTTCACGAGCTAATCATGACCCATTCACGCGACCAGCTCGCATTGTCGGACACGCCGCTTTGGTTTTGTCTAAGGGCACAGCCGAAACACGAGCAAATCGCAGCCACTGCATTGCGCCGGCAGCTGCAAATACCCTGTTTCTCACCTCGGCTGCGTTTTCGAAAGGCGACGCGCCGAGGGGCCGTCTGGTTTGTCGAGGCAATGTTCCCAGGGTATTTGTTTGCGCATTTCGTCTATCCGCTGCAGCACCGGCGGGTCGGGCACTCGTCCGGAATCCAAGGCATCGTTCAGTTTGGCGATTATGTGGCAACGCTAGATCCCGGTACGGTGGAAGCCTTGCAACAAAGAACGGGCGAAGAAGAAATTCTTACGATCGATCCCGAAATTCAGGTTGGACAATCGGTCCAAATTACTGAGGGGCCGTTCCAGGGACTCGAGGCGCTCGTCACCCGCCTCCTGCCGGCCAAGGAACGGATTAGGGTGCTCCTTGAATTCCTCGGCCGATCGGTAGAAACAGAAATTTCAACGCCCAAGATTCTGCCGGTGGGACACCCTCGATTTTAGCGGGCGAACAAGCTTGTTCCGATCCCAATAAGATTGTGAAAGCTGGCGGTCATCGGCAGATGTCGCTGGCGTTGTCATAATAAAGCCGGGCGGCGCCGTTTCTGTATCCGCTCTGGCTTGAGCGTAATTGAGAAAATCAAGGCATGCAGCTTGTAGAACTTAGGGTCTATCCGCTAAAACTACGCAATATCTTGCGGTGGTCGCTGATTTGCGGCGACGGCGTAGAATATGCTCAATTTGATAGACATGTTTTGGTTAATCGGGCTCGCGGCCATTAGTTCCAGCTCATTAATTCTCATCGTCCGTAGCTTGCACAAGGCCCCGGAAGCTTTTGAGGATGAACACGGTTTTCATTTTGTCCGGAGATGTGCGGGGGCGCTGCTGCATCGCCGCAGCTCGGGGTCTCTGAAACAGGCAGGAGCCCATCTGTAGTCGCACTGCGCCAAACCAATTTTTCGACGTGCTTTTAGTTTCGCGCGAAGGATTGAATTGGTCGGGTGGACCTGCCAAATCGGCTGCTGCCGCGGCAGAATGACAACAAATGTCTTGCGCCGCAGTTGTCCTTGTTCGAAGAGCACCTTATTAATGTAGATTTCCGGCAGCATCGGTGCGGGCGGTGTAAAAATGTTTTCAATTCCAAGTGCCGACCCTTTACATTACAGCTTCGTCCGCCGGCCCGTGCCGGGTTGAAGAATAAAAGCACCCTCAGCCTTCACATGCTGGGCGTTAAAACGCCAAGCGAGAGTCGAGCGGATTCCGTTACCCTGTCTAACAGAATCACTCATAAATCCGTCCAGAAGTTGATCTCGGTTGTGTGCGGATCAATACCCCTCTTCTTTTCCACTGTTCTTCTAATGCTTAGTCTTACCGAGCGTCCCGGTCGCAGTCCGTGTCACAGTTCCGCTGGTGCCTGAGACTGTGAAGTTATACGAGCCGGGCCCGGTTGAAGGGCTGACGTTTAGAGTCAGGGTTGAGGACGTCGTTGCGGGATCGGGGCTGAAGCTGCCGGTCGTGCCGGAAGGGAGGCCGCTTACGGAAAGTTGCACCGTCGAACTGAAGCCGCCTGTCGGATTGATAGTCACGGTATAGTTGGCTGTTCCACCACTGCGTCTCAAGTTGACCCTTGACGGGCTGATCGAAAACGAAAAAGTTGGAGTTGGAGTTGGCGTTGGTGTAGCCGTTAGCGTCGGTGTTGCGGTGGGTGTGGGCGTTGGTGTTGGTGTGGGTGTAGCCGTTGACGTCGGTGTTGCGGTGGGTGTGGGAGTGGGAGTTGGACTAGGCGTCGGAGTTGGAGTAGCGCTCGGTGTTGGTGTTGGTGTTGGCGTTGGCGTAGCCGTTGGCGTCGGTGTTGCGGTGGGTGTGGGAGTTGGCGTTGGAGTTGGATTAGGCGTCGGAGTTGGAGTAGCGCTCGGAGTCGGTGTTGGTGTTGGTGTTGGCGTAGCTGTCGAGTTGAAGGCCTTATACGTGTAGTTCTTGTAGGTCCAGGAACCGTTAACCTGCGAGCCTAGCGTCACATAGATGGTACGCCCGTCAGTGGGAATATTATTCACGGTTTTCGAAAGTACGCTTACTGTTCCAGAGTTGTAGATATCGCTGCCATTGAGGGAGCTGCCCACTAAAAGG
>Ga0193750_1000127_pt1 | contig 23031 bp, 19 predicted proteins | sample L1c1metaG_FD_160569 | JGI IMG/M metagenome (GOLD analysis project Ga0193750, IMG submission 160569) | Soil microbial communities from a riparian zone of the East river system, Colorado, United States - L1c1 | ecosystem: Environmental > Terrestrial > Soil > Riparian zone | place: USA: East River... | reverse complement strand
ACGCCAGAACACTAGCGAGATTATTGCGCGCGATCGGATAGTCCGGGGTGGTTTCCACAATGTGGCGAAGCATTTTTTCTGCTATGACATTTTCGCCACGATCCGCGTAAATTTGTGCCAGGTTTACCTCCACTCGCGCACTGATGCCGCCTGCTGCCAGTGTGCGCTTGTAAAACGTCTCGTCGTTACTCCAGTCACTGCTACGAATCGTGCTGCGGACGCTTAAGGCGAGGATTGCAATCGCTGCAAAAGCAGTTAGACCGGTCCCAAACCTCCGCGGCAAGTCCAACGCGCAACCGCCGAGGAAAAGTAGGAAGCCGACGCTCGGCAGGTAAAGCCAATGCTCCGCCACGGTCGCGTTAAGCTGCACGATATTCGAGATCGGCAGATAGGCCGCAAAAAACCAGACCGTGCCCATGATACGCGTTCGCTGACCTATGCCGTGTCTGGCGCAGCCATAGATAAATGCCGTCAAAACAATTAGACCGAGGATCGAGAGATATTCAGTTGCAGCTGTTTTGCGCCAGCTCTCGCGGTTTAGATAATTGCCCGGATCAAAAATGCTGCGCTCCATGTGCAGATTCCCCGGAAAAACCATCAGCCGCCCATAATCACCCAGCGCACGGAGCATAAGGGTGCCTCGAACCGGGGCCGACCAGTTCTCGGTAAATCCCTTTTCCGCTCGCGCAACTGGAAGCCGGCGTAATTCAGCATATGTGCCAAGCACCAGCGCACAGCACAAGATCGTCGTGATCTTCGCTTTTTTACCAATGTCCCTGGCAAAGGCAAGGGTGTGGACCAGAAAAATGAGTATCCATATACAAGCGATCTCGCGGGAGCAGAGCGCCAGGACGCCGCTCAGCGCCGCCAGAAGATAGGTGATGCCTTTTAGCCATCGCGCTTTGGCTATCCGAGCCCGCAATACCAGCAACCATGCGCCCGCTGAAAAAACAAAGGCCAGGCTGTCGGCCCGTCCGGAAATGTAATCGATCGCAGCGGAATGAACCGGATGCACCATCCAGATGCCGGAAATAACGAAAGCGGCAAGGGCTCCCATGCGCGCCGACCTCGGTTCATCACTCTTCCAAAGGCCGGCCTGTTTGCCAAACAGGTGAGTAAGTAGGCGATAAAGCAGCAGGCCGGCGGCTACGTGCAGGAGAATATTGCTGAGATGGAACCCGGCTGGGTCCGTATTCCAGAAAAAGTAATCCAACATGTAGGACAGATTCTGGACCGGCCGGTAGTGACCCGAGAACGAGTCGAGAAAGAGATAGTGCCGGAACGCTTCGAGAGCGAGGAGCGGGCTTTTTATGAATGGATTATCTCGGGCGAGGTGAATGTCATCCCAGATGAGCTGTCCCTGGATCGCGGGTAATCGGATGATGAAGCCGATTGCTCCGAGAAACAAATACCGCGGCCATTGCTTGCCGCAAAAAGCGATAAGGCACGCGCGAAAACTGGGGTCAGACGGCGCCTTGGTCGAAGTCTGATCCATGAGCGGGGTTGCGAAGAGAGAAGCGGCATTCCTAAACAAACGAGCGTCCTCCCGATCTGCACGAGAGGACGCCCGAAGTTTAGAACTCCTATACCCTGTTAGGGGCCGTAAGGCGACCAGAAGCCCGTGCCGGCAACGTCCGATAACACGTTGTAGTCGGACGTAGGGACCTGAGGAATGGTATCAACTGTCTGAGCACCATAAGAGGTGCCGAAGAGGCTCGTGCCTGTGTTATAGAGGATGCTGTTCTTCTTGACGTAATTGGTCCAATCCGCGACCGCAACCACGAAATTAGTGGTGCGATTGGTTTCAATTGCGTATTGGTCGACAGCAGCGTCGATCATACGTAGATCGTTAAGGATCTTGGAAGCCTGAGAGCGTTTGCGCGCGCGCAGGAATCCAGGAACGGCTATCGCGGCCAGCAATGCGATGATTGCGACCACGATCATGATTTCCACCAGCGTGAAGCCGGCATGTTTTCGATTCAATTTGGTTAACATTATTTTCTTCTATTGCGTTGGTTTACTGTTTGTTTGTGTTTGAGTTGCGATGGCGCGGCTTCTTTCAGCTACGATCTCACAACTCATTCCCTGCCACTCCTGTTCTGGGGGAATGGCAGGCGAATGAATCGTCAGATTGAATTACGGCCCGTAAGGTGACCAGAAACCGGTGCTGGCGACGTCTGACAACACCGCTAGATCCGAGGCAGGCACCTGTGGAATGGTATCGACGGTCTGAGAACCGTAGGTACTCCCCAGGAGACTCTTGCCTGTGTTGTATAGCATCGAACCCTTTTTCAAGTAGTTCGTCCAATCCGTGACCCCAACCACGAAATTGGTGCTGCGATTGGTTTCAATTGCGTACTGGTCGACAGCAGCGTCGATCATACGCAGGTCATTAAGGATTCGGCTGGCTTGGGAACGTTTACGAGCACGGAGGAATCCGGGCACTGCGATCGCCGCCAAGAGCGCGATGATCGCAACGACGATCATAATTTCCACGAGGGTGAAGCCCCCGCGGCGTTTGTTAAGTTTGTTCAACATTGCTAACTGCTTTCTGTTCTCTATTGTTTGTTTGATTGCGCTCCGAAGCACTCGCCTCGGAATACCCGTCTTAATGAGCACTCGCGATGCCAAGCGGCGATCGTTTTAGAATTTCTAGAAAATGGGCCCCCTCATTTTGGGCTTAGATGCCCGGCTCCGGCGTGATTCTCGCTGTGCAAACACTACGGCAGCCGCCACTTGCCGATTGATCCGACATCGTGACTTCGCGTAAACTCCTCAGCCTATTTCATTTGCGTCCGGCACACTACGTTTTCGGCGGTGTTCTGCTTATCCGTGTCGTTGTCCTCGCTAGACTAACCGGTTCGCCATACCTCTTGCCGACGCGTGGAGACATGCATTTTTACGATGATTGGGCACAGCGGATTCTTAACGGCCAGCTTACTGATCACCTAGCTTTTTACGGCCTGCCGGGGTACGCTTACTTGCTCGCGGCCCTCTATAAGATTGTCGGCTACGGTCCATTTATTCCTGCCCTCCTGCAGGCATTACTCGATGCCGGGACGGCGGTGCTAATCTATAAGGTTTCGGTCAGCATTTTTTCGGGAACCGGCCTGCGCCGTGCGCAAATCGCTGGCGTGCTCGCGGCGGTGGGCTGGGCCTTTTTTGTCCCGGCACAAACCTACGCCGTCATTCTCATGCCCACCGCCTGGGCTCTCTTTATCTTTTGGCTCATCCTCTGGCGAATTATCAGCCGCAAAAACGCACCAAAAGGATGGCAGGCGTTAATCCTCGGACTATTGGTCGGGCTTACTGCGACGGCAATCGCAAGCATTCTTTTCCTCATACCGTTGGTAGTCAGCGCAATCTTGCTCAAGCCAGCGACTTCCATTCATTCCCGATTGGGTACTCGCATTAGTGCCCTCGTCCTGCTTTTCCTTGGCGCTGCTGCCGGTACTTCGCCGTGTTGGGTGCACAATTGCCTCATCGCCCGCGACCGCGTGTTTCTGTCTGCCCACAGCGGTATTAATTTGTGGATTGGGAATAATCCCGCCGCGAATGGTTATCCGCGTTTTCCGCCCGGTCTCCGCGCCGGCCAGGCCGCGATGTTGCAGGATTCAATCGACGCGGCCGAATCCGCCGCCGGACATTCGCTCAAACGTGGCGAGGTTTCGCGCTTTTGGTCCGCTAAAGCGCGTGACTACACCAAGCGCCATCCGGCGGCCTGGCTGCGATTAGTTGCGCTCAAATTTCGCGCTTTCTGGAGCGCATTCCAGTACGACGATCTCAGCATCATTACCATCTTGCGGGAGCAGAGAGTGACGTTTCCCGGGATTTATTTTGGCCTGGTCGCAACGTTGGCGCTGCCCATGATGCTTCTTCTTTGGAACACTGCACCACTCTCGCGTTGGATCACAGCCGCCATCGTCTTGCACCTGCTAGCGTTGTTGCCGGTTTTCACAACGGAGCGTTATCGGTTGCCTATTGTCCCGGGACTTCTCGTCTTCGCGGCGTTCGGTCTGATCACCTTATTTAATAATCTTGTCGCCGGCAAATTTAACTCGGTCATTTCATACGGCGCGTTATTGACCGTTTCAACGGTCTTCGTTTCCTGGCCGCAGAAAGATCCATCGCTCTGGGCGCTCGATGCTTACAATTCCGGTTGGCAGGCGCTCGAATCGAACAATCTGCCGCTCGCGGAAAAGAAACTCGCCGTCGCCTACGCTTACGTTCCGGGCAATTCCGAGACCAACTTCGCGCTCGGCAATCTCCGCCTCGCGCAAAATCACACCGAGCAGGCCGAATCATTTTATCGGGCTGTGCTCGCCATCGATCCGCAACACAAAGGCGCGCTCAACAATCTGGGCGTGGTCGCTCTGGAAGAAAAACGCTGGCGCGATGCGCAATCGTTTTTTCTCGCTGCCTTGAAACAGGAACCGCGCAATCCAAAGACCCATTACTTGCTGGCGAGGGCGCAGTTGAAACAGGGTAACATCGCCCGCGCGCGCGCGGAAATCGAAGTGGCGCTTCAACTCAAGCCGAATCAACCAGAGTTCCTCGCCCTGCAGATGGAAATTTCAAAAGATTCCAACAACGGGGAGTGACTTCGCCGTCTCATTTCCGGCGTCCGGCTTCTGCGCATCCAGTTTGCCCCCCTTTAGAGCAAATAAGAGGAACTGATCTTTAGCCAAGATTACGTGCGCCGGGTGAGCGACCCGAACCGGAAACATGCCGGTTTTGGAAAACGGCCGATAATTTTCCTCGAACCACTTTAGCACAGGACTTCCGCGCGGCGTGTGCGCCAGCGTCAGGCCGTCGACCACAATCAATTCCGGTCTAGTGCGTTCAAGATCATCAATCAAGCGTCGCGACAATTTTGCTATCAGCGGTCCGACCAGCATTGGCTCGGCAAGGAAAACCCCCGACGACGGCCTGTGTCGGCTTGAGAAACAAAATCCACTCTCATTGCCCCATTCGTAGAAGGTCTCGCCGGGTGATAGCAAATTGTCGATCTTGTATGCCAGTTTATCTGTCTCCAGGAAAATGTTGCCGTACTTTTGCGCGGACCAATCTGCTGCAGAAAGTCGATAATACGGCAGCTCAAGAGCAATCAGAACGGCACAAGCCACACCGGCAACCCCGTAGGAAAGATGTGATAAACTCGCTGGCAGAATGCGCTTCAATAGGGCTACTGCCCAGCCCGTGCCGATAGCGAGCGGAGGTAACCACAATTGATAATAATGAGGAAAAAAGCGCCCCGGAAGAAGCACCGCGATATGGGTCGCGATGGCAAAGGTGAGAAGGAAAATCCACGGTCGTCTTGGGCCAAAGATTAAACCTAGAATCGTCGCTCCGAGGGAGAGAATTGCCAGCGGAACGAGAGCAGCGAGAACGTCCGCCGAAACTCTCGGCCAACTCAAGACATGGCCGAGGTTTTGCCAAATACTCCCTGAGTAGTAGCCGTTGTAAGTGAAAACAGCTTCTGTAAATGCGTTGCCTCGCCCTTGCGCCGCGAAATAGGTGAATACCAAGCCCCAAGCGACCGCGCCGATTCCTGCAATGACCGCGACGTTCGCAAGCGCTTGCTTGCGTGAACCTGCCGTCGGCCACGCGAAATATGCAAGTGCAAGCAGAGCAGCTTCCACCACTGCAACGTGTTTATAAAGGGAGGCTATCGCAAAAAACAGGCCAGTCAGCACCGCAGCGCGTAAGCCGAGGTTGGGTTTCTCTGCGCGCATGAGAATCGCAAATCCCCACGTCAGAACCGCATTGAGAAAGACCTCCGTGTTCGGCTGGTTTCCTTCGATGGCAAGGTCGCCCGAAGCCAGTACCCAAAGCGTTGCTGCGATAAGCCCACCCAGTCGACCGCCTCCCGCTGCCGAACCCGCGAAATAACAAGCCAGCAGCGTAGCGAATCCAGCGGAAACGTTCATCAAGAAAATCGCGTCGCGGCCGTAGCCGGCAATCAGTTCCGCGGCCGCATAAGTTACGTAGATCGCCGGCGGTTTGTGATCCCAGAGGTCAGTGTAGAGGGTTTTGCCATTTAGCATCTCGTGCGCAATCACGGCGTAGGTCGTCAAGTCGCGCTCGAGAGGCTCCTCGTAAGTGTGCAGCCGAAGGAAAAAAATTAGAGCACAAAGTCCGAGGAGCGCCGCAACAGGCAGCGTCTTGTTCAACTTGTTCATCGCTCAGAGCGAAACCGGCGCTTTCTGATGGAGACCTGAAACGCACTGTGGGGACGAGTTCATCTACTCTCGAGCTAGCAGGTTCTTGGCCTGGGTTTCCTTTTCCTGGGAAATCGTGACTCGTGACGGACAAGCGGGAGGTTTGAAATTTGCTCTCAGCCTGCCGATCTCCTAATTGACTTGCCCGAAGTCGCCCAATTCATTCAATCAATGTCTGCCCAAGAATCGAGCTGCCGAAAGATCGAGATCTTCGCCGTCGCGATCATACTCGCACTCGGAATTTTCCTCCGTCTGCCGCCCGACACATTCGCGCCGGGCGGGCCGCTGCGTTCGATCGCCGCGCTCCACCCAAACCCCGCGTATATGCAAATGGGTTTCGACGAAGGCCTTTACCGCGAATACGTCAATGCTCTCACTAGGGATGGAATCACATCCTACCCCGATATCGTCGAAGGCTACATCGGCGTGCAACAAAGTTTGCCCGGCTCGATCCTGCCACCGGTCCGCTTTCTCTACATCTTGGCTGCTTATCTTTGGCATTGCCTCTTCGGTTCCGAGGCGCTCGAAGCGCTGCATCAAGTTGCCGCCTCCTTCAGCATGCTGACGTTATTTCTCGCCACAATCTTCGCCTGGCGTTTGCGCGGATCGACATGGGCGCTCGCGATCGCCGCGCTCATGACTTTCGCGCCGACACAAATTCACATGTCGCAGCATGCGCTCGTGGACGGTTTCTTCACATTTTGGGCTCTGCTCTGTCTCTGGCTTCTCTGGGAAAATCTGCGCGCGCCGCGCGACTGGCGCTGGCTGGTCGCTTACATTCTAGCGCTCTCTTTGCTCGTTCTAACCAAAGAGAATTCGTTCTTTGTCTGGATCGCGCTCGTTGTTCTCATCGTTACGAATCGTTGGCTCCAATTCGGAACCGTTACGCGCGAGCTTGTCATTGCCACAGTTCTCGGACCGCTCCTCGGCGTTGTTATTCTTGTCTTTCTGGCCGGCGGCACTGGGGTCCTTGTCCACACTTACCAACTTTCGGTCGGCAAAAACTTCCAGCTTCGTTACGCGGTCCTGACCGGCGACGGCCCATGGTATCGCTATCTTGTCGATCTTCTTCTTGTCAGCCCCGTGATTTTGATCCTCGCGTTCGGAACGGTCTTTCGACTCAATCGCGCGATGAAGCCTGAACTCTTCATGTCGATTTTCATCGCCACGAGTTACCTCGTGATGTGCAACGTGAAGTACGGTATGAACCTGCGCTACGCCAACATGTGGGACATGCCGCTTCGTTTTCTTGCTTTCAGCTCACTCGTCGCGCTCGTCACGCCGCTCCGGCGCCACCGAAACATCATTCTCGGCGCCGCGGTTGTGTTGATCTGTACAATCGAACTTCGCCAGTATTATATCCTCGCCGTGCAGTATCCGCTTTACGAGCTAATCACGGAACACCTCGTGCGCGCACTTCACATTTTGAAGTCACGGTAGCAAGAGCGCAGGCGCGCAGAAACGGGTCAGCCAAGCGCTAAGTCCTCCTTCCCGAGCGTTGTTATCGTTCAATCCAGGCAAAAAACCACCGAACCCGGCGAAAAGTTTGGCAGGCGTCAAGAGACTTACCACGCCGCGCCCGTGCCCTAACCGGGACGTAGCCAACAACTATTTGAACAGATTCGAAGCGTAAAAAAGCTGGAAGGTCACTGGATCGTAGATGCCCGCGTGAATGAAGTATCGCCAGTACTGAAATAGGTCCACAGCTGCCAGGATTAGAATTAGGCCGGCGAGGATGAAAAACGACTTTATCCGTGGGAACTTCTCGGGAAGCCGCAGCAACTGTGACGCCGCGAGCCAACGCAACGGAAAGTCCCAATACGCCGCATACCGTAAACTCATTCCATAAGAGGCGGCGGACATCGCAACAAAGCTAAAACCGAGCAACAGCGCCCAAAAGAAATCTGCCCTCGACTCCTTTCCGACCTCGAAAATGCGTCCGAACGCAAACGCGACAATGCAGGGTGAAAGCAGGGTGAAATCGACCAAATAGCGATACCACGCGCCGTCTTGAAACTGAACGGCGTATGGACCGGCGAATCCTTTCGCGTACATGCGATAGAATGTGATCCACTCGCCGAGGCCGCCTAACAGCGACGCGAGAATGACTACCGCCAGCGCTCCCGCGACAAATGTCACCGGCAGCAATGCGAAGCTCGAGCGTCCCATGCCCGTGGCAAAAAAACAGATCCACGTTCCCACCAGGGCGACGCAAACAAAGGCGGCGTTTTCTTTAGTCAGCACCAGAAGGACAAAGGCGAAGCCGTAGGCGACAAGCCAACCGCTCGATTGCGGAGCTTGGAGGCTCTCGAAAAAAAACCAGGCGCAGAGAACAGCGAGCAGCGCGAAGTAAGCGTCGCCTAACGCGCGTTGCGCGAGAAAAATTTGCAGCGGCGCAACCGCCATCAATGCAGTGACGACTAGCATCTGACGCACGCCACCGAACCGATAGCCGACAATCGCCGTCGCGATGAGCAGCAAAATGGCCGAGCCGTGCGACATCAAACGCAAGGCATGAAGCGGATCGAGATTGCCGATGCGCGCCAGGAGAGTTGCCGGCCAAATAAACCCGATGCGCGTCGCGGGAATGACTGCCTGCGCTTGTTTGACTTGGGATGCAATAAATTCATCGATCACGCGGCCGTAATTACTCAGGCCGTATTTCACCCCCTTTCCGACGTAGGTGGCATAGTTGCGCTCGTCGATGCCGACATCTTTGAAGCTGGCACTCGGCCAAACGCGCAGGAAAATCCCCGCGCTAACGATGACCAGCATAAGCGCGACGGACCACTTCTGGGATTGATGTGATGAAGTTCGTTGGTCCATGTCCACCCGCGCAAGCACTGCATTTCCCATGCGCGACATGTCGATCTTGCCAGTTATCGATCCTTCAGCCAGAAAACAATCGCGAACGGGTTCGTGGCCTGGTGACTGCTTCCCAGTCGTCCATCAGCCCTTGGCGTCGATGTCTTCCGTGTCTCAAACCCGCACCGCAGTTCTGCCCGAATTTCCGCTAGTTTCATCGGAAACGAAGATCGGCGGAATCGGCGAAAGATCGGCGCCTATTTCGACGCGGCATCCGGTCCGAATCCTTTGCGGCTTGGCCGTCTTTTGCCTGATCGGAATTGCGTTCTCTTTGTGGTTGCGAACTGTTCCGGCCGGCAACCCCGATCCGCGGTTCCTTTTTAATGCCTTTTATGTCTTGTTCGCCCGGCACGAACCGGCGGGACTCGCAGTCGTGGCGGTATTCAGCCTGATTGCTGCTGTCGGCCTACTTCGTGGCGGCAGTGCGGCGGGCCGGCAATGCGATCAAAATCCGAATCGGGCGGGATTGCTCTGCATTTTGCTCGCGACAGTTGTTTTCGTCCTTGCCGCAATCGGGACACAAATTGTGTTTCATGATTATGCCCTGACGGCTGACGAATATCTCGCGGACTTCCAAGCAAATATTTTTTTGCACGGAAAATTTCAAGCCGAAGTGCCCTCCGCTTGGGTGAGCGCAGAGCGCTTCTTGAACTTACCTTTCTTTGTCCACTATTTCCCGGCCAACCACTCCTGGAATTCAGGTTATCTGCCGGTCTACGCCGCGATGCGGGCAGTCTTTCAAGGTGTCGGTCTTCAAGGTCTCCTTAACCCGTTCCTCGCGGCCCTAACGGTGCTCGCGGTTTACGGCACAGCGCGAAATATCTGGCCAGAATCGAAAACGAACGCACTGGTCGCAATTGGTCTGCTCGTGAGTTCATCGCAATTTTTAGTTATGTCGATGACCTCGTATTCGATGCCGGCGCATCTTGCACTCAATGCCATCTGGCTTTGGCTTTATTCACGACCGGACCGGGGTTGGTTTTACCTGGCGCCATTGGTCGGTGTACTCGCAATTGGCTTGCATCAGCCCATCGTTCACGCGCTGTTTGCGCTTCCGTTTCTACTTCGGTTGGTCTTACAGCGGCGCTGGCGCGCCGTTCTGATTTTTGTGCCAATCTATCTTGCCGGCTGCGCTCTGTGGTTTGCTTGGCGCGCCCGTTATCAACTCGGCAGCAGTGATGGGATCGGCTCTATATTCAAAATCCTTAATCCGCGGATGCCGATCATTCAGTCAATGAATCTGCTCTTGATCATCGGATGGGCATCGTTGGCCACTCCGTTTCTCGCGGTTTTAGGAGCAGGTCAGTTCTTTAAGGTCCGAGCGATCATTCAAGATTCATTCTTAAGCTGCCTGTTGACCTTCGGGTTCTATTTCTTCTTCTATCTCGATCAGGCCCACGGCTGGGGTTACCGGTATTTCCATGGCGCTATCGCCTGCTTCATCATTGTCGCCGTTGCCGGTTTTAACCGGTTGTCCGCTTTAGTGGGACAACGTCGCGCCGTGACGTTTGTGATTGTCGGGGCCGCGACTTCGTTTTTGGTTCAGCTCCCACTGCGTTGCTGGCAAGTGGAACGATTCGTTCGCCCCTACGCGCGAACCGCCAGTGTGATTCATTCAATGCGCCAGGATATCGTTGCGTTCGATTGGCGCGATGCCTGGTATTCCGCGGATTTGATGCGGAATGACCCTTTTCTTGAAAAACGGCCGGTCATTGTTTCAATTGTTTATCTGACCCCGTCGGCAATCGCCGCGCTCGAGAAAAACGGCACAGCGCGCTTCCTCACTCATGATGACTTAACGCGACTTGGCATGTTCACAACCCGCCGCAATGACTACGCACGCGATCCGCTGAGACTGGGCATGCCGCCATGAAAGCGGTGGCCGCAAAGGAACTTTCGCACTGCCAATAGCCCGATACTTTTTTGGTGCTCGTCTGCACTCGAGTCTAATGAGCAAGAGCCTAAAAACATTTCGCGCGAAAAAAGCGCTGATCACTGGCGGGCTTGGCTTTATCGGCTCGACGCTCGCGCATCGTCTTGTCGATCTTGGCGCGGAAGTCACGCTTGTGGACAGTCTGATTCCGGAATACGGCGGCAACCGTTGCAACGTCGAGGACATCGCGGAGAAGGTGCACATCAACATCTCCGACATTCGCGACGAACACGCGATGAAGTATCTCGTCCAGGGCCAGGATTATTTATTCAATCTGGCCGGTCAGACCAGCCATGTGGATTCAATGAACAATCCATACACGGACCTGGACATTAACTGCCGGTCGCAATTGTCGATCTTGGAAGCGTGTCGCAAAAACAATCCTGGCATCGCCGTGGTTTTCGCGAGCACTCGCCAGATGTATGGCGCCCCGCAGTATCTGCCGGTGGATGAGCGGCATCCGATTCAGCCGGTGGACGTGAACGGCATCAACAAAATGGCGGGCGAATGGTATCACCTGGTCTACGATCGAGTTTACGGAATCCGGTGTTGCTCGCTTCGCCTAACGAACACCTACGGCCCGCGCATGAGAATCAAGGATGCGCGGCAGACTTTTCTGGGCGTGTGGATCCGCAATATTTTGCGCGATGAGCCGCTGAAAGTTTTTGGGGATGGAAAGCAGGTTCGCGATTTCAATTACGTGGATGACGTGATCGAAGCGTTTCTGAGCGCTGCGATTTCGGACGAAAGCTCCGGTAAGATTTACAATCTGGGAGCGGATGATCCGATCTCACTCAAAGACACAGCCGAACTATTGATCTCCCTTCACGGCGGTGGCACGTATGAGATCGTTCCATTCCCGGATGACCGGAAGAAGATCGACATCGGCGATTACTACGCGGATTACCGACGGATTCGTTCGCAACTTGGGTGGAAACCGGCGACGTCTCTCGCGGACGGACTGCGAAAAACTTTGGAATACTATCGCGTCTATTACGATAAGTACGTCTGAATGCGCTCGTCCCCGTCGCTCATTCCAGTCGCTAATCCAGCAGCTCAACTCGAGTCGCACGGACGAGATGTCCGCGAAGCCATCGAGCAATTCCTGGTCAGCGGCCGATACATTCTGGGTCCGGAGGTGGAAGCGTTTGAAAAAGAATTTGCGGCATTCCTAGGCGCGTCTTTCTGTGTCGGCGTGGCCAACGGCACCGATGCGTTGGCGCTGGCTTTGCGGGCCACTCAAGTTTCGGCGGGCGATGAAGTGATTACCGTGGCGCATTCAGCGGTCGCCACCGTCGCAGCGATCGAGCAAATCAATGCGGTACCGGTGTTCGCCGATATCGATCCGATCAGCCGTTGCCTGAATCCCGCGGCGATCGAACCTTTCCTCTCGCCGAAAACCAAGGCAATCGTCGTCGTGCATATTTACGGGCAGCCAGCCGCGATGGACGAGATCGATAGGCTGGCGCAGCGCCACGGACTGAAAGTGGTGGAAGATTGCGCGCAAGCGCATGGCGCGGAGTTTCACGACCGAAAAGTCGGCAGTTGGGGTGACGCGGCGGCGTTCAGTTTCTATCCGACGAAAAATCTGGGAGCGCTCGGTGATGGCGGCGCGGTGGTGACCAATTCGGCGGCTGTAGCGGAACAAGTTCGCATCTTACGCGAGTACGGATGGAAAGAGCGTGATATCAGTTCGGTTCCGGGTTTTAATTCGCGGCTGGACGAGATGCAGGCGGCAGTCTTGCGGAAGAAATTGCCTTCACTCGCTGGCGACAACGCGCGCCGGCGAGAAATTGCCGCGACCTATTGTGCGGCGATCGATCCAGCGAAATTAACTCCGCCGAAAGCCGTCCCGGGAACACTTCACGCGATGCACCTCTTCGTGGTTGAATCGGCGCAACGCGATAAGCTGAAAGATTTCATGCACGCCACCGGCATCGCGACCGCTTTGCATTATCCGAAACCGATCCATCTCCAACCTGCCTACGCCGGGCGCATTCGCGGCAGCGATAAACTGCCGGAGACGGAAGCGCTCTATCGCCGAATTTTAACTCTCCCGATGTATCCGGAGCTGACGCATGGCGCGGTGGAAACCGTCTATCAGGCACTCCGAAAGTGGTGCGCATCATCGTGAAAAGGTTTTACTGCACCTATTTCGATCGGAATTATCTCGTGCGCGGGCTGGCTTTGATTCGCTCGCTGCAGGAGCACTCCGAAGGCGATTGGGAGCTGTTCGTCGTCTGCATGGACGAAGAGACACGCCACATTCTCGAGAGATTCGTGTTTCCGAACGTTACGCATCTCTCGATGACGCAAATCGAAGCGGCCGATCCGGAGCTCGCCTCGGCCAAGAACGACCGCACCCGGGTGGAATATCTCTGGACCACTACGCCCGCTATCATCCTTTGGCTGATCGAGAGTCATCCCGGAATCGACTTACTCACGTACCTCGACGCCGATCTCTACTTCTACTCATCGCCCGAGCCGATCTTCGCCGAGCTGGGTGCCGATTCGATTCTGATTCATGAACATCGTTACACACCCGAGCTACGGGACATGGAGATCAACGGGAAATACAACGTTGGTCTCCTTAGCTTCCGCGCTGACACGGTCGGAAAAACAGCGTTGCGTTGGTGGCGAGAGCGTTGCATCGAATCGTGCGTCTACGACGTGAAGAACGGGAAATGCGGCGACCAGGTGTACCTGAATGACTGGCCGGAGCGTTTTCCGAGGGTGCACGTTCTCGAGCATCACGGCGCGGGCGTCGCTCCGTGGAATGTTGATCAATACGCAATCACCAAACCCGGCAAGCATGTGCTCGTCGACGGTGTGCCGCTGATCTTCTACCACTTCCATGCCCTCAGCATCCTTGCCCCGCAGCGATTCCGTCTCGCGTATCGCTTTTACGTCAGGGATGAAGTGGCCGAAGTGATCTATGGTCCTTACACCCGAATCCTGAGCGCGATGTTGCAGGAGCTACAGCGGCTCGATCCTTCTTTTCACATTTCCTTCAAGCGCCCCAGCGTGAGCGAGAAGGCGTGGGAGATTCTATTTGCTTCCCGCCTAACGAGCCGCGGTGTCGCTTTCATCAGGCGCAGCATGCGTCAGGCGGGCTTTGGCCATTTGATCCCAGAGCGCTGAAGCTCTTCTGGGCAGCAGCTAACTTACAGCTCGGGGCGATGGGCAATGCCGATGGCAGCCAGCGGCCTGATAGCCGACCGTGTCCTGGCCCGTAAGCCTAAGAAGAGCAGCCCTCGGAGGACAGGAATCTTGATCAGGGTGTACTTCCAGTCTGGCGTCGCGACGGCTCGTCAGTGATCTGGACGTTCTCTAGCATTTTTCTAGCTAAGATTCGAACTTCGAGCGAAGCAAGGAACCGGATGCTAAACGACAATCGAGAATACGACTACACGCAAGCCGGATTTTCGACCCGCCCTGAGTATGAGGTCATCGCACAGTGGATTCCTCCCGGTTCGCGCGTGATCGATCTTGCGTGCGGCAACGGTTCGCTCATGCATCACCTGATCGAGCATAAGAACGTCGTCATCGAAGGAATCGAGCGCGCGCCTTCCGGGGTCGACCACTGCCGGGAAAACGGCCTCGCGGCTCGTTGCGGCGAAATCGATGCGCGTGAGACGTACGCGGGTTACGCGGCAGGCATGTTCGATTTTGCCATCTGCAATGTAACGCTTCATATGGTGATGTTTCCGGAAGTTTTGATCGACGAGATGACGCGGATCGCCCGCCACCTTGTGCTGTCTTTTCCCAATTTCGGTCACCTTTTCAATCGCCTCGACCTCTTGGCTAGTGGCCGCATGCCCCGGCCGCAATTGTTCGGTTACCATTGGTTCGACACCGGCCAAATCCATCAGCTCGGTGTGCGCGATTTTCTGGATTTTTGCCGCCGTTGTTCTTTGCGAATTCTCCGGCAACAGCACATGGGACGGCCGGCTTTGCTCGCCCACCTGATGCCGCCGCTGTTTTCACGCAGCTCGATTTATCTCTGTGCGAAAAAGTTCTGAAAGATCGTGGCCCTCGTCTCATCTTTTCGGATTTTCTGGGCCAACGCCAATGCGCAGAACCGCGTCTGGTCAAACATGGTATGGCTGTTTGCCGATCGAGTCCTGCGCCAAGGGCTGGGGCTGTTGGTGCTCATCTGGATGGCGCGCTATCTGGGACCGACCCAGTTTGGTGTTTTCAATTACGCCACTGCCTACGTGGCGTTAGTTTGGTCGTTTACCGATCTCGGCCTTTCTTCCATCGTTGTCCGCAACCTCGTCAAAAACCCAGATGAGTCGTCGGAGACCCTCGGGGCAGCTTTTTTTCTGCGGGTGGGAGCGGTCGCTTTGGCATGGAGCGCCGCGATTGCTGGGGTCCGCTGGCTCCGGCAGGGAGATCAACTCACGCACGTTCTCATCGTGATCATCGCCACCGGAATGGTTTTCCAAGTCTGCGATACGTTCGCCTGGTGGTTCGAAGGGGTGGTGCAATCGAAATATGTGGTCTGGGCGCGGAGCGCTGCTTTTCTATTGAGCGCGCTGCTGCGCGTCGCATTGATTCTTTCGCACGCGCCGTTGATCAGCTTCGCCTTCGCCAGCGCCGGCGAGTTGGCTCTCGCGGGCATAGGCATTGCCATTGTTTTCTATTTGCGCCAGGCCGCTCGCTTTCACTTTCGCTTCACTTGGTCAGCCGCCTTCGCCCTGTTGCGCGATAGCTGGCCGCTAATTTTCTCCAATCTTGCGATCGTAATTTACATGCGGCTCGATCAAGTGATGCTTGGTAACATGCGCGGCAACGCAGAGGTCGGCATTTATTCCGTCGTCGTCTTGATCGCCGAGGCGGCCTACGTCGTTCCGATGATCGTGATGCCCTCGCTCCTGCCAGATATCGTCGCCGCCCGGCAGGAATCGGAAGCGCTATTTTATCAAAGGCTCGATCACCTTTACCGACTCATGGCATTTCTCGCTTACGCCATCGCTCTGCCGCTCGCGCTCCTGTCCGGCTGGCTCATCCCACTTCTTTTCGGACCGGATTATGCCTCGGGAGGACCGGTCCTCGCCGTCTTGGCATTAGCTGGACTATTTACATTCATGGGCGTGGCGCGCACCGCTTTCCTCGTCACGATGAACTGGAGCAAAACACATCTCGCGGCAGTCTCAACGAGCTGCGCCATCAATATCATATTGAACCTGGCACTGATTCCGCGGTATGGCGCACTCGGAGCGGCCATCGCCTCAGCGATCGCTTACTGGTTTGCCGTGCATGGTTTCTGTCTTTGCTACAAACCGCTGCATCACACCGCGGGCATGATCACACGCGCACTCCTCTATCCGAGATTTTGGAAATGAATTCCCGACTCTGGTCTGCGTTCAATTGGTTGAAACATCACAGCGGCCTCGCCGCCGCCATCTCGCTTAAATACCGCGGCGCGTTGAAAGACGACGGCTGGTTTCGCAGTGTTTGTAAAACTGCTCCTGTCGATGCCGCAGGCGAGCCGATCCCGTGGATCTCATATCCGGCTCTGCACTTTATCGGAGCACGCACACGTCGCGACATGAAGGTCTTCGAGTTCGGCTCCGGTTACTCGACTCTTTGGTGGGCGACTCGAGTCAGAAGAGTTATCGCTTGTGAATCTGATGCCAACTGGCACGCGCAGGTGCAAAAACTAGCGCCCGAAAATGTGCAACTCGTGCTTGGTACGATCGACGAATATCCAACGATTATCGCGCGGTATCCCAGCGCATTTGATGTTGTCGTGATCGACGGCGGCGACCGGAACCGCGCAGTCGAAAGTGCGGTCGCCGCGCTGAATCCGAATGGCGTGATCATTTGGGATGATACCGATCGCCACGAATATCAATCGGGTCTTGAATTTTTGCGCCAACGAGGATTCGCGCGCATTCCTTTTGTCGGTCTGGGTCCGGTGGTCAATATCACTAAGGAAACGAGTGTTCTTTATCGTCCCGGAAACATTTTCGCGATTTGACCAATGCAGGGAATTGATTGAACACGCCCGTCATTTTTCTCATCTTCAATCGGCCGAAACCAACGAAGCTGGCCTTTGACGAGATCCGACGCGCACGCCCGCCCAAACTTTTAATTGTTGCAGACGGGCCGAGACGCGACCGGCCGGAAGATGTCGATCTTTGCGAGCAAACCCGCGCTGTCCTGCGCGACGTCGATTGGCCGTGCGAAGTTCTGCGGAAGTTTTCGCCCGAGAACCTGGGTTGCAAACAGAATGTTTCCCAAGGCTTGGACTGGGCCTTCGACCACGTTGAAGAAGCGATCATCCTGGAAGATGATTGTCTGCCGGACCCGACATTTTTTCGTTTCTGTGAAGAATTGCTGGATCGTTACCGGCCTAACGAGCACATCGCGCAAGTCTGTGGATCGAATTACCAACAGGGCATCCGCCGGACTTCCTTCAGCTATTATTTTTCCCGCCACGCTCACATCTGGGGTTGGGCGACCTGGCGGCGGTCGTGGCAGCATAACGACCTCAGCATGTCGGCCTGGCCGCAACTGCGCGACCGTGGTTGGCTCAAGCAGTATCTAGGCAATTCAAAAGCGGCATTCTACTGGCGAAAACTTTTCGATGATTCAATTAAAGGCGATCGCGACAGTCTGAACAGTTGGGCCATACCCTGGACTTTTTCGTGCTGGGCGCGTGGTGGCGTATCGATTATTCCCGAGATAAACCTGATCTCGAACATCGGATATTCCAAGGCTGGCACGCATACGTCGGCTCGATCGACCGGTAACGCGACTCCCCGCAATTACATGTCGTTTCCTCTAAAACATCCGGCGATCATCGAAACAAACAGAGAGGCCGACGCCTTTACTGAGGAAACATTCTACTACGGATCCGCCTTTCTCGAGCGTTGCTTCTGGGCCTGGCGTCTCCCATTTTCGGTCTCGACGGTGCGACGAATTCGACGCCTAACGAGCGGGTTTCTCGAGGCCGCTCATCGCTTGATGCGATCGCTCAAGGCTTCCAAGCATCCAAAATAACGGAAGTGTAGCGAGGTTTGTCGTCGACGTTCCGCTCGTCGAATCGGAGCGAGCGGTGAATCATTCCAGCATCCCTGCTCCATTGCTCCTGATGAAATACACCGGCGGCATCGAAATATTCGAGCAGGCGTACTTGGAAGCCAGCGGTTTCAAAGACCCGCCGCAACGTTTCATGGGTATATAAGACCTTGTGATCGTGCGCGCCTTCGCCCCATCCGTTCACTCGGACACGTTCGATGTAGTCAGGGTCCGGGTGCATTCCATCGGGCACAGCCACCCGCATGTAACCGCCGCTTCGCATATATTTGAAACAAATCGCCGCGGCGCGAAGTCCTTGCTCACCGGTCAAATGCTCCCAAACGTGCTCCGCCAGGATCGCGTTAATCGAGTCGGGTTCGAAGAAATTCCTCCAATCCGATTCTTTTAATAGATCGAGATAATCGACGTCTGTCCCAATCCAGCCTTGGACCGTCACACCAGAGCTCCCGACGATAATTCGGCGAACCGAAGCCGTTCTTAAGCGCTGCTTGACCTGCCGGGAGATCACAGTTTTCCGGAATAGACGGCGCACACCTAAAGCGACTGCGTGTGCCGGCGGGATTTTGACGATGAGACTTTTCAGGCGTTGGCTCATTATCTCACGGTGCGAAGCAAGAGCTTGTCTGCCTCCAAGAACGTGGCCGTTGACTTCCGATTCATTACTTCGTCGAATACTCAAAAAAGCCGTGGCGCCAAAGCGTTTTTCTTATCTGCTTGCAATCCACGACATCGCTGTGGCGGATCGTGCTGGGCGCGTGGGATTATATCCATTCCCGAGATAAGCCTGATCTCGAACATCGGTTATTCGGTCGCGGGCACACACACGACCAGAGTGGCGGCCGTCAATCGCACCCCCAGAGGCACGATGTCGTTTCCACTAAAGCATCCGCCGATAATCGAACCGAATTTTGAGGCCGACCGTTTCACCGAAGAAAGCTTCTATTACGGACAGAACGTGCCCGAGCGTCTGTTTTGGAAAGTGCGCGTCCCGCTTTCCGTGGCCACAGTGCGCAGGTTGCGGCGGTGGGCGAAGGATCTCGGCTAAACGATTTCGCTCATCAGGCGAGCGCCGACGAGACCCTCGGCAGCGGTGGCTTCGGTGCAATCCCGGGGCGATAAGACCAACTCCATCCATTGATCGATATGCCGCTCGAATGGAGCCCGGCGCGCGCGCTCCAATTCCTCCGCCATTTCACCAGCGAACCCAGTGCACACGAGTTCGCGTCCGGCGGCGATGCTGTTCCAAATTTTCGACGGGAAAATGGCATGCTGAATTTTCGGATGGGCGGCAATGAGATGCACCTCATGACGGAGCAGGTCACGTTTTAATTCGTCCGGGTGCCGGTGGAGCGGCTTGGCTTTGAGCCAGGGCGGCAAAAAGGCAACGCCGCCGCCATCCGCATGAATGTCGATCTTGTAACCGGCGCCGCGCAGTTGCTCGCATGCCCTCACGAGAAGATCGACATCGTGCGCGTAACCGAGGTTACCCGAGTACAGGACGGTCTTCGGTTCCGGCGCGACATTTTCATTAAACGCGAGCGTCGGCCAGTTGCGAATCACGATTTCGTTAGGCAAAGGGCGGCCCAGATTGCCGGCACTTTTTACGACGCGGTCCCAGCGCCGCAAGTAACTGTCCCAATAGGCGCAGAGCGCCGAACGCATGGAACGCGGGTATTCCCACATGGTCCGGGCCAGCTCCGGGTAATAATCTTGTAACCAGTAAATGGCGCGGCCGCCGCGTTGCTTGATCGCGCTCGCGAGCGAGACGGTGGCGGGCGGGGCGCTGGTGACAACGACGACGTCGCCTGGCCTAACGACATTGTCGATGTAGCGAGCGAAGGCGCGTTTGACCGCGTAATATTGGGCCAGGGTTTGGGCGAGATTTCCGCGGCGCCCGCGGTAATGATCGAGATGGAGCAAAGGAACCGTCGGTTTCGGCCGGCCGGAATGCCGGTAAGTGCCCTTACCGCCGATCAAGCGCACGTCGTAACCGTGTTCGTACAAACGGGCTGCGAGTTGCTCGGCCAGAATGCCATCGGGGCCGCCATCCGGCCAGATGTACTGCGATAAAATGTGGATTGCCGGCATTGCCTAACGAACGTGCGGAAGGCGCAAAATGCTGAGGAGAAAGCTCGCGAAGATCAGTTCCACGCCGCACGCGATGAAGGTGGTCGCGGGCACAACCAGCCGGAGCGTCTCCGCCGTTGGCAACGGCCCGAAGCCGGTATTACGCCAGAGCCAGACCGCGTGCAGTAATTGCCCGAGCCCGAGGCCGCCGAGAAGTAAACCGGCCCAGATGCCGCGCTCGAGCGTGAAGATTAATTCGAAAACCTTCAGCCGCCGGCTCTCCGGCAGAAAACCTTGATGCACCGCGAACATGCGCGCGAAGAGCGCGAAAAAGATCAATTGCATCCCGACTACAATGGCCAGGCTGCTGACCACGAGAGTGTTGGATTCGAAGCCGAAGATGCCGATGTGGAACGGTCTGGTCGCAATCGCTGTCTCCACGGCGATTCCGCCTAACGAAAGCACCGCGCCCGGGACGAAGAACAACCAAAGCGGGCAATGCAGGAGCATGAGACGCAAATGTCGCCAGCCATCCTGCCAGCTGCGCAGATGCGGCGGACGCGACCTGCCATCCTTGTGCAGCGTGATCGGCACTTCGGCGACGCGCAGTTTCGCAAAACTGGCTTTCATCACCATTTCAGAGGCGAATTCCATTCCGCTGCTGGTCAGGTTCATTTTCAGAAAAGCGTCCTTTGTTATGGCGCGCAAACCGCAATGGAAATCGTTTGCCGGACTTTTGAAGAACAGGCGGCCGAGAAACGTGAGCGCGGGATTGCCGATCCAGCGATGTTTCCACGGCATCGCGTCTTTCATAATACGGCCGTTTCCCCGGGGTAGCCGGCAGCCTATCACCAGCTCGCAGCCTCGGCCTAGTTGCCGGACGAACGGTGCGATGCTTCCAAAATCGTAGCTGTCGTCCGCGTCGCCGATGATGATCCATTCACCAAGCGCCGCGCTGACGCCGCCGCGAAGCGCATAGCCATAACCTCGCTCGCTAACATCGACAACACGCGCTCCGGAGCGGCGCGCGATTTCCTGCGAGCCATCGGTGCTTCCGTTGTCGGCAATCACCACCTCCCCAGCGATCGCCAGCTCGTCCAGGGCGTTCCGAGCCTTTCCAATACAGGTGGCAAGAGTCTCCGCCTCGTTTAAGCAAGGCATGACGACGGAAAGCTTTGGAAGAACTTTCCGCGCCGGAGTTGGCTGTGGCTCGACCGCAAAGGCAGTGCCGTACACGTTGCAAAAAACAGCAGAGAGCATGCCGATCCTATGTGATCGGTCGGCCCTTTGCTTGTGGCGTTCTTCAGGCCGAAAGGCCCGGCTTACTTCTGCCGAAGCGCTGAATCCGCTGCGCCCAGCACCGCTTTGTCGTCGTTATCGTTCAGGTGAGCCAGAAAACTCCGGATGCGCCGAAAAGACTGCCTTCGTCGCCCAACGATGGCGCAGCATCGCGCTATTTGCCGCTGTCGGCCTAACCTTGCACTATCGAGGCGGGCCAAGAAGTCGGTTGTTGCTGTTCTCAAAGTGATAATCATGATGGCTGCCCACTTGATCGCATGGCACCGCCGGCACGCTCGTGGGCGCGCATTCCTGGAACACTCACCTACACGTGGCTGATGTTTTTCATTCTGGCACCGGGTGTTTGCCCACAATCTCTGATTTGGCTTGCGCTTTTTATTCTCATCTTGTCGCCGCCGCTTTAAACCGGGTTGCTGTTCTCGAGTTCAATCTTTTTGTTCGCTTTCTACAACATCACTTCCGGCGGTTTACCATGGTCGGTCGCGCTCGCGATGGATGAAACGAAGCAACCCTGGGTCGCATGGTCCCTGCTACCGTGGCTGGTCTTGATTGCCGGAGCAATCGCGCTTTGGCGGAAAACGGCTGAGAGTAAACTCGATCTGCCTCTATTCAGATCGCGAAATTGTGCGCAGGAAGCGCGTAGCCTTGCACTTGTGAAAGATCCGAAAATCGGATCTGCTGTGGCGGGGACTAGTTGACCACTCGACGGTTAATCACTGTCTTTTCCCAGCGTAGAATCAGCTGCGGTGAGCAAGGCTCGATCATCATTATCATTTAACTTCGCCAGCAATTCCTTGGCGTGACGAATCGATTTGCGCAGGAAATATTCCGGAACAGCGAAATCGAGTGGTTGCGTTTCCCCATTTCGCCCGCGCGCCTGTAACTCCGAGTCCCAGCGACTAAGGGCGCAGGTCGAGGCGAAAAGTTCCATCGCCGCGCCCGCAATCCGCTCTTGGATCAACTGCATGTCCAGCACCGGTTCGCGATAAACGATCAGCGCGCGATTGACCGCTACGTTAAAGCGCCAGATCGAACGCCCGAGTTGTCCGGCGAACCCGCGCAATTCCGCACTTTGCGCTGGCACGTTCGGTGTCCGAACGGTCGCGCCCAGGCGATTCATTCCAGCGTTCCACGCTTTGCCCACCCGATTCATTGAGAACGAAGTCATGGTGTCGTAAATTTCCTTGAACTCCATTCCTGGCCCACGCATTCCGACCAGCGCGATAAACGAGGTCAATACTTCGTTCGACCCTTCGCCGATCTGATTGATCCGCGCGTCGCGCAACATTCGACCCAACGGATTATCATCGAAGTAAGCGGAGCCGCCGTGAATTTGGAAGGCGTCGTTGACCGCTTCCCATAGCCGATCAGTCGTGAAAACTTTCAGCATCGCAGTCTCAATCATGTAATCCTCGAGACCGCGATCGATCAGCGATGCGGTTACGTTGGTCATTGCTTCCATCGCGTAAACGTCGGCCGCCATGCGCGCGATTTTCTTCTTCACCAGATCGAAATTGCCCAGTGTTTTTTTGAATTGCTGACGCGAATTGGCATGTTCGATCGCCAGCTGCAGGCAATGTTAGGCCGCGCCGGTGC
>Ga0193750_1000125_pt1 | contig 23082 bp, 16 predicted proteins | sample L1c1metaG_FD_160569 | JGI IMG/M metagenome (GOLD analysis project Ga0193750, IMG submission 160569) | Soil microbial communities from a riparian zone of the East river system, Colorado, United States - L1c1 | ecosystem: Environmental > Terrestrial > Soil > Riparian zone | place: USA: East River... | reverse complement strand
GTAACGCATTTCACGCCGTGAAAGTGTGTTTTGCCAATGAGATCGGCAATCTAAGTAAGCGCATGGGTATTGATAGCCACAAGGTAATGGAGATCTTTTGCAAAGACACTAAGCTGAACATCTCTTCATATTATCTTAGACCGGGATTTGCTTTCGGCGGCTCCTGCCTGCCAAAGGATCTGCGCGCCATCCTCTATCGGGCGAAGCAATTAGACTTGGAGTTGCCGGTGCTAAATTCTGTCCTCGAAAATAATCGTAAACAGTTGGAACTCGCTTCCAATCTTATCCGCCGAACAGGAAAGAATCGGATCGGAGTATTAGGACTCAGTTTTAAGACCGGCTCGGATGACATGCGCGAAAGTCCTATCGTGATGTTGATCGAGACCCTGATCGGTAAAGGACATAAAGTGGCCATTTACGATGAGGAAGTTGGCCTAGCGAAGTTAGTGGGCGCAAACAAACGTTATATTGAAGAGACGATACCTCATATTTCGTCACTAATGGTTTCCTCTCCAAGAGAAGTGATCGAGGCCAGTGACGTTGTGGTGGTGAGCAAGAAAAGTCCGCGAATTTGCGACGCGATCACCAAACATGGAGATTCAAGAGTGGTAATTGACCTCGTTCGACTGTATCCAGAACCCCTAAATGGCCTGCCTAATTACGAAGGCATCTGCTGGTAGTATTATTGCGTAGGAGTGTTGTTGCGTAGGCTACTGGATCATGAAGGAAGCTGCAGGCAGAATACTAATGCTGGTCGAGAACTATTTTCCGCAGGACACGCGCGTTAAAAACGAGGCCGACCTGCTTACAAATGCCGGTTACCAGGTCTCAGTTATTGCCCTTCGAAAAAAAGGTCAGCCGCGAAGAGAAACGGTAAACGGTATTGAGGTTTATCGTGTGCCACATCTGGAACTCTTTAGTAAAACTTCGCCGGCAAGTCTCAGTAGAATAGGCCTGTTTTTACTTAAATTGCGAGCTTCTCTTGGTTACCTTGCAGAATACTGCTACTTTACTATGGCTTGTTTCTTTGTCGCAACCTATGTGTTCGTGACTCGCGGCGTCGACGTGATTCACGCCCACAATCCTCCCGATACTCTTTTTTTAGTGGCTCTGCCTTTCAAACTGCTGGGGAAGAAATTTGTCTTCGATCACCACGATCTTTGCCCGGAACTCTATCGGTCGCGATATAAAAGCCAAGAAGGCTTCTATACGGGATTACTAAGGTTTTTCGAGTGGTGTAGCCTCAAACTTGCAAATATTGTAATCGCCACCAACGAATCGTACAAGAAGGTGCAGACGGAACGAGCGCATAAAAATCCCCGGGATATCTTTGTTGTGAGAAATGGGCCAAACCAGATGCGCATGACGCCGGTCGCACCCAACGTCCGGTTGAGAGGGATGAACAAGTGCATTCTATGCTATGTTGGCAGCCTAAATCCGCAAGACGGCGTCGATTATCTGCTTCGTTCACTGCATCATTTATTGTGTGATTTGAAGCGCTCAGATTTCCATTGTGTCATCATGGGCACGGGAGATTCATTGCAGGATTTACGCGAACTGGCGGAGAACCTTCAACTCAACGGTTTTGTTGAACTAACAGGATTTATCCCTGATGAAGATTTGCAGGCCAACCTCGCGGCGGCGGATATCTGCTTAGATCCCGATCCTTCCAGCCCGCTGAACGATGTGTCCACCTGGATCAAGATAATGGAGTATATGGCGTATGCAAAACCCATCGTCACTTTCGACCTGAAAGAAACGCGTTTTTCTGCCGGAGAGGCTGCTCTTTATGTCAAACCAAACGGCGAAGTCGAATTCGCGGAAACGATCGCCGCCCTTATGGAACAACCTGACCTTCGAGAAAAGATGGGGAGTTATGGTCGTCGGCGCGTTGAGCAAGAATTGCAGTGGACTAAGGTCGGCCAAAATCTCTTGACTGCGTACGAATCCCTCCTGGCCAGGAAATGAACCGCGTTATTTGGTTCGAAAGCAATAAGCACTATCCCTGAATTTTGGGATAGGGATAAGCTCCGCCAATCGAATGCTTATCATCAACGCTGACGATTGGGCCCGTTCCGTCGCGGAAACCGATGCAGCCCTAAAATGTTGCAAAGGGGGAAGGATTACGTCTCTCAGTGCGATGGTTTTCACGGAGGATTCCGAGCGCGCGGCGGACTTGGCCAAAGAAAATGAACTGGATGTCGGATTACATCTGAACTTTACCGAGAAGTTCACGGTTAATCAGTGCCCGAGAACCTTGTCGAATTATCATCACCAGATCGTCCGCTTTCTCACAGGAAACAAATACTCTCAACTTTTGTATAATCCGTTTTTGCGGAAAGAATTCGCCTACTCATACGAAGCACAGGCTGATGAGTTCGCGCGTTTGTACAGCCAGCCACCGTCACACATTGACGGACATCATCACATGCATCTTTTGCGCCAACATTACCGAGATGAACTAGAAGGGTTGGAGGGGCGTCATCGGTCAATATGGAATTTACATGAAAAAAATCGTCGCCGAATCGTTTAAGCGGCCCATCACGAAAGAGCAAAGCAAAGACACCGGGATGGCCATGGTGCTTTTGCTTTTACTCGCCAGCGCCGCTTTCAAACGGGAAACTCTTGTTACCATAGCGATCGTCGCTCTCGTGGTAGACATGACGTTTCCTCAGTTTTATCGGCCGGTCGCCGTTTTGTGGCTGGGTCTCTCCCACCTGTTGGGCACAGTGGTCTCCAAAATCCTTTTAACGCTGGTTTTCTTTGGCGTAGTGACCCCGATTGGCCTGGCACGGAAACTTCTGGGGATTGATTCCCTGAAACTGAAGGACTTCAAGTCTGGTGAAAATTCGGTGATGGTCATTCGAAATCATATTTTCACTGGAAAAGATATAGAGAAACCGTATTAAAAGAAAAACTAATTATGGAATTCATCAAAGACCTTTGGGGTTTTCTGCGCGTAAGGAAGAAGTTCTGGTTATTGCCGCTTATTGTGATCTTACTCACCTTTGGCGTGCTTATTGTCCTAACGGCTGGATCGGCTATTGCCCCGTTCATCTACACCCTCTTTTAGCTCGATGAGGGAGCGCCAGGTTTAAGGAAAATGTAAGTGCGGCTTCGAGAGGAACAGCGGTGAGGAACACGATTCTCGGCATATCAGCCTATTATCACGATAGCGCAGCTGCGCTTCTGATTAACGGTGAAATTGCGGCGGCAGCGCATGAAGAGAGATTTACCCGGGAAAAGCACGATTCCTCGTTCCCAATTAATGCCGTTCGATACGTGCTCCAGGAGGCCGGTGTGAATTACAAGGACCTTGCGGCGGTAGCCTTTTATGACAAACCATTCCTGAAATTCGAGCGGCTCTTGGAGACCTATCACGGTTTTTCGCCGCGGGGCTTGGTCAGTTTTCAATCTGCAATCCCTGTTTGGATTAAAGAGAAACTCTTCATGAAAAGACTGCTGAAGGAGGAATTGGGAACGCTCGGGGATGGGAAGGTGCCGATTTATTATCCGGAACATCATTTGTCCCATGCCGCAAGCGCCTTCTATCCGTCACCATTCGAGGAAGCCGCCATTGTTACAATAGATGGTGTCGGGGAATGGGCCACCACCACCATCGGGCACGGCCAGGGAAACAAGATCACACTACTGAAGGAACTGCACTTCCCGCACTCGGTCGGGCTCCTTTACTCCGCTTTCACCTACTACACAGGTTTCGAGGTGAATAGCGGCGAATACAAGCTTATGGGGCTGGCGCCTTACGGCAATCCTGAGTCGCCTCGATTGAAGGAATTTGTCCGGAAAATTAAGACTGATCTCGTGGATATCCGAGAGGATGGTTCGATTCTCCTTAACATGGATTACTTCAGCTATGCTACCGGTCTAAGAATGGTTTTCGAGGACAAATGGGAGCAGCTTTTTGGCGTGCCACGGCGAAGGATGGAATCGGAGATTTCGCAGGTTTACATGGATATGGCCCTGGCGATCCAGCAGGTGACGGAAGAGATTGTCATGAGGCTTTGCCAGACAGCCGCGAGACTTACCAAGAGCAGGTATCTCGTGCTGGCTGGAGGTGTAGCGCTCAATTGTGTTGCGAACGGGAAATTGCTGCGCTCAGGTATGTTTGAGGACATCTGGATTCAACCCGCCGCAGGCGACGCGGGCGGGGCGCTCGGGGCGGCTTACGCGGTGTGGTATATTCGGGAAGGCAATAGGCGGATCCTCAATCATAGTCCCGACGCCATGCACGGCGCGTATCTCGGACCATCGTTTTCGGACAGGGAGATTGAGCGAATCCTTGGCAATTGTGGAGCAGTTTTCACCTATTATGATAGCTTTGATGAGCTGGCAAAACTTGTAGCGACGAGGCTAGCCGATGGTAAAGTGATCGGTTGGTTCCAAGGACGGATGGAATACGGTCCGCGAGCGCTGGGTAACCGCAGCATCCTGGGTGACCCACGCAACCCTGAGATGCAAAAGAAGCTCAACCTAAAAATCAAATATCGCGAAGGCTTCCGGCCATTTGCGCCCAGCGTTTTGGAGGAGGACATCCAGACTTATTTCGAATTGGATCGTCCTTCTCCCTATATGCTACTAGTAGCTCCCGTTCGGACGGAGAAGAGAATCACAGCGCCGAGTGATTATCACGAAAAAGGCCTGTACGACCGTCTTTACTTTCTGCGGTCAGATATTCCTTCCATCACGCACATCGATTACTCGGCCCGGATTCAAAGCGTGTCCCAAGACGTTAATCCGCGATATTGGCAACTGATTCGGGAGTTTAAGGCGCTTACTGGCTACGGCGTTATCGTTAATACCAGCTTCAATTTATCAACGGAGCCGATCGTGTGTACTCCCCAAGAAGCTTATAGCACCTTCATGCAATCCGAGATGGATCTATTGGTGCTGGAAAATTTCGTGCTGCAAAAGGACGAACAGCCTGTTGGCTTTCGCGCGTGGACCGATGAAGGGGCAAGCGGACCAGACCCTGATTCTCCTTATGCTGATCCGCGCACGGGCGATCCGCTCATCGTCACAGCAGCAGGCGCTCTCAATCCCGCCACCGGCACGCGCTATGAGGTCGAGGATGGCATCCCACGTCTGTTTTTACCGACGGAGGACAAGGAGCTCGACGGTGCAAACGTCACTGACATCGTCCGCAAGTTCTACGAGAAAACGCCCTTTCCAAACTACGATAAGGTGGACAACGTCCGCGCGCTGCTGCAAAAAGCGGGTAGTGGCCTTTTCGCGCGCCTGCTCAACGAACAGATTCCCTTCGACGCACGCGTCGTCGAAATCGGTTGCGGCACGGGGCAGCTCACGAACTTCCTGGCAATCGCGCATCGCAGCGTGCTGGGCACGGACATGTGCGGGAATTCGCTCGCGCTGGCACACGAGTTCGCGATCAGGCATGGTATTGACCGCGCCGCGTTCGCGCAAATGAATCTCTTCCGGCCGGGGTTGCGGGACAGCTTCTTTGACTTTGTTATCAGCAATGGCGTGTTGCATCATACTAATGATCCGCGGCGCGCCTTTGCCCGCATCAGCCGCCTTGCCAAACCTGGCGGCTACGTTCTGGTTGGCCTCTACCACGCTTACAGCCGGCAGCTTCATTATGCGCGGCGCGCGTTGTTCCGCCTCACTGGTGTGACCAGCCGCTTGCTCGATCCACATTTTGGCCGTGTCGCAGCTGAGGGCAAGCGCGAAGCGTGGTTCCAAGATCAATACTGCCATCCGCATGAAAGCTGCCACACGCTCGGTGAGGTCTTCAGCTGGTTGGAGGAGAACAACCTCGAATTCGTGAACGCCATTCCCAAACCGGCTGGCGGGCCGCAACTCACGCCGGACGAGGGCCTGTTCGAGCCAAAGGATCGCGGCACGCTAGCAAGCCGCGTTTGGAGTCAGCTGTGTTCATTATCGAGCGGCTATCGCGAAGGCGGCTTTTTCATCGTCATTAGCCGTCGCCGTTGACCATCAGACAAAAAGTTGGCACTCATCATTCCGACTCCGGCAGCTCTCGACCAGGACCCGCGATCTGCGAAAGTTCGGGTTTGTGTCAGCGGCGTGTTTCTACTGCTGGGCGGATGGTTTCTCTTCCGGAACAAGCCAGCCGGCCCTTATTTCTTAACAGCGAGTGTGGTGCTCGTGCTCTTCGGTTTCGTCGCGCCGAGTGCGCTCGAGATTGTTTACATTGCCTGGATGAGTCTGGCCTTTACTATGGGTCTGCTTAGAAATCATACTTTCACTGGGAAAGACATAGAGAAACCGTATTAACCTGGTAATGGGTAACTACATGTTAGATAAACGGGACCAGCCGAAGTTTACCGAAGAGGCTGATTGGAAAACTGAGTTTAAGCGCGACTAACGCTCGCAGGACTACCCGGCCTTCGGCTAGATCGCCCTTCTTCGGCGATGTGACGATCGGCACTTTTGGGATATTTTGCCAGTGAACAACAGCACAACCCACAATAGCTCCTCCTTAGGTCCGCGAGCCGATGTATCGAAAGCGGAATTGTTGTTGCAAGATGGCAGTCGCTTCTCCGGCGAAAGTTTCGGGTCACGCTGCTCGACAGCGGGCGAGGTTGTATTCAATACGGGGATGGTCGGTTATCCCGAAGCCATGACCGATCCTTCCTACCGGGGTCAAATTTTGGTGCTAACGTATCCTTTAATTGGAAACTACGGAGTTCCGGTCAACGAAGAAACAAAGCCCAGCGAAAATGACCTCGACATCCCTGAGTTCTTTGAAAGCAACCGAATTCAAATCAGTGGGCTTATTATTGCCACGCTTTCGAAGCACTACAGCCACTGGTCTGCGCTAGGTTCACTAGATTCGTGGATGCAGCGTCAAAAGATTCCGGGCATATGCAACATCGACACCCGCATGTTAACGAAGAAGCTAAGGAGCCAGGGAATGATGCTGGGAAAGATCGTGGTTGACGATATGGACCTCGCCTGGGAGGACCCTAACGAGCGGAACCTTGTAGCAGAGGCAAGTGTGGAGAGACCCAGATTTTATCCAGGATCCGGACAGAAGAAAGTCATCCTAGTCGATTTTGGATGCAAGGACAGCATCCTCCGTCATTTGGTCAATAAGCGGCTGGATGTTTTGAGGGTGCCTTGGAATTACGACTGGTCCGAAGAGATAGTTGACGGAGTTGTTCTTTCTAACGGACCCGGAGATCCCAAAATGTGCGTCGATGCTTTAAAGATCCTTCGCAAGGGGCTTAGAAGAGATATTCCCATCCTTGGAATCTGTCTCGGACATCAACTGCTGGCGCTGGCTGCCGGCGCCGATACGTTCAAGTTGAAGTACGGGCATCGCAGCCAGAACCAACCCTGCATTCAAGTGGGAACCAAGCGTTGCTTCATAACGTCGCAGAACCATGGTTTCGCCGTAAACGAGAAAACATTGCCTCTGGAATGGAAGCCGTGGTTCTTTAATGCGAACGATGGTACCAACGAGGGAATGCGCCATCGGGAGCGACCGATCTTTTCCGTGCAATTCCATCCGGAAGCGAATCCGGGACCTACAGAGGCGTCGTTCGTCTTTGATTCATTTCTGGATGCGCTCGACCATGGATAACAAGATCCAAAAAGTTCTACTGCTCGGCAGCGGGGCCTTGAAGATAGGCGAGGCCGGCGAGTTTGACTACTCCGGAAGCCAGGCTCTCAAAGCTCTTAAAGAAGAGGGCATTAGCACTGTGCTAATCAATCCCAACATTGCCACCATCCAGACTTCAGAAGAATTCGCGGACCATGTGTATCTCCTACCGGTAAACGCGGACTTTGCAGAGCGAGTTATAGAGAAAGAGAAACCTGACGGGATTCTTATGGGATTCGGCGGCCAGACAGCGCTGAATTGTGGATTGGAAATCGCTGACCGCGGTGTGCTGAAGCGATACGGCGTGCGCGCGCTTGGCACTCCGATTGAGGCAATCCGTGACACAGAAGACCGGGACTTATTCGTAAAACGGCTGAAGCAGATCGATGTCGACACTCCCCGTTCGCAAGCAGCCGGGAGTCTGGAAGAGGCCAAGAACGCTGCCCGGCAGATTGGTTATCCAATAATGGTCAGAATCGCGTTTGCCCTGGGAGGATTGGGCTCGGGTATGTGCAAGGACGAAGCCGATCTGGAGGAGCGAGTAAAAAAAGCCTTAGCCTACTCGCCGCAGGTTTTGGTGGAGGAGTATCTCACCGGCTGGAAGGAAGTGGAATATGAAGTGGTCCGGGACGAGTCGGATAATTGCATCACCATCTGCAACATGGAGAACTTTGATCCTCTGGGAATCCATACCGGAGAAAGCATCGTCGTCGCTCCCAGTCAAACTCTTACAAATCACGATTATCACCGGCTCAGGGAACTTTCCATTCGCATTATTCGGCACCTGAAGGTCGTCGGTGAATGCAATGTGCAATTCGCCCTTGACCCGGATTCCGAGTCATACCGAGTGATTGAAGTTAATGCTCGTCTCAGCCGGAGCTCGGCTCTCGCCTCCAAAGCCACCGGTTATCCACTCGCGTATGTAGCAACGAAACTTGCGCTGGGATACAGCCTTACCGAACTTCAAAATTCTGTGACGGGCACCACAACGGCATGCTTTGAGCCAGCCTTGGATTATGTCGTTGTGAAAATTCCCCGATGGGATCTCAAGAAATTTCGTGATGTCTCCAACTACCTGGGTTCCGGCATGAAATCGGTCGGCGAAGTGATGGCCATTGGCAGAACATTCGAGGAAGCATTACAGAAAGCGGTTCGAATGCTCGCTATCGGCCACGACGGAATCGTTGCCACACGCCGGGTAGATTCGGACAGACCAGAGGAAATGCTGGCACGCCCGGACTCCGAGCGCATTTTCGCGATTCCTGAAGCGATGCGGAATGGTTTGAGCGTCGCGCAAATTCACGAGCTCACCCATATTGACCCATGGTTCCTGCATTGCATCAGCGGTCTGGTGGAAACCGAAGACCGTCTTAGGATTTACCGGGGTGGACCTTGTCCAAAGTGGCTTCTGGTTGAAGCCAAGCGGGCGGGGTTTTCCGATCGCCAGATCGCGCGCATCCTTAAATTAGAAGAAAAGATCCTCCGCAGGCAGCGCGAAAATATGGGAATCCATCCCGTCGTTAGGCAGATTGATACCCTGGCAGCAGAGTACCCGGCGCAAACGAACTATCTTTATCTAACATTCAACGGAGAAGAAGATGACGTTCAAGCGGAAGAAGGTAAGAGCGTCCTAATTCTCGGATCGGGCCCCTACCGCATCGGCAGTTCGGTAGAGTTTGATTGGTGTTGCGTGAATGCGTCCTACACACTCCGAAAGCTGGGATACCGTTCGATCCTCCTGAATTGTAACCCGGAAACTGTGAGTACGGATTACGACGTGTGTGACAGGCTTTATTTTGATGAAATCAGCCTGGAGACAGTGTTGGATATCTACGCGCGAGAGCGCTGCATCGGAGTAATCGTCTCGGTGGGTGGCCAGACGCCGAACAATCTGGCTCTTCAGCTTCATCAGGCCGGCATCAAGGTTCTTGGAACTTCCCCGATCAATATCGATCGGGCGGAGGATCGACACAAGTTTTCAACCCTGCTAGATACCATCGGAGTGGATCAGCCGGCATGGCGGGAGGTTTCCTCGCTCAGCGATGCGGTGGCTTTTGCAGAGGATACAGGCTATCCCATCCTTCTCCGGCCGTCCTATGTTCTGAGTGGCGCAGCCATGGGGGTGGCAACTAACGCCAGGGAGTGTGAGCTTTTCGTGAAAAAGGCGGCCGATGTTTCGCCACAACATCCAGTCGTGGTGTCGAAGTTCTTCGAAGACAGTAAGGAGATTGAAGTAGATGCCGTTGCATCATGCGGGCGAGTCCTGGCCCTCGCCGTAGTCGAACATGTGGAAAACGCCGGAGTTCACTCTGGGGATGCAACTTTGGTTATTCCGCCTCAACGCACCTTCCCGGAGGTAATCCGCAATATCGAGAAAATCACCGCCCGGATTGCTGAGTCGCTAAACATTACGGGACCGTTCAACGTCCAATATCTCGCCCAGGGCACCAACGTCAAAGTGATCGAAGCCAACCTGCGGGCATCGCGAAGTTTCCCGTTTGTTTCAAAAATCTGCAAAGTGAACCTCATCGAACTTGCAACGAAAGCGATTCTCGGAGTCTCCATTAGCAAAGTCGAGCGACTGGGGCATGACTTGGACTACGTCGGGGTGAAAGCTCCGCATTTTTCGTTCACGAGATTGCAAGGTGCGGATCCAACGGTGGGAGTCGAGATGGCTTCTACTGGCGAAGTTGGCTGCCTAGGTGATGATTTCGAAGAGGCCTTTTTGAAAGCTCTTATTTCGGTCGGCTTCAAATTTCCAATAAGGACCGTTCTGCTCTCGACCGGCACACTGAAAGACAAAGTAGCCTTTATCGAGGGCGCAAAGCTGTTCGAAAGCCTGGGAATCGGCTTTTTTGCGACTCAAGGAACCGCGGAGTTTCTGAGTCAGTACGGCATCAAGAGTGTGGTCGTTCACTGGCCATTGGAAAATCGTTCTCCCAATGCGGGTGAACTCATCGAGGAAAGAAAAATAGACCTGGTGATCAATATACCAAAGAACTACCAGGAAACCGAGTTAACTAACGATTATTACATTCGGAGAAAGGCTGTGGATTTCGGGATTCCTTTGTTGACAAATATTCAATTGGCAAACCGGCTCGCTGAATCGCTTTCGCGAAAGCAAGCTGTTGATCTCGGTATCAAGGAGCTGCAGGCATACTAAAGATTTATGGATACCTTCAGGAAATTCGTCAGCGGTTACGCTCTCATAATCAGCCTTCTCATCGCACCGCCGATATTCGAGAGGTTCTTCGCAATGCTGTACCTCTTTCCGAGTGAGAGAGTGATCCTGTGGATCGCCTCAGTACTTCTGATGTCCATCAGCCTCTATGGTTTCTTCGGCCGTTTACGCCTGACTTGGGTTTACTTCGTATTGTTTAACCTGCTCGTTCTAATCTCAGTAGAACTCGGTGCCCGTTCTGCCGTGAAGCTGTTCTTCCCAAACAAGGAAATCAGTCTAGCACGTAGGGCCGCCTGGACCTATGACGAGCTCCGGAAAATGACTGGCCATCCCTTCCTTCAGTTCAAGGGCATACCATCAAGAACCGGCGAGATATATCGTGTGCCGAAGCCAGGAGGTCGCGGCGACGAGGTGACCGGGAACTTAAGTACTTTCAATAACTTCGGCTTTGTCGGTCGTGACTTTGCCTACGCCAAGCCCCCAGGAGTTATTCGCATTGCCGCTCTCGGCGCGTCCACAACTGCCGATGGCTACCCCGCCATGTTGGAAGAATACCTCAATGCCAGAGTTGCGGCTCAATCCAACCGATTCGAAGTGATGAACTTTGGCGTAGGCTACTGGACAAGCGCGCATGTTCTCGTGAATTTTGTCTTGAACGTCATCGACTTTGCCCCTGACTATATTATCATTCACCAAGCTGCAAACGATGAGCACGCGCGTGCCTCCGAGGCAGAGTTTAGAGGTGACTATTCACATTATCTGAAGGTCTTTCAGCCGCCGCGGATTATTGATAGATACATCCTCCGCGTAAGCGTTCCCTACCGGGCGTTGAAGTTTTACCTGAACCCAAATCCGGAGTGGATGTTCGTAGAAACCGCCTCGCAGATCCGCCGGAAAGAGCCTCAACGTCCGCTGAATGCGCGTGAGCTCGGGGTCTTTCGACGTAACATCGAAACCATCATCGATGTCGCTAGTGCGCGGCAGATCAAAGTCGTTCTTACGACAATGCCCCACGCGACGGATGAACGTTACAGTCCTCTCAGCGGTATCGATCAATTCAACGAAGTGTTGAGATCCATCGCCGCGAACCATGATCGGCTCCTGTTCGTAGATCTCGACAAGCTGATGACGGGAAAGGACAATCAGCTCTTTCGCGATGCGGTTCACGTGAATGATAACGGAAACCGGATGAAGGCAGAGTACCTTGGTCAACGCGTCAATGACGATGAAGTGCGCACCCTTCTGAAAGCGCCGTAATGAGTTAGCTCAATTGTTTTATGAGTAGGCCTAATCAAATTGATGCCTTTGAGATAACCGTCGGGGATTTGTTGGGCTTCGGCCAATGGTAATCCTGAGATAATTCAAGAATTCGTAATCTGTGAATCCAGGCGCAACCCACATTGCCAGCTTGATGGGCCTTCAGCTGCCGTCACGTCTAGCCCTTTTTCTCACACTTGCCTTTATTGTCTTCCTTTTCTGGCGAGACATTCGGGAGAGGCCCGACGTCAGCAGCGCGCTCTGGCTTCCAGTTCTTTGGCTGGTGATCTGCTGCTCAAGAGGCTGGTCTGTATGGCTCAACATCTTGGGCTTGCCAGTGCCCCTCCCTGCCTCAGCGGAAGAGGGGGGGGGGAGTCCGGTGGATCAGTTTTTTTACTTAGCACTGGCTACAGCGGGCTTTTGTGTCCTTAACAAAAGGCAAGTCCAGCTTTCAGAAATTGTTCGGAACAATGGTTGGGTTATCGCTTTTTTTCTCTACTGTTTCATTTCCATCGCCTGGGCTGATTTTCCCCTCGTGAGTTTCAAGCAGTGGATCAAAATTTTTGGTCATCCGATCATGGCGCTCATCGTCCTTACGGAACCGGATCCCATAGAAGCGCTGAAACGGCTGATGAAGCGATGCGCCTATGTGGTCATCCCGGTTTCCATTCTCTGGATCAAATACTTTCCTCGATTGGGAAGGATGTACAGCCCGTGGGGCGAAGGGTTGAACATTGGCGTCTCCGTCGGCAAAAACGGGCTGGGTTGCGATTGTCTGATCCTGGGTTTCTTTTTCTTTTGGCATTTCCTGCAAACCTGGAAAACGGAGCGGACTAGTCGAAGACGTAACGAGCTTTGGCTGATCGCCGGGTTCTTGCTCGGTATCTGGTGGCTTCTTTCAAAGGCGCACAGTGCCACAGCTTTCATAAGTCTATTTATAGCGATACTGATGGTTGTGTTTGTCCGCATCCGTTCTATAAAGAATTTTATTGGGACGTATCTGTTAGCAGCACTGGTTATCCTTGCCGCACTAGAACTGACGTTGGGGGTTTCAGGAGATATATCCGAGAGTCTGGGTAAGGGCTCCGGGCTGTCGGGAAGAATCCAACTCTGGAGTGCCCTCCTCGGACTTCATACCAATCCGATTCTTGGGACCGGATTTGAAAGCTTTTGGTTGGGAGAAAGGCTAGAGAAGCTGGAAGGGATTTTCTTTTTTATCCCCAATGAGGCCCATAATGGCTATGTGGAAATCTATTTAAGCTTGGGGATAATTGGGCTATCCATCCTAATTGGACTGTTTATTGCGACATTCTGGAGAATACGCGTTAGTATTTTTCGAAATTTTGAATGGGGGCGATATCGATTGGGCTTCCTCGCGGTAGTACTACTGTACAACTGGACCGAAGCAGCCTTTAGAAGCTATAATCCTGTCTGGTTTGTTTTCTTTCTCATTGCTTTGGAGTATCCTCGCTACCACCTTTCGACGGCTGAACCCTCCCTCGGAGCTCCTGAATTGGAAGCGAACAGGGACTTAAAATATGCCGAAGCGGAACTCTAAACCGAGTTTTGGCATGAATATTGCAAACAAACTCAACCGAATATAGAAGACATGAAAAATTTTGGAGATTGTAGGCATTTCGGACAAAACGGCGCTGCGATCCAGGCACGGATGGGACACTCTCCCGCTTCTGATTCCAATTCGCGGTTTCAGCCGCGGCTGAATCATGCGATGCCTTCCGGATCGTGCGAGTTTCTGCGCAGACAACTCAGTTCGGTTCTTGCTGCGTTGCTTTTGGTCGCTTCCGGCGCCGCGCCGGCGACAACCGCTTCCGGCGCGACGACGCCGGCAACCATTAACGCTCGGAGCCCGTCCTTTGCCGATGTAAGCACTGCCATAAACTCTGCTAACGACGGAGACACCGTAGTCATTCCGGCTGGAACGGCCACCTGGACTAGTACTCTCATTATCACTAAGGGTATTACGCTAATCGGACAGACCACAACTGATTCAGTTGCGGGTACCGCAGTCGATAAGACAATCATACAGGATAATGTTACTCGAACAGGGGGTGGGTGTCCGGTTATTAAAGTTAACTCAGTTTCGGGCAAAACATATCGGATCAGCGGGTTTACTTTCGCGCCTCTTAACACCAAACAAAATCAAAATGGGATGATCTACCTACAGGGTAAGTCCCATGCGGTCAGAATAGACCACTGTCATTTTCCGATAATGACCTCACAGAGCGTTCTTATCGGAATCTGGGCTGCAATTTGGGGGGTAGCGGATCATAATATTTTTGAGTGTCTTCGCATACAGAGTTTTAATATTAACATGGCCGATTGGCCCAACCCGGATGGAAGTGCCGGCGTATGGGGCGATGGTTCTTGGGCGACCCCCACAGAATTAGGCAGCGAAAAGTTCTTCTTTATCGAGGACAACTATTTCAAAAATGTTACCGGCACGCCTGGGCATGGCGCCTACGATTCGCAAGGCGGAAACCTAGATGGCAGGCTCGGGGAACGATTCGTGTTTCGCCATAATCACTGTTACGAAACCCAGATACAAGACCACGGAACCGAGACTGGGCGCCTGCGTGGATGTAGAGTGCGGGAGATTTACAACAACGATTTCCATTATGCTTTCAGCGTACACTACGGCGGAAGCAGGAGCGGGGTAACAATAACTCATGATAATACTTTTGACGGCGGACGATACCCGCCGCAGGGCATAACTTTCGTCGCGCACCGAGCATACTTCAAGGAGACTGGTGTTTGGGCGGGGGCATCGGGAGACGATGGCTGGGACGTTAACGACACCCGAAACGGCCCTTTCACAGAAAACGGGTTTAGTTACAATCCAGTCAATGGATTATATGAAAACGGTACGGCAACAAGTGGTTCGATTACTACCATCGTTGATAGTACGAAGAACTGGAAGCCAAATCAGTGGGTTAATTTCACGGCGAAAAGGGTATCTGATGCTCAGATAGGATACATCCAATCAAATACCGCAAACACCCTTACTGTCATGTATGCGCAATACCCAACGAGTCCTGTCTGGGCAGCGGGCAACCAATATCAAATCCGCCGGCCTTTGATTTTACTGGATCAACCGGGACGAGGACAGGGCGATCTAATGACCGGGACCACGCCTATCAAGAAGTGGCCGAATAACGCCTTGGAGCCAAGTTATTCTTGGAACGACATCTACAAGCCGACAGGTGCGCACGTGAATTTTTCGGTGAACGCTTCCAACGTGACAACTCAGAAAGTGGGACGCGATTTCTACAATAATACGCCCATGCCCGGCTACAAGGTTTACACCTATCCGCATCCACTCGTAAGTGGGCTGGCGCCTCCCAGCAATCTTCGCATCACTCCTTAAATACTTTTCCCGCGCGCGATCGCTTTAAGCTTTTTGAGCAGCAATTGTCCTGCATCGTCGCCGGTCATTCATACTGTGATGGCGGGGGCCCGGCAACCTGAACCTCAAGGAAGAGGGACGCGATTTCACACCTCTCAGTTCGAACGCCGCACCGAGGCTCCGACCAATCTGGGGCTGTGTCGTAGTTTGTGGTTGGAGGTTCGCAGGCAAACGGTGTCGCCAGCTGACACGATCCTTGAGCCGTTGCACTTGAGTACGATCTGAGTTGCGTAGATCATGGACGAACCGCAAGCGACAAGTCCTTTCACGCCACCATTTGATATGGCCAGCTGTCAGGAGCCAGTGCTGGTGACGGGCGCGAGCGGCTTCATCGGCAGCAAAGTGGTTGAGACACTGCTGAAGTATGGGTTTGGCTCGGTCCGCTGCTTAGTACGTCCTTCGAGTCGTCTGTCGAAATTGACTGAGATTCTACGGCGTTTTCCTGCTGGTGAAAATGTCGAGCTGGTGAAGGGAGATCTGCTTTCACGAGACGACTGCGCGACCGCGGTGGAAGGAATAAGAATTATCTATCACCTGGCTGCTGGCGTCGAAAAGTCTTTCGCCGGAGCTTTCATGAATTCGGTGGTGACGACCCGGAACTTACTGGACGCTTTTCTCAGCTACGCGAAGCCAAAGCGTTTTGTGAACGTCAGTTCATTTGCCGTTTACTCAAATTTTAATCTGGCAAGGGGTGCTCTTCTCGACGAAACATGCCCGCTGGAAGATGCCCCGCAGGCGCGATTTGATGCCTATGGTTATGCCAAACTGAAACAGGACAAACTGGTGGAAGAATACGGGCGACGGCACCGCCTTGACTATGTTATCATTCGTCCGGGCGCCGTTTTTGGGCCCGGCAAAGCGGCCATTACCGGAAGAGTGGGAATTGATACGTTCGGATTCTTTATGCATCTCGGAGGCAAGAACGTGCTGCCACTTACCTATCTGGATAATTGTGCTGAAGCGATCGTGATGGCTGGAGTTAAACCCGGCATCGAAGGCGAAGTATTTAACGTGGTCGACGATGATCTGCCCACCAGCCGCCACTTTCTTCGAACCTATGCGTCGAGAGTCCCACGTTTCGCTTCTTTACGATTGCCTTACCCCGTTGCATATCTCGGCTGCACGATGTGGGAAAAGTATGCCCATTGGTCCAACTACCAGCTTCCGCCGGCATTTAATCGCCGCCGTTGCGCATCGGAATGGAAGGGCAATCGCTACTCCAATCGCAAGCTGAAAGAGCGTGTTGGCTGGATACCGCGAGTGAATATGCGGGAGGCGATGAATTCCTTCCTCGGTCAATTCTAATTACCGCGCTAAAAAGCCGTGCTTCGAACTGCGATCATCGGTTGCGGGAAGATTGCCGACCAACATGTCCTGGCAATGCGGCGCATACCTGGATGCGTCCTGGTGGCAATTTGTGATCGCGAACTACTGATGGCGGAGCAACTTGGTGAGCGCTTTGACGTTGAGGCACGTTACGGCGATCCGGGCGAAATGCTCACGAGCTGTTCGCCGGACGTCGTTCACATCACCACTCCGCCCCAGAGCCACTATTCGCTTGCGCAGCAGTGCTTCGACTCGGGTTGCCACGTCTATCTGGAAAAACCGTTCACGGTCACAGCCGGGGAAGCTCAGTCGCTTCTGCACCTGGCGCAACGGCATAACCTCAAAATTACCGCGGGACATAATCTTCAATTCACGCTGGAGATGCTGGCGATGCGTCGTCTGGTAGAGAAGGAATTTTTAGGAGGCAGGCCGGTTCACCTCGAGAGCCACTTTTCCTATGACCTGAGCGACGCCAGCTATGTGGCGCCGCTTCTCTCTAATCGCAACCATTGGGTCCGGCAATTGCCCGGGCAACTGCTGCACAACATTCTTAGCCATGGTATCGCCAAACTGGCCGAATTTCTCGACGACGAGATAGTGGAGCTTACTGCCTTCGCGACGCAAAGTCCGCGGCTGCGCAGCTTGGGAGGAGAAGAGATACTGGATGAACTGCGAGTTCTCTTGCGCGACGGACGCGGCACGACTGCCTTCTTTTGTTTCACTACCCAGGTAAAGCCAGGAATAAATCAGTTACGTATCTATGGACCTGCTAATTCCATCATGGTCGATCACGCCAGCGGCAGTATTGTTCGCTACAGGAGTCGAGCTTGTAAGAGCTACCTCACGTACTTCCTACCACCTCTTTATAATGCCGCAGAGTATTTCCGTAATGCCTGTTCGAACTTGCACGGTTTTCTGAAACATGAACTTTATCAGGATGCAGGGATGAAGGAGCTAATTGCCCGCTTTTACCAGAGCGTTCAGACCAGTGCCGAGCCTCCTATTCCCTATCGAGAGATTATCCTCACCGCGCGCATTATGGACGCGATATTTCAACAAATTTATCCTCATCGGTCGGAGCGGAGTTCGGCCGCGCTCTCGGCATTACCGACATGAAGTACGTTCTAGTTACGCCGGTGCGGAACGAAGAGCAATTTATCGAGCGCACGCTGCGGTCGGTGGTAGCGCAAACGCTGTTGCCGGAGCGCTGGATTATCGTCGATGATGGTTCCACCGATGCCACGCCTCGGCTGATTCAGCAATATGCCTGTAAGTATCCATGGATAGAAATGATACGTCGGGCGCAGCGCCCTGAGCGCAGTTTTTCGGGTAAGGCTTACGCCTTCAATGACGGTTGGAAACGGGTGCGCTCACTCCAGTTCGAGGTTATTGGAAATTTGGACGGCGACCTTTCTTTCGAGGCAGATTACCTGGAATTCTTGATGAGTAAGTTCGCGCAAGATCCGCAACTTGGCGTGGCCGGAACCCCGTTCACAGAAAATAGCGGCTACGATACGACCAGGGATAGCTTTGAGGGCGAAAATCACGTAGCTGGAGGGTGCCAACTCTTCCGGCGTCAATGTTTTGAAGAAATCGGCGGGTATGTTCCAAATCGCGTCGGCGGCATCGACTGGGTGGCAGTTACAACTGCTCGCATGAGGGGATGGAAAACGCGTTCTTTTCCCGAAAAGCGCTTCCATCACTACCGTTCTCTTGGGACGGCTGAAAGAAGCGTCCTGAGTTCTTTGTTTTCATACGGCGAAAAGGATTACTATCTCGGCGGCTCACCTGTCTGGCAGGTATTTCGGGTGATGTATCGAATGGCCAAACGGCCGATTTTTATTGGAGGTCTGGCATTGCTGTCTGGCTATTGCTGGGCGGCGCTGCGGCGAATGCAAAGGCCAGTCTCGCGTGAGCTGATCCGATTTCACCGGCGCGAGCAGATGAAAAAGCTTCGGCTAATTATTGGGATGATCCTGAGAGGGCAAAAAGTGGATAACTTCTGCCTTGCGACCGAGCAGGAGGGGCAATGCGGTATTGGATGATTGAGGTGAAGATATTGCGGAAAATAGCACAGTGAAAGGGGCAGGCTGAATGGACGGAACTTTATCAATGACATCTACACAGAACGACAAATTCCTTTCGGAGTACACCACTCAGGACGCAATCTCGAAGTATAGTAGAGCGACAGCCGGCGCCGGCATTAGCTATCTTCTAAATCACGACTATCAACAGATTTATTTAGACGCTTTGGAACTGTTGCCTGCGCGGGTCCGACAAGGAGGTGTCCGTATGCTCGAGTTCGGTTGCGGAGCGGGAATGAATCTCCTTCACTTAATCTCGGTCTTGCAGAAAAAGGCCATAAATGTAGAAACAGCCATTGGGGCTGATTTCTCGCCCGTCATGATTGAAACGGCAAAGCGCGAAACACGGCATTTTCTGGGGGAAGCGGCCGCGCAAAAGATCCAATTTCACATTGCTAAAAATGAAACTCTGCTGGCCGATCTTTCTACCGCGACCGGAACGGAGCCGTCAACCCTCAAGGACTCATTTCATATCGTCTTCGCGGTCAATACGATTCGCTATTGTCACGCGGCAAACACGGAAATGGATTGTGCGCGGGACGTTTTCGATTTGCTTGTGCCGGGAGGGGTGTGTGTTGTGATCGATATGAACAAAGGTTTCCCACTCTTCCGGACCGAAGTGAAAAATCGGTTCCGCTGGAAAAAGAGAGAAGAGTGCTACATTCCATCGCTGGAGGAGTATGTCGCGCCTTTCGTTAAAACCGGGTTCGAGCTAATAAGACGAGAGACTTTTTGCTGGATTCCTCACTCCGCGGGTCCAGGTCTCCGCGACCTGATGAAGGGACTTTCGCCTCTCCTTAACACAGTGGCTAAGTCCCACGCCATGAGGTGTCTGGTTGTCGCACGGAAACCACAATAACAAGACCTTGCAGCTTTAAGGTGGGCAAGCAAGAAGCCTTTCATGTGAGGCAGGAAGCCTTGTTGATCGGGAGCCCTGACTCGTCGGAAACTGGAAACCTCGCTAAAGTGCTACGTTTCTTTGGCGTCGCCTTTCGTTTTTCATCGACGCCCGAATTTCTGGCAAACGAGAATTCCCGAAGTCCCGGCAAAATTAGGCTATTCGTTTCGTCGGACACTTTCTCGGAAATACTAACGACACTAGAAGACAACCCCGAGCGCTTGCAATGGTGGCAGAATAGAATTCACTCGGCATTTGTCCATGCGGGGAATAATTCTGAAACTCTGCAGAAACTGGTGCAGCGACTTACCGGCGATGACAGGTCCGCCCTCCATAAGATCAAAGGCAGCGTTGGGGATATCACGGTCTCACATCATTTGGACGACTTTTGCGGGGTAATGGCAGGCGTGCGAACAACCGCTTCTAAAAGCATTGCCGACGGGGATTTTGTTTTCAAGACTCGCGCAGAGAATGCAACTATCATGTCGGTTGATGATGGCGCGACCTTCTTGAGGCTTGAATGCAATGGCGTGGCTGTCTTTCTTTCAACCTCCAGGGAGGTTATCGATATCGACGCGGAACTGACCTCGCAAAATTTTGATATTCGAGAGCATTTTTTCAGCGTTGTGCCTCTTGTCCTCTATATTAAATGGGCCTTCGCCGAAACCTGCTGGAGTACGTCGGAAACGAACGCCTGTTTGGTGATCGACGATCCTGTGTTGAAGCCAACTCATGGCTTCGTCAACTTTCAAGAGCTTCTGTCTCTAATGAAGCAGCACAAGTTCTCCACGAACATCGCCTTCATCCCTTGGAACTGGCGAAGAAGCGCTCCACAGGTCGTTCGGCTGTTTAAAGAAAACCCCGACAATTACTCAATTTCGGTTCACGGTTGCGATCACACCAGGGCAGAATTTGGTGGCCCTGACCGGCGGCGCCTTTATTGGAAGACTCGGCGAGCGCTTGACCGAATGAATCGTCACGAATCAATCACAGGAATTTGTCACGATCGCGTCATGGTGTTCCCCCAGGGTATTTTCTCGGAAGCCGCAATGAGCGCACTGAAACATAGCGGTATAATCGCAGCTGTTAATAGTGACGTCATTAGTTCGGATTCACAGCCGCGCGCAGTCACAATTTCGGAGCTTTGGGATATTGCAGTTATGGGTTATAGTGACTTTCCAATCTTTACCAGGAGGTATCCCTGGGAAGGGCTCGCAAACTTCGCCTTCGATGCTTTGTTAGGTAAACCCGCGATAGCGCTGATCCATCACGACTACTGTAGTGACCACTGCGCGCGCTTGATCGACTTTATCGATCGCTTGAATGCTTTGAAATGTCGCCTAATCTGGCGGAGTCTGGCCGAAGTTGTGAGCCGTAGTTGCCGTCAAAGGGAATTGTCATCGGGTGCCGTGGAAATTGAAATGTACGCCGCCGAGTTGCGAGTTGAAAATCGCTGCGCGAAGCCAAGGCGTTTCTTAATTAGAAGGCGGGAGTGCGCGCCTTCCACAATTCGAGAAATTCACGACGGATCTGGTCCGACAGCCTGGAATTTTGTCGATGGCTACGTCAAATTTGAAGTCGAGCTTAGCGCTGGCGAAAGCAGGACGATTGGTGTAAAATTTCATGAGCTCGCGGAAAATGGCTACATCGGGGATAATCTATCTTACAGGTTTAAGGCAATGTTAAGACGTTACCTCTGCGAGGTACGCGACAACTATGTCACGACGGCCAGGTTTCGGCTCGCTGGGTTGGCGAAGTGACGGATTCGGTGAACAGAGAAGCGAGAATGGTTGAAGGGCGGGAGCGCTCCCTCCCATGGTTCAATCATTCAATCGTCCATCGCTTTGATGCGCGGATGATACCGATATAGAATGCAAGTTACAAGAACACCCAACGCATTAGCAGACGAGATATCTGGTGTCCTGACTGGTTTCGCCGCATGGTTGGACGCCTACGGCGAGAGCTCCTGGGATTATCAAAGCGTTTACGCCGGTCCAATCGGCGGGTGGGCCAAGTCTCAATATTACCGCCGCCGCCTTCTCGGAAAGGTAGCCGTTGCTCCGATGGTCTTTTGCGAAGCGTTCCTGCCATGGGGGCGCCGTTTTTTTCATCGCCGAATGCGGTTCCCCATCGCCGATGCGCATTACGCAATGGCCTTCACCTTTCTCTATCAAGCCACTTCTGATTTGACCTATCTGAAACGGGCGATGCATTTCCTGACCGTCCTAAAGGAAACCCGGTGCAGCCAATTCAAGGAGTACTGCTGGGGCTATCCTTTTAACTGGGTTTGGCGCGGGGGTGTGATCAAACAGCAGACACCTTTGATCACAACTACCCCTTACGTTTATGAAGCTTTCCTTCAAGTTTATGAAATGCTCGAACGGAAAGAATCTGGAGATGGTTATTTTAGTCCCGAACAGGGGAATGAATGGAGGCGAATCCTTGAATCAATCGCCCGACATGCCTTTGCTGATATCAAGGACTTTCCGACATCTAAAACTGGCAGCACGAGTTCATACACGCCATTCGATGAAGGAGGTGTCGTCAACGCAGCGGCCTACCGCGCCTTTTTGCTGACCAGTGCTTCTCAGGTTTTTTCCAGCAGCAACTATTGGAAGACGGCGGAGAGGAATCTAAATTTCGTCCTGGAGAATCAGAACGCCGATGGTTCGTGGTATTATGCGATGGATGGTGTGCGCGATTTTGTTGACCATTTCCATACCTGTTTCGTCATGAAAGCGCTGACCAAAATTTACGCCCTGACTGGTCATGCCGCGACACTCGAAGCACTAGAGAAAGGAATGAGGTATTATTTGAACAACCTCTTCGACGCGGACGGTCTGCCGAAGCCTTTCTCACGAGCTCCTCGGCTGACCATTTATAAGCGTGAGCTTTACGATCTTGCCGAATGCATCAACCTTTGCCTGCTCCTTCGGGACCGGTTCCCGCAACTGGAGGTTACGCTGCGAAGGGTGATTGAAGCGATTCTGAACGAGTGGGTTAAACCGGACGGTTCATTCCGATCGCGTCGTCTATACCTGGGCTGGGATAACGTCCCCATGCACCGCTGGGGACAGGCACAAATGCTTCGTAGTCTAGCCTTCTACTACTTCCAGGAACGTCGTGCTGCAACGTCGCCTCCTGCTTCCAAACCGGTTGCCGTTGCAACCAGCGAGCCTCAACTCTCCAGCTCAACCCCATAGAATGTGCGGTATTTGCGGCCAGTTTAACTTCGCCCGGAAGGAGCCGGTGGAACCGGAAACAGTCCGGCAGATGGCCAGCTCTATCGCGCATCGGGGACCGGAC
>Ga0193750_1000124_pt1 | contig 23158 bp, 14 predicted proteins | sample L1c1metaG_FD_160569 | JGI IMG/M metagenome (GOLD analysis project Ga0193750, IMG submission 160569) | Soil microbial communities from a riparian zone of the East river system, Colorado, United States - L1c1 | ecosystem: Environmental > Terrestrial > Soil > Riparian zone | place: USA: East River... | reverse complement strand
ACCTGTTTCTTTCATGGAGAACCTCTATTTCGTGAAAGAGCAGCTCGCTAAAGGAATCTACGCGGCGGCGCTTCCGCCGACAAGGGCGCTCGCGCAAGTTGCCGTCGCGGACATTGGGGCGGTCGCCGTTCGCGTCCTCGAGGACGCCGGTCGCTTCACGGGCAAGCGTTTCGACCTCGCGAGCGACGAGCTCACGGGGAATGACGCCCTCGCCATCCTCTCGCGCGTCACCGGGCACCCCTTTAGGCTATTACCGGATCCCGCTCGATGTCATCCGCCAGCGCATGGGCGAGGATGCCGCCAAGATGTACGAATGGGATATTTCAACACGCACCCAAAGGCTCGCTCGCAATCGTTTCGGTCAGGACTCAGTCCGACCCAACCATCTCTTCGATCACAACCGCGATCATGATTACTACTTCGAACTCCCCTGCGCAGGGGAGCGTGGTGCCCAATCATTACGCCGGTGATCTCACTTTGGCCGGAAACATCACAGATCTCCCATCGTTCGCTACAGGACGGAAATTCTTAACCTAAGTGTGTGGAGTATCTGCGCATTAGAAATCGCTTTGGCAAGAATCGCGCCAGGATGCTGTTCGCAGTCGGGAATTGATGCGCTTCTTACATATTTTTTGTTGACATTCGATTCAACTTGGGCGATCTTCTTGGCGTTCCCACAATCCGCGAGTGGGACTTACTCTGAAGACGGAGTGCCGTGTCAGTGAAAATCTCCGTTCGGGCTGCATGGCTGTGCAGTTTCGCGTTCTGGCTCGCCATTTGCCCGAAACTGGACGCGCAGCAGCAACGTCCGTTGCCACAAAGTCAGCCAGTTCCTCTGCTTAGCGGGCTTGTTCCTTCCAGCGGCACAACTGGCTCCTCCACTCTAACGTTGACAGTTGAGGGCGCCGGCTTCATTCCGGGTTCGACCGTCAACTGGAACGGCACTTCCTTGGCAACCACATTTGTTAGTAGTGAGCAGTTGAGCGCGAACGTTCCAGCTTCAAACTTGGCTACATCCGGCACCGCCTTCATTACCGTATCTGGCTCACAGATAGGGCAGGGTTCTAACGTCGTTTATCTGCCGATTACATTGCCAACTTCCACCGTCTTCCTCGCCCAATCGACGATCAGCAGCGGCGCGAACCCGGCCGCGGTGGCCACAGCAGATTTCAATGGCGACAGTAGAGTCGATTTGGCCATAGCAAATGCGGGATCAAATACCATTACGATCCTCCTCGGCAACGGTGATGGCACATTTACCACTACCCCTAGCTCGCCTGTGGGGAATTCACCAGTTGCAATTGCCGTCGCGGATCTCAACGCCGACGGCAGGCTGGACCTGGCTGTGGCTAATACGAATGACAATACATTATCTATCCTGCTGGGTAATGGCGACGGAACATTTACAAGTACCTTGTTAAACCCTTCAACAGGCAACATGCCGTCCAGTATTGTGGCAGCAGATTTGAATGGCGATGGCTTACTTGACATGGCAGTAACCAACGGGGGTGATGGTACAGTTTCTATCCTCCTCGGAGCGGGGAACGGCACATTTCAGACTCAAGTAGCGTATCCGGGTGGCAATTCGCCGACGTCAGTAACAGTGGGCGATTTTAACAGCGACGGCACCCTAGATCTCGCGCTCGTGAACAGTACCGATAACACAGTTTCGATCTTGCTTGGGAATGGCGATGGAACATTTCAACTACCGGTTGCGTGTGCGACGGAGGCCGGGCCTTCCACATTGGTTACAGCAGATTTCAACGACGATTACAAACTTGACCTCGCTGTCGTGAACCAGGGAAGCAACACGGTTTCCATACTCTTGGGAAACGGAGACGGCACTTTCGGAACTCACATGGATTCCGCTACTGGCAACAGTCCCAATGCCCTAGCCAGCGCTGACTTGAACGGGGACGGTAACTTAGATTTGGTTGTTACTAATAGTTCAGACAATTCAATGTCGCTCCTGCTGGGCAATGGAGATGGGACCTTTCAAAGTAGCGTCTTCACTGCGACGGGGACGGAGCCGTCCGCCATTGCGCTGGCTGACTTCAACGACGATGGCCGATTGGATGCGGCGGTCAGCAATGCCGGGAACAATGACCTTTCAGTTTTGCTCCAGGTCCCCCAGGTCACGCTTTCGCCCGGATCATTAAGTTTCGGTAATCAACCGGTCGGTACGAGCAGCGCGGCACAAAGCGTGATGCTGAGCAACAGCGGCACGGCGCAACTAAGCATCGCGGGAATTGTTTCGAGCGGCGATTTTGCTGAGACCAACACGTGTGGGACGAACATCGCACCTGGGGCGAACTGCAGCATAAATGTAATCTTTTCCCCATCAGCAGCTGGGAGCCGAATCGGAACAGTAACTATCACCGACAATGCGGGCGGCAGCCCACAAACTGTCACTCTCAGCGGCACTGGAACAGCCCCACTAGTCACGCTGACGCCAGTTTCTTTGATATTTGGAAATCAACCAGTAGGAACCAGTAGCACGCCGCAAACTGTTACTCTGAGTAACAGTGGCAGCGCGGCATTAAGTATCATCGGAATCGCGTCGAGCGGAGATTTTTCCGAGATCAATACCTGTGGAACGAGCGTAGCCGCTGGAGCCAGCTGTAGCATTGTTGTGACCTTTACTCCGACCGCAACCCGAGGCCGAACCGGAGCGATAACAGTCAGCGACAATGCGGCAGGTAGCCCACAAACCGTCACTCTGAGCGGCACGGGCGCTTTGGCAGCTGCTTACATGTCTCCTTCGACTGCGTCGCCTCCGGGCAATGATTCCACGTGCAATGGCACTGCCGCAAAGCCGTGTGTCAGTTTCAAGAAGGCAGCGACCTTCTTCACGACGAAAAACAATATCGTCGTGCTGAATAGCGGCACGTTCTACAACATGGAAGCTGGAGACACTCCAGGCAGCGCGATTCAGAGTGTTGGTTCCGGAAAATCATCGAATCCTCACACTTTTATCGCTGCGGTACCTGATGGCAATCACACTTGGATCTCGGCTGGGATACTGATTAACGCCAGTACAGGCTACACTTGGACACAAGTTGGGACGAGTACCGAGTGGACCATCTCGCTCAATGCTTCTACGTTTGTGAACTTCGAGCGTGCGTGGTACCAGAGCAGTAATGATAGCTACCCGCAGTTCCTCCCGCGTCCTGTCATCAATACTGCCGGCTCAACCGTCCCGAACTACTTTGTCCAAGGAAAGGGGGGAATCACAAGTTACAGCTGTGCTACCTCAAAATCAGTGGACTGTCCGACTAGAGGCGCTTGCAAGGCAGGAAGATTTCAATGCTATGACGTCTACCAGCGTGACAGTGCCGACAAGAGCGGCGGCCAGAATGGGAATTCTTACCATGCCGTTAATGGCGCGGTTCAGGATCTCGAAGCCGACCTGTTCGAGAACTGGACTACATTCAAAGCGCGTCTAGGCTCTAGCGTTAGCGATGGAACAAACTCATGCTCCACGTCCACGACTCAAATATGCACAACCGGACCAGCCCAGAATGGCAGTGGCTTTGGGCCAATTCCCGGACACCGCTACCTGCTTGAAAACTGTTTACCCACGGGTCCGAATGCCGACCCGGGCTGCTCCACTCCGGCGCAAGGCTTCTACCTTGATCGCTGTCCCACCAACAATTGCGGCTCGGGACCAGAGGCTACATGGACGCTTCATTATTACGGTCGCCCGGCGGATAACCCGAACTTTGACAATTTTGTTGCTCCACAGAAGTCGAAAATCATGAATTTGACTGGCGTCGAATACACGAATTTCGTGGGAATCGGCTTTGGGTACGATAACTATGTGACACCAGCAAGTGGACAGAAGGGAGCCAGCTGGTTGGTAACTGTACCCGCTGCGATGACCTGCTCCCGTTGCAACGACGTGCAGTTCGTTTTTGATTCCTTCGCACATACAGGTAATTGGGCACTCGAATTCACCAAGGGACCTCAAATTGCTGCGCACGGCAACACGGTATCAGCCTCCGTTTTTTACGACAGCGGTACCGGGCAGCTCAGATACGGACTCAAGGATTCGATACATGACACCGCTTCCACAGTTCCGCAATATGGCCAGATCGTGAATAACGTTTTCGAAGGTGCTCAAAAATTCATTCCTAACGGCATAGGAATCAGCCTTTTTATCGGTAACTCGCACCATAATCACGTCTGGAACAACCTGTTGTACGACACCTATAGCGGTGCCATTGAGCTTGGTACCGAGTTAAACCCGAACGTCGGTGGTTGCATGCAACCATCTTGTACTGATGCGAACAACAACGACATTGAATATAACCTGATCTATAACGTCGGTCAGGGCGTGACAGCAGAAATGGGCGCGATCCACACTGCCACCTCGAGCGCCACAGGCAACATCATCGCGAACAACGTCATTCACGACGTCACTCATGACACTATGAGCCCGGCCGGCAGCGCCGGTACTGAGGGTGGATCCTATTGCTTTTATCTCGATCAAGGTAGCTCATACATCAATCTCTATAACAACCTCTGCTACCGGGCTGCAGAGGCGGATATTAATGTGAGCTCCATGATAAATATGGTGGGAAATCTAATTAACAACAATATCTTCGCCTATGGGCTCGCTGGTGCTATTCGAAAACGCATGAACGGAACCCAACTGATGATGACCTTCACGAACAACATCTTGTATTTCGATAAGGGCAACCCGAATGCTGGGCCGCAATACGCCCCGTTTGGGGGGAATTGGTATTGCAACGCCGGCCCATGCACGTCGATTTTTGCACTCGATTACAATACCTACTTCAACCCAGGGACTTCCATGTGCTCGGGCGAGCCGATGTTCACATCTAGCCTGAGCGGCGTCCTTACATACTTTTCCTTTAATTATTGGCAGCAAACTTTGGGTGAAGATGTCCACTCAACTTGCGGTAGCGATCCTGGATTCGTAGGACCAAGTTACGCAGCCGGGGACAATTACAACTTTGTTGGTGCTCCTCCCGCCGGTTTTTCCCCCTTCAATCAGAGCCTGGCAGGATTGTCGGGTAGCGTTCCTCCGTATCCGCCACTGCTTGGGGCAGGATTCCCCTTACAAAATCTCAATCCCGCGACCGACTTCTAGATTTTTCTCGCTGCCTTCGCACGTGGTCGCGTTGTGGTTGCCATCGGTGACCTGCCCCCTTTTTTCGTTCACGTAAGAATACGACAACTTTCTGCTGCTCCATCTCGGGTTTGAGCCGGGATGGGGGAGCGCGAGGGGCAAGGGATGGCGTCTGAATCCAGTCTTTGCAGGAATCACTCCTGAACAGGTGAGCGTTGCGTTCGCACGCTTGTGCCGGAAGGAGAACATTTTGGATTTCCGCTTTCACGACCTGCGCCACACCGCAGCGAGTTGCGTTGGACGGAGTTTTTGGTGTTCTCTGTTACCCAGGCGTTACCGGAACAAATGCGCTGGTAGCGGTTGCGGCTGTAAGTGCCTGAAAAGACTTGGCGTCCCCGACGGGATTTGAACCCGTGTTACCGCCGTGAAAGCGGGATGGCTAAACGGAACTTCAACAAACTAGAGGTGCACGGACGCACTGGATGACGTCCTAGGAACAGCAGGAAATGACTTAATGTGTCCCCGATGTGTCCCCGGTCCTATTGCTTTCTGAAAAGTGTTTGGCAAGAACAGCACCCATCTTCACAAGGAAACAAATTTCACTATTTAAACGAGAGAGTTTATTCAATGAAAGCGACGAACTACTCGCCGGACAACCTGAAACAAACGCTTTCTGAACCACTCAGCTGCGCTGAATCCGGTCAATGACACCAGCTGCCAGCCGACGCGAGTCCAAGTATTGGACTTTGGAGATTAACAACAGTATCTCGCGCTCGTTGGGTTATGAGTGTGACCATCAACAGAATCTAAAAACATTGCGCGGCGCAAAGAGTAACGCATTGTTCTTAGCTGGAATCAAGTGAAATCGCAACTGCCCCTGTTATGCCCTTCGTGGAAAGGCCTGCAGTAACGGTTTTGAAGAACACCAGGAGTGTTTTGATCGGTTATGAGGTTTGACGGAGAAACTCCGGGCATTACTTGACTCCCCCAGTGTAAGGCTGAAAAGCAAGGGGGGCCGAGAGCGAGGAAGATGGCCAATTTCGCACAAACCACAACATTCTGCCGGCCGAAAGATGCGATCGCTTTGCGGAGCACGGGATCAAAGTTTCACCAAGACAACCGAATCACTTGCGGAGTATCGAGTTGGACGGCCAAAGTTTTCTTGCTTTGATCGACCCCGTACGACGGTTCCCCGTCATGTTCCCAGTGATCTCGGGCCCAACGGACCTTCTCCACCTGGATACTCTTCATTTCGGGCCATTGGAATGCCGGAGCTTGGAACGAAATGCCCGCGCGATAACCGACAAGTAGGAATTCGTGACCGGACAGGTGCATGACAATCGCCTGCCCGTTGTCCTCGCCTGTGACGGTTACTTTGAGCCCATTGACATCCTCTGTCTGCGAAAACCGCTGCCCCGGCAAAGCGGACATGAATACTTTCAGCTCGTCAGTTCCAGCGTAATACGAAATCTGCGGAAGTGCCTTCGAGAGGGAAGAATAGGTATCGCGCAAAGCAAAGGCGCCATTGGCCAGTGTGCCGTCAGGCAAGACATACGGGGCTTGGGACTCCGGATACGAGACCGTCAGGGCCCAGGGCGCAAAAATGGGGGCACCAAACTCACCCACAGCGATATAGGCGAGGCGCGATGTGACAAGAGTTACACCGCTGTTGATTTCCGTAATTGCCGGGAGGTTGCGGCCCACGCGGTAGCGGGAGAGCGGTTCCCTAAGTTCATCGACTGTCGCTTCCGCCGCTCGCCCACAACTGTAGTCGGGGCGCCATTCGGAGCAGAAATACGAATTCACGCCGATAAACGAAATGTTCGGGCAGTTCTTCAGATATGTTTCCACATCTTCGCCGGGCGCGCCGCCGACCATCCAATCTGCGATCTTGCCGCCGACATAGTTGTGAAAGAAAGGGATCGAATAGATTTCCGCTCCTGCATTGGTGATTCGCCGAATCCAGTTATAACTCAAGTCCCAGGCCGTAAATTTTAGGTCGTCTGTAAACTCGTTCTCAGCGAATCGTTTATTGGCGGCCGGCGAATGATCTCGCCACATTCTGGGGTTACGCCGATTCGATCCAAACACGGCTATCTCGTTCTCGACCTGAATCATGAGAATGGTGTGGGTCTGCGAGTCTAGCTGTTTAATATGTTGCATGAAAGCGCGGAAGGCCGCGATCTCACGCTCGATAATGGGTTCGTAATCGTAGGAGGCCGCATTGTGGTGGGCGTTGCCATCGCCATCTACAGCCCGCGGATATGTCTTCTCGTCGCTGACGATATACATCGGCGCGTACAGTTCGCCGCTCAGGTTTCCGTAAATCGTGCCATCGCCGCTGGCATAGTGCCCAAACCAGTTCAGAATCAGCTTCAGATGATGTTTTTCCGCCATGCTCTTCGCGTGATCAACATAGGAGAAGTCGTACACCCCTTTCTCCGGTTCCACCATCGACCACTTAACCGGAACTTTCAGGGCATTCAGTGCCATCTTTTCCGCGGCAGGATAAAGGTAGTCGTAAGCTTTCTCTGTTTCCTTATATCTGCCGTAGATCAGGTCCCACCATGGAATTTCGACCGCTAACACGGTGAACGGTCTTCCATCCACGTACAGAACCTTGTGCCCGTGGGCCTCTTCGAAGTGCGGCATCAGGTTCTGGCTGATGGGAACCTGCCACACATCAGCCTTCGCGGTGCCTTGGTTCCGGGTCGGTGTTTGTGCGCAAAGGTAAATGGAAGCGACAGCTAGAACGACCCCCAAGGACATCGGTATGGGTGGACGTGCGCTGAATGAGGTCAGTTTCATAGTCGGGCCTTCTTGCAGTCCGAAGGGAAACAAAGGTTCGTCTTCCGGATATTTGGAGTCTCCGAAACCATTTAGGCGTGCCGCTCCGAACTCTATTGCTCAACCAGGATTGCCAAATCCCAGGGTCGCAACTTGAGGCTCTGCCCTTGCTTGACCGCAGCACTGGTTAGAATATCCGCCGCGTCGTGGTAGGGATATGAAACCGACTGCTCGGCATCGGAAAAATTCAGGTAGTAGTGCAGCATCCTTCCTTGCGCGTTGCGACCGTGCCGAACTTTGACCGCTGTCGGAAGGCTCTGATCCGGTCCGGTCAGGCGGGCGCGCTTGAGAGCATCGCGAATGATCTCGCGCTGCAAAGTGTCCGTGAGGAATGTGCCCTCGTAGGTTAGCGTGCCACTGCCGTATTTGTTGCGCGTAATGGCGGGGAAATGCCAGTGGGAATCGTCGAAAGAAGCAACCATCTCGGCAGTCTCCGGCACCAGGAACTCCTCCCACACCGAACCCTGATTCTGCTCGCCTACTCCGTAGGGATCGGGTGTGAGCCGTTTTGGCTCAGCGAGACTCGTGAACTCCTGGTAGTGGAAACCGGCGGCAGAGCGCAGTGGTCCGGGCGCCATTACGTCGCGTACTGTCGAATACTGATTGGTGAACGCGCTCTTGAAAGCCATCACGACTTGGCCGCCATTTTTGACATAATCGGAGATTTGCTGCAGCACTTCGTCGGAAGCGCTGTACAACGGTGGCACCAGCAATACTTTGTAGCGTGCAAGGTTAGGATCTCCGGCTTGCACGAAATCGGGCTCAACGTTCAGATCGTAGAGTGCGTTGTACATTTGTCTAAGCACAGTCATGTAATTCACGGAATCGCTGACCGGCATGTAGCTCAAGGCATTGGCAGAATCGGCGCTGAAGAGAATTGCAACGCTATTGTTCTTCTTCAGATTCACAAGCTGGGGCCCTAGTTTCTTGAGCTCACCCGCAACATATGACACTTCGGCATACGTGCGGTTGGGCTCGAGGTCGTGGGAAAGAACACCCTTCCAGTACGTTTCCTGGCCATAATGCAGTGAGTGCCAGTGCCAGTACTCCACCATATTGGCGCCGGCCGCTAGATGCGTGTAGACCACGAGCCGTAGTTGCCCGGGGTATTGCGGGTATTGCGTCCGCGAATCCCATCCGATGGTCTGTGCGTTCGTCTCCGTCACCAAATAGTTTGTGCGCTTCAACGATCGCCCAAGGTCTCCCGACATCCAGATGCCGCGAGCGTCAAGCCGGTTCTGAGTTTCGAAATAGGGATTTTCCGCAACGATGTCGAGATTTCGGGCAATCGCCCACTGATCCAGATTGGTATGAACTCCGCCGCTAAAATCCTGCGTGACGAACTGGTCAGCACGCTTGTACTCGTTGACGATTTTTGCCTGCCAGGCCAGAAAGTCAGTCACGATGTCATGCTGAAAATTCTCCCATTCGAGCTTATAGCCGGGATTCAGAATGCCATTGCGCGAAGGCAGGTCTTCCCAGCGGTCCACGAGCTGCCCCCAATAGGCGAGACCCCAGATTTTGTTGATCGTCTCCGGCGTTTTGTACTTTTGTTTCAAACGCTCTAGAAAGGCTGAATTTGTGTACTCGGTTGGAATTCCAGTCGGCGAGGTTTCATTGTCGATCTGATATCCAATGACAGCCGGATGATCTTTGAAATGGTCGACAACCTGCCGGATGACTCGCTCTGCGTGTTGCCGGAAATAGGGATTGAGAAAGTCGTAATTCTGGCGGGGACCATAATAGCCCGGGGTGTCCGAGGTCGGATAAGTCGGAGCATAAGGATTGTTAAGCGGAGGCGCCGTCCCGTTATGGGTGACCAGAATCTCAGGATGCTGCTTATAGAGCCACGTCGGAATGGAATACGTCGGAGTACCGAGAATGGCCCGGATCCCAGCCTGGTGCAAGCGATCCAGCACTCGTTGCATCCATGCGAATTGGAAATCACCATCGCGCGGCTCCCAACTGCTCCATGTCGACTCCCCCACCCGCACCACTGTGATGCCGGCCTTCTGCATCATCTCGACATCTTTGTCGAGCCTGTCAGAGGGCATGTATTCCGGGTAGTAAGCGACACCGTAGAGGATGGTGTCCATCTTGTCGGGAGCGAAGGCTGGCTTGCTCTTAGTCGGCGCGCTCTGCGCCAAACTGATCATCGGGAAGCCGAGGAGAAATAAGATGAGCAAGAGCGCGACACATCGATCATGAAGCTGTCTGTCCATGTAGGTTTTCATTTTGTAGTCAGCTCATTTGCGCCAATTCCGCCCTTCACCCAATCGAGCAAATTAACGGAGGCTGGGTAGCGCCTCAGGTGTTGAAGGCGTCGTCTGCTTCGCTGCCGACTCGGCCACCTGAATGAGTGTAGGCAGCACGTCGCCAAATCCATCGATTCCCCGTTGCCCGAAGCCAAAATACAGCTTGCTGTACAACGGGTATAGGTCGCTATATACGCGCTGTTCCGATTTGTCAGGCTCGTAAAGTGTGTAGGGCGGGCAGATTTTATCCTGCGCCTGCTCGATGGTTTTGAAAGTCCCAGCCGCAAGGAATGCAAAGATCGCAGAACCGAGACTTACGACGCTTGTGCTGGGAACCAACACCGGTCTTGCCAGCACGTTTGCGTAGACCTGGTTCAGCGCCTTATTCTTCTGTGGAATACCGCCCGCATTAATCACGCGCTTGATAGGCACACCATGGCCTGCCATGCGGTCCAAGATCACACGAGTGTGCAAGGCAGTGCCTTCAATGGCAGCGAACAGTTCGTCTCGGGCGGTGCTCTGCAGATTCCAGCCCAGCGTGATGCCCCGCAGGTTTGGATTGACTAACACCGTGCGATCGCCGTTATCCCAGGTTAGACGCAGCAACCCGGTTTGCCCGGCGCGGTAATTCTCCAGTCCCTGGCTCAACGTCTTTACATCGGTGCCTGCTCGGGTGGCGATCGCGTTGAAGATGTCGCCAACAGCGGAAAGTCCGGCTTCGATCCCGGTTCGCTGGGGATGTACGCTTCCCTGAACCACACCACATACGCCCGGAACCAGATTCACCGAAGGCGTGATCCCGATGATGCAGGTGGACGTTCCAATAACGTTCACAATGTCGTCGGTGCGGCAACCTGCTCCAATCGCATCCCAGTGGGCGTCAAATGCACCCACCGGGATCGGGATGCCCGCCTTCAATCCAAGTCTTTCCGCCCACCATGGTGCAAGCGTTCCTGCCAACTGGTTTGAAGTCGCATATTCGCCATTCAGCTTTCCCCGCACCCCTGCGAGCAGTGGATCCACCTTTACCAGGAATGACTCAGGCGGCAAGCCTCCCAACTGGGGGTTCCAGAGCCATTTGTGTCCTGCGGCGCAGATACTGCGCTTCACTTTTCCGGGATCGGTGATTCCACACAACGTTGCCGCGACCATGTCACAGTGTTCAAAAGCAGAGACGAACTCTGCGCGCTTAGAAGGGTTGTTTCGCAGCCAATGCAAGAGCTTCGAAAACCCCCATTCCGACGAATACGCGCCGCCGCACCACTTAAGCGCTTCCAGCCCTTCGCGGTGTGCGGCTTCTGTGATCTCCTCGGCTTCGCCTTTCGCGCGGTGATCGCACCACAAGTAATACTCGCCTAATGGCTGCAGATTCTTTCCGACAGGAATGACCGACGAACCCGTGGTATCGAGCGCAATCGCCTGTACTTGATCCCCGGAAACACCGGCCTTCTTCAGCGCCTCACGCGTGGCGGCAGCTAGTGCAACCATATGATCGTCGTGCGACTGGGTTGCATACTCCGGATCCTCGCGCTTGCGATGCAGCGGGTATTCGACGACCGCCGACTCCAACAGCCCGCGCTCACTGTCCACGATGGCCACGCGAACGCTCAAAGTTCCGAAGTCGACCCCAGTCACAATAGCCATCAGCAGGCTCCCGCATCTCGTCCGTGCCAGTACATATTCCAGCCCAGGTATCGCGTAGTGGCTTCGTGCACAGCGGACGCTACAGTAGAGAGATTCGCAGCGACGTGGTGTTCGAAACCGTTCTCGCAGATGTAATGCAGCAACTTCTGCAGATGGGGAATTTCAACCACGCCCGCGCCACCGAAGGTGTTCAGCGGATCGTCGGTGAACTTGCCTTGGCCTACGTAGCCGCGCATCCGGCCGGCCGTGTCATCGGTGGAGAAGCGTGCAAAGCTCATCTTTTCCGGCTTGATCAGTCCGACACAAGTACCGAACGTGTTTTCTTTGCCCACGGTGCCGGCTATGATTTCCTGGAAATCCATTTTCACGGAACGAAAGAAGTGCTTGGGCAGATTCGAGCAGTGGAAGCAGACGGCCTTATTGGGATCAGCTCCGTAGTTGTTATTCCAGTCGAGAAGCGCGGAGGGAGATTGCGAGGCGAGCCGTAAAGCGTGCATGCCCAGGACTCCGCAGATATCCACTTCGCAGGCACTCGACAACAGGCTGTCACTCATCATGCTCATGACGGTACAAGGGACTACGCCGAGGTTTTCCTCGATGGAAGTCCAGCACTGCACAGCGCTGATGCTGACTTCGGTTGCAGACATCCACTGATCGACCACTGCGCCCAGCTTTGCCATTTTCACGAGCGCAGCCCGGGGCACGCTGCTGGAATCGACATACTTCTGGATGGCGGCCAGTTTGGCTTGGGCCAGGTCGTCGTTGTCCCTCATTCTCTCGATTCGTCCCAGCACCTCGGAAAGATCGAGGGTCTCAATGGAAATGCCCTGCGACTCCAGAATCTTTTCGCTGTAACGCACGGTGTTGAAGGCGGCAGGACGAGCGCCGATGGCACCAACCCGCAGGTTGCGGAAGCCGTTCACCACACGACAAACGGCGGAAAACCACTCGAGATCGTTGGCGAACTCCGGCGAATCAGGACTCTCCGTATGTAGAGTAGTAATCGAGTAGGGAATGCCATACTGCATGAGGTTGTTGCAGGCCGACATTTTGCCGCAGAAGCTGTCGCGGCGAAACGCGATGGTCATCTTCTTGGGATCGTCGGGAGTGGCCTGGATCAGGACTGGAACATGAAGATCGGCCAAGCGCAAGGCGTCGGCAATGGCGCGCTCTTCCCCGAAATTCGGCAGGGTGACGATGATGCCGTCAATGCGCTCACGATTTTGCTTGAACAGGTCTGCACAGCGCCGCACTTCATCACGGGTTTCCAACGCTCCGTACTTGCTTTGCTCCGGAGTCAAGGCAACAACATCCACGCCAGCGGCAGTGAGGACGCGCAGCATCTCTTCCCGTCCACTTTTGGCCAGGTGATCAGGAAAGAACCCACGATTGCCAACGATCAGGCCCATGTTCATTTTTGGATTTGGCATAAAAACCCCGAAAAGGCTTCCCTAGGATTGTCGTCCAGGGGCAAAGCGAACACAGTAAACGATGCCGAGCAGCAACAGCACCGCTCCCCACCACATGCTCGCATGTAAGTGAAATAGCACAACCGGATTTGCAGGTGGATTGAATATCTCCCAGACGCCCGCTCCCGCAATCAGAATTCCGTTCACCAGCAGTGAAATGCCAATGAAGAACCAAATTGGAATCACACGATCGCGCATCTGTCACCAGCCTTCATTACCAGAAGATGATATTCAAAACGACGAAGACTACGCCCACGACCGCGGCCCACAACGCTGGGCGCTGATACCAAGGGACTTCATCCTCGCGTGGGATCGCGGTCACCCCGTATACCAAACCAGAGAGTTCGACATCCGGCTTGGGCTTTGTCATATAGCTGACCACCATTGTGACGCCCACGCAGACAATCCACGACCACAACGCGCGATACATGTTTTCCGCCATATCTCGGGCGTTTGGCGACAGCGCGACGTAGCGCAATGCACTAGGGTCCAGCTTCACCCATGCCCACATCCCAATCGAAGAAAGAGTGCCAGCCAACAAGCCCCAGAAACCGCCGGGCCCAGTGGCGCGTTTCCAGAGCATGCCCAGAATTACGGTGCCAAACAGGGGAGCAATGAAGAAGCTGAACAGCGCCTGCACGTAATCCATGATGCTGAGGAAGGACATCACCAGGTATGCCGTCCCAACGCTGATCAGAACGCCAACAATTGTGCACCAGCGTCCCATGCTGACGTAGTGCGCGTCGGGAGCATTTTTATTGATCAGGGCGCGGTAAATATCATAAGTCCAGACCGTGGTAAACGCGCTGACATTTCCCGCCATGCCGGACATGAACCCTGCAATGAGCGCAGTGATGCCAAGCCCCAACAGGCCAGGACCGCAGTAGCGGGCGAGCATCAATGGGAGGACTTCGTTATAACTATGCCCGCCACTCCCAACCGCTGCGGCTTCACCCGACAACTTCACCGGCAATACAGCCAGGGCCAGCAAACCGGGCAGAATGACGATGAACGGGACGAGCATCTTAAACGCGGCTCCGATGATGGGAGCCATTTTGGCGGAACGCAAATCTTTGGCGGCCAGCACCCGCTGCACTACTAAAAAATCGGTAGTCCAGTAACCACACGAAATCACAAATGCCAAACCGAAGACGATTCCCGTCCAGTGAATCCCCATCGGATTGTTATCGAACGAACCCAGCGTAGACCACAAGTGCGTGTACTCGGCCGAAGCATTGTGCGCAATTTGGAGTTTGAGGTTGCTCCATCCGCCGACTTCAATTAAGCCCAGGATGGGTATCAGCAACGCGCCCGCCCAGATCAGAATGAATTGCAGTACTTCATTGAAGATGGCTGACCGCAGACCTCCGAGCGCTACATACACCGCGACTGTGAGCGATGACACCCAAATGCTGAAGTTGATGTCCCAACCCAGCACAACTTTCATGACCAATGCCATGGAATACATATTGATGCCGCTCATCAGCACGGTCATGAAAGCGAATGAAATTGCTGAGAGGGCGCGGCTGGATTCACCGAAGCGCAGCTTAAGATAGCCAGGAACGGAATGCGTCCTGGAGATGTAGTAGAACGGCATCATAACGAGGGCGAGGAAGAGCATTGCTGGAATGGCGCCAATCCAATACCAATGAGTGGCTAGAATTCCGTACTGGTAGGCGGCCGCTGCCCAGCCCATCAGTTCCAACGAGCCGAGGTTGGCGGAAAGAAAACTGAGGCCAGCTATCCAGGCGGTCATCTCCCGGCCAGCCATGAAGAAATCTTCGCCGGTATTGGCCCGGCCTTTCAAGTAGAAGCCGATGGCCAACACCAAAGAGAAGTAAAAAGCGACAATCGCTACATCGACTGCAGACAAATGCACAAGCCTTGGTGCGACGTACATCGCCACGGCTGGCATCATTTCTTTCCCTTTGGCTGCCCGTAATATGCTTCGCTGCCATGCTTTCTCAAGTAATGTTTGTCGTGCAGCCCACTGCCAATCGGCTGCGCTGCGTGGTTGATAGTTATCGTAAAGTAGGCGGTTCGCGCCACCGCTTCCAGAATGGCCGCGTTATTTGCTGCCGTTCCCGGATCCGGTCCCCAGATGAAAGGGCCATGGTTGGCTACCAGAACTGCCGGTACGGCCCCATAGTCCGCATGTGCAAAAGCCCTAACGATTGCATGCCCGGTGTTCTTTTCGTAATCGCAGGCAATCTCCGGCTCTGACATCACCGCTGTCACCGGAATTAGTCCGTGGAAGTGGTCAGCGTGTGTGGTGCCGAAACATGGGATCGCCCGCTGCGCTTGTGCCCATGCGGTCGCGTACACAGAATGGGTGTGGGCTACGCCGCCGATTTTCGGAAATGCTTTGTACAGCACCAAATGGGTTGGCAGATCGGAGGAGGGTCGCAATGCGCCTTCCAATATCTTGCCGTCGAGGTCCGTAACCACCAGATGCTCCGGCCGCATCTCGTCATATGGAACGCCGCTTGGCTTAATGACGACCAGCCCCTGTTCGCGCGAGATTCCGCTGGCATTTCCGAAGGTATATAGGACCAATCCCCGGCGAACCAGTTCCAGATTCGCTTCCAGAACCTCCTCGCGGAGCTGCTGCAGCAGCATGGTCGTGTTCATAGCGTGTTAAAGCCTGGCGATGGATGGGTAAGGTAATCGTTTACGAAGCGCGCCTAAGCTAGCCCGCCGCCATTTGCTTGTCAATTGCAACGATAAAAAGCGATCTGCAATGTGAATCTAATCGGTTCAGTCATTCACAAATCGCAGCAACCGCACGACTGAAAACGGGAGCGCGATCCTGTAAGCACTCCCGTCCTGCGCCTCATGTCATCCATTCAGAAATACAGATGCAATCCAAGCTGTATCGTCCGGTTGTTGAAAGCGGTCCGGCCAATCGTTCCGAAATTCTGGTTTAGCGGGTCCGCATTGGGTTCGGCGAACTCCGGGTGATTCGGCAGGTTGAAGAAATCCGCCGAGAAGGTAAGGCGCGTCTGCTCCCCGGCGGGAATCCTGAAATCTTTCTGAAGAGAGAAATCAAGATTATTGACTCCCGGATTGCGCAGATTCGAGAAGTAGCGCGGAGCATTGCCAAACGCCTTTGTGACATCGAAGGGTCCCGTGAGATCTACCAGGTTGCTGGCTGGACACGTCCCAGAAAAATCGAACGCACTGGTGTCGAACCAATGTGCGACCGTCTGATGAAAGCCTGACGGAAGCGGATCACCAATCATATTGGGCCGATCCGACAGAACGCCCGCTCCGTTACAGAATCCGTAGGAGTTGTCCGTGATTCCGAACGGAGAACCCGCACTGATCGTGTAAATGGCGCTTACCCGCCACCCGCCGATCAACTGGCTGGCAAGCCCTTCGTTGACCCACCTTTTTCCCCGGCCAAAAGGCAACTCCACGATCGGCGCGATGGTGAGGCGAGCAGGTATGTCGCCGGCACTTACCGAACGTTCCGCCTTGCGGTTGTAGAAGTCCTGCCCGAGAACATCGAGTGACCAGAATCCACCCCAATCCGAGGATGAATCGTCGATCAGCTTGCTCCAGGTGAAGTTGGCCAGCAGCGAAAAACCATGGGAGAAGCGATGATCGATCTTTGCCTGCATCGAATGGTAGACCGAGCTAGAAAGTCCCCAGAAGCCCGGGTTTATGGTCAGACAGCAGTACACTGACGCGCCGCCAGCGATCACCGCCGCGGCAGCAGCCGGGCAATACGGGCTGGTGGTAGCAGAGAACGCATCTGGGAGTGCCGCAGTGCTTTGAGGGGTCTGCTGGCAAATGTTGTATGCATAATTAATCGGCAAATGCGTGCCGTGGCTGCCGACGTAGCCGATCTGAGCGACTGTGTCTGAACCGAATTGTTTCTCGAGTGTCAGGTTCCACAGTTGGATGTAAGTCGGAGTTTGCTTTCGCGGTGCCCACGAGGCGAAGGACACATTTCCGTTGACAGGCAGAGGGGCGGTGATCGCGGCGGGATCGGGGCTCGCCACGGGAGGCAGACCCGCCCAGTTAGTGCCAGGACTAAATGAGGTGCCGGCAAGAAGATTTGGGCCAGGCTGGCCATCTCCAGCGCGACCGTGACCCACGGCGCCAGGATGCATGATGCCATAGCCTCCGCGAACCACGAAACCGCCATGCGGGTTCCACGCAAATCCAACCCGCGGCTCAAATTGCGTCTTTGACGGGTCAAAAGGTGTGTCCGGCGCATTCACGCCGAATTGCTCCCATTCGGCTGTGAATGGGTTGAAGAACGCATCTCCATTATGAATCTCATGGAACGACTGGTCGTATTGCCATCTCAGCCCCAGATTCAGTGTCAGTCTCGGCGTGAGCTTGAAATCGTCCTGGACAAAAAACGAATAAGACCAGGCGCGCGAGGAGACGAACGTATTCTGGACCTGAACGCTGCCATTATTGATCACTCCGAACAAAAAGTCAGCGAAGGCATTTCCGCTTTGGGAGCCTGAGAAGCTAAAGCTGCCGACGACGCCGTTCGGCTGATAGTTGTCGATCGAGTAATGCCGAAATTCACCCCCGGTCTTGATGCTGTGCCGCCCGAGCTGCTTGCTGACCGTGTCACCGAATTGAAAAGTGGAAGCCGGTTCATAAAGCATCCCGCTGTTAGAAATGCTGGAAAACCCGCTGATACTTACTCCCGGCGTGCCGCATCGAGTTCCCCCCGATGTATCAGGAACGCTCGACAAACAGTCAGGAATACCGCTGATTCCGAAGTCGGTGGGTGAAGTAGCCCCGGCCCCGTAGGGCGTCCGATCGCCAATTCGGTGCATGTACCCGAAGCGAAAATCGTTGAGCAAAGTCGAACTGAAGGTGTGCGTCCATCCTACAGTGGTTGCGTAGTCGCTTGATCGTTGGGTGCGCTGACCTGCAGGACCAACAATCAAGTTGTAATCGAGAGATCGTCCTCGCTGAGTGTGCAACGCACCAAAAATATGATCGTACTGCGATGGGTTGAAATCGATGCGGGGATTAAACCTGTTCAGATTGCTGTTACTGGGCGAACTGAGAAGCAACTGATCGGTTCCAATCCCGACCGCGCTGGTGCCTGTAGGCCATACCGCAAGCAGACTCTGCGAAATTGAACTGATCTGTCCGGCAGGGATGGTGTTAAAAGGTACCGCGGTGGTAGTACCTGGATAATAGATTTGTTCGCCCGGATTCGAGCAGTTGCCCGCGCTGTCGAAGCTACCAGTACACAAAGCAGAGAGATCGCCACTGCGGAACGCAGCATTTGGTACCGTATTACTTCCTACTGCTCCGCTTCCGTGGGAGCGGATTCCCTGATAATCAGTGAAGAAGAATAGCTTACCCTTGATAATCGGCCCTCCGATGCTGCCGCCAAACTCGTTATAGGTGAAGGGGTTCTTCCGTTGCGTAGGATCCTCAAAATAGTTTCTGGCATTGAGGTCCTGATTGCGGTTGTATTCATAGGCCGAACCGTGGAAGGTGTTGGTGCCACTTTTGCTCACCGCGATGACGATCGCACCGCCGGCTTTCCCATATTCCGCGGACATGCTGTTCTGCTCGATGCGAAACTCTTGAATGGCGTCCACTGAGGGTGTAACCGCTTGCCCTCCAAATACTGGCGCGGTGATCGTGCTCCCATCGAGGACGTTGTCGTCATTGCGCGGCCGGCTGCCGCTCACTCGCACATTGCCGTTGTTGCCACAAAAATCGCAGCCGGTTTGCTGCGATACGCCGGGGGCCAGGGGGAGCAAACTATAAAGGTTGCGACCGGACGAACTGAACGTCGGCAACTGCTCCAACTGCCTTTGGCTCACAGTCTGGCCGAGATCAGACTGCTGGGTCTGCAATATGGGCGTATTGGCGGCAGTTACCTCCACGACCTCATTGGTTAGACCCACTGGCAGAGTCAAATCCACCTTCGGATTGGCATTCACTTCGAGAACGATATTGTTGGCAACAGCCGTCTTGAAACCCTTCGCCTCCGCTTCAACCTTGTATGTGCCGGGATTTAGACTGCCGGCACTGTAGACGCCTGCGCTGTTTGTGGCCAGCAGCTTGGTGACATTTGTATTGACGTTGCTCACTTTCACCGTTGCGCCCGGAATCACTGCACCGCTGGGGTCGGTGACGATCCCGCTGATGGTTCCAAACAATCCTTGCGCCCTCGTCTGGTACGGGAAGAGCACCAAGAGGAAAAGCACAAAACCTGTAAACGCCGCAGCTAGTCTCACTTGTTTCACAGCGCCCTCCAGAAAGAAATGTCTCTCGGCACCACTTTCGCGACTGGCTCAATTCCCGAACACGTTTCCCAATGAGAAACGACATTCTCGAAGAAATGAGTATACGTTTACTCGGAAAAACGGCAATATACTGGCGCTTATGCTGGGCTATTGTCAAGCTTTTTCTTGGAAGGACAATAAAAGGACGAGGTTCCGGGCAAACGCTTTCGGGATCTAGCGCTCTGTGGGCTCGAAACCGGTTGGAAACTTCCCCGAGGTGGCACGGCTGCCCTTGGGAAATTTTACCCGCCGGTTGTGCACAGCAGCCAGAGCTGTCGAACGCCTCAATACCAGATTCGTATTCAACGGGTACTCAGTTTTTCCGAGTGCGGGGGACTCTCGCTGTACCTCATTCATCAGTGCCTCGAATGCAATCTTGGCCAGTTCTATCTGCGACATCTGCACCGTCGTCAAGGGCGGAATCGTGAAATGGGACAGTCGAATATCGTCGAAGCCGACGACCGAAAGATCTTGCGGGATGTTGATGCCGTATTCGTACGCTTCCCGCATGACGCCAATTGCCGTCATGTCATTCGAGCAGACGATGGCCGTGGGACGATTGCGCAGACGGGTAAGGTCGGCGAGTGCCCTGATGCCGCCCTCCATGGTGTGATCTCCCACGACGATCAGCTCCGGCGCAACCTGCAGTCCGATTTCCTGCATCGACCGCTCAAAGGCGTCTCGTCTGGCCAACGCCGATTTTAGGTATAACGGTCCGGTTACGAACGCGATCCTCGTATGTCTCAGAGCGGCAAGGTGTTGCACTGCCTGCCGAATACCATTCTGGTAGTTGATGCGGATGTTGCTCACTCCTGGAACATCCGGCCCAACGTCGACAAATACTAATGGCACCTTCCGAAAACGAAGATGCTCGAGAAGAGAGTCTTCCATACCAAACGTTAGGATGGCGACACCGTCCACGCGACGTTCGATCATCCGCCGCACCGATAACTCTGTCCTCTTTGGGTCGTGCACAGTGGAAGTCAGAAGGATTTCGTAGTTGTGCTTGACCGCGAGATCCTCAAAGGTCTGAACGATCTCCGGAAAAAAAGGATTCGTGATTTCGGAAACAATCAGACCGAAGATGCGGCTTTTCCCAGAAACCAGCGCCCGCGCCTGCGTGTTGGGGTAATATCCAAGTTCGTCGACTACCTTCCAAACCCGTTTAGCGAGTTGAGAGTCTACCGTGGGAACATGGTTAATGGCCCGTGACACCGTGGCAGTAGAAACTTTCGCGCGCCTCGCGATTTCCCGAATATCCATAGTCGGCTTGAATACAACTAAAAACAGTGATCGCATCTTAGCATATCTTGGAAAACGTTTGCTGAGGTAGCCGCCCGGATCGTGATTGTGCTTGTAACGACCGCATTGTTTGGGTCGCTCCCCTACTTCGAGCAAGGCCTAGCAGGTGCCAAACAGGCGATGATGACGGGTCTCGTATTCGGGACGGTCTTCGCCGTCACTGAGCAGATCTGGATGCTGATGTGTGCGCATGCCGCCTTCGATCTAACTGCGCTCGCGATCATCTACTGGAATCTCGAATCCGTAGTCGCTCACCTAATCTTTAAATAGGAAACGGCCGCTTCAAGGCCCCAGCTTCGATAAGGTGTTCTAATGCCCAAACTTGAGGCTTCCAAAATCGGAAACGGGCTATGCATCGAAAATTTCTCGACTCGCCGGGTAAACGCGACGGTATTTCGCATAAGCAGCATTCATTACTCTGACGGCTCCGGTATCCGGGGACAATCGCTCCGCTACGCGAACCACCGAGGCGCACGCCGAATCGACCGACGGCCAGGTCTTTGCGCCTATGCCCGCCAGGATGGCGGCGCCGTAAGCTGCACCTTCTTCGGCTTCGACGATCTCGACTTCATAGCCATACACGTCCGCTTGAATCTGCCGCCACAGCCTGGATCGTGCACCGCCGCCTCCCAGGCGGATTTTGCTGACCGGTACCTTCATTTCGCGGAAGATCGTGAAGCTATCCCGCAGACTGAACGCCACTCCTTCCATGATGGCGCGGATGACATGGGCACGAGTATGCGATGCAGTGAGTCCAATCAGAGCAGCTCTGGCCCGCGGATCGAGGTGAGGCGTGCGTTCACCCATCAGGTAAGGCGTCCAAAGCAGGCCATCAGAACCAGGAGGCACGCGAGAAGCCTCTTCACTCAGTCGTTCGTAAGCGTCGCGCCCGTCTTCATGCCCCGCTCCAAACTGGTCACGAAACCAGCGCAACGACAATCCAGCAGCCTGGGTCACGCCCATCACGTGCCATCGGCCCGGAATTGCATGACAGAAAGTATGCAGCCTACCCCTTGGATCGAGCGCCGGGCGATCGGTAGCCGCGAAAACTACTCCCGAAGTACCGATGGTCGCGCTCACCGCGCCGGCTGCAACGATGCCCATTCCCACCGCACCCGCAGCCTGATCGCCAGCGCCGGCGACAACCGGGGTACCGGACTTTAATCCAGTTGCGGCTTCGCCTTCCGTTGAAACCTTGGCGCAAATATCCGGGGATTCGAAGAGCGCTGGAAGGAACGCCGGATCGATCTCCGCCGCTTCCAGCATTTCAGGCGACCAGCGGCGTTTGGCCACGTCCAACAAGAGCGTTCCAGAAGCGTCGGCCATATCGGTAGAGCGCTCACCAGTCATGCGAAAGCGAACGTAGTCTTTGGGCAGCATTACAGAACGAACGCACTTCCAGTTTTCCGGTTCATTCTCGCGCACCCACAAAAATTTCGTCAGAGTGAAATTTGCCAAGGCTTGATTGCAAGTGAGCTGAATGATACGTTCCCCACCAATTTTTTCGGTTAATTCTCTGGTCTGAGCTTCCGTACGCACGTCACACCAGATGAGTGCAGGGCGCACTACCTTATCTTCCCGATCCAGCATGACTGCCCCGTGCATCTGGCCGGAAAAACCTACGCACGCAATATCTTCTCCGCGAAGGTTGGCCTTCCCCAATGCCTTACGAACCGCGGTGCCACAAGCCCGCCACCAATCTTCAGGATGTTGCTCGGCCCAGCCAATCTTTGGAGAAGCAAATGGTTGGTGTTCTTCCGTCGCGGATGCGAGCACCGTTCCATTCTCATCAATAATGAGCGCCCGCGTGCCGCCGGTCCCGACGTCAATGCCAAGTAAATTGATGTGACTCTCCGTGAGCAGAAACAACAAAATCGCGTAGCAGCGTAGGCTAACGGGCGCGTATAGTATCACGCACCCGCGAACCCGAATCAGGGTTTTCGCGCCTGCGGAGGAACTTATGAAGGCCTGCCCCAAACTCGCGCTGGTCTTCATCTTTGTCTTACTCGCGATCTGGTTTGGCCCAACTCTGCTGGCCCAGGAGTTCCCATATCAAGATCCCAGGCTTCCAGTCGAGCAACGTGTAACCGACTTGCTCAAACGCATGACTCTGGAGGAAAAAATCGCGCAACTGCAAGGTGCTTGGGAAAACCGCGCCATCGTTCAAGATCCTAAAACTTTGTTCGTGGATGAAAAGGGAAACTTCCTTCCCGCCCAAGCTTCGCTGTTGCTGAAAAACGGTCTAGGCGAGATGTCCCGCCCTAG
>Ga0193750_1000123_pt1 | contig 23286 bp, 25 predicted proteins | sample L1c1metaG_FD_160569 | JGI IMG/M metagenome (GOLD analysis project Ga0193750, IMG submission 160569) | Soil microbial communities from a riparian zone of the East river system, Colorado, United States - L1c1 | ecosystem: Environmental > Terrestrial > Soil > Riparian zone | place: USA: East River... | reverse complement strand
TCGCCAAGCTCGGCGCGCTGAACCTGATGGGCATCCCCTTTCCCGAGGAGTACGGCGGCGGCGGCGGCGACACCCTGGCCTACGCGCTGGCCGTCGAGGAGCTGACGCGCGTGGACTCCTCCGTGGCGATCACGCTGTGCGCGCACACGTCGCTGGGCACGCAGCCGATCTACCTGTTCGGCTCCGAGCAGCAGAAGCGCGAGTGGCTGCCGCGCCTGTGCGCGGGCGAGCTGCTCGGCGCGTTCGGGCTGACCGAGCCCGAAGCCGGCTCTGACGCCGGCAACACGCGCACGCGCGCGCGGCTGCAGGACGGCGAATGGACGATCGACGGCGCCAAGCAGTTCATCACCAACGCCGGCACCGACATCTCGGGCGTGGTCTGCATCACGGCCGTCACCGGCGAGACGAGCGACGGCCAGTCAAACGGCGCGACGCGCGAGATCTCCAACATCATCGTCGCCAACGGCACGCCCGGCTACAGCCAGGGCGAGCCCTATCGCAAGATGGGCTGGAACGCCTCGGACACCCGCCCGCTGACCTTCGAGGCTTGCCGCGTGCCCGAGCAGAACCTGCTGGGCCCGCGCGGCGCCGGCTTCAAGCAGTTCCTGCACATCCTCGACATCGGGCGCATCGGCGTCGCGGCGATGGGCGTCGGCCTGGCCCAGGGCGCGCTCGACCAGGCGCTGAAATACGCCAAGGAGCGCCGGGCGTTCGGCAAGCCCATCTCCAAGTTCCAGGCCATCCAGTCAAAGCTCGCCGACATGGCCACCGAGATCGAGGCCGCGCGCCTGCTCGTCTACAAGGCCGCGCTTGAGAAGGACGCCGGACGCAACTTCACGCTGACCGCCGCGCAGGCCAAGCTGAAGACCGGTCGCCTGGCCGTGCGCTGCTCAGAGGAGGCCGTGCAGATTCACGGCGGTTACGGCTTCATCGAGGAGTACCCCGTGTGCCGCTTCTACCGCGACGCCAAGATCCTGACGATCGGCGAGGGCACCGACGAGGTGCAGCAGATGGTCATCGCCCGCGCGCTCGGCGCCTGATCACGTCGCGGGCGGGCGCGGCTCGTCGCCGTGGGTTGGCGTGTTGCTCTCTTTACGCACTGCGATAGCCATCGTATATATTAATTAAAAGAACGTATATACCATGGTTACGCGCGACCCGCAGGGAGCGGCCCCTGCCCACCGCCCGCGGCGTATATACCATCGCTACCGCGGCTCGAGCACGACAACCGGAATCTCGCGCTCGGTGCGCTTGCGGTATTCGTCGTAGCCCGAATATACGCCGACCATCAGCTTCCACAAGCGCTCGCGCTCTGCGCCCTCGGCGACGCGCGCACGCACGTTGCACACCTGCGAGCCGACCTGGACCCGTGTCTCAGGGTTGGCGCGGAGGTTGTGCAGCCACGCAGGGTTCTTCGGGTAGCCGCCCTTGGAGGCAACCAGCACAAGATCGTCGCCGTCGCGGCCGTAGACCAGCGGGCTCGTGCGCTTGACGCCGCTGCGCGCGCCCACGTGGTCGAGCAGCAGCATCGGCGGTGCGCCCGGGAAGCGGTGCCCGATCAGGCCGTTGCTGAGGCGGTAGACCGCCGTGTGTCCGCCCATCAGGCGCTGCAGGATCGGCCAGTTGCGATCGGCGAGCTTCAGGTAGTCCACGGCGACGAGCCTAGCTAGCTCGCGCCGCGCGTGACGGTCTCGCGCTCCAGCAGCGCCGCCGCGGCGCTGGCCGGGTCCAGCCGGCGTTCGATCACCCGATCGATCAGCGCCTGGAACTCGGCGTCCTCGTGCAGCTCCTCCTCCAGGCGCCTGCGCATGCGCGCCGTGGCGATCGCCAGCACCTCGTTGCGCAGGTTGCGCGCGCGTCGCTCGTTGAGCTGGCCCGCCGCGAGGATGTGTTCGCGGTGCTCGTCCAGACGGCCGACCAGCTCGTCGACGCCGATGCCGCGGCTGGCCTCGGCCTTGACGATCGGCACGCGCCAGCTCCCCCGCACCTGCTCGGGCGTGCGGTCGAGGTTGGCCAGCGACAGCACGCCGCGGATCTCGCGAACCATCGTGTCCGTCAGCGGGTGGTCGGCCTTGTTGATCACGATCACGTCTGGAATCTCCATCACGCCGGCCTTCAGCGCCTGGATCGAGTCGCCCGAGCCGGGCATCAGCACGAGCACGATCGTGTCCGCGTGGTCGATGATGTCGATCTCCGCCTGGCCGACGCCCACGGTCTCCACGAACACGTCCTCGCGTCCGGCAGCATCCAGCAGCAGCGCCGCCTGCAGCGCGGCCTCCGACAGGCCGCCGAGCGCGCCGCGGTTGGCCATCGAGCGGATGAACACGCCCGGGTCGAGGAAGTGCTCGGTCAGGCGGATGCGATCGCCGAGCAGTGCGCCCTGCGTGAACGGCGACGAAGGGTCGATCGACAGTACGCCGACGCTGCGCCCGGCCTCGCGCCGCGCCTTGGTCAGCGCGCCGATCAGCGTCGACTTGCCGACGCCCGGCGGCCCCGTGAAGCCGACGACCGCCGCTTTGCCCGTGTGCGGATAGACCTGCTTGACCAGCTCCCAGCCCTCCGGGCGGTCGTCCTCGACCAGCGAGATCGCGCGTGCCAGCGCGCGACGGTCACCGTCGAGCAGTCGTGGGGCTAGGTCCGCGTCGGCCATCGAGGGCGCAATCATCGCAGGGCAATACGATTCCACCGCCATGGAGCTGCTCGCCAACCCGCATGCGCACGACGCGCCGCAGGCGCTCGCCGAGACGCTGCGCCGGGCGCCCGAGCCACTGCACGGAGGGCCGCTGGCGCTGCTGCGCTTCATGCGCGCCAACCACATGCTCGACCGCCGCTACGCGCTCCTGATCGCCCGCTTCCTGCTGCTCAAGCTCCGCTACGGCCGTCGTCTGCAGACCGACGGCCTGTGCTTTATCTGCCCGCGCGTGCAGCTGGAGATCAGGCGCGGAGCGACGCTGCGCGTCGGGCGCTGGGCGTGGATCGGACACGGCTGCAAGATCCGTGTGCACGAGGGCGAGGTGGAGATCGGCGCGAAGACGGTCATGGGCCAGGAGTGCACGATCTCCGCCTTCCAGCACGTCTCCATCGGGCGCGAGTGCATCCTTGCCGATCGCGTCATGCTGATCGACTTCGACCATGGCGTCACCGAGGTCGAGCGTCCGATCCGCCTGCAGGGGATCTACAAGCGCGACGTGCACGTCGGCCACAACGTGTGGATCGGCTACGGCGCCTGCGTGCTGCGCGGCGTCGACGTCGGCGACAACAGCATCGTCGGCACCAACGCCGTGCTGACAAGGGACGTGCCCGACAACGCCGTCGTCGGCGGCGTGCCCGCGCGCATCCTCCGCATGCGCCAGGCGCCGCGGTCGATGCGCTGGCAGTAAATCCTCACATGTATGCGGCGATGTTCCGCGTCGCACCGGCGTCCACGGCGCCTGGGTCGGCGAGCGCCGCTTTGAAGGCCGCGCGATGCATCGCCAGCCGCTCGCGCGCGTAGGGCGCCGCCAGCTCTCGCGCCAGCATGAACGCCCAGTCGCTCGACTGCAAGGCGAGCAGCTCGCGCAAGACGGCGCGGCCGACGCGCGGCCTGACGGCCATCGCCTGGAGCTCGCCACGGCGCAGTGCAAAGGCGACGTCGGCGACGGCCGGGCCCGACCAGGTCGAAAGGTCGCCGTGCGCCCCCCATGACGTCGCCCGATCCTCCGCGCCGAAGCGGTCTGTGCGCGTGACGCTCCTCTCGCTCGCCGGCAATGGCTCGATGCGCTGCAGCGCATCGTCGAGCCGCACCAGCTCCAGCCCCTGTCGCGAGCACTCCTGCACGACGGCGCTGAGCCAGTCGATCCCCTCATACCACCAGTGGCCGAGCAGCTCTGTGTCGAGCGCGCACACGACCAGGCCGCCGCCCGGCAGGCCGGCGCCGGCGTCGCGCAGCCGTGCGATCGTGCGCGCGACGAAGTCCACGGCGTGCTCGTTGGCCCTGGCGAGCGCCTGGGTATGGTCGTAGGCGCTCCCGTCGTTTCCCCACGGCGTGTGGTGATGGATCGTGTGGTGGTGATAGTCGCGGTAGGCGGCATTGGCGGGATAACCGTCCTCGCTCCACACGAGATCCATCGTCGTGCGGTCGATCGGTACGAGCACGACCCCCGCGTCGCTGACCAGCGGGCGAAGATGCTCGCGCGCCCCGAGGCCGCAGCGAGCGGTCAGCTCGACGCACGTGGCGTGCACGCCGGCGTCGGCCAGCAGCGGCTCCAGGCGCCGCGCGTGCGCGCACTCGGGCAGCCAGAACCCGCCGCGCCAGCCCTCGCCGAAGCGCGCGCGATGCGAGGCGACGCCGCTCTGCACCTGCAGGCGCACGCCAGCGTCCGTGGCTAGCAACGGGAGCACGGCGTGCGTCGCAGCCGAGGTCCACTGCGCATGCGGCGAGAATGCCGCCAGCAAATCGCCACCGCGGCGGGTCAGCTCGTGCAGCGCGTGCTCGTAGTCTGTCCAGGAGCGATCGAGCTCGTGCGCCAGCTCGATGTGACCTGCACGGCGCATTCCCCGCGCGTCCTCAGCGTGCGTGTGGCGTCGCACCTCGCCGGCGAAACGCGTGAAGCGCTCCTGCCAGCCGGGGGCTTCCAGCTGGTCGCAGAGCACGGGCGTCAGCGACAGCGTCAACGGCGCGCCCGAGTCGAGCACGTCCAGCAGCGGCAGATAGCTGCCGACGATCGCCTCCCACAGCCACTCCTCACCGAACGGCCACGTCCCGAAGCCCTCGACGTAGGGCATGTGCGTGTGCAGCACGATCGCCAGCGCGCCGCGATCGCCCGCCGATCTACGCTCCCGCGCGCCTACGGCCGGCACACCGCGAGGAAGTCCAGCGCCGAGTCCAGCCGCGCCGCGCCGGGACCGCGCAGGGCGAAGTCCGAGACGGCGATCGCCGGCGTGAAGCGGTCGTAGAAGCGCTCGCTGAGTCCCAGCCGCCGATGCACGGCGTCCCAGCCCAGGCGCAGCGCCAGCTCGTGCGCGCGCAACCTGCGAGCGTGGAACAGGCCATACATGCGTACGTCGGAGAAGCACGAGCGACACAGCCGCTCGAACTCCGCCGCGCGGTACTCGTGCACGTGCCATGGGTTGCCCGAGCGCTCGGCGCCCTTCGGGGCGAGCGTGAGCACATTGGGCGTCGACACGAACACCACTCCCCGCTCGCCGCCGGTCTGCCCAGGCGCCCGCGCAGGCCCGCCGTCGCCGTTGCCGTTGCCGTTGCCGGCCACCAGCGTTGCGAAATGTGCGAGCGTCGCCCCCGGGTCGGTCAGGTGCTCGACCGTCTGCAGGAACACGACCGCATCGGCCGGCTCTGAGAACTCGTCGACGAGATCGCGCTCGAAGCGCAGGTTCGCCCGCCGGTAGCGCAGCCGCGCGTGCTCGTGCGCCTCGGGATTGGCGTCCACGCCGACTACGAGGTGGGCCGAGCGCGCGAGCACGTCGGCGCCGTAGCCCTCGCCGCAGGCCATGTCGACCACGCGCAGCCCCGCCACGCGCGCGGCGATCCACTCGTATACGACGAGGTGACGGCGAAACCAGTAGTTCTCCGCGGGCACGTCGGGCAGCGTGCGCTCGCCGGTCAGGGCGAGCGGAGGGACGCCGTCGGGCTGATCGCGCTGCTCGAGCTTCGATCGGTCGAAGTGGACTGAGGTCAAGAGATGCCCTCTGTCAGAGCCATCAAGCCCAGGAAGAAAGGCGCGGGAGCACGGCGCGCGAGTATATGGTGCCCGACCGTGCCGCCAGCTCTGAGCGACGAGGAGATCCGCGAGGTCAACACCCGCTACCACGACGTGGCGGCAAACCACTACGACGCCAAGTGGGGCATCGACTTCGGCGACGTCGGGCGCGAGCAGGTGCTCGCGAAGGTTGACAAGGCCGTGGGGCACAGGCCCGACGGTTGGGCGCGCTCGTTGGAGATCGGTGCGGGGACCGGCTATTTCACGCTCAACCTGCTCCGCGCCGGTCTGATCGGCCGGGCGACCTGCACAGACATCTCACCCGGAATGCTCACGGCGCTGCGCGCCAACGCGCAGCAACTCGGGCTGGACGTGCGCACCGAGCAGGTCGACGCCGAGCGCCTGCCATTCGCCGACGAGAGCTTCGATCTGGTGCTCGGCCACGCCGTCCTGCATCACATCCCCGACCTTGACCGCGCGTTCGCCGAGTTCGAGCGCGTGCTCGCCCCGGGCGGCAGCGTGCTCTTCGCGGGCGAGCCCTCCCGCTACGGCGATCGCCTCGCGCGCGCACCCAAGCGCGCGGCCGGCGCGTTGGCGCCCTTGTGGCGCCGCGCGATCGGCGCGCGCGCCGCGCGGCCCGACGATGCGGGTGGGTCGGCCGCGGGCCTGGAGGGCTGTGTCGACGTGCATGCGTTCGCGCCGGCGCAGCTGCAGAGGGCGGCCGCAGCGGCCGGCTTGACCGATGTGCGCATCACCGGCGAGGAGCTGCTGGCCAACTGGTTCGGCTGGACCAACCGCACGCTGGAGGCGACTGCCGAGCCCGCCGACGTGCCCTGGGCGTGGCGCCAGTACGCCTATCGCGGCTACCTGATGCTGCAGGGGCTGGACCGTCGCCTGCTGGAGTCGCGCCTGCCGCCGGCGATCTTCTACAACCTGCTGATCTGCGCGCGCAAGCCCCGCCGAGCTTGAACGCGCCGGGCCCCGGCACTGCTCACCGCCCGCCTCGCCAGCCGCCCCACAGCCCAGCGCCGCCGCCACCACAGCCCAGCGCCGCCGCGTGCCACGACAGGCGCCGCGTCCCGATCGGGGTTGAGCCGGGCGCCTAGACTGGCGAAGATGCCCGAGCGAGTCTCCAGGGGCTTTCCGCTGTTCCCGCTGGGAATCGTCGCGCTGCCCAGCGAGAGCGTCCCGCTGCACGTCTTCGAGGACCGCTACCGGCGGATGGTCGAGCAATGCCTGCGCGCCGAGCCGGGGTCGCCACAGCGTGAGTTCGGCATCGTCTGGCTGTCCGACGAGGAGCTCAAGGAGATCGGCTGCGCGTGCGACGTCGAGCGCGTGCTCGAGCGCATGGACGACGGCCGGCTGAACATCATCGCCCGCGGCACGCGGCCCTTTCGCCTGCTCGAGCGCCAGGACGACCTGCCATACCCGGCCGGTGTCGTCGAGTTCCTCGGGGAGGTCGGCGACGAGATCCCCGATGAGGTCGCGGCCGCCAGCGCACGCGGGCTGTATCGCGATCTCGTCGAGCAGGCCACCGATCGACGGCTGGACGACCAGGAGCTGGCGATGATGGGCGCCTATCAGATGGCGGGCACGGTCGAGTTCGACAAGGACGCCAAGCAGGAACTGCTCGAGCTGCGCTCGGAGAACGCGCGCCTGCGATTGCTGGCGATGCTGCTGACCGCCGCGATCAAGCGACTCGAGATGATCGACCGCGCGCAGACGCGCGCGCAGTCCAACGGCAAGGTGCGCTTCGGCTGACCAAGCCCTCGGCCGAGACCTGCCGGCGCCTACTCGGGCAGTCGGCACACGCGCTGGGCCGTGCGCAGGACGAACAGCGCCATGCGCCGGAAGACCGCCGGCTGTCCCGCGGAGTTGTCGCTGAAGCTCACCGAGCCGGCTTCGTCGCGCACGCGGTAGCTGAGCACCGATTTTGGCCTGGGCGCAAGCGCCATGTGCTGGGAGGCCGGATCGCGCAGGTCTTCCTGGATCGCACGGGCTTCCACCAGCTGCGCGTCGCTCAGTTTGAGCTTGTGTCCCGAGACGACGCTCACGCCGTTGCAGCTGACGCCACCTTCTTCGTTGACCAGAAGCGTCAGCTTGGCCGCGGGGTCGCCGCCGCTGCGCTGCACCACGAACAGATCCGGCGCGGTGATCCCGCCGCAACCGCCAAGCGCGACTGCGACCGCCGGCACGACGAGTGCGAGGCGCGCACCGCTCGACTGCCTGGCAGGTCGCGCTCGCACACCTCTCATGCGCTCACCGCGACGCCGCCGCGCCGCGGGTCGCCGGCGCCGGTGAGCACGCGCCCACGCCTGCGCACCGCCTGCACGCCGCCGAAGAACAGGTTGAGCTCTGAGAAGCGCACGATCTGCGCGCCGTCGTTCTCGAGCTCCTCCAAGGCGATGCCCGGCTCGGCGTAGATCACCCCTGCTTCGCAGTGCACGCGCGGAGCGTCGACGGCCTCGCGCGCGTCGAGGTCGTGGTCGACCGCCCCGACGATCGTCTGCAGCAGCGCCGAGCGGATGCGATTGGAGCCCGCGCTGCCGAGCACGAGCTCCACCTCGCCGTCGCGCATGACGATCGACGGAGCCATCATGCTCGGCAGGCGCCGGCCGGCGGGATGGCGGTGAAAGCCGAACGGATTGAGGTCCTCCTCGCCCATCACGTTGTTCAGATGCAGGCCCGTCCCCGGCACGACCACCCCCGAGCCCTCACCGTTGGTGCAGGTCGCGCTGCACGCGCGCCCCTCGGCGTCGAGCACCGATATGTGGGTCGTCGAGCCGAGCCGCCTGGCGAGGAAGCGCTGCAGAAAGCCCTCCTGGTCAAGACCGTCGACGAAGTCCCGCGTGCGCGCGTTCTGAGCGGTGCGCATCGCCGTGAGGACCCCGCTGAGCGTCGGCGGCGCGGGCCCGCGGTCGAGCAGCGCCAGCGCATATGCGAGCAGGGTGCCCCCCGCGGACGGCGGCGGGTTGGTCAGTACGTCACGGTCGCGGTAGCCGATGCATCCGGGCTTGCGCACGACCGCGCGATAGCCGGCAAGGTCGCTTGCCGACAGCGACCCGCCGCGAGCCGCCAGCCAGTCGCACACCGCCGTGGCGATCTGGCCGCTGTAGAACGGCTCCGTGCCCCTGGCGCCCAGCAGGTCCAGGGCGTCGCCAAGCTCGTCGTTGCGCAGCACCTCGCCCTCGAGCAGCGGGCGTCCCGCCGGCGCCCAGAGCGCGGCGCACTCGGGCGTGGAGGTCAGCAGGTCGCCGAGGATCTCCGCGACGTAGGCCTGCCCGTGATTCAGCACGACGCCTTCTCGGGCGAGCCGCGCCGCCGGCGCCACGAGCTCGGACATGGGGATGGTTCCCCAGCGTCGCGCCGCCTCGCACACACCCGCCGGCGTTCCGTACACGCCACACGACGCCGGGCCGATGTGAAAGACCTGCACGGCGTCTCCGAACGACACGTCGATGGCCTGCAACTCGGCCGGCGCGACCGGGCCCGACGAGCCGTGGCGCCGGGCGCCCGAGTCCGAGCCTGCGCGCTCGCCCGGAGCGAGCGGTCGGCTCGGCGCCTGCACGAAGAAGTCCAGCAGCGCCGGCTCTTGCCCGCCGCCCGCGACGAGCATGTATCCGCCTGCGCCCAGCCCCGTCAGCAGCGGCTCGGCTACGAAGGACGTCAGCATCGCGCCGACCGCGGCGTCGACCGCGTTGCCGCCTTCGCGCAGCACCCGCGCCCCCGCCCGCGCCGTCAGCGGATGCCCGGCGGCGACGATCCCGTGTTCGCCTTCAGCCATGCCAGAGCGATAGCACAGGCACGGCGCCGGGGGTTTGACGATCTCCGCCGGCGCTCAGCGCGACGGGAGGAACTCAGGCACGTCGAGCTCGTCCACCGAGAGACCGCCGCGACGCGCTGGCCGCGCAGGCCCCGCACGCTGGACGCGCGGCTCTCCGGCAGGTTCCTTGAGCATGTTCACGCTCTTGCGCCGGCCCTCGTCGCCGTAGCCCGTGGCCACGACGGTCACCCAGACCTGGTCGTCGAGCTTCTCGTCGACCATCGCGCCGAAGATGATGTTGGCGTCGGGATGCGCGGCCTCGGAGACGGCCTTTGCGGCCTCGTTGACCTCCCACAACGACAAGTTCTCGCCGCCCGTGATCGACAGCAGGATCGAGCGCGCGCCGTTCATCGAGGTTTCCAGCAGCGGCGAGGCGACGGCCTGCATGGCGGCCTCCGTCGCACGATTCTCGCCGAGTCCCATGCCGATGCCCAGCAGCGCGTTGCCGGCCTCGCTCATGATCGTGCGCACGTCGGCGAAGTCCAGGTTGATCAGGCCGGGCAGCGTGACGAGGTCAGAGATCCCTTGCACGCCCTGGCGCAGCACGTCGTCGGCGACGCGGAAGGCCTCGACCATCGCGGTTTGCTTGTCCAGCACGGTCAACAGCCGGTTGTTGGGCACGACGATCAGCGTGTCGACCTCGTCGGCGAGCGCGCCGACGCCTTGCTCGGCCTGCTCGCCGCGGCGGGTGCCCTCGAAGCCGAACGGCTTGGTCACGATCGCCACGGTCAGCGCGCCGAGTTCGCGCGAGATCCGCGCGACGATCGGCGCCGCGCCGGTGCCCGTCCCACCGCCGGCCCCTGCGGTGATGAAGATCATGTCCGAGCCCTTCAGCAGAGCCTTCACGCGGTCGTAGTCCTCCATCGCCGCCTGACGCCCGATGTTGGCGTCAGAGCCCGAGCCGAGTCCTCTCGTCAGCTCCGCGCCGATGTGCAGCGTGATGTCGGCGGTCGACTGCTGCAACGACTGCAGATCGGTGTTGACGGCGACGAACTCGACGCCCTCCACCTCCGCCTCGACCATGCGGTTGACGGCGTTGACGCCCGCGCCGCCGACGCCGACGACGCGAATCACCGGCTGCCCGGTCGGCCCCGCGGTGCCTGTCTGTTGGGAGTGATCGCGCGGGTAGTCGTCCATCACCGGTCGCGTGGACGGGCGCTCCATGACGTTCTCGGGGATCTCCGAGGAGAAGGCGTGGCGCAGGCGCTCCTGCGGGGTCCGGATGTGGGCCGAGCTCTGCGGCGCCTCGGCAGAGCCGCCGCCCAGCGCGGGGTGCGGCAGACCGCTCTGGCGGGGGTGCTCCACCGCGGGCGGCGCGGGAGCGGACGCCTTGGCCCGCGGTGCGGCGGAAGGCGGGCTGTCGGGCGCCTGGGCCTGCTCGTCCTCGACGCCTTCGGTCTTGCGGAAAAGGGCCGCCAGCGGACCTTCGCGCATGCTCGCGCGTTTAGCGTTTGCCATGGTCGAGAACCTCCTGCGCGAGTTGTCGGTAGGACTGGGCCGCAACCCCGTCGGGCTCGTACTTGAGCACCGACATGCCCTTGACGGGCGCCTCGGCGAAGCGGACGGTCTTGCGGATGCGCGAGGCGAAGACCCGATCTCCGAAGTTTTCCTCGAGGATCTCGATCGCCTCCTTGGCGTGAATCGTCCGGGAGTCCACCAACGTCGGCAGGATACCCTCGATGTCAACGCCCGGATTGAGGTTCTCACGGATCATCGCGAGGGTGTTCTGCAGCTGGATCAGCCCGCGCATCGACAGATACTCGCATTGCACGGGGACGATCACCTTGTCGGCGGCGGTGAGCGCGTTTATCGTCAGCAGGCCGAGGCTCGGCGGTGTGTCGATGCAGATGAAGTCGTAGTCGTCGAGGATCGCCTCGAAGGCCTTCTGCAGCGAGCGCTCGCGGCCGATCATCGTGGACATGGCGATCTCGGCGCCGGCCAGGTCGATCGATGCGCAGGCGATGTCGATCTCGCGCTTGCGGATCACCTCGCGGATGGAGACCTTGTGCACGAGCACGTCGTACATCGATTTCTCCAGCGTGTCCGGGTCGATGCCCTGCGACATCGTCAAGTTGCCCTGCGGGTCCATGTCGACGCACAGGACCCGATGACCCTCCTCCGCAAACGCGGCGGCGAGGTTGAGCGTTGTCGTCGTCTTTGCCACGCCGCCCTTCTGATTGGCGAACGCGATGACCTTGGCCTTGCCGTGCACGGGGGGCTCCGATACTCGATTTATGGGAAAGCCGTCCGGTGAGTATTCGCATGCGACCCGGGGATTCCTGCAGGGAACTACGATCCTCAGATGGCCACGGCCGACGTCAAGCATCGGCGCGATGGCGCCCTGGTCAAACGGCTCAAGGGCAAGCGCGTGTGCGTCTGCCTCGGCTCGGGGGGGGTGGGCAAGACGACGACGTCCGCGGCGATTGCGTTGGGGCTGGCCGCACGCGGGCAGAAGGTCGCGGTGGTCACGATCGACCCCGCCGCGCGCCTGGCCAGCGCACTGGGGCTGGAGCGCCTGTCGGGCGAGCCGCGGCTGATCGAGCCGTCGCTGCTGGCCGAGCACGGCGTGCAGTGCCGGGGTGAGCTGTGGGCGATGATGCTCGACAGCAAGGGCACCTTCGACGAGATCGTCGCGCGACTGGCCGCCGACGAGCGCCAGCGCGAGCAGATCCTCGCCAACCCGATCTACCGCGAGCTGTCCTCGGCCGTCGCCGGCTCGCAGGAGCTCAGCGCGATGGCCAAGCTGTATGAGCTGCGCCACGAACGCGACTTCGACGTGATCGTGCTCGACACTCCGCCCTCGCGAAACGCCGTCGACTTCCTCGAGACGCCGACGCGGCTGCTCGGCTTCCTGGAAGGCCGTGCGCTGAAAGTCTTTCTCTCCCCCAGCGGCCTCGCCGCGCGCGTGTTCGGCCGCTCGACGGGCATCGTCTTCGCGATCTTCGCGCGTGTGACCGGCGTGGACATGCTCAGCGACCTGTCGACGTTCTTCCGCTCGCTTTCGGGCATCCTCGACGGATTCGGCGAGCGCACGCGTGGCGTCGCCAAGCTCCTGCGCGACCGCACGACGACGTTCGTCATCATCACGTCACCCGAGCACGAGCCGGCGCAAGAGGCGCAATTCCTCGCCGAGCGTCTGGCGGCACGCAACATGGCGCGCGGCGGACTGATCGTCAACCGCGTGCACTTCGACGGCCTCGGCGAGAGCTCTGCCGAGCAGGTGCAGGCGCTGCTGGCGCCCGAACTGGGAGATCGTCTGGCGAGACGCGTCGCAGGCAACCTCGCGGACTTCGACGTGCTCGTTCAGCGCGATCGCGACACCGTGGCGTGGCTGTCGCGAGAGCTCGCCGAGCGCCAGCCGATCCTCGTGCCGCACCTGGACGAAGACGTGCGCGACATCGCCGGGCTGGCGCGTCTGACCGAGCATCTGTTCGCCTGACGTCGCGTTCGGCGGCGCGACCCCACAGGGCCGATAGCGCCCAGGCGACAGCTCAGCCGATGGGCGACACTGCGTCGCCTTCGGCGACGCCGTCTGCGTCGAGCGGCCACGGCGGCTGGCCGTGCAAGGCGACGATCTCGTCACCGGCCTCGCGCGCCTCGAGCCCGGCCACCTGCGCGCCCGCAGTGAGCCGCTGGCGCTCGCGGAGATCCACCTCGGCCTCCTCGAAGTCCAGCTCATCGCCGACGAGCTCATCGTCGTCCAGCTCGGCATCGTCCAACGCGTCGAGCGGCCGCCCAGACCGCAGCGCGGGCTCGGCCTGCAGATCGGACTCTGACTGCTCGCCGGTGTGCAGCAGCTCGTCGGGTTCGAGCAGCTCGTCGGCGATCACCGCGAGGTCGGGGTCGAGGTGGCCGCAGATCACGTCGCGCAGCAGCGAGCGCAGGTGATTGGCGACGTCCTCGACGAGTCCCTGCAGGTCGCGTCCTTGCGCGCTGTGCCGGCGATCAAGGAGCGCTCGAGCGCGATCGCGCGCGTCGTCCGCTCGGTCAAATCGAGACGCTGCTCGGGCGTCGCACACAGCGCGGCGATCCGGCCCGCGAGCAGTCCGCTGGCGGGGCCCTCCGGCTCGAGCAGCGCACGCAGCGCCAGCAGGTTGTCGGTCAGCGCTTCGAACGGGCTCTCGCGCTCGCAGCCGAGCTCGAAGCGTCGCAGCGCCCAGGCCAGATCGTTGTCGTGCGGCGCTCGCCGCGAGACGAGGTTGCAGAACGCGCGAAGCTCGTCCTCCTGCTCACTGGAGACCACGAGCATCCCGTGAGGGCGCCCGCCGGAGCCGAGCGCGAGCGGATTCCAGGGACCGGCGCCGACGCGCAGCCAGCCGAGCGCGCCGAGCGTGACGCGGCCGTCGCCGAACAGTCGCAGCGCTGAGAGCAGGTCTCGCATCACGGCGCGCCCGCCCTGCAGCGCCTCGTCGATCTCCTCTCGCTCGGTCGTGAAGGCGACGATCAGATGACCGTGTTCACCCTCATCCTCATGCGGCACGGCGGCCGCCTCAGGCAGTTCGGCCAGCGCGTCGGCTCGGGCGATGCGCAGGCCCGTGGTCAACTGCAGCTCGCTCGAGCCGATCGTCACGCCGTGCAGCGTCGCCACCAAACTGACCTCGCCGGCGCCGGCGAGCGTGGCGTTCTGCAGGCGCTCCAGCGCCGCCTGAACACGGTCCGCTCGCAGCTCGAAGTCGGTCTGCTCGTCGAACACTTCTTCCAGCAGCGCTTTTATGGCCGCACAGGCGCGCGCGCGGCCCTTTGCCTGGGCGGCCTCGCCGCCGACGCTTGCCAGATATCGATCGAGGCCGTCGAAGCGCTCGAGCAGCATCGCCGCCTCGGCGTGACCGGACAGACGTTTCAGCGAGCCGTCGCGCTCGCTGATGAACTGCTTGGTGAGCGCGCGGTAGGTGTAGAGGGGAGTGCCCGCCCCGCCCCTGCGAGCCGAACGCGCGCCGAGCTCGAACGGCACCTCCGCGCCGGCCGCCACCTCGGCGCGCAGGTACGCAGCCGCCGCTCCGAAGAGCTCCGTGAGCGACGTTTCCAGCTGCTTTGAACGCATCGCGCCCTGACTTCGCGGCGGGCGGACGCGCTCCTGCTCGGCGTCATGCCGCGCAGCTCTTGTTGCACCGAGCTGAAGCTAGGCCAGCGCGAGCGCGTCGGGCAGGTCGCGGTCGGCGCCGGTGGCACACAGCCAGTCTTCGCCGTACTCGCGCATGTCGTCGATGATCGGCAGCAAGGCGCGCCCCTTCTCGGTCAGCGCATACTCCACGCGCGGCGGAACCTCCGCAAACGTCTGGCGCTCGACTATCGCCTCCTCCTCCAGCGCGCGCAGGCGCAAGGAGAGCGTGCGCGGGCTGATTCCTACGAGCGAGCGTTCCAGCTCGCAGAAGCGCGAGCACCCCTCAGACAGTTCACGTATGAGCAGCAGCGTCCACTTGCCGCACACGATCTCGGCGGTCCGGCAGACGGGGCATGTCTCGTCAACGGCCATTTCACCTTTACTTTACCGAATGAAGTAAGGGGAGCCCTGGAGGAAGCGACGAGCTATGCCGCCGTCAGCGAGGAGCTGCCGCCCGCCACGGGCGTCTGCGGCGCCGGCTCGGACTCGGCACGGCGGTCCTCGGCCGAGGCGACGTCCTCCATGGTCGTGCCCCGGCGGCCGTCGGCCTGCATCAGCAGCTTGAAGTCGTGCGGGCTGGAGGCGACGGTCATGGCGTCCTCGAACGTCACGCGCCCGGCCTTGACGTGACCGAACAGCGCCTGGTCGAAGGTCTGCATGCCGTAGTAGCCACCCGAGGCGATCACTTCGACGAGCTTGCCCGTCTGCGTGGGGTCGACGATCATGTCGCGCACTCGGCCGGTCATGCGCAGGATCTCGCAGACGGCCACGCGGCCGCCGTCGGCGCCGGGCACCAAGCGCTGTGAGATGACGCCCTTGATCGTGCCGGCGATCATGCTGCGCGCCTGCTGGTGCTGATGCGGCGGGAAGAAGTCGAGCATGCGATTGATCGACTCGCTGGCGTCGACGGTGTGGATGGTGGAGAGCACGAGGTGTCCGGTCTCGGCGGCGGACAGCGCCGCCTGCACGGTCTCCTCGTCACGCATCTCTCCGATCAGGATCACGTCGGGGTCCTGGCGCAGCACACGCCTCAGCGCACGCTTGAAGGAGGCGGTGTCCATGCCCACCTCGCGCTGGTTGATCGCCGAGCGTTTGTCGGAGTGCACGAACTCGATCGGGTCCTCGATCGTCACGATGTGCCTGCTTTTCGTGTAGTTCATGTGGTCGATCATCGCGGCCAGCGTGGTTGACTTTCCCGAGCCGGTCGTGCCGGTCAGGAGCACGATCCCGCGCTCCTCCTCGGCAAGTTCGGTGATCACGTCGGGCAGCGAGAGCTCCTCGATCGTGCTGATCTTGTGCGGGATCGCGCGGCAGGCCATCGAGATGACGCCTCGCTGTTGAAAGGCGTTGATCCGGTAGCGCGCGACACCGGGCAGTTCGAAGGAGAAGTCGACCTCGTGCTCCTTGACGAATTCGTCGAGCTTTGCGTCGTCGTTGAGCAGCTGTTTGAGCGCGCCGTCCGTGTCTTCGGCTGTCAGCGGCTCTGCCCCCTCGGCGCCCGCCAGCTCGCCGTTTATGCGGAACAGCGGCGCCGCGCCCACCTTCAGGTGCAAATCCGAGCCGCCCCTGTCGACGAGCTCGCGCAGGGCCTGCTTCACGTCGATCATAGGTTGCTGATCGGCAGGACGCGGGCTTGGCTTGAGTCCGCTGCCCCGCCGTGGACGGGCTGGAAATGGCGCCGGGGCCACACCGTCCCGCCGCTCAGGCGCCGGCGCCTGCGGCGTCGCGCTCGGCCAGCGCCTTGAGCGTGAGCAGCAGCGCCATCGAACGCTCCTGCGCCGGCGTGCCCCAGTTCGCGCCCGCGATCATGTCCGCGCGGCGACGTCACGCCTGGCTGCGCGACGATGTGGCCGACGCGGCGCGCCGGCTGCTGAGCTGACGCGTCAGCTCACGCCACGTCGCGGAGCTTCTGCGCCTCTGCGAGCGACTGCAGCTTCTTCAGCGACTGGTTCTCGATCTGGCGGATGCGCTCGCGGGTGACGTTGAACGTGCGCCCCACCTCGTCGAGCGTCCGCGGGTGCTCGCCGCCGAGGCCGTAGCGCAGCTCGAGCACGCGGCGTTCGCGATAGGAGAGGTTCTCGAGCGCCTCGCGCAGCGCCTCCTTGGTGAGGATCTCAGCGGCGCGCTCGTACGGCGACTCGGCGCGCTCGTCGGCGATGAACTGGCCAAACTCCGACTCCTCCTCGTCGCCGACGGGCTTCCCCAGCGCGGCGGGCGCCTGCGCGGAGCGCTTGATCGAGTCGACCTCCTCGGGGTCGATTCCGGTGACCTCGGCGATCTCATCGGCCGTCGGCTCGCGGCCGAGCTCGGTGACGAGCTTGCGCTCGGCGCGCCCGATCTTGTTGAGCTTCTCGACCACGTGCACGGGAATGCGAATCGTGCGCGCCTTGTCGGCAAGCGCGCGGGCGATCGCCTGGCGGATCCACCAGGTCGCGTAGGTCGAGAACTTAAAGCCCTTGCGGTAGTCGAACTTCTCGGCCGCGCGCACGAGACCGAGCGTGCCCTCCTGGATCAGGTCGAGGAACGGCAGTCCCTGGTTGCGGTAGTTCTTGGCGATCGAGACGACGAGGCGCAGGTTGGACTCGACCATCTTCTGCTTGGCGTCGAGGTCGCCGCGCTCGATGCGCTTGGCCAGGTCGACCTCCTCCTGCGCGGTCAGCAGGCGCACCTTGCCGATGTCCTTGAGGAACAGCTGCAGCGAGTCGGTCGTCATGTCCGGCTTGAGGTCCAGCGCCGCTTTGGCTTTGCGCCGACCGCGTTTGTCGGGCGCGCGCTCGACCTGTGAAGCCGCGGCCGTCGCCGGGTCGATGTCCTCGACGAGCTCGATCTCCGCCTTCTCGAAGAAGCCGTGCAGCTCTTCGACGTCTGACTCGTCCAAGTCGAGCTCGGACATAGCCTTGGTTATCTCCGTGTAGGAGAGCACTCCGACCTGCTGGCCCTTGGCGAGCAGGCCCTTGACCTCATCCAGCTCCTGCAGCTCGACTACTGACATCTGTTCCCGTTTCTTCCGTCGGTCGACAACCCGCGGCCACGCCGCGACCCTGGCGGATTCCGGCTGAGGGCAGCCCCTCCGTGGGACATACGGCGGAGCTACGCCCAGCGTCACAGCTCGTACTGCTTTCCAGGCACCCATGCTAACGCGTAGTTGCGGTCGATCACAACGATCCGCCGGTCGAGTTGCAGCGCTGGGCGCACGCTCCCGCAGCGAACGTTAAGCAATGATGTGGCCTGTGGCCGACACGAACGCCAACGAAGACCACACGCGCGACGGCGGGGTGCTGACCAAGCTGCCGCGCACGCGCCCGCAGCGCTCGAGCGCGCGTCGTTCGGCGGCGCGCGCTGCGACCGCGGCGCCGGCGCGCGCTCGCAAACCGGCCAACGGCAAGCGCGCGGGGAGCAAAACGCGCGGAACGGTTGCACCGGCCCCGCGGGCGGCCGCGAACGGCGCCGCCGCGCCGGGCTCCTCGACCAAGGCGAAGTCGCGCGTCCGCGCCACCCGCCCGGCCGCGGCCACCAAGCGCAGCAGCGCACCGCGCCGAGCCGCGGCGCGCAAGAGCCGGACACCCGCGTCGGTGGAAGCTGCGCCGCGACAGGGCTTTGAGTGCGACGGCGAAACGTCCGGGAGCTCGATACCGCCGCCGGGCGGCGCCGAGCTCGTGGCGACCGCCGCCGAGATCGTCGGCGAGCTGGCCAGAGCCGGCCTGTCGACCGGCGAGCGGCTGTTCAAGGACGTCCTTTCGCGCCTGCCGCGTTCCTGAGTCATATCTCTGTGATGACTTGAGCCCGGCGCGGTGCGGCAGTGCCCCGTCGAGTCAAGCAAGCCTGCATGCACAAACCTTCGCAAGCCTCCGGGAAGGTGTTCTGTATACTTGCGCCCCACGCCGAGCTCCCACGACTCAGGTCGGGGGAGACGGGGGACCCATTGCGAACCGGAAGCGCTCGGTTCGCCGGGGCGAATCGACCGTTCGAGGTCGTAGCGCCGCCAGTTGTGGCGCGAGCCCGTCAGCTCACCCCGTAGGCGTTGAAGCCGATGCGAAGCCCGTTTTCGACGACATATCTGCTCGTGCTGATGGCCGCGACCGCCTGCGTCGGCGGCGTGACCGCCGATGCACTCGCCGAGACGGGCGGCGTCGCCAGCGCGCCCGCGTCGCCGGTCGAAGCGATCAAAAAGGTGGCGCTGGCGACCTGGTTCGGCCCTGGTTTCTACGGCCACACGACCGCGTGCGGGCAGACGCTGACACCAGCCGTCGTCGGCGTCGCCAACCGGACGCTTCCCTGCGGAACGCTCGTGCGGTTCGGCTACAAAGGCCGCGCCGCGACCGTCCCGGTGATCGACCGTGGACCGTACGCGCACAACGGAGCCCAGTGGGACCTGACGACGGGAGCGGCCAGCGTGCTGGGCATGGCCGACACGGCGCGCCTGCACACGAGGATCGTCGGCAGCGTTGCCAACACGCCGACGCTCGGCCTTCCGCCCGGATCGATGCCCGAAGCGGCGCTGGTCACGACCGGCGGCGCTCCCGCCGCCTGAGCACTCCGCGACGTTAGGCGCGTCCGTCCACGCGCGAGCCAGGCCCGCGCGTGACCCGCAGCACCGGGTCCGCTGCCTCCGACGCCGCCCTCGGCTGCGAGCCGGCGTCCTGCGAGCCCACCCCGGGCGCCTCGCGTCCGCCGCTCAAGGGTATGTCCCACGGGCGCGCGCGCGGCGCGGTCTGACGCGGCGTCGTTCGCGCGGGCTGAGCGGACGTCGCCCGGCTCTGCGAGTGGGCGCCAACGAACGGCCGCTCGGTGACGCCACCGCCCACCGCAGGCGCGGCGGGCGCGCGCGGGGGCGCAGCGGGCGCCTCGCCGCGTTCGTCGATGAGCACCGCGCGGCGACCGCGCGGCGAGGATTGCGGCGACGTGTAGAGGATTTGCTCACCACCCGCGCGCTCCGGCTCACCGGGCGCCTGGGCGACCTTGGCGCCGACGCCGACCGGGGCGTCTCGTGCGAGCACGGCGCCGAGCAGCGATGCACAGGTGAACGCGAGACGATCGGAGAGGTCCGCCACCTGCCTCGCCGAGGGGTCATTCAGCTCATCGAGCGTCGCCTCCCAGACGACGCCGCGCAACGCCTCGACATCGCTCGCCGCCGACGTCACTTCACCGGCCGGCGCGATCCACGAGGCGAGCGCGTCCACATGTCCCGCGCCGCCGGGCTCGCGCGACGCGGGCGGCTCGAGCATTCGCGCGAGCTCGGCGTCGGAGCCCAGCGCACGCGCAAGCCGCTCGCAGAGTGCAGGTCCGTCGCGGGCGAGTTCCTCCAGTGGGACGTGGGCCATTCGCGAAAGCGGGCGCGCGCCCACGAGTGAGATCGCCCAGCGCGCGGCCAGCTCCTCGGCGCGCGCGACGAGCGCATCGACGGGGGCGTCGGCCACCGGGCGGGCACCCGGGGCGCGCTTGCTTGGGATGTCTCGGCTCACCTGCCTGTGAATAGCAGCCGCGCAGGACGAGAGCCGGTCGCGACCAGACGACGTCCAGCCTGGCTAGCCTGCTGTCGATGAGCGCCAGCCTGCTCGCCGTCGTGGCGGTCGCCGTCGTGATTGCCCTGGCGCTCCTGGCGGCGTTGTGGCGCCGGTTGCAGCGCACCTCCCCGGGAGTGGTGATCGCCGACTCACGCAGCCTGACCTCGCTGGACGACGCCACCGGCGCGGTTCGCTCCGTGCAGACGGCCGTCGTGACGCTGCCGAGCGACGCGCTGGCGCAGATCTGGTCGCCGGAATACCTGGAGCGCCTCGCGCGGACCTACTGGCGATTTCTCTCGCGCGTGACGCTCGGCCTCATCCAGGTTCGCTACGCAGAGCACGAGCGCTCCATAGTCCTGCTGCTGCGCCCGATCAGGCTGTTGGTCTTCCACGCGCCCGAATACGAGATGGACCGCGTGCACGGCCTCGTGCGCTGGCGGATTGCGCGTGGCGTGCTCGTAGCCAAGCGCGGTCGCGAAGGAGGCGGCTACCTGCAGATCGAGGTTCGCCGAGACCCCAGCGAGGATGAGGCGCAGGCGCACCTGCACGTGACCGTCGAGGTCGCCAACTTCTATCCCTCGATCGCCTCGGCGCTGAGCCGCCGGGTCTACGACGCGACCCAATCGCGTATCCACGTGATCGTGACCAATCGCTTCCTGCGCTCGCTCGTGCGTCTCGACCTGGCCGAGTCGCGCGTCGGGCGCTACCGGCTGTAGGGCTACTCGGTTTCGCGCGAGGGCTGGGCGACGGGCGCCCCACCGGCCTCGCCGCCGGATCCGTTGACGGCGGGCTCGATCGCCAGCGCGTCCGCCTCGGCGCCGGCGTTTGGCTGCGACGAGGCGGCCTCGTCGTCGGGCTCGATGAACCTCGCGGGTGCGCTGACGACCGTGCAGCCGGGCGGCACGTCGCGGCTGACCACAGCGCCTGCGCCAATGCGCGCGCCTCGTCCGATGCGCAGGTCGCGCCGGTAGGGCGATATGACCACCGCGTTGGCGCCGATGTTGACGTCGTCCTCGACGATGATCCGATATGGCGACTTCGCTCCGGCGCGCATCGCGATCGTGACGTTGTGCCATATCTTCACGCGACGTCCGATCACCACGTTCGTATGGATCACCGTCCCGAGGCTGTGATGGCCGAACTTGATGTCCGAGCTGACGGTCGCGCCGGGCGGTAGGGAGTTGTGGTACAGCGCCGAGTTGAGGTTGCGGACGTACCTGGCCATTCGCCGATGACCGCGCGTCTGCAGCGCGATCGACAGCAGCCACAGCCTTTCGGGGGTGATCGCGAACCGTCTCACGCGCGGCTGCTGCGTACGGCGCCGACCATGCCCCCATTGTTGCAGAAGGGTTCGCGCGGCCCTCGGCGGGAGAGATGCCGATGCACCGGCGTTCAGAAGCGCTCGCCGCCGACCGCGCGAAGCTTGGAGCGGTCGTGCGTGGCCCGGATGCGCCGGATCGTGCCCGAGCGAGTACGCATGACCAGCGACTCCGTCGTCGCGCCTCCGGCGCTCGGGTAGCGCACGCCCTGCAGCACGTCTCCGTCGGTGATTCCGGTCGCCGAGAAGAACACGTCCTCGCCGGCGACGAGGTCGTCGTGCGTGAGCACGCGCGCGAGGTCATAGCCCGCGTCGGTCGCGGCCTGGCGCTCCCCGTCGTCGCGCGGCCACAGGCGCCCCAGCAGCCGACCACCGAGGCACTTGACGGCTGCGGCCGAGATCACGCCCTCGGGAGTGCCGCCGATGCCCCAGAGCATGTCGACGGGCGAGCGCTCGGTGACCGCGAGCAGGGTCGCCGAGACGTCGCCGTGGGCGATCAGGCGTACGCGGGCGCCCGCCCCGCGGATCTCGCGGATGCCCTGCTCGTGGCGAGGTCGGTCGAGCACCACGACCATCACGTCGCCGACCGTCGTGCCCTTGCGCTCGGCCACCAGCTCGACCGTCTCGGCGAGCGGGCGATCGAGGTCGAGCAGGTCGGCGATCTCCGGCGAGCCGGCCATCTTCTCCATATACACGCACGGCCCGGGATCGAACATCGTCCCGCGGCTGGACAACGCGATGACCGCCAGCGCGCTGGGCATTCCATGCGCCGCCAGCGTCGTCCCCTCCAACGGGTCGACCGCGATGTCGACAGCCGGCGGCGTGCCGTCGCCGATCTGCTCGCCGTTGTAGAGCATCGGCGCCTCGTCCTTTTCTCCCTCGCCGATCACCACCACACCGTCCATCTGTACCGAGTGCAGCATGTAGCGCATGCCGTCCACCGCGGCCTGGTCGGCCGCCTCCTTGTCGCCGAGCCCCACCAGCGGCGCCGCCGCGAGCGCGGCCGCCTCGGTGACGCGCACCAGCTCGAGGGCGAGGTTCCGGTCGGGCCGCTGGCTGGTTGGGTCTGGGGTCAAGGCTTTGCGTGGCTCTGGGTGGTGGATCTCGCCGCGAAGCATCGACGGCGCGCGGGCGAGCTAGGGGCGCGCCGGCGAATCCTCGGTCGGGGTGTCCGCGGAGGGGCCGGTGAAACCTATCTCAGCGTCCGCATCCTTGAGCAGAATCCGCGCCGGCGGGCTCACCACCGTCGCCCCAGCGGGCACATCCCCGGTGACGATCGCTCCGGCGCCGATGCGCGCGCCGCGCCCGATCCGCAAGGTCTGACCCCGCGGCGCGATCACCACCGCATTGGTTCCGATTTTCACGTAATCCTCGACGACGATCCGCGCCTTCGGACCGGGTGAGGAGCGATCGCGCCGCGCAGGGCGCCCGGCCGTGAGGGTGACGTTGTGCCAGATCTTCACCTGCCGCCCGATCTCGACGTTCTCGTTGACGACGATCCCGTGGCTGTAGTGGCCGAGCGTGATGTCCGAGGCGACGCTCGCGCCCGGGGCCAGCGAGTTGTGGTAGAGGATCGTGTTCAGCTGCTTGACCGCGAAAGCCAACATCGGGTGCCCGCGTCGCTGCAGCGCGATCGACGCCAGCCACAGCTTTTCCGGGCTGAACAGCCACAGCTTCGTAACCGTGCGCCTGAGCGAGCCGAGCGCTTGCGCGCTCATCGCACCCTCCGCTCCGCTGTGAACCGCGCGCCGTCGGCGGAGCGCGCCTTGCCCGGGCCGCGGGTGACCATGATCGATCGGATCGTAGCCGACGGGCTGGGCCTTCAACGTTGTCAACGCCGCAGT
>Ga0193750_1000122_pt1 | contig 23548 bp, 19 predicted proteins | sample L1c1metaG_FD_160569 | JGI IMG/M metagenome (GOLD analysis project Ga0193750, IMG submission 160569) | Soil microbial communities from a riparian zone of the East river system, Colorado, United States - L1c1 | ecosystem: Environmental > Terrestrial > Soil > Riparian zone | place: USA: East River... | reverse complement strand
GCTGCTTCCTTGCCTCCGCGAAGAACGATGGCATTGGCGGTCTTGAGCGCCAGCGCCACAGTGTCCACGGTGACGTTCGGACGAGATTCGTAAATGATGCCGACTACACCCAGGGGCACACGCACTTTTCGGATGCGCAGACCGTTGGGGCGCGCCCACTCTGCCAGCCGTTCATATACGGGATCGGGAAGGTTCGCTACGTCACGCAGGCCTCGAGCCATTTCTGCAATACGCTCGGAGTTCAACAGCAAGCGATCGCGCATTGCACCGGAGAGTCCGGAAGATTCTAAGTCTGCGCGGTTAGCCTCGAGGATGCTGGTTTCGCTCGCCTCAATAGCTTCCGCCATCACCAGCAGCATGGCGTTTTTCTGAACTGTCGAGAGCTGCGCCAGTTGCGTGGAGGCTTCGCGCGCGCGCAATAATTTTTCATGCGTCGAAACCGGCGTGCTGACCGTGGTTGCCATGTCAGGCTGTCCTGCGTTGCGGCGGAAAATAAGTGCCGATCTTGCGCTCTACCGCCCAGTCAAGGGCGTGCGGATGATGGCCATTCACAATTGCGACATGCACTCCGGCCTCGCTGGCCAGTTTGGCTGCGCGCAATTTGGAGCGCATCCCTCCGGTGCCCAGCTTGCTGTGGCCATTGCATAACGCTTCCATCTTTGGAGTCAGTTTGCGAACTGTCCGCAGCAGGCGCGGACGTTTGCCATTGGGAACATAAAAGCCATCCACATCAGTGAGCAGAACCAACCAATCAGCTTGAACTGCGGTGGCGAGCAGGGCGCTGAGCTCATCGTTATCGCCGAATGCGCCTTCGAGTTCGCGAACCGAGACGCTGTCGTTCTCATTGACGACCGGGACAACGCCCAGCTTCAGCAGCTCATGTAGCGCGTTTTGCAGGTTGGTATAACGCACCGTGGAGGTGAAGTCGTCGTTCGAAAGCAGTAACTGGGCGACCACTTTTTTTCCGAAAAAGAGTTGTTCATAGGTATGCATCAGCAGACTCTGGCCGACTGCGGCGCAAGCCTGCATCCGGGGCACGTTGGACGGCTTTTCGCTGAGGCCAAGGTTCGACATCCCGGAAGCGATAGCGCCCGAGCTGACGATCAGATATTCGTTGCGCGAGAGGTCGAGCTGGTCGACCAGCGCCCGCATTCTGGTGGTGTCGATGCGGCCACCGGGAGCGATCAGGCTGGTACCTACTTTGACGACGAGGCGCATGTGGCCATCTAATTTAGCAATTCAACCGCCGTTTGGGGACGCCAATGTACGCGGCTTCGCGTTTTGACCCCAATATTCGCGGTTATGCTTGCACATTAAGTGAAAAAGATTTCCTGATGGATGCCGGGGACCATCTGCCTGTTTCGCAAGGTAAACTTGTTGCATGCCAGCCAAGGACGCCGCCCAGCGCTTCTCTTCCCGGGTGGACAATTACGTTCGCTACCGGCCTGGGTACCCTCCCGAAGTCCTTGAGTTGCTTAAGGCCGAATGCGGGCTTAAGCCGGGTTCTGCCATTGCCGACATCGCTTCCGGCACCGGCATCCTGACCCATATTCTGCTGGAAAATGGCAATCGGGTGTTCGGAGTTGAGCCGAATCCAGAAATGCGAAGAGCGGGCGAGCAGCTCCTGACTCGCTATCCTGGTTTCACCAGTGTTGCGGGAAGCGCCGAAGCGACTACGCTGGGCGATCATAGTGTGGACATCATTACCGCCGCCCAGGCCGCCCACTGGTTCGACCGGGAAAAAGCCCGCCGCGAGTTTGTCCGCATTCTTGTCCCAGGCGGCTGGACCGTGCTGCTGTGGAACGAACGCGATACTGACGCAACCCCATTTCTGCGCGAATATGAGCAACTGCTGCTCAACTACGGGACTGACTATCGCGAGGTCCGGCACGAACACACGACCGACGCAATTGATACGTTCTTTGCGCCGTCACCATTCCAGTCAAAAGTCTTTCACTATAGTCAGGAACTTGATGCCGACGTTCTCGAAGGCCGGCTGCTATCTTCTTCCTACACGCCGCAAGCTGAGGATGCTAGTTACGAATCCATGCTGCGCGAATTGCGACGCATCTTCGATCGGCATCAGCGCAGCGGATTGGTTTCGTTTGAGTACTCCACACGGGTGTATTACGGGCGGCTGGAGTAAAGAGTTCTCTTCGTGTACCTTCGTGTCCTTCGTGGTTTATCTCTTGCTCTAAGAAACCTCAAAGGCCACAACCTCGAAGGACACGAAGTATCACGAAGGAAAACCCTTTGCCGGACGAAAAAAGCCTGCACATGACTCCAGAGGAGTTCCGGCGTCACGGGCACACGGTGGTGGATTGGATCGCGGATTATTACGCACGCATTGAGTCGCTTCCAGTGCTTTCACGAGCTCGTCCGGGCGAGGTTCGCGGATCGTTACCGCCGGAGCCTCCCGAAAGCGGGGAATCATTCGAAACTATTCTGCACGATGTTGAAAAACTGATTCTGCCCGGCATCACGCATTGGCAATCACCGAATTTTTTTGCCTTTTTTCCTGCCAATGCCTCGGGGCCCGGCATCCTGGGCGATCTAGTGTCTTCCGGACTAGGTGTGCAGGGGATGCTCTGGGCTACCAGCCCGGCCTGCACTGAACTCGAAACTCATGTACTCGACTGGCTGGTGAAGATGCTCGATCTGCCGGAGAAATTTCTTTCAACCAGCACCGGTGGAGGCGTTATTCAGGACACCGCTTCGAGCGCTTCGCTCTGCGCTCTGCTGGCTGCGCGCGAACGCGCTACCAACTTCGTCAGCAATCAGCGTGGATGTGATGGAAAACTGGTGGCATATGCATCGGCGCAGGCGCATTCCTCCATTGAGAAGGATGTGCAAATTGCGGGCCTAGGACGGGAAAATTTGCGGATGATTGAGGTCGACAAGAACTTTGCTATGCGCGCCGACGCTCTTTCACGTCAGATTGAGCAGGATCGACGCGCCGGCCTGGTGCCCTGTTTCGTTTGCGCTACCGTCGGCACTACGTCGTCCAATGCAATTGACCCTGTGCCTGAGATTGGACGCTTATGCCGTGAGCACAAGCTCTGGCTGCACGTGGATGCTGCTATGTCCGGCACCGCCGCGCTCTGCCCAGAATTTCGCCACATTCATGACGGACTTGAATACGCTGACAGCTACTGCTTCAACCCGCATAAGTGGATGTTCACCAATTTTGACTGCGATTGCTTCTATGTCGCCGATCGCAAAGCGCTCATCCAGACTCTGAGCGTGCTGCCGGAGTACTTGCGCAACCAGGCTACGGAATCGGGCGCGGTCATTGATTATCGCGATTGGCAGATTCCGCTTGGGCGGCGGTTTCGCTCGCTGAAGTTGTGGTTCGTAATCCGTCACTATGGCGTGGAAGGATTGCGTTATCACATTCGGCGACACGTCGAACTGGCACAGCAGTTCGCGGATTGGGTGAAGAAAGATGACCGCTTCGAACTGGCTGCGGCCGTGCCTCTAAACCTGGTCTGCTTCCGCCATAAGGATGGAGATGACGTCAATCAGAAGTTGATGGACCGTCTGAATCGTAGTGGCGATCTTTATTTGACCCACACTCGCTTGGATAACCGGCTTACGTTGCGCTTTTGCGTTGGTCAGACCAACACTATGGCGCGTCACGTGGAACGGGCTTGGAAGAGGATATTGGAGGAAGCAAAGCAAGAAAACTAAAGCGTCGTTGGTCGTTCGTCCTTGGTCGTTGGCGTACCGACTAAGGCTTGAAAATTATTTTTCTCCGACCGCGGCGGATCGGAGTGGCCTGGTCGAAGCCGGCTGAGGCGCGCGCGCTTGTGGTTGGGAATCTGGTGGAGGCCCGGTCCCTCGAGCTTTTCTCACAACATATTTTCCGCGCCCCGTGAGAAAGCGCGCCAAAGCTGTGGCGACGTCCTCGAGCAATACTCGATCTTCGGGGCCGAAGGTGTTCTCGCGATCGCTTTCCACGTCCAGCACACCCAATTCTCGTCCAGCGAGTTTCATGGCAACGAGAATTTTGGATCGGGTTTCAGGAAGCGCCACCTGCCCCGGATTCGGATGGCGGCCAGCTTCCAGCAACTGTTGTGGCGTGTTCGGTCCCACCAGCAGATAAATTCCCATCCATGTGTAGTGACGTCCCTCGCACAGCAGTTCAATCACATCCACAAGCGGAGAACGATGGGCTGAAGGCTTGTTCTCAGCCAGAAGACGCTTCACTTCAGCGAGCAGTTCGCGAGCGGAACGATAAGTTTTCAATGGCAGGTCCTAGGGGACAAAGTTTAAGGGAAGTCGCGGGTAGTTTAATGCAGTGAGGAGCAATCAGCAATCGGGATCAGAATCAGCATTCAGCATTCAGCATTCAGCCAAACAACGTAACGTTACGATTTCAGGGAGGTCCTTCGCTTCAAAAATGAGAAAACCTTGTGGGCAATGAAGGCATTTGCTGAATGCTGATTGCTGAATGCTTCTTACTGCCGCTTATCCAACGTCTTCGGCTTATCCGGAGTGGCTGAGGGTTCCGGCTTCCAGGACATAGCATTCGCGGGCGCGGAGGGGTTTACCCCGAAATCCCAGACAAAAAGGTTCATGCCTTCTTTGCCCAGCATTTCAACCACGGCATATTCTCCCGGCGCGAGCGCGCTGCTTGGAGTCACTTTCACCCATCCGCCGGTAAGCTTTTCCGCAGTGCTCGGGAGTAGCTTCTGGTTCTGGCTGACTTTGCCGTAGACGGCAATTTTTATGTCCCCCACGATGCGCTTGCCCTGCTTTGAATCCAGCCGGACGATGCGAAAGCGGTCCCAGGGCTGCTCCGGTTGTTGGGCTTGTTGCGGGCTTTGAGCGCTGGCGTCGGCGCCTTGATCCTGCTGTTCGACATTGACATAGATTGCCGGCAAGGTGGCATGCGCCTGAATTTTCGCGTGCAAGCCCGGAAGCTCAATCGTCTGCTTGGCGCTCGCGATAGGATTGATGGCGGCGCGCAGAATATTGCCCTTCATGTTCTTGTTTAGTTCGCCACCGCTTTGCTGCAGTTCCACCAGTTCAGGTTTGTTTTGATAATTATCGAGCAACACCACGCCACCATCATCGGGGAGACGTAAACCGGGCGCGACATGAGGAGACTTTGCCTCATCAGCTTGACGCTCCGCCTCCAGTTCCTTGTCGAGGACCACGGCCTCAGGAGCGGGTTTTCCGGCAGCTCGATCTTTTTCGTATTTGTCAGTGGCGTCCCAATCCACCAGAGTGTTGGGGACTTCTTCCCAATCATTTCGTTCCGCGCTGAAGTAGCGGACCCGATCCGCCTTCTTTTCCCATTTGGTAGCGAGCTGATAAGAACCGTCTTTCAGGATGAGGCGTTTGGCCAATTGCTGGGCAGAGGCGCCAAGCGAAGTCAGAGACACGCATGCCACAAGACTGGCAGCTGCCAGCAGGAGGCGCGCTTTGTAGTGGTTGTGAAGCATGTCTAATTATGACGCCAAATCTGGGCGTCGCAATAATGACATCGTATTAATTTAGATGCCGTGACGGCGGCCGCTGAGGGCATCCCGGTAGGGCAGCCCTTGCAAGGACATAGAGACGTTTGCTTCCAGAGGTTTTTCTGGCATAATTGATCGTGCACCCAGCCTGCACAAAATTCCAAAGACAATTCAGAGTGAGGAAGCGATGTCGGCAAAGTACATCTTTGTAACCGGCGGTGTGGTGTCTTCACTGGGCAAGGGTCTGGCGGCGGCTTCGATGGGCTGTCTGCTGGAGAGTCGGGGGCTGAAAGTCAACCTGATGAAGTTCGATCCCTACCTCAACGTGGATCCGGGGACGATGTCGCCCTTTCAGCACGGAGAGGTATTCGTCACCGACGATGGCGCCGAGACTGATCTCGACCTCGGCCACTACGAGCGCTTCACCCACGCCAAGCTGTCTCGCGATAACAACTGGACCACTGGGCGGATCTACGAGCAGATCATCGCCAAGGAGCGGCGGGGAGATTATCTGGGCAAGACCGTGCAGGTCATTCCCCACGTCACCAATGAAATTAAAGCTGCCATGAAGAAAGTGGGCCAGGACGTGGACGTGGCCATCGTGGAAATTGGCGGCACGGTGGGCGATATCGAGTCGCTGCCGTTCATGGAAGCTATCCGCCAGATGCGCCAGGAACTGGGGCGCGATCACACGTTGTTCATGCACGTCACGCTGGTGCCGTTTATCGCTGCGGCGCAAGAACTCAAGACCAAGCCCACTCAACACTCGGTCAAGGAATTGCTGAGCATCGGAATTCAGCCGGATATTTTGTTGTGCCGCACTGACCGTTTCCTTTCCAAAGATATCAAGTCAAAGATTGCGCTCTTTTGCAATGTGGAAGAAGAAGCCGTGATTACCGCGAAAGATGTGGCTTCGATTTACGAGGTGCCGGTGGTGTTCTCGCGTGAAGGCGTAGATACGCTCGTGCTTCGTTATCTCCGGCTCGAAGCCAAGGATCGCGATCTGAAGGATTGGGAGGAGATTGTGCATCGGGTTTACAACCCGAAGGCTGAAGTCACGATTGGCATTGTGGGGAAATATGTCGAGTATGAGGATTCTTATAAGTCGCTGAAAGAGGCGTTGGTCCACGGCGCGCTGGCGCACAATCTGAAGCTGAATCTGAATTGGGTGGAAGCCGAGGGTCTCGAAACCGGCGACCGCACTTACGAAGAGCAGCTCGCGGACTACGATGGCCTGCTGGTGCCAGGAGGCTTTGGCAAGCGCGGCATCGAGGGAATGCTGATTGCAATTCGCTACGCCCGTGAAAGGAAGGTCCCGTATTTCGGCATCTGCCTGGGCATGCAGACGGCGTGCATCGAGTTTGCCCGGAACGTGTGCGGCCTGGCAGACGCCAACTCCAGCGAGTTCGACCCTTCGACGCCACACCGGATCATTTACAAACTGCGTGAACTGCGCGGCGTGGAAGAGTTGGGCGGCACCATGCGTCTGGGCGCTTGGACTTGCAAGATCGAGCCTGGCACTTTGGCGCACAAAATCTATGGCAAGCTGGAGATCAGCGAACGTCATCGCCATCGTTACGAATTTAACCGGGAATACGAAAGTACACTGACGGCTGGAGGTCTGCGGATTTCAGGTTCGACTCCGGATGGGACGTACGTCGAGATGGTGGAGTTAACTGACCATCCGCATTTTATTGGTTGCCAGTTCCATCCCGAATTCAAGTCGAAACCGTTGGAGCCGCATCCATTGTTCAAGACCTTTGTGGGCGCGTCGTATGAGCATGGATTGAAACGGCGCGCTGACAAGGCGGCTGCGGAAGTGGAAATGTTCCACCGGCCGGAGAGAGTGGCCAGAAGATAAGACCGATTGTCATCCTGAGCGACAGAGGGGCTGCGCAAAGCGCAGAGTCGACGAGTCGAAGGATCCCTAATCTTGACTAAGGATGCGGTCTGAGGTTCTGCGATTTCGTCAACAGCGGAAAAGGCCTTCGAACAGCAAGCAGATAAGATGGTAGCGATCCCTTCGACTGCGCCAACGGGCTCAAGCGAGCCCATTGGCTTCGCTCAGGATGACAAGTGACAACCTCCTTCCAAATCGATAATGTCCGAATCGGCGCTGGTGGATTATTCCTTATCGCCGGTCCCTGCGTGATCGAGAGTGAAGACCATGCGATGTTTATGGCGGAAGTCATCAAGGGCGTGACCCGATCTCTAAATTTCCCCTTCATCTTCAAAGCGTCGTATGACAAGGCGAATCGGACTTCCATGCGAAGTTTTCGCGGGCCGGGCCTCGTCGAGGGACTTCGCATTCTGAAAAAAGTGAAGAATGAAGTTCACGTGCCGATACTCACCGACGTGCATGAAACCGCGGACGTTCCCAAGGTCGCGGAAGTTGCCGACATATTGCAGATCCCTGCGTTCCTCTGCCGTCAAACCGATTTGATTGTGGCGGCAGCCATGAGTGAGCGCGTGGTGAATATCAAAAAAGGCCAATTCGTTTCGCCCTGGGACATGCGCCATGCGGTCGAGAAATGCCGCACTGCGGGGAATGACAGAGTTTTTGTCACGGAACGCGGCTCTAGTTTCGGCTACAACAATCTGGTGGTTGACATGCGTTCGCTGGCCATCATGCGCAAATTTGTTCCCATAGTTTTCGACGCTACCCATTCGGTGCAATTACCATCAGCCTCGGCTGATGGAGATCATGCGGTGAGCGGAGGTCAACCCGAGTTCATTCCGGTACTAGCGCGAGCCGCCGTAGCGGCCGGAGTGGACGGCGTGTTCATGGAAGTGCACGACAACCCCAAGGAAGCCAAATCTGATGGGGCGAATGCGCTTGAGTCCACCAAGCTGCGCGCGGTTTTGAAGGAACTGCTGGCGTTGCAGGGAGCGTTGTCGGGAGCGCATGTGACACCGTAATCGTTGCAGTAATTGAAGCAAAGGGCGACACGGTCCAGCAGCGTCAGCCGGCCATTCAGGTCAACGATTTTGAAGGAACGAGAAAGCCGTCTGCAGCACATCGCCGCAAGTCCCGGAGGGACGGAAACAATTTAGCCCAGCGCTTCAGCGCTGGGAGAGCACGCACAGTTTGTCGCAAGCCCCAGAGGGGCGGCACAATCATCCCAAAATATGCTCCGGGTCGTGGGCCACGCCGTACTTGATGAATTTGGGTTGTAGATCGTCCGAAATATTTTTATGTCTTTCCATGTTGGCGAAATTACGTGGCTTCTGTCGCTTGAATGTGTGACACGGTGTCGTCCCTCCGGGACTTGCTCGTTGGCTCGCACTTACCCAGCGCTGAAGCGCTGGGCTTAATTGTTTCGTCCTGCGGACTGGGCCGGTGCCTGTCGGACTACAGCCGCGGCAATCATCCCAAAACATGCGCCGGATCGTAGGCCACCCCGTACTTCGTGAGGAATTCCAAGAATTCGTCTTCGAAACTTCTTGTGGGCGTGGTGTGCTGCCTGATTCTCGATGTAGCGAACCACATCGGCGGTTTGTGACGCGCTGACACTGAAGGCTCCGTAGCCCTCCTGCCACGAAAATTTATTGCCGACGGCTCCGGTTTCGTTCAGCCATTTCGACGAGCTTCCTTTTAGGAATTGAATTGCTTTTGACAGAGGCAGGCTGGGCGGGAGAAGTAGAAGTGCATGCACATGATCTTTCACGCCGCCTATGATCATGGCTTCGAAGCCTTGATTGCGGGCAATCCCAGCCATGTAAGCCCAGAGTTTGGGTTGTAGCTCGTCCGAGATGCTTTTCTGTCTTTCCTTGGTGCTGAAGATTACATGGATTCTGTTGCTGGAATATGTGTGCGACATGGTACCGTCCCTTCGGGACTCGCTCGGTTGACTCGCCTACCCAGCGCTGAAGCGCTGGGCTAAGTTGTTTCGTCCTGCCGGACTCGACCGTTGCTGGCCCCACGCTGAGGTACAAAGTATGAATTGTTTCGACCTGGAAGGTCCTCATACCCCAGAGGTCTCGCCTACCCAGCGCTGAAGCGCTGGGCTTAATTGTTTCGTCCTGCCGGACTCGATCGTTGCTGGCCCCACTGCTGAAGCGCAAAGTATGAATTGTTTCGACCTGGAAGGTTCTCATACCCAAAGGTCCTTGCCTACCCAGCGCTGAAGCGCTGGGCTTAATTGTTCCGTCTTGCGGACTGGGCCGTTGCTGTCCGACTTGAAGTGCCCGCCCTGGCAACTTATTCTGTTCCTGCGAGCTGGGTAAAGATGTGATGGCGGTCACGGCTGTGCGAGACTAAATCTGCTACCATTTCCGGCCTCAGCATCAGCCTCGTTCCGTGATGATTTTTTCCGCCATTGCCGGCATTTTTCTCATTCTCCTCATCCTGCTGGATGCGTTTGAAACCGTCGTCCTGCCCCGCAGAATCCGCAGGCAATTTCGTCTGACCGCCTGGTTTTATCGCTATACCTGGAGGCCGTGGGCGAGAATTACCAGCCATATCAAGTCTCCTAGCCGGCGAGAGAATTTTCTCGGCTACTTCGGGCCTTTATCGCTGATCTTCCTGCTCATGTTTTGGGCCTTCGGCTTGATTATGGGGTTTGCCTTGTTGCAATACGGGATTGGCGAACATGTGCACTTAGGCAATGAGCGGGTCACTTTCTGGACAGTTCTTTATATGAGCGGTGAGACGTTCTTCACCCTCGGACTGGGAGACGTGGCTCCCACCAGCAGCCTGTCCCGGGCCTTGACCGTGTTGCAATCCGGCTTGGGTTTCGCTTTCCTGGGCGTGGTCATTGGATACTTGCCAACGATATATTCGTCATTTTCCAGGCGAGAGATCGAAATCTCACTGCTCGATGCTCGTGCGGGATCGCCGCCCAGTGCCGCGGAACTACTTTCGAGATTCGGTAACTGTCCGCAACAAGAGGTGCTTGACCAGATCCTTCGCGATTGGGAACGTTGGGCGGCTGAGGTACTGGAGAGTCATCTCTCTTATCCGGTGCTCAGTTTTTTCCGTTCACAGCACAACAATCAATCGTGGCTGGGCGCGCTGACTACTATCCTTGATGCGACTGCCCTGGTGATTGCGGGAGTGGATCAGATCCGTCCCGAGCAGGCCAGAATCACTTTCGCGATGGCGCGGCACGCTGTGGTCGATCTGTCACAGGTAGTCAACGCGCGCTATGATCCGCGGCATCCTGAGCGGTTGTCTACGTCCGAATTAGCACGGCTACGACAAAGTCTGGAAACGCGCGGGATACGTTTGCGTGAAGGCTCCGAGGCAGAACAAAAGCTGGCTTACCTGCGAACACTGTATGAACCGTACGTGCTGGCCATGGCGCGTAATCTTGCTATTAGTCTGCCGCCGTGGATTCATTCCGATAAAAAGCGGGACAACTGGCAAGCTGGACCCTGGGACCGCGCGATTAAAGAGAGGACGGCCATGGAACATACACCGTCAGTGGAAGAACATTTCTGATCCCAATTTCAAGCTCGCGTTAACTTCTCCGCAAACATTTGCTAACATCCAATCTCCCGTGAAAAACATTGGCGAGAACGTGGTGCGTATCGAGGCGGAGGCACTGCGCGCGCTCGCCGATCGTATTGGCGGGCCCATGGCGGACGCTTTCAATCGTGCCGTGGAATTGCTCTGCGCCTGTCGTGGACGCGTGGTGGTCACAGGGATGGGGAAGAGTGGAATCATCGCGCGCAAGATTGCCGCCACGCTGAATTCCACGGGAACACCGGCTCTATTCATGCATCCCGTAGAGGCGGTGCATGGCGATCTCGGTATGGTGGTGCGTGGCGATGTGGTGCTGGCATTGTCAGCGAGTGGGGAGTCAGAAGAAATTCTGCGGCTGTTGGCGACGATCAAAAGGTTACAGGTGGCGTTGATCAGTTTCACCGGGGATGCCATCCCAGACAACAAATCGAAGCAGCAGCCGGCGAAACTTTCCACGCTGGCAGCTGCTGCCGATGTTGCTCTGGATTGCTCGGTGGCGCAGGAAGCGTGCTCGCTGGGATTGGCGCCCACGGCGTCCACCACAACCATGCTCGCACTGGGCGACGCGTTGGCCATGTCTCTGGCGGAAAAACGCGGCTTCAAAGAAGAAGATTTCGCCAACCTGCATCCGGGCGGCAAACTGGGCAAGCAGCTTGCACGCGTAGAAGCGTTGATGCACACCGGCGATGCTGTGCCCCGCGTCACGCCCAAAACCAAGATGCCAGATGTGATCTACGAAATGTCGCGCAAAAAACTGGGCGTAACTACGGTAGTCGATGGCGAAAAGCTGGTCGGGGTCATCAGCGATGGGGACCTGCGGCGATTGCTGGAAAAGCGCGGCAAGGACGTGCTGGATCTGTCTGCCGGCGAGTGCATGACGAAAACACCTCGAACCATTTCTGGACAGGAATTTGCGGCTACGGCCTTGGCCATGATGGAAGAAAAAAAGATTACCTCGCTGGTAATCGTCGATTCTGCGGGAAAGCTGGAAGGCATTGTGCATCTCCACGACTTGTGGGGGACGGAGATGGTGTAAGTCGGCAACCGACGCTACTCTGAGGCAACCTTTATGTATCACTACGATCCCAATACGGCTCTCGAAGAATTGACCGAAGAAGCAACTCTTCCCAACCCGGTTCACGTGCGCGACATGATTCTTCGCAAACGTCTCAATGCTGACAAGTCTTTGGAACTGAACCGGCTGTTTGTCGAGTATCAGAAATTCTTTGGCGAGACGCAGAAATTGGGGAAAGAGATTTTGAAGCAGTTGGCCTCGCGCTGAGTGAGGTTCTCGGGCAGGCTGCGAGAAGTGCCTACCTGACGAGCCCATCCAGCATGGCTAAATTCATCCTCTTCCACGTACAATAACCAATTCCTTTCCAAGCGGAATCACTAACTATGCATCGCTGGTCCCAACTTTTCATTCCCACGCTGCGCGAGGCCCCGGCTGACGCCGAGGTGGCCAGTCATAAATTCCTCGTCCGGGCCGGCTATATCCGCCAACTCGCTGCCGGAATCTATTCCTATCTTTTTCTGGGGCAACGATCGTTTAACAAGATCATCGGCATCGTGCGCGAGGAGATGGACAAGATCGGGCAGGAATTCTATCTGCCGGCGCTGCATCCGCGGGAGCTGTGGGAGTCTAGCGGACGCTGGTCCGTGATGGGCGACACCATGTTTCGGCTTAAGGACCGCAAAGGCGCCGATTTGTGTCTGGGCATGACGGAAGAAGAGGTGATGACGGAAATCGCGCGCAAGGAACTGCGCAGTTATAAACAGTTGCCGCAGATCTGGTACCAGATTCAGAGTAAGTTTCGCGACGAGGCGCGCCCCAAGTCTGGTTTGTTGCGGGTTCGGCAATTCCTGATGAAGGATTCGTATTCATTCGATATCGACGCCGCCGGGCTGGACGTTTCCTACCAGAAGCACTATGACGCGTATCGCCGGATCTTTGACCGCTGCGGCTTGAAGTATGTGGTAGTGGAAGCGCATTCGGGAGCGATGGGAGGCTCGCAATCCCATGAGTTCATGGTGCGGACAGCGGCGGGCGAAGATCAGGTCGTGAGCTGCGAGAAATGCAATTACGCCGCGAACATGGACAAAGCGACATCGAAGCTTGCGGCGGTTGAGGATCTGGCGGCGACCGGCGACGGCAAGCCGCTTGAGGTGCACACACCGGGGCAGAAGACGATCGAAGATGTAGCGCGATTCCTCGGCGTCTCGCCGAAAAATAAGATTAAAACTCTGGCGCTCATGATTGACGAGAAGGATTCTAAGACCGGCAAAGTTGTGCCACGACCGGTGGTTGTTTTGTTGAGGGGTGAGCATCAGCTCAACGAAGCAAAACTATCATCGTCCGTGAGCGGCAAAGAGACACGTCCCATGCAAGCCGAAGAGATCGAGCGGTTGTTCCGGTCTCCGGCAGGATTTCTGGGACCAATCGATATTGAATGGGCGAGAGATGTGAAACAAGTCGAGCGGCCGATTTTGTTGGTGGATCAAGCGCTCGAAGGCCGCACGAACTTAATTTCCGGCGCGAATAAGGAGGACTATCACCTGAAGAACGTCACTCCCGGACGTGACTTCCAGCCTACAGCTTACGCGGACTTGCGCAGTGTGACGGCAGGCGAGAGTTGTCCTAATTGTGGTGCACCCTTACGCATCGACACGGCGGTCGAGATCGGACACATCTTCAAGCTGGGCTACAAGTATTCGGAATCCATGGGCGCTCGCGTTCTCGACCGCAATGGCAAAGAGGTTACTCCCATCATGGGAAGCTATGGGATTGGGATAGAGCGCATCCTGACTGCAGCGATCGAGCAGAGCAATGACGAGAATGGTTTCTGGCTGCCGCCGTCGATCGCCCCGTTTGAGATTGTCGTCACCCCGACGAATGTGGGCGACCAGAAGTTGAAAAGCGTCGCCGAAGACATCGCCCAACAGCTTGATGCGGCGGGTTTTGAGGTGTTATTGGACGACCGGGATGAAAGGCCAGGGGTGAAGTTCAAAGATGCCGACCTGGTCGGAATTCCTTACCGGGTGACGGTTGGAAAGAAGGTTACCGAAGGTACTGTGGAGGTGGTTCAACGCTCGACACGGGAAATGCACGATGCTAGCATCGGCGCAATAACGGGATACTTTCAGCAAGTTTTAAGGCCTGCGCGTTAGAACCATTAGCGCGTCCGGCCATAAGCGGAGCGCGTAATGGGTACTATAAAACTGATTGTTGGATTCGTCGTCATCGCGGCCGTGGTCTACGGCAGCGCCATGCTGATACCGCCGTTCTTTTCCAATTATCAGTTCGAAGACGCTATTGAGACGGAAGCGCGGATGAGTACCTACAGCACCAAGCCGGAAGATGCCATTCGGGAAAGCGTCTTCAAGAAAGCCCAGGACTTGGAAATTCCAATCGCCAGGGAGCAAATAAAGGTTCAGCGTTTCGGTCCGCAGGGTACCGGTTCAATTCTGATTGAAACGCAGTATACGGTTCATGTGGATCTGCCGGGCTATCCTCTCGACCTGAATTTCCATCCAACCACCAAGAACCGCGGCGCCTTCTAGCGATATCGTCGTACTTCGGTAACCTTGTTCCGCGGATGAGTGCCTCCTAACATCCTGAAAGACGCACTCTTGAGGGGAAACTGCGCCTCGGAGAGCCTCTTCGGCTGTCCTCCAGACCCGGACTCCGGCGTACCTGACTGGGAACCGGGAAGCAATCCAAGGCACGGTCGGGCAGGTTAGAATGAGTCATCCATGCGCCAAGCAGGCGATGGGCACTTTCCTTCTGGCCAAGGAGAGAATTTTCTTCTGTGGGTAACGATATCTACGCGCATCATCGTCTAATAGTAGAGAGGCGTCTCCGCCGACCGAACTGTGGCCATTAAAATCAGAATCCCGAACAGCACGACTGCTACCAGCAGTGGAACGGGACTTCTTCCCCGCGATCCCGTGGTTAGGGCGGGTCTGATTGTATTTCTTACTGTAGCTATAGTTTTCACCAGCGTGTTTTCGTACTACTACCTGAAATACGACAACATCATTGATCAGAAGTTCAAAGGGCAGGTTTTCAGCAACTCTGCCAAGATTTATGCCATACCGGAGACCGTGCAGGTCGGCGAAAAGATCGAGGCTCGCGAGATTGCTGCCCGACTACGCCGAGCGGGATACGCAGAGCGAGATGGCCAATCTTTCATGGGCAGCTACCGCCTGCTCAATAGCGGGATCGAAATTAAACCCGGTCCGGATTCCTATCACAGCCCGGAACCGGCGACCATCCGCGTGCGTGGCGGGAAAGTGGATACCATTGCCGGACAATCCGGCGAGTTGGCGGCTTACGAGCTCGAACCGCAAATGATTACGGCATTGTTCGACGCCGAGCAGCGTTCTAAACGTCAACTAGTGAAGTACGACGAAATTCCCAAAGTCCTGGTGGATGCAGTGCTGGCCATTGAAGACCGACGCTTTTTCCAACATGGAGGCGTCAACTTCATGCGTTTAGCCGAGGCTGCCTGGATCGACTTGACCCATCAACGGCACGAGCAGGGCGGCTCGACCATTACCATGCAACTCTCGCGCGCGTTCTTTCTGACTCCGGAGAAAACGGTTAAACGCAAGATCGCGGAAATGCTGATTGCCATGGAACTGGAGCAGAAATTCACCAAGCAGCAGATTTTCGAGTTTTATGCCAATCGCGTGGATGTAGGGCAACGCGGATCGTTCACCATTAGTGGGTTCGCTGCGGCGTCGCAGGCGTACTTCAATAAGGATCTCAAGGACATTACCCTTCCCGAAGCCGCTCTTATTGCGGGACTCGTTCAGGCGCCCAGTTATCTGTCTCCCTATCGCCATCCGGAACGCGCTCTCGAGCGCCGCAATGTAGTGCTGGACAGCATGGTAGAAACTCACGCGGCTACCAAGGCTGATGTGGAGAAGGCCAAGGCTACTCCGCTAAAGCTTGCTCCACCCAATGTGGAAGCCAGCGATGCGCCTTACTTTGTCGATCTGGTGCGCGATACGGTCATCGGCAAACTTAATGAACGCGAGTTGAACGACCAGTCCTACCGGATCTACACGACACTCGATCCTGAGCTGCAAAAAATAGCTGCTCAAGCCGTTGAAACTGGAATGAAGCTGGTGGACGACCAGGTAACCAAGCTACGCACCAAGCGAGTGAAAGTAGGCAAGAAAAAGTTCGAAACCCAGGTGATGCCCGGACCGCAAGCGCAGGTCGCGCTAGTCGCCATGGACCCGCATACTGGCGAAGTGCTGGCCTTGGTCGGCGGGAGAAATTACGGACTGAGCCAGTTGAACCATGCGAGCGCGCGACGTCCCACCGGATCGATTTTCAAACCATTCGTCTATGCCGCCGCCATGAATACGGCGATAGACGGAACCACACCAATATTTACGCCGGCATCGATGGTTGAAGATCAACCGACTACTTTCTCCTATGGCGATCAGATATACGAGCCGCGCAATTACAAAGAGGAATACCACGGGCAGGTGACGGCACGATACGCACTCGCAACGTCGTTGAACAATGCGACAGTCAAGCTGGCGGAGGAAGTGGGCTACGACAAAGTCGCCGACCTGGCGAAAGCTGCGGGGATAACGTCGGTAAAGGCGACTCCGGCGATGGCGCTGGGAGCGTACGATGCTACGCCTCTCGACATGGCGGCTGCTTACACCGTATTCGCCAACTCAGGTATCCGCCTGTCGCCCATCATGGTGAATTCAGTACGCAACGCCAGAGGCGATGTGATCACGGATTTCAAAAGCGACAAGCGGCAGGTGCTCGATCCGCGAGTTGCGTTCCTCATGACCAACATGATGGAAGGGGTTCTTAATTTCGGGACTGCCTTTCCGGTTCGCACGCGCGGTTTCAACTCGCCTGCCGCAGGCAAGACCGGAAGCTCGCATGATGGCTGGTTCGCCGGTTATACCAGCAACCTTCTATGCATTGTGTGGGTCGGCTATGACGATTACAGCGACATTCGCCTGAGCGGCGCCCAAACCGCTTTGCCGATCTGGGCGGAATTCATGAAGAAGGCGGTGGCGAGTCCGCGTTATTCGGACGTAAAGCCTTTCAGTCAGCCCACTGGCGTCGTGGATGTGCAGTTGGACAAGCTAACCAATCTTCTGGCGAACGCGTCCTGCCCCGAAACCTATACGGCAGCATTCATTGCCGGCACCGAGCCCAATCAGACTTGCGATCAGGGAACGGGGGTGGGCGGATTCTTCTCCCGCATGCTGGGAATCGGAGGCGACAAGGCTGCTGCACCGCCAGGGGTTGTGCCGCCGCCTGGAACTGCGGCCGAGGATCCGCAAAAGAAAAAAGGCCTGTTCGGCAAGATCGTAGGTATCTTTAAGGACGACAAAACGTCTAACACTCCGCCCAGCAATCCGCAGCCGCCTCCGCCCAAACCGCCTGAAAATGGTGGGAACGGTCCTCAATAGTCGGATATGGCTGGCCCGCAGGCTTGCGACGAAGTTTTACCCCGGTTGTGGTGAACTCATGCGTCGTCAACTACTGACTTTCGCTATCGCAATTCTGATAGTGCCAAACGTCTCAGCGCAATCATCACCCTCCGAGCAAGTGCAAGTCAGTCCACCGTCCGTGCGGCGTGCCGAGCCGCCGCCGGCAAACGCTTCGGCTGAAGAGCTCGTAAAACAGGGCGACACGCTGCGGGCGGAGAAAGCCTACTTGGACGCGCTTGATTATTATCGCGCCGCATTGAAGAAGAATCCCGATAGCCCTCAGACGTATAACCGGGCCGGAATCGCGGAGCTGTCAATGCAGCGATTCAAAGAAGCGGGTAAAGACTTTGAGCGAGCCATCAAGTTGGATCGCCAGTACAGCGACGCATACAACAACCTGGGCGTCATCTACTACTTGCAAAAAAGGCAGGTGAAGGCGATTAAGCAGTATTTGAAAGCCATCCAGTTCCGGCAGGATTCTGCTTCTTACTACAGCAACCTCGGCGCGGCCTACTTCTCCAAGAAGGAATTTGACAAAGCCATCACGGCCTACAATCAGGCTGTGCAGATGGATCCCGATATTTTTGAGCGCACATCCCATACCGGGGTGACGGCGCAGATGTCTTCGCCCGAAGACCGGGCACATTACGATTACGTAGTTGCCAGGCTGTATGCCAAGATGGGACAAATGGATCGATCTTTACAATACCTGCGGCGGGCTATGGAGGAAGGCTACAAAGACATCGAGGATGTGTATAAGGACGCTGAGTTTGCAGAGTTGCGGAAGGATCCTCGCTTCACCCAGCTTATGGCCGCCCGGCCGCAGGCGATCACCGACTAAATCGCGCCGAGCGATGCGCCTAGCGATTGCGAAATATTTTTTTGGACGGGCGAAACTTTTCTTCTAGCCTGTGTTTAAGTTTGGCAAATACTCCTGAAAACAACAGGGTGAGTAAGGAGAAACGGTCCCACCGGTTGTCCGACCCGAGCACGCCCCAAGCAGGCAACCGGTGGGTTTTTTCTTTCCGCCAGTCGGCTGGTCCGCTCTACTATCCCTTGCAAACTCATTGGAAAAGCAGCATTTAGCACTTGGCACTTAGCGTTTGGCCTCTCCGTGATAGTGTCGGTCCAGCGAAGACCCTCTCCTCAGCGATCGTCGCAGGAACTCTTGTCTCTTGGGCTCTGCCCTTGACTGACTAAGTGCTAAGTGCCAAGTGCTAAGTGCTGCCTTTCGTTGTGCCGCTTTTCGTTCTCTCAGACGTGTACTCGTCCACAACCTGTTTCCACTTCCCTTGTGCTTTCAGGATGTACTCCACGGCGTCACGGAGGGCGCCGTCTCCGCCGGAGTGTGGGGTTACGTAGTGCGCTTCCTGCCTCACCTCGCTGCGGGCGTTAGCGACGGCGACGGCGAATCCGCAATTTCGCATTACGGGCAGATCGATGACATCGTCCCCGACGAAGGCAGCTTCATCGGACCGAAGTCCTTCCTGCTGAAGGATTTCCCTAAATACTGTCAGCTTGTCCTGGATACCCTGATGAACGTGCTCCAGTTTCAGGTCGCGGGCTCGTAACGCGACTGTCTCAGAGATACGCTTAGTGATCAGTCCAGTTTTGATTCCCGCCAATCGAGCCAGCGAAATAGCAGTGCCGTCGTGAGCATGGAAACCTTTGGCCTCGATCAGGGTCTGACTGACCAGGCCAAAACCACCCTGTCCGCCATGCTTCGCGGCATGCTCCTGTGTGGTCTGCTGTGCGCCGGCAGGGACGGGGAAGATGAAGAGTTTGCCGTCAGTAAGGACTCCGTCGACGTCGAAGAGTAAGAGTTTGATTTTCTTGGCGCGAAGTTTCGACATTGCCGGGATTCTAGCATTCGATAGCTAAGGGCGTGCGATCCATAGAACTTGAATACGCCGGCCCAGCTTTTCAAAATCGCGGTCAGAAGTTACAAGCACAGCTTGGCGGATCATAGCCAGCGACGCTGCCAAGCAATCGACATAGGGAATTTTGTGACGCGCTTTGATTTCGCCCGCTTGCAGCGACTGGGACGCATCGACCGGAACCAGTTCAAGCGGAAGCCGGGAAAGCTCAGCCACTATCCTTCTCGCGGACTCTTCCCCGCGCAGCTGCCAGGAGTGATAGAAAACCTCTCCCCAGTTCACCACGGACATGAGCGCCGGTTCGCTCCGGTGGCGCGCATCTCTGAACAACTGTTCCATGCGTTCCGCTCCGGGACCGTCTTCCAAGAAATCCAGCACTGCATTGGCATCCAGGACGTACGTCCTGCTCATCTGGACATCCGGTCTTCTTCGATCCGGTGCTCACGCTCCCGGGCTTCGACCAGCGAATCCTCGCCTTTGCAACAGCCGCGTAGACTATGTATGAACTCATCGGTGATAGCCTGCGCTTCCTGGTCGCCTCTATCCTGAATGATCCTGCCCTGGTACCGCACGTCAAATCCCCGATCCTTCAAAATCGCCACTGCCTGGTGTGAGTTAGTCGGGTCATTGGGCGGCACTCCTGCTGCTTCCAAGACAAGTGGCCGAGCCGGTAGCTCCCGCCCATCCACCAGCACTGTCCACTTCGGCAACTGGCGGTTCCATTGAAAGCTCTTTGCCGCTCTTGCGATGTCCTGCTTAGTGAGTACGGATACTTTGAGACTTGCCATTTTCGGGCGCCCCACCCCGCACCTGGATTATTATTCATCTTCATCATACTCATCATACTAATCGCTGTCAAAGGGTCTTAATCGGTTTTCAGAGCCGGCTCGCTACTAGCGAATATTTTACGAAAGTCGGTTTGCAGGCTAAAATATCCCCATGCCTTCCCTGCCCTTCTCCCTCCAATGGGCTCACCCCCTGGTACGAGATTGGTTTGTCCAGAAATTTGGCACTCCCACTGAGCCTCAAGAGCAGGGCTGGCCGCACATTCTGGCCGGTCATACCACCCTCATCTCCGCGCCCACCGGCTCCGGCAAGACTCTTGCTGCCTTTCTCGCCTGCATCGATCGCCTGGTTCGTAAAGCGTTGGCAGGTGATCTCCAGGACAAAACCGAGGTGCTTTACGTTTCTCCGCTGAAAGCACTAGGGAACGACATTCAGAAGAATCTTGAAATCCCTCTCGGCGAAATTCTGCAGATGGCGGGTGAGCAGGGCCTGCTGATGCCGGAGATTCGTACCGCGGTCCGCACCGGCGACACGCTGATGCACGAGCGGCGGGCGATGCTGAAGCGGCCGCCACATATTCTCGTCACTACACCTGAGTCGCTCTACATTCTGCTAACGGCGGAAAGAAGTCGCGCGATCTTGCGCGATGTTGAAACTGTAATCGTGGATGAAATCCATGCTGTGGCTGACGACAAACGCGGCGCTCATCTCACGCTTTCACTGGAAAGGTTGGAAGCGCTGACCTATCGTGCGCCGGTGCGCATTGGTCTTTCGGCCACCCAGAAGCCAATCGAAGAAATTGCGCACTTTCTTACCGGCAATGGCCGTCCCGATCCGGTGGTTGTCAACATTGGACACAAGCGGCATCTTGATCTAGCGATCGAGGTTCCGTCCAGCGCTCTGGGTGCGGTCGCCACTAATGAGATGTGGGACGAAATTTACGACCGCGTGGTTGAACTGGTTGGGCAACATCGTTCCACGCTGCTCTTCGTCAATACGCGACGCCTGGCTGAACGGGTGTCACATCAGCTCGCGGAACGGCTTGGCGAGGAAAACGTTGCCGCGCATCATGGCAGTCTTTCGCGCAAGTTGCGGCTCACTGCAGAGAAGAAATTAAAAGAAGGCCAAATCAAAGTATTGGTGGCGACGGCTTCGCTGGAGCTGGGAATCGATGTCGGCACAGTTGACTTGGCAATTCAGATAAGTTCTCCGCGAGCCATCGCCGTCGCGCTGCAACGGGTGGGACGTTCGGGCCACTGGCGCGGAGCGGTTCCCAAAGGACGCTTCTTCTTAACAACTCGCGACGAGCTTTTCGAATGTGCTGCGCTGGTGCGGGCTATCCGCCATGGTGAACTGGATCGAATCATGATTCCGGATTCGCCGCTGGATATCCTGGCACAGCAGATTGTCGCAACTTGCGCCTCAGCCGGCAGCACTAATCTTGAAGAAGACACCGGCTGGAAAGAAGATGATCTGTTCGCCTTGGTAACCGGGGCGTATCCCTATCGAAATCTTTCACGACCAACTTTTAACTCCATTTTAGAAATGCTGTCTGAAGGTATTGCCGCCCGTCGCGGCCGCTATGGCGCATATCTTCATTGGGACCGCGTCAATCACAAATTGCGGGCTCGACGCGGCAGCCGGTTGGCGGCGATTACCAGCGGCGGTGCTATTCCTGAAACTGCGCTCTTTACCGTTGTGGCAGAGCCGGAAGGAATTGTTGTCGGAACGCTCGATGAAGATTTCGCGGTGGAAAGCAATGCCGGCGACATTATGTTGCTGGGTAACACTTCGTGGCGCATTCGTCGTGTGGAGGGCAAATCCGGGCGCGTGCTGGTGGAAGATGCGCACGGCGCGCCCCCCAGTGTTCCCTTCTGGCGCGGCGAGGCTCCGGCACGCACCGAGGAACTTTCGTCCGAGATTGGCAGTCTGCGAAAAGAGATCAGCGAGAGGTTGCCCAACATTTCACCGGTCGGCGATTGGCGGAATCGTCCCGAGGTGGCGGAGACAGTTGTCTGGCTGAAGCAAGAGTGCGGCTTGGATGAGTCCGGCGCGGAACAGGCGATTGAATATTTGCTGCAAGGGCGTGCTGTGTTGGGCGAGGTCCCGACTCAGCACACCATCATCGCAGAGCGTTTCTTTGACGAAGCCGGCGGGATGCAACTGGTGATTCATGCGCCCTTCGGAGGACGCATCAACAAAGCCTGGGGATTGGCGCTGCGTAAACGCTTTTGCCGCAGTTTCAATTTCGAATTGCAGGCCGCGGCCACGGATAACGGCATCAACATCGCACTGGCCGAGCAGCACAGCTTTCCGCTGGCCGACGTTTTTCATTTCTTGAGTGCCGAAACTGTGCAAGACGTCCTGGTGCAGGCGGCGTGCGCTTCTCCAATCTTTGGCACGCGGTGGCGCTGGGATGCAAATCGGTCCCTCGCCTTGCTGCGATTTCAAGGCGGCAAGAAAGTTCCGCCTCAGATTCAACGTATGCGCTCCGACGATTTGCTTGCGTCCGTCTTTCCCGACGTTGCTGCCTGCCAGGAAAACATTCCCGGCGACATCCAGATTCCCAATCATCCCCTAGTGGATGAAGTCATGAAGGATGTACTTACGGAAGCCATGGACGTCGAGGGATTGAAAAATCTGTTGCGTGGCATGGATGAGGGCCGCATCCGCTGCATTGCCGTAGACACGCCGGTGCCGTCGCAGTTTTCGCACGAGATCCTGAATGCGAATCCGTATGCCTATCTCGATGATGCACCGTTGGAAGAACGACGAGCGCGCGCCGTACAGATGCGTCAGATTTTGCCGGAGTCAGTGCTGGAAGAAGTTGGCAAGCTCGATCCAGCGGCGATTGCTCAGGTTCGCGAAGAAGCCTGGCCTGATGTGCGAGATGCGGATGAATTGCATGACGTGCTGCACACGCTGATCGCAGTACCAGAAGACCTAAGAGACCAAACAGCCGATGCTGTATCCGCTGCTCGAACCGTCCAAGAGTGGAGTGGCTACTTCGCTCGACTTGTTGAACAGGGACGCGCCGGAGTGGCAATCAGCAAGGCCGATTCCCGGCGCTATTGGGTAGCTGCGGAAAGAGCGCGTACGTTCGCTCTTCTCTATCCGGATACAAGCTTTGAGAAAACTCCGGCCGAAGTTGAAAGCACACTTCCCTCCGGCGACGATGCTCTTCTCGCCATGATCACGGGCTGGATGACACATCTAGGTCCGGCTACGGCAGAGGAACTTGGAAATCTGCTTGGCTTGCCGTCATCTGAAATTGAAAAAGCATTGCTCCGCATGGAAGCTAGTGGAACCATCCTGCGAGGAAAATTCACCGAAAGAGCATCGGCCGCAAAACTTCCAGCACATGAGATGTCCTCATTACAGACTATTTCGCCTCAGCAGGAATGGTGCGAGCGTAGGCTGCTGGCCCGAATTCACCGGCTGACAGTGGCCACGTTGCGCAAGCAGATCGAGCCGGT
>Ga0193750_1000121_pt1 | contig 23638 bp, 21 predicted proteins | sample L1c1metaG_FD_160569 | JGI IMG/M metagenome (GOLD analysis project Ga0193750, IMG submission 160569) | Soil microbial communities from a riparian zone of the East river system, Colorado, United States - L1c1 | ecosystem: Environmental > Terrestrial > Soil > Riparian zone | place: USA: East River... | reverse complement strand
TGGCTTCGACGACCGCGCCGTCGTTCTCCACGCTGTCGGTGCCGGTGAAGTAGAAACGCGGGCGCAGGCAGTAGAAGGCCGTCAGCAGCACAAACGGAACGGCGCAGATCGCCGCCGCTCGCCACACGCGCCGATCACCCGCGAAGACGGCCGCGAGCAGGCGCCGCGGGGGCCGCACGCTCAGCGCCGGCGCAGACCGAGAATCGACAGCAAAAACGCCGAGAAGAAGATCTGGATGCCGACGATGATCAGCGACGCCGCCACCACGGCCAGGCGTTCGTCGGCCAGCGAGCCGAAGCCGTGGGCGATCCATGTCGCGACGATCACGGCTCCCATCACCAGGCCGACGAGCGTGAACAGGCCGCCCAGCAGCAGCCCGTGCTCCAGACGAAAGCGCTCGCGCATGCGATCGAACCACGGATCGCGCTCGCCCATGAAATAGGTCCCGTAGGCGTGCGCACAGAGACCCAGCGCGAGCACCTGCGTGCCGACGATCATCAACAGCGCGCCGCCGATCAGCGCGTGCACGCCCCACGCGCGCCCGAAGAGGTCCAGTCCCGCCTCGACCGCCACGACGATCAGCGTGCCGACGCCGGCGAGCACCGCGCCTGGCGCGATGAACAGGTGGTTGGGGCTGTGCACGAGCAAAAAGCGCAGGTGACGCCAGCCGTCGCGGAAGCTCGACAGCTTGCTCTCTCCTCCGCGCGGGTGGTACTCGATCGGGAACTCGGCGATGCGCAGGTGCTCCTTGGACGCCCTGATGACCATCTCCGAGGCGAACTCCATGCCGGTCGTGCGCAGGTCCAGGCGCGGAAGCACATCCCGCCTCAGGCCGCGCATCCCGCAGTGCGCGTCGTTGACGCCCGTGCGGAAGAACAGGTTGAGCAGGCCGGTGAGGATCGGGTTGCCGACGTAGCGGTGAAGCCAGGGCATGGCGCCCGGCTGGATGTTGTCCATGCGGTCGCCGATGACCATCTCCGCGCCCTGCTGCAGCGCCTGCACGAAGCGCGGGATGTCGTTGAAGTCGTAGGTGAGGTCGGCGTCGGCCATCACGATGTAGCGCCCGCGCGAGGCGGCGAACCCGGCCAGGTAGGCGCTGCCGTAGCCGCGGCGATGCTCGACGACGACGCGGGCCCCTGCCTGCTCGGCCAAGCGCGCGGAGTCGTCCTCGGAGTCGTTGTCGGCGACGATGACCTCGCCGGCGACCTGCATTCGCTGCAGGGCCTCGCGCGCGGCGGTGACGCACTCCTCGATGTTTTCGGCCTCGTTGAGGCAGGGAATCACGACCGACACGAGCGGCACGCTGCGATCCTCGGCTTCCGCCAAGACGGGTGACCTTGTCTGGTCGACTGTGCTCATCAGCTGTGGGACCGATCCTGCGTCGCGCGGCTTACAGCCGGGCCGTGCCGTTATAACGCGCCGAAGGGCGGAAAGTGGCGCGTCTGCGGAGGGCGATCCTATCGCACGGGTCTGGCAGTCTCTCGCGGCACATGCGCGTTTGCATCGTCTATGACTGCCTGTTCCCCTACACCGTCGGCGGTGGCGAGCGCTGGTATCGCAGCCTCGCCGAGCGTCTGGCCGCGGACGGGCACGAGGTCACCTACCTGACGCTGCGCCAATGGGATCGCCACGAGCGCCCCGACGCCGGGGCCGGCGTGCGCGTCGTCACGGCCGGCCCGCGCATGGCGCTGTACACCGCCGGCGGCCGGCGACGCATCCTGCCGCCGCTGGTGTTCGGCGTCGGCGTGCTGTGGCGCCTGCTGAGGAGCGGTCGCCGCTATGACGTCGTGCACACGTCGGCGTTTCCCTACTTCTCGCTGCTCGCGGCGGCGCTCGCGCGACGGCTGGGCGGCTTCGAGCTGGTCGTCGACTGGTTCGAGGTGTGGAGCGACTCCTACTGGCGCGACTACCTCGGCGCCGCGGGCGGGCGTGTCGGGGCGTTCGTGCAGCGCGTCTGCGCGCGCGTGCGCCAGCGCGCCTTCTGCTTCTCCGAGCTGCACGCCGCGCGCCTGCGCGACGAGGGCCTGCGCGGCGAGGTGACGGTCCTGCGCGGCCTCTATGCCGACAGCGGGGAGCTTTCGCCGGTGCGTGAGGCGGATCCCCTCGTGCTGTTCGCCGGCCGGCTGATCCCCGAGAAGCAGGCGCCCCTGGCGGTCGCCGCGATCGCGATCGCCCGCGAGCGGATCGTCGGACTGCGCGGCGAGTTTCTCGGCGACGGGCCCGAGCGCGCGGCGCTCGATGCTGCGATCGTCGAGCACGACCTGACAGGCGTCGTGTCCGCGCCGGGATTTGCCGCGGCTGACACCGTCGACGCGGAGATGCGCAGGGCGCTGTGCCTGCTGCTGCCCTCGCGCAGGGAGGGCTACGGCATGGTCGTGGTCGAGGCAAGCGCGCGGGGCACGCCGAGCATCGTGGTCGCCGGCGAGGACAACGCCGCAACCGAGCTGATCGTCGAGAGCGTCAACGGCACGGTGGCCGCCAGCTCAGATCCGCGGGAGATCGCCGAGGCGATCGTGCGCATCCACGAGGCAGGACTCGCGCTGCGCCAGAGCACGGCCCGCTGGTTCGTTGAGAACGCCGAGAGCCTGTCGTTGGCGCACTCGCTGCGCGTCGTGCTGGAGCGCTACGGGTCGGGGCGGGCGCCGGGCTGACGCAGCTCGCGCGCCGGGCGCGCCGAGCGCCGAGCCGTGTTGCTAAGGCGCGAGCCTGCGCGGTCCGTCGAGCGCGCGCCGGTAGCTGTCGAGCGTCGCGCGCGCGGCGCGCTCCCAGGTGAACTGTCGCGCCCGCTCGCGGCCGGCGACGCGCAGGCGTTCGCCCAGCGCGCCATCCTGCAGCAGTCGCTGAAGCGCCGTGGCGATTGCCGCCTCGTCGTGCGGGTCGAACTGCAGCGCGGCATCGCCGGCGACCTCCGGCAGCGACGAGGCGTTCGAGCAGGCGACCGCGACGCCTCGCGCCATCGCCTCGAGCACTGGCAGGCCGAAGCCCTCGTACAGCGAGGGAAAGACGAATGCCGCGGCGATCGCCCACAGCCCCTCGACCTCCGACTCCGACAGCCAGCCCGGAAAGCGCACGTCGTCGTCCAGGCCGAGCTCCCGCACGCGAGCTCGCAAGTGCGCTTCGTGCTCGGTCGGATAGCCCGCCAGCACGAGCACCGGGCGCTGGTCGGCGGCGATCCGCGCGAGCGCGCCGATCAGCGCGAGCAGGTTCTTGTGCGGGCGCTTGGCGGACAGGCTGAGCACGACGCGGCGCGCACCCAGGCGCAGGCGCTCACGAAGGTCGGCCTCGGGCGCCGGCTCGGCGCGGCGCACGGGACCGACGCCGAGCGCCACGACGTCGATGCGCTCGGCGGGCAGCCCGACCAGCTCGACGAGGTCGTCGCGCGTGCTCAGCGAGTCGACGATCACGCGGTCAGAGCGACGCGCCGCGGAGGGCACGAGCACCCGCATGGCCTTGTCGCGCACCCCGGCATGCGCCTCGGGGAAGCGCGCGTAGATCAGGTCGTGCACGGTCACGACGCGACGAAAGCTCCCCCACAGCGGAGCGGTGCTCGCCAGGCTGTGCACGAGGGCTACGTTCGCGCGGCGCGCGAGCAGCGGCAGCAGGGTCTGCTCGCCGAGCACCCACTGCGCACGCCGGCGCGCGCGCACCGGCACGGTGACGGTCGCCACCAGCTCGCGCAGGTCGCTCGTGCGGCCGTGCGAGTCAGCGCTCTCAGCGGCGGCCTCGCGGTTGATGAAGGCCGTGAAGCGCATGCCGGCCGGCGCCGCCGCCAGCAGCGCGGGGATCAGCTCGCGCGCCGCGACCTCCATGCCGCCGGTCTCGCCGGGAACGAGGAAGATCAGATTGAGCCCGATGTGGGTGCCGGGGGCGTGCAAGGAGGGGACACGCTAGTGCCATCGCCGCGCGGACGGCGCCTGGCACGACCCCGCCGAAGCGGACGTCCGGGGACGCTCACGCGGCCAATACGATGGGCGCGTGCCGCCCTCCGTCGAGGTCGTGATCGTCGCGTACAACCGCTGTGACCTGACCGATAGCTGCCTGCGCCACCTGCGCGCGCAGACGATCGAGCACCGCGTGATCCTGATCGACAACGGGTCGACCGACGAGACGTCCGAGCGCGTCGCCGCCGACTGGCCCGCCGTGACGCTTCGACGTCTCCCGCACAACCACGGCTTCGCCGAGGCGTGCAACCGCGGCGTGGCGGCCGGTTCAGCTGAGATCGTCGTGCTCTTGAACAACGACGTCGACGTCCGTCCCGACTTCCTCGCGCGGCTCGTCGCGCCGCTGGCCGACGACCTGGGCCTCGGCTCGGTGGCCGCGCTGATGCTGCAGCCGGGCGAGCGCCTGATCGACAGCGCCGGGCTCGCCGCCGACGCCGTGCTCGGCGGCTTTCCGCGCCTGCAGGGGCTCGACGCCGATCAGGCACGGCGCGAGCGCCCGCTGCTCGCCGGCCCGGCGGGCACCGCCGCCGCCTACCGCCGCGCGGCGTGGGAGCAGGTCGGCGGGCTGGACGAGTCGATCTTCGCCTACATGGAGGACTTCGACCTGACGCTGCGCCTGCGCAGCGCCGGCTGGCGATCGGTCGTCGCCGCGGACGCCGTGGGGGTGCACCTGGGCTCGGCCACGCATGGACACCGCTCCGCGCGCCAGCGCCGCAACGGCGGCTTCGGCCGCGGCTACATGCTGCGCCGCTACGGCCTGATCTCGCGCGACCTGCAGGCGCTGCGGGGCCGGCTGGAGGGCTGGCGCGCGGCGCGTCACCTGCCGCGCCGGCCGCGCCCGCCGGCCGAGGCGATCGACTCGACGATCGGCTTTCGCGACTCGCTCGCCATGCGACGGGGGGTGTATGGCAGGCGCAGCGCCTGAGCGTCCCAACGTGCTGTTCATCTGCGCCGATCCCGTCGGCGAGCAGATGGCCGGGCTGGGCATCCGCTGCTGGGAGCTCGCGCGCACGCTGAGCGCGATGGCGTCGGTGACGGTCGCGCACGGCGGACGCGAGCGAAGCGAGGCCGAAGGCGTCCGCACGATCCCTTTCCGCCCGCACGCGCCGGGCGCTCTGAAGGCGCTGATCGAGCAGGCCGACGTGGTCGTCGCGCACCCGCAATGGCCCCTGGTCGATCGCTGGCTGAAACGCTCCGCGGCGCGCATCGTGATCGACCTCTACTGCCCCGAGACGCTGGAGACGCTTGAGCTGACGACGGGCCGCTCGCGCCTCCAGCGGCGGCAGATGACCGCGACTACGCTCGACCGCCTGCACGCGGCGCTGCGCACGGGTCACAACTTCATCTGCGCCAGCGAGGCCCAGCGCGACCTGTGGCTCGGCGCGATGCTCGGCCTGCGGCTGATCTCCCCCGGGCTCTACGACGACGACGTGAGCCTGCGCGAGACGATCGACCTCGTGCCCTTCGGTGTGCCGCGCGAGCCGCCGCAGCGGACGGCCGGGACCGGACCGCGGGAGACGATCGCGGGCGTCCACGGCGACAGCGAGCTGGTGCTGTGGAACGGGGGCATCTGGCGCTGGCTGGACGCGCCGACGGCGATTCGCGCGGTCGCCGAGTTGGCCGCGCGGCGCCCACGGCTTCGCCTGGTCTTCATGGGAGGCGCGCCCGACCATCCGGCGGCGGCCGAGAGCACGCGCGAGGCGCGCGCGCTGGCCGATCGGCTCGGGCTGCTGGGCTCGGTCGTGCACTTTCACGACAGCTGGGTCCCCTACGCCGAGCGCGGTGAGTGGCTGGCGCAGGCCGACTGCGCGATCTCCGCGCACGCAGAGCACCTGGAGACGCGCTTTGCCTACCGCACGCGCATGCTCGACTGCTTCTGGGCAGGCGTGCCAGTCGTCTGCACCTCCGGCGACGACCTCGCCGAGCAGGTCGCACGCGAAGGGCTTGGCGCGGTCGCGCCGCCACAGGACGTGCACGCCCTGGCCGAGGCGCTGGAGCAGGTGCTGGAGAACGGGCGTGAGGGCTACGCAGGGCGCCTGGCCGCCACGGCCGAGTGGCAGAGCTGGGAGCGGATGGCCGCGCCGCTGGCCCGCTGGATATCCGCACCGCGTCCGTCGACGCGACCCGGAGATTCACACGGTGCGCTCCGTCTCCCGCTTGCGCAACGCGCCCGCGAGGCCGCCTACCTGGCTGGCGGTCGGAGGATGCTGAACCGCCGCAAGCGGTGACTGCTGCGCCCGCTCTCGCGCGCAGTTCGATCATCTACTACTACATCTATTTATTATGTTGTAGTAGACTACCGCCGTGCCCGATCCCGAGGAAGTCGCCGAGAGCTCGATCAGCGTGCGCGACGCGGCGCGGCTACTGGGACGCCACCCGGAGACGATCAGGCGCTGGGTGTGGACGGGACGAGTGAGGGCTCGTCGGCACGGCAACCGCCTGCTGCTGGATCGGGCAGAGATCGACGCTGCGGCGGCGCGCGACGGAACTTCGCAACGCGCGATGACCCTGGCGGACTGGGCGAAGCGCGTGCAGACGACGCACGACGGCCCTGGCAGCGGCGAGAGTGCCGCCGACTTGGTGATCGGCGACCGCGCAGCGCGCTCGCAGGCCGGAGCGCGTGCCGGTCGTTGACGCAAGCCTCGTAGTCGACTGGGTCAGCCCGGCAGCCGATCCTGCGCTGCCCGCCCACGCTGTCCTGCAGCGGCTGGTCGAGACGGCGGAGGACCTGCTTGCGCCGCGTCTCTTGTTGGAGGAAGTCTCAAACGCACTGCTCACCGGCGTTCGCCGCAGACGCTGGAACGGGACGCAGGCGGATACCGCCCACTCCCTGCTTGTCGAGCTCCCCGTTCGCCTGCTCGATGAGCCGCGAGATCGCACTCGAGCGTGGGACCTCGCTCGTCGCTATGACAATCACCCGATCTACGACCTCGTCTATGTGGCGCTTGCAGAGCGGCGCGGCACAACGCTCATAACGCAAGACCGCTCATTGAAGCGCGCCCTCGTGGGACTCGACTGGGTGCTGACACCCGACGAGATCCTGGCCTAGGTCGAGGACTCTCGAGGCCGTGGCGCGATCGCCGCCGGACGGCGTCCGCGCAACAGCGCCACCCCCGCACCGGCGACCGCACGCCAGGCGGCCGCCTCCTCCGGGCGCGAGGAGCGAAACAGCGCGACGCGCGGGAGGCTGATCGCCAGCTCGGCGAGCCCGAGCGCCGCGCGCCGCAGCCGCGAGAAGTGCGCGTCGGCGTACTGAACGATGCCGTGGTGGATGGAGCGGATGTGCGCGGCCTTGCTCCAGCGGCTGAAGCTGCCGCCGCCGAGGTGGCGAAAGACGGCGCCGGGCGCGTAGAGGATGCTGCCGCGGGCGGCGAGGCGCAGCAGCAGGTCTGAGTCCTCGAACCAGAACCAGAAGCGCTCGTCGAAGCCGCGGACGGCGTCCATGGCGTCGCGACGCACGAGCAACGCAGCGGCGGCGGGCTGCGCGGCGACCGCGCGCACGCCCACGTCGTCGTCGATGGCGGCGCCGTGGTAGCGGCGCGTGACCGGGTTGCCGGGCCACAGCTCCTCGACGCCGAGCACGATCACGAGGAAGTTGGTCAGCGTGGGAAACGGACGCGGGCGGTACTGCTGCTGAGTGACCAGCGTCTGCGGGTCGACCAGGCGCCCGCCGGCGGCGACCGCGTGCGGCCGCTCGGCCAACGCGCCAAGCAGCGTCTCGATGGCGCCCGGCACGACGAGCACGTCGGAGTTGAGCAGCAGCGCGAACGGCGCTTCGCCGTGGCGAAGGCCGCGGTTGTTGGCCGCGGCGAAGCCATGCGGGCGCTCGAGCGCCACGACGCTCGCGCGCGCGGCGATCTGCTCGCGCGCGTCGCCGACGCCGGGCTCGGCGCCGAAGGCATTGTCGACGACGACGACGCTGGCGATCGCCGGGCTGTCGAGCTCGCCGAGGCATCGCAGCGTCATCGCGCCCATGTCGGCCGACACGATCACGACGTCGACGCTCGCGGCGTCCTCGCCGGGCGAGCGCGCGGGCGTCGCGGCCGGCGTCGCGGCGGGCGCGGCGGGCTGTAGCTTGTCCGCTTCCATGGCCGAATCATTGCCGACGCCGACCGGCGCAGCCGCGCCGCTGCTGACGGTCGCGGTGCTCTCCTACGACGGGCGCCACCTGCTGGAGGTGATCCTGCCGTCGCTGGCGCGCCAGAGCTTTCGCGACTTCGAGGTGGTCGTCGTGGACAACGGCTCGCGCGACGACACGGTGGCCTGGCTGGCCGAGCGCTGGCCGCAGGTCTCGGTCGTCTCGCTGGCGCACAACGTCGGCGTGACGGCGGCGCTGAACGTCTGCGCGCGCGCCGGGCGCGGCGAGCTGGTGGGGCTGTTCAACAACGACCTCGAGCTCGACGCGGACTGCCTCGGCGAGCTCGTTGCTGCCATGCGCGAGCACCCGCAGGCGGGCTGGGCGGGCGCGAAGCTGCGCGACTTCGAGCAGCGCGACGTGATCGACGGCGCCGGCGACGTGTTCACGTGGGCGGCGACGGGCGGGCGGCGCGGGCACGGCGAGCGCGACGTCGGCCAGTACGACCGGCCGCGCGCGATCTTCGGCGCGTGCGGCGGCGCCGCGCTGTACCGGCGCAGCGCGCTGGAGCAGGTGGGCGAGTTCGACGAGGACTTCTTCGCCTTCTACGAGGACGTCGACTGGAACCTGCGCGCGCAGCTTGCCGGCCTGAGCTGCCGCTACGTGCCCAGCGCGGTCGTCTATCACATGGGCAGCGCGACGATCGGCCGCGGTCTGTCTGACTTCACGCGCTACCACCTGTGGCGCAACACGCTGTGGATCGTCGCCAAGGACCTGCCGGCGAGCTCGCTGCTGCGCCACGCGCCGCACCTGCTGCTGGGACAGCTCGTCAACCTGGCAGTGGCGCTGCGCGATCGCAAGCTGGGGATCTGGCTGCGCGTGTGGCGCGACGCGCTGCGCGGCCTGCCGCGCGCGCTGCGCAAGCGCCGCGCGGTGCAGGCGCGCCGGCGGATCGGCTGGCGCGAGCTGGAGGCGATCGTCGGAGCGGACGGCGGCAGCGGCCGCTGAGCGGCGCCCCGGCGGGCCGGCGCCTCAGCGGGCCGGACGTCGCAGCAGGCCGCTCAGCAGCTCGCCGAGCTCCGGCGGCAGGCGCCCGAGCAGCCTGAGGATCGCCAGATAGACGGCGACTGCCACCGAGGCGCCGACCAGCGGATGCACGGGCAGCGCCAGCCCGACGGCCACGGCGGCGCCGCCGCCGACGGCCACCGCGAGAATCGTGCCCAGGCGCATCGCCACGCCGGGCGCCGCGCGCCGGAGCATGACGGCCTGGCTCAGCGCGAGGCCGACCTCGGCGATCAGCGCCGCGAGCGCCGCCCCGCGCGCGCCGTGCGAGGGCGCGAGGCTCAGCGTGAGGATCGCCGAGATGGCCAGCGCGAGCAGGTTGGCGAACAGCACCTCGCGATAGCGACGCAGCATCAGCAGCGGATAGCCGCAGGCGACCGCCACGAAGCTCGCGATCAGCGCCAGGCCCTGGATGCGCAGCACGGCGACCGACGGGTCGGCCTTGTCGGCGGCGATAACGTGGATGGCGAAGCCCGCTCCGACCTCCAGCGCGAGCACGAGCAGCGTGCCGGCGAACAGCGCCAGCTCGAAGATGCGCCCGCTGGCGAAGTCGAAGCGCTCGGAGTCCTCGCGCTCGGCGCGGGCGAGTATCGGGAAGGCTGCGCTGATGACGAGCACGGGGATCGCCACGAGCACTTCGGTGATGCGAAACGAGGTGGCGAAGTAGCCGGTCTGCACGGCGCTCGAGATCAGCGACATGAGCACGAGCGCGAGGCGGAAGTAGACGATGCTGACGGCCGCGATCACGGCCCACGGGATCGTCTCGCGCAGCAGCCCCCACCAGCGTCCCGCGTGGAAGGAGGGCCGCAGCGATGTGTAGCGGACGACCAGCGGGATCGTGAACAGCAGCGACACGGCGGATGCCGGGATGGCGACCGCCAGCAGCGGAAGCAGGCCCGCGCCGGCCAGCGCCAGCGCCACGAGCAGGGCCACGTTGACGACCTGGCGCAGCACTTCCACGGCCGAGACCCAGCCGAAGCGCAGCTGCGCCTGCAGCGTCGTCGAGAGCGTGCTCTGCAGCAGTTGCAGCACGAGCCCGACGCCCGCCAGCGCCGTGCCCGCGACCATCGCCGAGCCGTATCCGGCGATCGCCGCGAAGGCCACCGCGAGCGCCACGCCGCTGACCGTGAGGATCAGGCGGATGCCGATCGCAGAGGCCATCATCTCGCGCCTGGGCTGCTCGCCGAGGGTGGAGTATTCGCGCAGCACGATGCTGTTCAGGCCGGCCTCGGTGAAGCCGGCCACGATCGTCACGAGCGCCACGACGGTCGTGTAGCGGCCGAAGCTCGACACGCCCAGGTGTTCGATCAGCACACGCGCCGAGATCAGCGAGAGCAGGATGCCGAGCACGTAGGAGCCGGTGCGCAGGACGCTCCCGCGCAGCGCCGCCGGCCCCGCCTCGCGCGTGTCCAGCAGATCCGGCTCGACGCTCACCCGGGCAGGTGCTCCCGGATGAACGCGTCGACGTTCTCACTGCACAGCTGCGGCACACAGCGCAGCACCTCGTCCATCGGCCAGTCCCACCAGGCGATCCGCTGCAGCGCCGCGACCTGCTCGTCGCCGAAGCGCCGGCGCATCTCGCGCGCGGGCAAGCCGGCGACTATCGCGTACGGCCGCACGTCGCGCGTTACGACGGAGTAGGCGCCGATCACCGCGCCGTCGCCCACGCGCACGCCCGAGCGCACGCGCGCGCCGCTCCCGATCCACACGTCGTTGCCGATCTCGATGTCGCCGCGACTGCGCGGGTGCCCGTCCTCGTAGGCGCCCGGGAGTCCGAGCGCGGCGCGAAACGGGAACGTGGAGACCCAGTCGACGCGGTGGTCGCCGCCGTCCATCAGGATCACGTCGGGGCCGATCGAGCAGAACGCGCCGATACGCACGCGCGCGGTGTCTCCGGGGAAGGTCGCCACGCGCGGCTCGCCGTAGCTGCAGCGGCCGAGCGTCAGGCGCTCGTCGGAGTAGAGCCGCCGGTCGGTGGCCTCGCGCGCCAGCCGGACGCGACGCTCGGAGCCGAGCAGCAGGTCGACCGGCCGGCCGAGCAGGTCGCGCAGTGCGCCAAAGCGCCGCGTCTGGCCCTGCGGCGTCACGCCGCCCGCTCGCGCCACCAGGCCACGGTGCGCTCGACGCCCTCGCGCAGCTCCAACCGCGGCGTGTATCCCACCTCGTCGATCAGCCGCCCCGCGTCGGCGACGAGGTGGGCCGGCTCGCCGTCGCGCTGCGCCACCGCCCCCCACCGGACGAGCTCGGGACGACCGATCGCCTGCGCGATCAGCTCGACGATCTCGCGGATCGAGTGGCCGTGCCCGGTGCCCACGTTGACGGCGCCCTGCACCGAGCTGTCGAGCATCGCGGCGAAGGCGCCTGCGACGTCCTCGACGTGGATGAAGTCGCGCACGTGCGTGCCCTGCGAGACGGGCGCCGGGGCTCCGGCGAGCAGCGCCGTGGCGACGCTCGCCAGCAGGCGCTCGCGGCCTTCGCCGGGACCGTAGGGCATGAACACGCGCCCCCAGGCGAGCTCCACCTCGGCGTCGGCCGTCAGGCGCTCGGCTACCTGGCGCGTGGCGTTCTTGGCCACGCCGTACATCGTCGCCGGCCCAAGCGGCGCGGTCTCGGCGTAGCGCTCGCGCGACCACTCGTACTCGGCGCACGTGCCGGCGAGCACAGCGCGGCGCCCGCCCGCGGCGATGAACGCGCGCAGCAGCCGCAGCGTCGCCTCGACCCAGACGACGTTTTCGCGCGCATGCCAATACGTGCCGTGCTCGACGTACCAGGCGAGGTGCACGAGCGCGTCCGCGCCGATCTCCCGCACCGCGCGCTCTGCCTCGCCCGCGTCGGTCAGGTCGGCGCGATGCCACGTCGCCTCGCCCGAGCTGACCGCGCCCGCGCCGCCCGCGCCGTCCGCTCTGCCGTGCGGCTGCCGGCGCGAGAGCGCGTGAACCTCGTGGCCGGCGCCGGCCAGCGCCGCGAGCGCGTGGCGCCCGATAAACCCGCTGGCGCCCGTCAGCAGCACGCGGCTCACGGCGCGAAGTCCGGATAGGCGCTGTCGCGCTCTGAGACGATGCGCGGCCCGTCCACTCCGGGCCACTGGATGGCGAACGCCGGGTCGTCCCAGCGCACGCCGCGCGCCGCGTCGGGCGCGTAGGGCTGGCCCATCTGGTAGAGCACTTCGGCGTCGTCTGAGAGCGTCTGAAAGCCGTGCGCCAAGCCCGGCGGGATGTAGAAGGCCAGGCGGTTCTCAGCGCTCAGCTCCACGCCGTGCCAGCCGCAAAGCGTCGGCGAGCCGGCACGCAGGTCGACCGCGACGTCGAAGACAGCCCCGCGCACGCAGCGCACGAGCTTTGACTCGCTGTGGGGCTCTGCCTGGTAGTGCATGCCGCGCAGCGTGCCGCGCCGGGCGTTGAAGGAGGCGTTGCACTGCACGACGTCCGGGTTGCACCCGCGCGCGGCGAACTCCTCGGCGTCGAACGTACGGGCGAACCAGCCGCGCTCGTCGCCGAGCAGATCCAGATCGACGACCCACGCTCCGTTCAGCGGCGTCGCGACGAAGCGCATCAGAGCAGCGTGAGCTCCGGCGTGCGCGCCGCGAAGCGCCCGCCCCACTCGCCGACGAAGTGCAGCTGGGAGACGATCTCGTCCTTGAGGTTCCACGGCAGGATCAGCACGACGTCGGGCCGGTCCTCGCGCAGCACGTCGGGCGAGCGGATCGGGATGTGGCTGCCGGGCAGGAAATGGCCCTGCTTGTGCGGGTTCAGGTCGCAGGTGTAGGCGATCATGTCGCGGCGCACGCCGCAGTAGTTGAGCAGCGTGTTGCCCTTGGCCGGCGCACCGTAGGCGACCACGCTCAGGCCGCGCTCCTTGAGGTCGATGAGGAAGCGCAGGATCTGGCGCTTGTCCTGCTCGACGCGGCGTCCGTAGCCGGAGTAGGTCTCCAGGCGCTCGTAGCCGGCGGTGCGCTCGCGCTCGGCCAGCTCGCGCGCGGCGTCGGTCTCGCGCTTCTCGCCGTCCTCTGAGTGCGCCGCGAAGATGCGCAGCGAGCCGCCGTGCGTGGGCAGCTCCTGCACGTCGAACACGCGCAGGCCGTGCGCGGCGAACACGGCGCTGACGGTGAGGAAGGAGAAGTAGGAGAAGTGCTCGTGGTAGATCGTGTCCCACTGGTTGTCCTGCACCAGGCGCATCAGGTGCGGGAACTCCATCGTGATCACGCCGCCCGGCTTGAGCAGCACACGCATTCCGGCGACGAAGTCGTTGAGGTCGGGCACGTGCGCGAGCACGTTGTTGCCCAGCAGCAGGTCGGCCGAGGACTGCGGCGCGAGCTCGGCGGCGACCCTCTCGCCGAAGAACTCCACTACCGTCGCGATGCCTTTCTCGACGGCGACCTCGGCGACGTTGGCGGCGGGCTCGACGCCGAGCACGGAGATCTCGCGCTCTGCGAAGAACTGCAGCAGGTAGCCGTCGTTGGAGGCGATCTCCACGACCTGGCTGTCGCCGTCCAGGGACAGGCGCTCGATCATCTGCTCGGCGTAGCGGCGGCTGTGCTCCAGCCAGCTGGAGGAGTAGGAGGAGAAGTAGGCGTAGTCGGAGAAGATCCGCTCGGGCGTCTCGAACTGCTCGAGCTGGACGAGGAAGCACTTGGCGCAGACGAGCGCGCGCAGCGGGTAGAAGGGCTCCATCGCGTTGACGCGCTCGGCGGGCAGGTAGTCGTTGGCCAGCGGCGACATGCCGAGGTCGGCGAAGACCTCGCGCAGCGGCGCGCCGCAGAAGCGGCAGACGGTCTCGCTCATGCCGAGCCGGCGGCGTAGGAGAACGCCTCGATCTGCCCGAGCGTGAAGGCGCGCATGTCGGCGCCGCCGCGCAACGCCTGGTACCAGTCGACGATGCTTCGCAGCGCCATGTCGAGCTCGACCGGAGGACGCCAGCCGAGCCGGCCCTTGGCTCGCGAGGAGTCCAGCTTGAGATAGCGGGCCTCGTGCGGATGAGGCCCCTCGTCGAGCACCCAGCGCAGCTCGTCGGGCCACAGCTCGGCCATCCGCTCGACGATCCAGCCGACCGGACGCGCGTCCTCGTCGGCCGGGCCGAAGTTCCAGCCGGTCGCGTGCTCGGGCGACTTGCACAGCGCCTGCGCGAGCACGAGGTAGCCGCTCAGCGGGTTGAGCACGTGCTGCCACGGCCTGATCGAGTTGGGATTGCGCACACGCACCGGCTCGCCGGCGAGCGCCGCGCGCATGATGTCGGGGACGAGCCGGTCTTCGCCCCAGTCGCCACCCCCGATCACGTTGCCGGCGCGGGCCGAGGCGACGCGCGGACCGCCTGGATCGGAGAAGTAGGAGCGGCGGTAGGCGCTGGTGACGAGCTCGGCGCAGCCCTTCGAGCTCGCGTACGGGTCGTGGCCGCCGATCGGCTCGTCCTCGCGATAGCCCCACTCCCACTCGCGGTTCTCATAGCACTTGTCGGTGGTCACGACGACGACCGCGCGGACGCGGTCGGGATGGCGCCGCACCGCGTCGAGCAGGTTGACCGTGCCCATCACGTTCGTCGCGTAGGTGTCGCGCGGCTGCTCGAACGCGCGGCGGACGAGCGCCTGCGCCGCCATGTGCAGGACGACATCGGGCTCGCTCGCGGCCACGGCGGCGGCGATCGCGTCGGGCTCGCAGACGTCGCCGTCAAGGCTCTCCATCTCCTCGCCGACCCGCGCCAGCTGGTACATCGACGGATCCGTCGGCGAGTTGGCGGAGAAGCCCGTCACGCGCGCGCCGAGCGATTGCAGCCACAGGGCCAGCCACGCGCCCTTGAAGCCCGAGTGCCCGGTGATCAGGACGCGCCGTCCGCGCCAGAAGGCCGGATCGACGTCGGTCGCCGGCGCCAAGCTCGAGGTCGTCATCGTCGCGTCACGCCCACGTTCGCCAGGGCGCGCCCGAGCTCCACAGCTCCTCCAGGTGATGGCGGTCGCGCAGCGTGTCCATCGCCTGCCAGAAGCCTTCGTGGCGGTAGCAGGCGAGCTGGCCGTCGCGCGCGAGCGAGCGCATCGGCTCCTGCTCCCACACGCTGTCCGCGCCGTCGATGTAGCGCCCGACGTCCGGCGAGAGCACGAAGAAGCCGCCGTTGGTCCAGCCGCCGTCGCCGCGCGGCTTCTCCTCGAACTTGCGCACGCGCGCGCCGTCGACGTCCAGCGCGCCGAAGCGCCCGGGCGGCTGCACGGCGGTCACCGTGGCGCTCGCGCCGTGCTGGCGATGGAAGTCGACGAGCGCCGAGATGTCGATGTCGGCGAGGCCGTCGCCGTAGGTGAAGCAGAAGTCCTCGTCGCCGACATAAGGCAGCACGCGCTGCAGGCGCCCGCCGGTCATGGTCTGCTCGCCGGTGTCCACCAGCGTCACGCGCCACGGCTCGGTCTCGGAGCGATGGACCTCCATCTCACCGGTGGCCAGGTCGAACGTGACGTCGCACGTGTGCAGGTAGTAGTTGGCGAAGTACTCCTTGATCAGATAGCCCTTGTAGCCGAGACAGATGACGAACTCGTCGATCCCGTGCGCGGAGTAGATCTTCATGATGTGCCACAGCATCGGCTTGCCGCCGATCTCGACCATCGGCTTGGGACGCAGGGCCGTCTCCTCGCTGAGTCGCGAGCCGAAGCCACCCGCCAGGATCACGGCCTTCACGGCGACGCAGGTTATTCGACCGGCCTCCCGCGGCGCACTACTGGGACAAACGGCCGGGCGCTCAGCGAGCGATGGCGTGCGAGCTCGCGAGAACTTCGCCCGACGCACCGAGCGCCTGCACGGCGAACACCGGCGCGGCGCTCGGCACGGGGATGGCCGTCTCGAAGCCGGCCGAGGGCGTCGTTGCGAGCGTTTCGAGCGTCGCCGGCGTGGCGCCGCCGAGAACCCTCCAGGCGCTGACGCCCGTCGCTCCGTTCCAGCTCGCGTAGACGGTCGTCGTGGTCGCACCCGTGACCTTCAGCGCAATCGCCGGCGGCGCCGCCGGCGTGGCGTTCCATGCAGCGCGAAACGCGCGATAGACCTGCGTCGGCGCCGGCAGGTGCGCGTCGAAGACCGTCTGCCCGGCGGCGCTGAACTCGGTGAAGTACGGCGCTTCGCCCCAGCCGACGAACGAGTCGCCGTTGCCCAGCGCCTGTGCGTTGCCCTGGCTGCCCGACAGCAGTGGCGGCGCGCGCACGTAGCGCCCCAGCAACCTGACAGTGCGGTGCTTGAAGTCGATCCGCTCGTGGATCGCGCGCGAGTAGGCATGTGCTTTCGGCGTCGCGCCGTTGTCGAAGATCGTGATCGTGTGGTCGAGCTGCCAGCGCGCGTCGTGCTGATAGGCCGTGCCCGTGCCCGGCCCCATGCGGAAGCTCGACTTGCGGCCGCCGATCCGCCAGAGGATCGAGCCGCTGCTGCGGTTGATCTCATACGCAGCCCACGTGTTGCGCGAGGAGATCAAGAAGTCGCCGTCGCCCCACGGGTCCGGCGCGATCGAGTTGAGATGGAAGAAGTCCCACGGCCGGTTGGCGTCGCGCGGCGATTTGGCGTAGGAGTCGCCTACGGCCACGTGGCCGTAGGCGTGCCACTCGAACATCACGAGGCCGGTCTTCACGTCGACCTGCTGCACGACCGCGTCCTGCAGCGCGCCGTCGTGCGAGCCGCCTACCGAGGACAGGTCGGCGCGCACGAGCGTGTAGGCCGACAGGTAGGCCGATCCCTGCGGCGTCAGCTGCAGCTCGTGCAGGTCGGCGAAGTAGCCGTTGCCGGCCTGCACCGACGCCACAGGTCGGTAGTCCGATCCCAGAATCAAATCGCTGCCGAAGCCCACGCCGAGGTCGATGTGTCCCTGCCAGTACGTCAGCACCGGCTTGCCTTCATAGCTCGAGACCTGCAGGTTGGTGACCGCGTTGCCCTTCGCCGCGGGCCGAAACCAGACCAGCCGGCCGGCGCCGTCGATGATCATCGCGCCGTTCTGCCCGCGCCCGCCGTCGGCCGTCAGGAAGATGTCGCCGCCGGCCGCCGCCGGCGAGCTCGCCGTGATCCTGACCGTCGGCGGCTGCAGCGTCGGCTGGGCACGAAGCTGGCGCCGCTAGCGCTGGCATAGGAGCGCAGCTTGCCGCCGTGCGAGCCACTGCGCGAGCCCTCCACCGAGACGTCGGCGATCTGCCCGGCGGGCGCGCCGAGGAAGCTGATCTGCGTGTCCGGCGAGGCGTCCGGCGTGCCGTTCAGCGGCGACAGCGTCACCGCCTGCGCGCCGGCGGCCAGCGCGCCGAGCGCCGCCGTGACGACGGCCGCGGCCAGCGCGCCGCTGCTGCACCTGCCGATCCGCTGATTGCGCTGCACTGGTCTCCTCACCGTCGCGGCGACTTGCCGACGCCTGCGTGCTGTGCCGCGGCGCCCCGGTAGCGTCGCGAAGCCGGCGGCGGATAAGAATGCCTGGCGCGCGCAGTCCGTGCGCCGGCCACGGCAAGCGGACCTTGCGCGGCGCCTGCGGCGGGGCGCGGCGGCTGCGCCTTGCTCAGCGCTCGTGCACGGCCACGACGTTCGACGATCCGCCGGCGAACGGGAAGTCCGACTCCGCTTCCGAGCGCGCGCGGAACCGGTAGTTGGCCGGGCCGGCGAACTTGAAGCGATAGGAAGCGTGGTAGCGCCCGTGCGCATCGGTGCGCACGACCTTGAACTCGATCCACGGGCTGCCCGGCGAGCGTGCCTCGAGCACGAGCTGCTTGCCCCCGCGCGGGATCGGGCTCCCGCGCAAGAGCCCGTGAAAGACGATCTTGCGCCCGACGCTCGTCTCGTGCGGCGACACGCGCAACGCGATGCTCGCCGGCACCTTCAGCGTGAGCGTGTGTGCGACCGCGGGTTTTACGTCTCCGACGTGTGCGCGGTAGGCGAAGGTGAGCGACTGCGATCTTCTGGCGCCGTCGATGCGCATGGCGAAGGTCCCGTCCGGGCCGGTTTTCAGACTCCTGAGCTGCACCGTGCGCGCACCTGCGTATGACGGCGTCAGGCTCAGATCGATCAACGCGCCGCCTATCGGCACGGCCGCCGGTCCCAGCAGTCGACCGGCGATCACCGGCTTGCCGCCGAAGCGCGACGTAAGCGTCGTCCTCTTCCCGCCGTTCCTCCAATGCAGCCACATCGTCGCCTGCGTCGACGCGTTCACGCCGTTGGCCGCACCGGGCGGAGGCGGATTGGCAATCGTCACGCTCCTGTCCAGCACCGGCGCCGCGTTGCCCGCCGCGTCGATCACGCTCACCACCAGATGGTGCGCGCCGTTGGTCACCTTGGTCGTGTCGAACGGAACGTCCACGCTCACCGACTGCCCGCACGGCTGCACGTACAGAAACGCCGCCAGCCCATCCGTCGTCTGCCCGGCGTCCTTGCAGCGCCCGCCGTTGGAGTCCAGCACCGTGCGCTTCACCACCTGCCCGTCCACGCTGAACAGCGCCTCGTATACCCCCGACCCGGAATCCGTCGCATCGAACGCCAGGTCGCTCTGCCCCTGCACGACCGGCGCGCTCGCAAGTTCGCCGCTCGCGTTGCTCGCATGCGGGTCTTCGTTCTCTTCGAGGGTTAGGTCTGCGGCGAAAACGTAGATCGCCGCGGCGTAGCCATTTGCGTCGCCGGCGCCGGCCGGACATTCCTTGCCCGACGCGCCGCCACATGATGCATTCGCGTAGAGGGTCGAGCCGAGGTTGGGACCCGGAACATCTAGGCGATTGGCCATCGACAAGGGGTTGGCAAGTTCTCCCTTTTCGACGCAGTACTGAGTGAATATGCATTCCTCGAATGCGCTTTTTATTTCCGGCCCCGCGAGCCAGAACTGGTACGTCGCATTGACAACTTGACCGCCGTCCGTGTCGCCAGCACGCCAAAGCGTGGCACCCGCAAGCTTCTCCTTAGTTGGAGCAGCGAACATCCACGTTGCGCGGTCCACATTTGCGCCATGAATCGTTTGAGCGCCGAGCGCCGCCACAAGCGCCCCACCGCCCGAGCACGTATTCACCGCATAGTCGTCAAACGCCCCGCCCGCGGCCACAGACCCGCTCCACCCATCCGTCGGTGCGGTTTCTCCGCTGGGCGTGCGACAGGAGTAAACGTGGTAGCGACCGGCGTGCGCGACCGCAGCGCTCGTCGCCAGCGCCAGGCTCGCCGCAACAGTGGCCGCCTTGAAGGTCCGTCTTGCCATCCCACCCATATGTCGACGTGGATGGCGTCCTGCCACCCCCGGCAATTGTGTCATCTGCGCACGCAATGCCGACAGCTGTGGGGACCGGCGCCTGCAACGCTGGTGCAGGAGCTGGCGAACGTGTCTCCCACTGCCGGCCTGCGGCGACCGAGCGACGCTTCGGCGATTGCCGCCTGGGGCCTACGCGGCGAACGCAATCGGCAGCTCGGCCAGACCGTAGATGCCCGAGACGCCCTCGAACACCGGCTCGCCGTCCAGGCGCAGTTCGTGCATGTGCTCGGCCAGGAAGGCCAGCCCCTCCTGCAGCTCCACGCGTGCCAGGTTCGCGCCCAGGCAGTAGTGCACGCCCGCGCCGAACGTCAGCGGCCTCGCCTTTCCGCGGCCGGCCGTGATGTCGAAGCTCTCTGCGCCGCTGGGCCCCGCGTCGTCGTCGTCCAAGTCGCGGTTGCCCGTGAACGCGCACATCATCACCACCGTGTCCTCCGGAAACGTCACGTCGCGGTACTCCACGTCCTCGATCAATATGCGCGCCGTGAACGGCGTGATCGGCTCGTAGCGCAGCGCCTCCTCCACCGCGTTCTCGGCCAGCGACCGGTCCTGCGCCAGAAGCTCCCACTGGTCGGCGTGTTCGGCAAGCAGGCGCACGGCGTGAGCCAGCTGGCTCTGGCTGGTGTCCACGCCGCCCACCAGCACGTTGAACACCAGGTTGATGCACTCCACGTCGCTCAGCCGCTCGCCCTGCTCTTCCGCCGCGATCAGCTTGGAGATCAGGTCGTCGGCCGGGTCCTTGCGCCGCGCCCGCACCAGCTGCTGCGCGTAGTCGTAGAACTCCTGCACCGCCTGCGCGATCGGCTCGACTTCGCTCGCCATCGCCACCGCGTCGAACTGCCGCTGGATCATGTTCGACCAGTGGTGCAGGCGCGGCGCGTCCTGCAGCGGCGCGCCCATCACCGTCGCGATCGCCAGCGACGGATAGGGCTTGGCGAACGCCTCCACGAACTCGCAGCGCACCAAGCCCTCCTCCTCCGCGCCCGGCACTGCGTCGGCGCCGGCGGCGCCCCATCCGGCGTCCGCTCCCGGCGCCCGCGCCGACGCAGCTATCGCCTGCGCCAGCAGGTCGCCGAGGAACTCGCGCATGATCGGGCGGTAGCGCTCCACCGCGCGCGGCGACAGCGCCGGGTTGACCAGGCTGCGCAGGCGCGTGTGGTCGGCGCCGTTGACGTGCAGGATGTTCCGCCGCATCTGCTCGTACAGCGGCCCCTCCGTCACGCCGAAGATCTCCGCGATCTTCATGCCGGGAAAGATCGCCGAGCGCGTGCGCAGGAAGAACTCGCCCGCCTCGCGGTCCAGCGTCATGTAGCCGAACGGCGCCTGCGCCAGCCAGCCCCGCGCGCGCACGTCCGCCATCTCCGCGTGGAAGCGCTCGCCGCGCATCTGCGCGTCGGTGTGATCGAACCAAGGCAGCTCCAGCTCGCTCACAAGCGTCATCGCACCGGCCATCCTCTCAGCTCGATCCCCGCGCCGGGCGCCGCTCGTCGTCGGCCACGCCGGCGTGCGGCGGTCGCGCCAGCTTCTTGCCGGGGTTCAGCAGGCCCTTCGGATCGAACGCGCGCTTGATCTGCTCGTGCAGCGCCACCGCGCGCGCATCCCACTGCGACGCCAGCAGCCCGCGCTTGAGCCAGCCCACGCCGTGCTCCGCCGCAATCGAGCCTCCCAGCTCGCCCACCAGCGCGAACAGCTCCTCGCCCAGCGCCCGCGCGCGGTCGAGCTCCGCGTCGTCCGCCGGGTCCACCAGCACCGTCGCGTGCACGTTGCCGTCGCCGCCGTGCCCAAAGGCGCACGAGCTCAGCCCGCGGCGCGCCGCCAGCTCCTCAAAGCGCTCCAACCCCTCCTGCAGGCGCTCCACCGGAAACGACACGTCCTCAGAGACCTTCGCCCCGCGCACGCCCGACAGCACGCCGTTGAAGCCGTCGCGCCAGCGCCACAGCGCGGCCGCGTCCCGCGGGCGGTCGATCGCCAACGCGCCGTCACCCAGCAGCTCGCGCAGCTCATCCGCCTGCGCGCGCGCCTGCTCGTGCGTGCCGTCCACCTCGATCAACAGCGCAAATCCCGCGCCGTGCGGCGCCTCGCCCGGGTAGCCGCCGGCCACATGCGCCAGCGCCGCGCCGTCCGCGAAGTCCATCGCCGCAGCCTCGATGCCCGCCGCGAGCACGCTCAGCATCGCCGCGCAGCCCTGCGCCCGCGTACGCACGAACACCACCTGCGCGATCTGCGCCTCGCGCGCCGGCAGCAGCCGCAGGCGCACCGCCGTGATCACGCCGAGCGTGCCCTCCGAGCCGATCAGCAGGTCCTTCAGGTCATAGCCCGCCACGTCCTTGCGCGCCCAGCCGCCCAGCTGCACCAGCTCGCCCGGCGCCAGCACCGCCTCCAGCCCCGCCACCCACGCGCCCGTCGCGCCGTACTTCAGTGCATGCGCGCCGCCCGCGTTCGTCGCCACGTTGCCGCCGATCTGCGACTGCTCCGACGCGCCCGGGTCCGGGCCGAAGAACAGCCCGCTCTCGCGCGCCAGGCGCTGCACGTCGTGCGTGCTCACGCCGGCCTCCGGCAGCATCCGCCACAGCGCCGGCTCCAGCTCGCGCACCGCGCGCAGACGCTCCAGCGACAGCACCACGCCACCCATCAGGCCCGTGCCGCCGCCGCGCGGCACGAGCGGCACGTCGTGCGCGTAGCACCAGCGCACCACCTCCGCCACCTCCTGGGCGCTGCCCGGCAGCGCCACCGCGTCGGCATGGCCGCGCAGGCCGCGCCGGTTCGACGCGTCGCTGTTGTACGGCGACTGCGCCGGGGCAGCCAGCACGTGCTCTGCGCCTATCAGTTTCGCCAGCTCACCGAGCATCGCTGCGGTCGAGGCTAACGCGACGGGTAGCATTCAGTGCACATGGCAGTAAGCGCAAAGCCCCCTGAGCGGGCGGACGAGCAGGCCGGAGAGGAGGGCGCCAAGAGCTTTCACACGCTCTCCGGCGAGCCCGTGCGTGAGCTGTACACGCCCGAGGACCTGCCCGCGGGCGTCGGTGGCGCGCGGGATCCGATCGGCCGCCCCGGCGCCTACCCGTTCACGCGCGGCATCTACGAGTCGATGTACCGCGGGCGGCTGTGGACGATGCGCCAGTTCGCCGGCTTCGGCACGAGCGAGGAGACCAACGAGCGCTTCCACTATCTGCTCGACCACGGGCAGACCGGCCTGTCGACCGCCTTTGACATGCCCTCGCTGATGGGCCACGACTCCGACCACGCTCGCTCGCTCGGCGAGGTTGGCCGCGAGGGCGTCGCCGTGGACACGCTGGACGACATGCAGACGCTGTTCGGCGGCATCGACCTCGGCGAGGTGTCCGTGTCGATGACCATCAACGCGCCCGCCGCGATCATGCTCGCCTTCTACGTCGCCGCCGCCGAGGCCGGCACCAGCGCCGCCGGGCCGGTCGCGCCCGAGCGCCTTTCCGGCACGATCCAGGCGGACATCCTCAAGGAGTACATCGCGCAGAAGGAGTGGTGCTTTCCGATCGACCCGGCGATGCGCCTGTGCGGCGACATGATCGAGTGGTGCACGCGGCGCATGCCCCGCTGGCACCCCATCTCGATCTCCGGCTATCACATCCGCGAGGCCGGCTCGACCGCCCAGCAGGAGCTCGCCTTCACGCTCAAGGACGGCCTGACCTACGTCGAGCAGGCCGTGCAACGGGGGCTCGACGTAGACGACTTCGCGCCGCGCCTGTCGTTCTTCTTCAACGCGCAGATCGACTTCTTCGAGGAGATCGCCAAGTACCGGGCCGCGCGGCGCATCTGGGCGCGCGAGCTCAAAGAGTCCTTCGGCGCCAAGAGCCCGCGCTCCTGGCAGATGCGCTTCCACACGCAGACGGCCGGCGTCTCGCTGACGGCGCAGCAGCCGCTGAACAACATCATCCGCACGACCGTCGAGGCGCTCGCGGGCGTGCTCGGCGGCACGCAGTCGCTGCACACCAACTCCTACGACGAGGCGCTGGCGCTGCCCACCGAGGAGGCCGTCACGATCGCCCTGCGCACGCAGCAGGTCATCGCGCACGAGACCGGCGTGGCCAGCACCGTCGACCCGCTCGGCGGCTCCTATTTCGTCGAGGCGTTGACCGACGAGATGGAGCGCGCAACGTACGAATATTTTAATAAGATCGATGAGTTGGGCGGGATGGTGGAAGCGGTCAAGCGCAACTACCCCCAGCGCGAGATCGCCGACGCCGCCTTTACGCTGCAGCAGGAGATCGACTCGGGCGAGCGCGTCGTCGTCGGCGTCAACCGCTACACCGCCGAGGACGAACAGCCGATCCCCACGCTGCGCATCGACCCCGCGCTGGAGGACAAG
>Ga0193750_1000120_pt1 | contig 23926 bp, 22 predicted proteins | sample L1c1metaG_FD_160569 | JGI IMG/M metagenome (GOLD analysis project Ga0193750, IMG submission 160569) | Soil microbial communities from a riparian zone of the East river system, Colorado, United States - L1c1 | ecosystem: Environmental > Terrestrial > Soil > Riparian zone | place: USA: East River... | reverse complement strand
CCTCGGGACGGACGCCTAGCAGTTCACCCAGCCGGTCCACGTCCATGTTGCCCGGCACGATATAGGAATGCTCGTTTTCCCGAATGACTTCAGCTTTTTCGTGTTCGTCGCGAATCTCTCCGACAATTTCTTCTACCAGGTCTTCGATGGTCACCAGTCCTGCGACGCCGCCATATTCGTCGACAACAATGGCCATGCGGATATTGTTGTTCTGCATCTCGCGAAGCAAGTCACTGCCCAGCTTGCTTTCGGGAACAAAATACACGTCCTTGCGCATCAGCGAGTCCACGGTCCGGGTGTGAGCTTCGCTGTCCGGCACCTGTAGCACATCCTGGGCGTGGACGATGCCTACGATGTTGTGAATGGTTCCGTCGAAAACCGGGACCCGAGAGAATGGCTTGGCACGCAACAGTTCGATGAATTGTTCTACCGTGGTGTTGGTAGGGACGGCGACAATTTCCGGCCGCGGCTTCATGGCTTCCCGGACGGTTTTCTCGCCGAACTCCACCACTGACTGGATTAAATCGCGATTACTCTCGTGGAGAATACCTTCTTCCCGGCCTGCCTCAATCAGCGCGTCCACTGCTTCAGTGTGGGTCTCGGGCTGCTCCTCTGAATGTTCCCGGGTCAACGCTGCGACCGACTGCAAAAAGCCCAACACCAGGGTTACGGGCAAGACGACGTAAATAAGAATTCGCAGCAACAGCGTCCAGCGGGCAAGCCACTGACCCTTCGTGCGCGAGAAGAATACAAAAGGCAAAAAGCGGTTGAACACAATGACGATCAGGATGAGGCTCAAGATGATTTCCAGAATCTCGTGTCCGCTCCAATCCTGGTCTCTAAATACGGCGTAGCCCAACAGCAAAGCGATTGAAGCGGTGATCAATTGCGTCAGAATCGCCATGGAAAGCGCAGCCCGGTTCCGGCTCACGCCAAGTTTGGGCTCGACCTTCAGCTCAAAGGCGTTGAGGTTGTCCTGAAATTCACGGGACAGGAATCTACCGATCTCGGTATAGAGCCGGTCGACGTAGGAAACGAGGGTCAGCGCGCCCAGGAGCCCCACAATCGCGATGGCAATGGCGAAGTTCATCGTACCCGCGTTGCGCGGCGTTTGCTGGCTCTTGCCATCGCAAATTTATTGCTTGAAGAAGCAGATTGGGCGACGCGCTTGCGTACACTTTTTCGTTGCATCGTGGTAATCGGTGAACGCGCCTTGCGTTCGGCGCCATTCGCTTGCGGCTGGCTGCTTCTGTCAATCAGGCCTGCTGGCAGATGCAGAGCCCTCCGCAAGCGCTCTTCTGTGCGCGCCATCTCGCCATGATCGCGCTCATGGTCATACCCGGCGAGATGCAACAGTCCATGCAACACCAGAATTTCAACCTCTTCCGCTGGTGAATGTCCGAGCCGACGCGCATTATGGGCCGCCATCTCTGCTGAAATCGCCACATCGCCGGCGAATGCATTCCCCAGTCCGAAGACTGGCGGGAAGGACAGCACATCGGTGGGCCGGTCTTTTCCGCGAAAGCGGCTGTTCAATGCTCGCAATTCCGAGTTGCTGGTAAGCAGCACGTTCACCGCACCATGCAAACGGGCGGCGAGGCGGGCACGAGTCACAAATCGCGCCAAAGCGATCTCGCTTAGCCCTGCGACATTTTTTCGAACAATGATCAAGCTCGTTCCTGGGAAATATTCCGATCCTCGTGTTCCAAAATAAATAGGAGGACCGAACCCGGCCCTCCTGGTCTAGAGGATTTTATTCCTTAGTTTCTGCTTGCGCAGGAAATGTTGCAGTCTTTTCCTGGGGCAATGAGTTGGTCACTGCAGGCTTTCCATTGGCGCCGTTGTGCGATTCGCGCAGCACGGCCTCTTCCGCTACCCGAGTTTTGTGCTCATCGTAAGCGCGAATGATGCGCTGTACCAGGTGATGCCGCACCACATCGCTTTCATCGAAGTATACAAATGTCAGACCTTCGACGTGCTTCAAAACATCCGCCGCTTCGAGCAGACCGCTACGCCGCGCATTCGGCAGATCAATTTGCGTGACGTCGCCGGTAATGACGGCTTTGGAGTTGAAACCCAAACGAGTGACGAACATTTTCATCTGCTCTGAGGTCGTGTTCTGCGCCTCGTCCAAAATTACGAAAGAATCGTTAAGCGTGCGCCCCCGCATGAAGGCGATGGGGGCTATCTCAATCACATTCTTTTCCAGATAACGATCTACCTTCTCCGGTTCGAGCATGTCATAGAGGGCGTCGTATAAAGGCCGCAGATAGGGATCGATCTTGTCCTGCAGAGTTCCCGGGAGGAAGCCCAGGCGTTCGCCCGCCTCCACAGCCGGACGCGCCAGGATGATCCGATTCACGCGTTTCGACAGCAGCGCGGAAATGGCCATGGCGACGGCAAGATAGGTTTTACCGGTACCTGCTGGGCCGATGCCGAACACCATGTCGTGGTTCTCGATGGCTTCCAGATAGCGACGCTGGTTGACGCTCTTGGGCTGCACCGTACGACGACCGAGCGAGCGCTGCCGTCCCGCTTCCGCTAAGCCCCGCAGCGTGGTCTTGGGATCAGCCATCAAGACACGCAGCATGCTGTTTAAATCGCCATTGTTGAAAGTAAATCCGGAACGTTGCAGGTGATCGTAATCGGCAAAAACTTGCTCGGCCCGGGCGACATCGCGCGCTGCTCCCTCCAATTCGATGGAATCGGAGCGCAAGTCAATGCCGATGTTCAGGCCGTCTTCCAGCACGTGCAGATTCTCGTCCCGCGTGCCGAATAAGGTTTCAATGTTAGGGGTGATATCGATCTTCTTCTTCATTCAGTTATAGGGCGCTTCCCTCCCGCCTGTAGTCTTTGTGTCAGAGTTTCTGGATGCCCGGGCACAGCCCCGCCCGTGGCGGCCGCCAAGCCCGTTTACGCACAAACTATTCTGCTGTCTGGAGATAAAACCAGTCGAGGTGCTCGCTCCCGAGGTGCAAGCAACTACCATTGGGTTTAGGGTACCCCCGCCCTTAGATGGGAGTCAATGGCCGCACGATGCCCAACCAGAGCCCGGAACGTGAGACTTAGAAAGTCCAAGAAAACACTTATCGCAGTACCGAAGCTGGTGGATCCGATCACTAAGCTCCTTTTCCTTTGCTCTCTGCATTCGCGGCCGGCACGGCACGGGTTCGTGCCCACTGTCTGAGCTCCTGAATTTCTTCCGCCCGGGTGGTCGAGAGTGGAACCGTGGCTTTCAGTGCATCCAGAAGCCCTTGCGTCGAGACTTGCTGCTTACTGGAGAATGCTGCATACATCGCGGTCTGCACTGCGGCATCAATTTCGGCACCGGAATATCCTTCTGCGGCTGCCGCGATCCGCTCCAAATCAAAGTCGGCCGGATTTCGTTTCCGCCGCACTAACTGAATGCCAAAGATTTGCTTGCGCTCCGTCTGATTCGGCAAGTCTACGAAGAATAATTCGTCGAACCGTCCTTTACGGATCAGCTCCGGCGGCAGCACGGACACATTGTTGCAGGTGGCGGCGACGAATACCGGCGCCTTTCGATCCTGCATCCAGGAAAGAAATGCCGCCAGAATGCGCGAGGAAACTCCGGCGTCCACCGACGCCGAATCCGGCTGGCTTCCAGCAAAAACTTTTTCGAGCTCATCAATCCACAGCACACAGGGCGCTAGACCCTCGGCCACTTTAAAAACTTTCTGAATTCGTTTCTCGGTTTCTCCAATGTACTTGTCGAAGATGGCAGCGGCATCGAACTTGACGAGAGGAATGTTCCACTCTCCAGCCACAGCTCTGGCACAAAGGCTTTTGCCGCAGCCCTGCACTCCGAGGACGATCATCCCTCGCGGCGGCTCCAGGCCGAACTCCCGGGCTGACTCTTCCCAGGCCCCACGACGTTGCGCCAGCCAGCGTTTCAAATTATCCAGACCGCCAACACTGGCCATATTGTCAGAAGCATCGATGAACTCCAGCATGCCGGAGTGGCGCAGCAATTCTTTCTTGGCTTCGAGCACATCTGTAACCGTCTCCGGGCAAAGAGCATTGCGGCGCACTAAGGCTTGAGAAACCGCTCTGTCGGCTTCTTCCTCGGTCAGACCACGCAGATTGTTCGCTACCGCGTCCACTCCGGACGCATCCAACGCGCGTTTCACTGCATAGGTCTTTGTCTTTGCCAGCCTGTTGAATATTTCGTCGATAATCTGCAACAACCGCTGCCGGTCGGGCAAAGGTAAATCGAGATATTCGATCAGCCCGGTTAACTCCGGAGGGATCGCAACCGACGGGGCGGTGAGAATTAACGTCCGCCGATTGGCGGAAAACTTCTGTCCCACATCGCGAAGGCGCCGGACAATGACCGGGCTGTCCATGTGACGATGAAAATCCTTAAGAATGAAGACGGCTTCCAGCGTCATGGTCTCGAGGTTGGCGAGAGCCTGCACCGGATCCTGCGTGTTGTAGATAGCTGATTTGCTGGATTCAGGAGCATCAGGATTCGCAGCATGTCGAGTCACATTGATTCGCATCTGCAGATTGGCTCCCGGAATCGCGGGTAGGTTGCTGCCGGAACGGACCAGTCCGTCTGCGATACTCCATTCAAAGACGGCCATATTCAGTTCGGCGCAGGCGGCGCGCACCAGGCCCACGGCGCGCGTTTCCTCGATCGTCTCCATGACCACGATAGGAGTGGAAGAGTTGATCAGGATTTTGAGGCGCTCGAGTGCATCCGGCATATGGGTTTGGTCGGATTGGTTTGGTCACACTGGTTTGACCAGTCGCAACTTACTACCGTAAAATAGTTTAGTCGGTATTCCACCCGAACTTCTCTTTCTAGAGAAAGCCAACAGAAACGAAGGTAACGAAGCCAGATGGCAAACCATTTTTCGGCGCTGAAACGCGCCCGTCAGACTGAGAAACGCACCGTCCGCAACCGTAACAACCGTTCGCGCCTGCGCGGCGCTCTGCGAGAACTACGCGAATCGCTGGCCAAAGGCGAGAAAAAGTCAGCTGAGCAGGTATTTCGTGAGACGGTTTCCGCTCTCGATAAGGCTATTCAGAAGGGCGTGATTCACGAGAACACCGCTTCGCGGTATAAGTCGCGGCTGCGGGTAAGGGTGAATGCGCTGAAGTAGAGTAGGTCGAGTTTCGAGTTCCCAGTTTCCTGTTTCCAGTTTTCGCTCTCTAATCTTTCATAATCTTTGGGTTTGGTCAGAGAACGATCTGGAAATATTTCTGTAACGGCGCTTGCCACTCTTCTTCTGATTCGAGCACTTTTTCTTCCCGATTGCCTAGCCGCGTGATGATCAACTTCCGATCTGCCAGCGTGATCCGTCCTTCGCGCGTGGCTCTGCTGCAGATTCTTTTGCGGGTGAACGGTGATTCCGGCGAAGTCTGATGGTAATGGCACATGGGTGCAAACTCTTCCAGGCGTCGAGAAATGAGGGAAAACGTGTACTCTCCTTTCCAGCTTCCGTCGGGTTGAGCTCTTTCTACGTGACACGACTTCCCTTCTTCTCTGATACGAAACTTCTGTCCATCCTGTAATTGCTCGGCGTGCGTCTGCAATCGTAAAGGTTCCAGGAAGCAATCTCCAAAGCCCACATCCGCCAGCCAGGGTTCGTCAAGATCCACACGCAGCGTCATATGATCGAATTCGGGAGTTTCCGTTCCATCTTCCCGCGGGACACGGGCGGATAGCAGAGTGACTTCAAATCCCAACCCGCGCAGTAACGCGGCGAAAGCGCCGTTCAGCTCGTAGCAGAAACCACCACGATGGCGGTCAACGATCTTGCGCAGGAACGCGTCTTCTTCACAGACAATCTTCGTTGCTCTTGCGATGTCGAGATTTTCAAAAGGGACGGTCAGCAAATGTGCGCGATGAATTGCGCGTAACGTATTTGCTGTGGGGATTGTGGGTCCGGTGTATCCGATGCGGGCAAGATAGGAAGATACATTGAGCATCGACGGGTCGCCGAGTTACACCGGCAACTCTTCCTGTGACCAGCCGGGCACTTCCGGCTTTGGTTCCGTGGTCAAGTCGAGCACCAATTTCTCCAACATCATGCGTTTGCTTGGAGGATTGGAGCGTAATGCGAGGTCGGCTTTTGCGATCTGGCGGATAGCCCGAGTCAGTTCGCGTTTCGATTTGTAGCGGCGAGCCTGGCGGATGATGTCGTCGGCGGCAAAGGGAGGCACGCGGAAGCCCTGCCACAGCGCGGCCCACAGCATGCGCTGATCTCGTACGTTGCGCTCGAGAATGACCAGCATTTGGCGGAAAGTTTTTGCCAGCATGTAAAGATGACCGATCGCAGCTTCGTCGCCATCACCGGTAGAGAGGATGGCATCCAGCATCTCCAGCGCACGGACGCGATCTTTGGCGGAGATGGCATCGGTCAGTTCATAAAGCGATCTTTGTTTCGCGGCCAGCACCATAGTCTCGACGTCGCCCAGGGTGATTCGCTTTTTCTCGCCCACGTAGAGAATGAGTTTCTCCAGTTCGTTGGAGATCATCATCATGTCGCCACCGAGGGCGTCGACCAGTTCGCGTGCCGCATCCGCATCGATCTTCACTGACTGCAGGGCGCAGTATTCTCCGATCCAACGTACGGCTTCGCCTTCTTCCACCCGCGCCAATTCGACAATGGCACAATACTCACCCATCGATTCGCGAATACGTTCGTAACGCTCTTTGTCGGTCAGATCCATGCGGCGAGCATCGGCGGGGATGCTGATGTGGTCGGCTACAAAGATCAGGACGGCAGCCGGGTTGGGATCCTTGCAGTAAGCCTCGATGGCATCCAGTTTTTCCTGGTTCGATCCCCGACCGAATAAGTTTTTAACTCCGCGGACAAAAAATACCTGGAAAGGCGCCATCAGTGATGGGGTGCGCGCGCGATCAAGGATCTCGGTCAGGTCGGTTTCCGACAGATCAAAGTCGAACAGACTGAAGTCGCGCAAATCGGGTGGCACCAGATGTTCGAGAATCGCTTCGCGGCAGCGCTTGCGGAAAAAGACTTCATCTCCAACGAATACGTATGCAGGCCGCAGCTTGTGTGCTTCCACTTCCGATACGAAGCGGTCAGCCTGCGCGAAGGCGCGCATTAAAAGCCCTCCAGAATGTTACTGACCAGGGTGCGGGCAAACTCGCGCGATAAGCGTTGCATGGCTGGAGAATCTTCCTCGAAAAAGCTGGAGAGCTCGCGCGATACCTGGTACTGCTCACGGAATATGTAAGAAGGATTCTGATACAGAACCTTGCCCTGCTTGTCGGTCAACGAGACTCTCATGCCGACAACCACGAGCACACTAGCGGCGCGTCCGGTTTGTGAGTCATAAGTAAGAGGAGAAGCGTAGCTGGAAATGACGGTGCCCTGCAACGTCGCATCCGCTGCCTGATTCGGCCCATTTAGAACTTGATAATGAGTGCGTGTCACCATCTCTCGTACCACCGCCGCAGTAAGCATCTGCTCGATTTTGTAAGTCTGGGTATTGTTGACAAACGCTGGAACGGCAATCGTCTTGACGTTATCGGGAAGCTGAACGGCGTGTCCGGCGGTGTGATAGCCGCAGCTTGTGCAGCACACACAAACCAACACCGCGAGCCAGCGCTTCACTGGATTTTCCCTTTGGGCCGGCTGGCGGCCATGGTCTCTGCACACTCGACCGCAGTCGATGCCGCGATCCGCAGATTATCGGAGGCCGCCCACAACCAGAAGCTATTCGCACTATTTGGGTCAGGAACTATCGACAACAGCACATCTCCCTGTCCCGCGGCGTTCACGTTGGTGGGCGCTTCTTCGGCCAGAAGAGTGATGTTCACATGCTCACCAGCCAGTGCCTGTGAAAACGTGGCTAATTCCATGGCTTGTTCCAATTCGACATGCACTGCGAAAGCGTGTCCATGAAATATCGGGGCCTGCACCAGCAGCAGCGACGGGAGCGGCGCATCCTTGCCTGCGATGCGCTGGTAATGCTTCAGCACTCGATGCTCTATTGTGGCCAAGGCGGGAGCCGCCTGGTGTCCATAGCGGCTTACCATATTGAAAGCCACCTGGATGTCGAACACATTCTTGGGCAATTGCTGGAACGAGAGCAGATTCACCGTCTGCTCGTGCAGTTCGTCCATTCCCTTTTGTCCGTGTTCGGATGCAGGCTCGTACACGGTAGCCACCGCGCGCTTGACCTTGCCAGCCCGGTGCGCTCGCAACAGGATAAGAGCCAGCACCACGGCGGCCGGATGCGCCACGACCGATGGCCCCGGCTGCAATTCAACGGTTAGTGCCTGGCCCAACTGGCGTTCAACCCACGGGGACCGTACTACTGCATCGGGTTCGTCTTCCAGCGCGTAGGAAAGATCCACAATTGCGCTGCCTGCCTTGCGGGCCGTCTTCCAATTTCTGCGGGTACAGTCCGGATCTGACGCGAAAAAAGCGAAATCAATTTTGTCGAACTGTTCGGTTCGGACGCTCTGGATGAAAGTAATCTCATCTTTCAGGGTCTCAAGTTGTCCTAGAGATTCATCGTCGTCCAGAAGCTTGATATCCAGCGAAGGAAAATTGCGGTCGCTGAGCACCTCCGCAACTTCTTTTCCCTTGAGCGTTCCCGCGCCGACAATTGCCAGACGGTAAAAGTTGCCGCCCCGCATGGGTTCGGTATGTGCGAGCGCGGTCGATTTTGCGTGCGAACTCATGAAGTCTGCGAAGCCTCCTTGTAAGCCGGAGGCGATGGTGGACCGCCCCTTCGCCGGAAAATCCATTGCAAACGCCAGACCACACCCGAGAACATATAGAGCAGCGCAATCGCGAACAGAACCCACTCTGAGAAATACCAGATAGCGGCAAACAACAGGCCGAAAAGAATAATAAGTTGGAATGGTTGCCGCGAACGGAAATCAATGTCTTTGAAGCTGTAGAACCGCCACGTACTCACCATCAAGTATGCGACCGCGACCACCATCAGCATCCAGGTAACCGCAGTCCACCAGGATGCGATCGGATCCCCACCAGAAAAATGCACTACGGCAGCAATGACTCCGGCGCCAGCGGGAATCGGCATGCCCACAAAATATTTCTTTCCCGGAGGTCCCGGATTTGAGGGTTGTGGGTTGGACGTAATGTTGAAGCGGGCCAGACGACTGGTCCCGGCCATCAGGAAGAGAAAGCTCGCGATGGCGCCCAATTGTCCCAGCTTGCTCAACAGCTGGGGTGCCAGGACGGCGGGCAACTGGCGGAAACCCCAACTCCAGGCCAACATAGCCGGCGCTACGCCGAAGGTGATGACATCGGCGAGCGAATCCAGTTCCCTGCCAAAATCGCTGCTAGTTTTGGTCATCCGGGCAATACGCCCGTCGAGCCCATCGAACAGCACGGCAAAGCCAATCGCTTTAGCAGCATTATCGAAGTGCCAGAAGTCAGTGATGTTGCCGTGCGTGACTTGCAGAATCGCATAATAGCCAAACGCGATGTTCGCGGTGGTGAACAAGGAGGGGAGAATGAACATCCCCTTGCGGAGCTTTTTCGGAGGGCGATCTTCCAGTCGTCGCTTTGGGGTCTCGGGAAATTCCGCGTCCATCAAAACGCTCCTTGCCGGGCCTGTTCAGCCCCAACCGCCGCAAGTTCGGGCGGCGGCATAAACGCCAACACACTGCTTCCGCCTTTTACCCGATCCCCGATCTTCACTTGGAGATTCGCGGAGACGTCCAGAAAAACGTCCACTCGCGAGCCGAACTTGATCAGTCCTACCCGTTCTCCGCGTTCTACCCGATCGCCTGCCTTTTTGGTAAACACAATCCTGCGCGCCAAAAGCCCGGCGATTTGCTTGAATATCACCGGCTCACCTTCACCTTCGACGGTGACAATATTCTGCTCGTTGTGTTCGGCGGAGGTTAAATTCATCGCGTTCCCAAACTTTCCCACCTGATAGCGGACTTCCCGAATGATTCCCCCGATTGGAGAGCGATTTACGTGAACATCGAAGACATTAAGAAAGATGCTGATGCGCGTTTGCTGGACACCACTTTCCCTTACCGGCCAGATACCTGTAACTTTTCCGTCGGCGGGCGATACCACTACCCCGGGCGTGTCAGGAATCTCCCGGTCCGGATCACGGAAGAACCACAGAAAGAACGCCGCTAAAAACAGTGCGGGCAGCGCCCAGAATATGCCCGCAATCCAGCCCAGCAAGACAGCCGCGCCTAGAAGCGCGAGTGCGTAATAGTAGCCGTCAGCAACCATGGGGAGTACAAGAATTATAGTGCAGGGCTACAGCGCGCATGCGCCTTTCATGTTAAATGCCAATAAAAAAGGCGCTTATGAGCGCCATTGATTTAAGCGAATGAACCCTTTGGCGGCTTGGCCGCACAAAGTCTGGACGGGAATTAGGCGACCTGATGCTGCCGATACTGGCGCTCGATCGATTCCATTTGATCTTTCAGGCGCAGTTTCAGCTTTTTCAGCCGGACTTCTTCCAACTTTTCATCTTCGGTGAGATAACGCTTTTGGGTGAGTGAATCAAGACGTTGTGCGTATTGGGTATGTTCCTGCGCCAGCTTTTGAAATTCTTCGTGGCTGGCCAGGAGCTGGTCCCTCGGAGTTAGCATCCAGCAGACCTCCTGCCCTGATTTCAGTCTAAAACTAACATACGACCTATGCTGGTTCAATCCCAAATTCCATACTTTAATAACAAAATATGCACCATAAACGAGGCAAATTATGCAAAGTAAAGACAATACGTGATGGCGTCCTCTTCCGGTCCGCGGTAATAGCCCTGGCGGCAGCCGGATTGGACGAAAGCCCATTTTTCGTACAACGCGCGGGCCGCGTGATTAGACTCGCGCACCTCTAAAAACACCATTTCCGCACCTGCAATCCGCGCCTTATCAAGAAACTCGCCGAGCAGACGTGTTCCCAGACCGTGTCGGCGGGCGGGGCCGGACACCGCCATATTTTCAATCTCCCATTCTTTGTCCAGGGCCCGCGCCACAAGGAACCCTTGGATGCCTTCTCTTTCTATAATCAGCGCTTCCCGGCGTGGTTCACGCGCTGCGAAGACTTGTTCATATTGCTGTCGCGACCAGTGCGCAGCGGTGACTGCATGCGTCTCCAAGGCCATCATGGAGGAAATGTCAGCGGAGGTAGCGGGACGGACTAGCAACGAGTTTCTAGTTTCCTGTTTCTGGTTTCTAGATTAAGAACGGCTTTTCGAGAAAATCTCTGCATCGGTTCGCCGGATGTAATTCGCTTCCAGGGCTTCCGGTGAGACAGTTTCGCCCGCCAAAATCTTTTTCCAGCCCAGACTGGCAATGGCGTCACTCTGCTGAACAGGGACTTCTACCACTGAGATTCCTTTTGCAGCAAGCGTTTCGGCGATGCTCTTTTCAGGCGTCATTAACGTCAGACCGTCAACCGAGGTGGCTAAGGCTTCCAGCGTGATTAGGCGCTCGTCGATCATCCTGGCTCGGTCAGCCGCGACTTGGTACCGACCCGCGTAAACTTCCCTTCGACCCGCATCGAGGACGGCAAATACTCTCCCTTGCATTCCGCCGGCGGTCGCCACCGCTTCCAACATCGATACAGTTGCGATCGGCTTCTCGAGAATTTCCGCCAAGCCCTTAATTGCGGCCAATCCCACTCGCAACCCTGTGAACGATCCTGGGCCCGAGGCAACCGCAAACGCGTCGATGTCCTGCTTTTTGAAATCGTGTTTCGAAAGAAGCGCTGCGACCTGCGGTACAAGTTGGGCGGAGAATGTTCCCCCGGTCAGCGGAACTACTTCGATCACATCGGACTTTCCGTTATTCAAACCGTGCGCGAGGGCGATGCTGCCCTGCTTGCCCGAAGTGTCCGCCGCGAGAATAAGCATGGAACCCAAACGACGCTTTCAATCGCCAGAAGGCTTGGTTCGGCGAGCACCGTCTTGCACCAACTCTAGCAATACTCCACCTGCGCTGGAGGGATGCACAAAGACATAGTGATGCCCGCCGGCTCCGATCTTCATCTCTTCCGAAATCAGCCGTACTCCGTCTTTTTTCAAGCGCTCGACAGCGGCTGCGAGATCCGGCACTCGCAACGAAACGTGATGCAATCCCTCGCCGCGTTTGGCAATAAATTTCGCAATTGGGGAGTTTTCCGATAGCGGCTCCAGCAGTTCCAGTCGCGTTTCTCCAACTGGTACCATCACCAGTCGCACTCCTTCGGATTCGACAACCTCCTCCTCGGAAATAGTCAAACCCAATTTCTCATAGATGCCTCTTGCGGCAGCCAGCGATTTCACGGCGATCCCGATATGGTCGATGGAAAACATCAGCGCCGTCCTTGGACAATTTCTTCTACCAGAGTATAGGGGTCGCGCTTATGCTCGGCGACTTCCGCTGCATAATGCGCCATCTCGCCGTCTCCCAGCTGATGCCGCGCTTTTTCCAGCATAGCGTCGCGCAGCATTTCGACCAGACGAGCCTGCCAGTTCTCAATATTGCGCTTGAGCACCAAATTTTCTCGTTGCAGATGGGCCTGATAGTCCCGAATGGCCGCGGCGAGTTCTGGGATGCCGGTTCCGTCCGTAGCTACGGTTTTCACAATCGGCGGCGTCCAGTTATCCGTGCGCACAGCCAGCGACTGCAAGGCGCGAATCTCCCGTTCGACTCTCTCGGCGCCTTCGCGGTCGCTCTTGTTGATGACAAAAATGTCGGCAATCTCCATGATGCCAGCTTTGATGGACTGCACATCATCGCCCATGCCTGGAACCAGAATTACGACTGTGATGTCTGCCAGCCGCACGATGTCAACTTCATCCTGACCGACGCCAACGGTTTCGATCATGATCAAGTCGCGACCGGAAGCGTCCAGGATGGTGGACACATCGGCGGTGGTCCGTGCCAATCCACCTAGTGATCCACGAGTAGCCATGCTGCGGATATAAATGCCAGCGTCGGAAGAATGTTCCTGCATGCGAATCCGGTCGCCCAAGATGGCGCCACCGGTGTAAGGACTGGTGGGGTCAACTGCGATGATTCCGATGGTCTGTCCTTCTTTGCGATAGTGGCGGGCCAACTGATCCACCAGGGTACTTTTGCCCGCGCCTGGCGGTCCGGTGAGGCCGAGGATCCGCGCATGACCGCTGTAAGGGAAGATCGCCTTCAACAACTCAGACCAGCCGGGGCTGCGGTTCTCCACCACGCTGATAGCCCTGGCCAGCGCTCGCGGATCGCCCGCACGCAAGTGCTCAATCCATGTTTGGATTTCTGGATTCAAACTGCCCAGTGTAAAGCAGCGGCGGGACAGGATGGAACTTCTAAGATTTAGGGTATGGGTCAGTTCGAAAAACTGACCCCTACACCAACATATCGTCTACGGAACGGCGTGGTAATCGCACAAGCCACTCTGATCCTGATCGGGAACATTGGAGGGAGGCGTCATCCAAGGCGGATTTGTAAAGTCAAAAAATTCCGTCATATCTATTTGGGCAGCGTCCCGATTCGTCAGGCTGGGCAATTGGAATCGGGTCTCGATCAACTTCAGAATGGCGGTGAAATCCGCAGTATGGTGGGACACGTAATTCTTCCTGGTGAATGGTGACACCACCAGCAACGGGACCCGGTAGCCAGTATAGGTAAAGTCACAATTCGGGCCGGTGGTTATGCTGCAAACATCGTCAGGCCCTAGATCGATTGGAGCGATGCCGTCGGGATGTGTGGCAGGTTGAGGAGACACATGATCGTAAAAACTGCCGAATTCATCGAACGTGAGAATGAATACCGAATCCTTCCATGACGAACTTTGCATCAGGGCCTTGATGATGTCATGCACATGTTGGACGCCGGCCTGAATACTTTTGCCATTGCCGGGATGCTCATCCAGTCCCGACGCGTAGCCAGGCTCAACCAAGGCTACGGCCGGCAAGGTCCCATTGGCGAGGTCGCTGTAATATTCCGAGAGTGGTCTAACGTTGGCGGTGTGTAGCGAAGCAAACGGTTGAAAATTTCCAATGAACGCTGTACCAGGATCGGTTTCGTAGATTTTCCAGGACACACCGGCCGATTCCAGCGCCTCAAAGATTGTCTTATTGGACAGAGACGTTTTGGGCGGATTGACGTGTCCGGCCGATGTTCCCGACAGCAAATACAGCCGGTTCATCTGAGTTCGGCTCATGACCGGAGAAAACCAGCTATCTGAGGTCGCGAAATTCGATGCCATGTAGTAGTAGTAGTTCAAATCATTGCCGTCGTAATAACCCATAGCACGCAATCCGTCCAGATCAAAGATTGGTGCATCGGGGGGAACGGCGTTCTGCGAGAAGTGGGCCGCGGTGTGTACAAAGCCGTCTCCAGCCCAAGGCCCCACCGGGTTATTTACATTCCAATCGGTGTGACTTTCATTCCAGCCGGGACTCAGATTCTGCACGCAAACGGTGCGTAAATGAAACGAATTGACGGTGCTCAGCCCATCGAAGCTGGGGTTGGAAGCGGTGGCGGGAAGGCCATCGAAGGCTTGAGCGGGATATCCATTGGCTTTCCAATAATCCGTCAATTTCCCAAAATAATGATCGAATCCGCGATTCTCCTGGGCCATGAAAATAATGTGATTGATGGAGGAGTTCAGTTGCTGATTGCTCGAAGGCGGAGTCTCAGTCGGTGCACCCGTAGAGGCGCCTCCTCCGCAGCCAGTCATGCAGCTGAACATCAGGCCGAACAGCACAACGGAGATTCCCCATCGCTTTTGGATCCCATATAAACGCCGTCTGCAAGCCTTTATCATGTAAATGCTCCATTCACACTGCAGGAGTCCAATTAGAGTGGGGGTTGGATGAGAGTAGCAGGGGGAGAGTTGCCGTACTATGTTCGAGGAATTACAGTTTTACGGGCACCAAAATGGCCGTAGGGTCACGCGGGTTAGTCTTTAAGCAGTTGGCGGGCAATCACTAACCGCTGGATCTCGCTGGTGCCCTCGCCAATAGTGCATAGTTTTACATCTCGATAGAACTTCTCTGCAGGATAGTCCTTGATGAACCCGTAGCCGCCATGGATTTGTACGCCCTCGTTGGCGCACCTTACGGCCACCTCGCTGGCATAAAGTTTGGCCATTGAAGACTCCAACGTAGTCTTCATGCCTGCGTCTTTCATGGAGGCAGCACACAGAGTCAGCAGCTTCGCGGCCTCGATTTCAGTCGCCATATCGGCTAGTTTCCATTGAATTGCCTGAAATTCGCTGATTGCTTTGCCAAATTGTTTGCGCTGTTTGGAATACTTCAGAGCCGCCTCGTACGCACCTTCGGCCATGCCTAACGACAGCGCGGCAATGGAAATCCGGCCCCCGTCCAGGACCTGCATGGCGTCGATAAAGCCATCGCCTTCCTTGCCAACAAGATTTCCGGCGGGGATGACGCAATCTTCGAAGATCAATTCCGCCGTGTCGCTGGCCCGCAACCCGAGCTTGTTCTCTTTTTTCCCCGGCCGGAAGCCTTTGGTGCCCTTCTCAACCACGAAGGCGGAAAGGCCGTGGGTGTGCGCCGCGCGGTCGGTCACCGCGATTACAACGACTACATCGGCATAGTGCCCGTTGGTGCAGAAAGTCTTGGCCCCGTTCAACACCCAGTTGCCGCCTCGACGGACAGCGGTCATGCGGGCGCTGCCCGCGTCCGATCCTGAAGATGGTTCAGTAAGACCCCAGGCGCCGATGAATTCGCCGGTTGCCAGCTTGCTGATGTACTTCTTTTTCTGCTCTTCCGTTCCCGCAAGAAAAATATGATTCGAGCACAACGAAGTATGTGCTGCAACGATGATGCCGACAGATCCATCTACTTTTGAGAGTTCTTCGATGGCCGTGACGTACTCGACATAACCCATTCCCGCGCCGCCGTACTCAGTTGGAAATACCGTTCCCAGCAGTCCGAGCTTGCCTAATTCCTTGATGGTGGCCATGGGGAACTCGCTGGCTTCGTCCCACTGCATCACGTGGGGAGCGATCTCGCGTTCGGCAAATTCGCGCACGCTCTTTTTTAGTTGAAGTTGTTCCTCGTTGAGTTGGAAATCCAAAGTGCCTCCGGCGCGCGCTTTCGATGCGAAAATTGAAGTGGGTGACGGCCGACGCAATCACATAGCGTCGAACTTTTTATTAGAACATAGCGAGCGAAGATGAAGAAAACGTCGAACCGACCGGTTGGTTTGAATTGCTTTCAGTCTGCCTCGATCACATGAAACACTAGTCTTGAGTTCGAAGGAAAGAGTGCGGAAGAACTAGACCATTGGTGTGGAGCCTTTCTTTTGTCCCGCACCGAAGATTTTGCGGACCATCCACCACGGGGCTACAAACACATGTGCCGGGTTGGTCAGGAATGCCGGCTTGTTGCCTTCAATCAGATGCCCCAGCCACGCCAGAGCGAAAGCCGCCGGGATCAGCAGCAGCCCGATGATCCAGTGGAACCACACGACCACAATCGACGAAAAGCCAACTGGGATGGCAATCATGTGCAACGCCCGATTTACGGGATGATTATGCGCGCCGTCGTAATGGGAGTACATGCCCATGAAGCACCGTGCAGTAAAGCGGTTGAGATTATACAGCGGTCAGTGCTTGGTCCTAAAACCAGGCTGCTTGGGATTCCTGGATATTTTTAATCTGCTCCCCGGTGGCTCGCAGCAGGAAGAACTCATTCACCGGGCGATCGTCACGCAGTACGGGCGCAGCCGGGGCCAGGGCAATCATTGCATCCACGTCCAGTTGCGTTCGCAGCACGCTTCTGAACTGCTCCGTGGGTGTCGTTTTCGGGCCGAATTCAACAATGTCGGCTGCGGCCGCTGGCGGCAACATTGCGGCGAGCTCCTCGGCCGAACGACTCGGCAGCGGTTGCATACTGGCGAGGAAATGGTAACCATGCCCATCAATTCCGAGGAAAATTCGGACGTAAGAGAATTCCGCCTTCAGAGCCTTGGCCATTGCGGATTGCAGAGTGGGATCTCCATAGGGCAGCCACTGCTGAAGAATTCCTTGGGGCTGAAGATGAGCTTTCGCCAGTCGGTAGAACTCAGAGGAATAGAGAAGGCTTGACCCTGCCGTCTCCACAGGCGGGGGCGGGTCGAGGATGATGGCATCGTAGACGTCGCTTGCGCGCTCGAGATAACGCCGGCCGTCATCGATGACGACGTGAGAAAGCGGAGACGCCAATAATTGGCTGGCGTCGGCATAGTAGTAAGCAAACATTTGCGGCACGCTCGGCACCAACTCGACCACGGTTGTATTGACTCCCCACGACAACGCGGAGCGATACGCCGTACCCATGCCAAAACCAACTACCAGGACCTGCTTTGCTGGATGACGCAGTTCTGCCAGGGTCAAGTGGCTCATCATTTTCGTGATCGCTGACAAGCGGGTTGTACCAATGCCGTTAATCAGCAGTTCCTTGCGCCCTCCGATCGTAGTTGCAATCACAGTTGCTGTCGCGTCCCGCAGCACGTAACGCCGCGGAAGAACCTGTTCATAGCTGTGGCTCAACAAAGCGAATCCTACGGCGGCTGCGAGCGCTGCATATTGGACGCTGGCGCGAATCCTGCTGCGTGGAACTGCCCTACCAAAAATCGGGATTGCGATGCCGACCGCGAAGCATGGCATTGCGAGCAGAAGAATCGAGAGCCGCTCTCCTGTGTACGGAAGAAGCAAGAAGCCCGCGAGCAAAGGACCTGCAACGCAACCGAAGATGTTGGCTGCATAAGCGCGTCCAGCGAGGTAGGGCTCGCCATTGGCCCAGCGGTCGACCAGCATCGGAGTGACGAAACCTAACGTACCAGCGAAAGGGACAATTCCCAGAGTCGGCCTGAGGTAGAAAGGCATCCGCAGCGTAGGATCGGCGGAAAGCAGCGAGATGACTCCGGACAAGCCCACCAATGTCCAAATCATGGCGCCTTCGTTGGGCCCGCGTCTGGCGGTCCAACGATAAACCTGCGAGCCCGCGCAAGTGGCCACCAGATACAGTAGGAGAATGGTGGCAAACGAATAAACCAATGTTCCCAGGTAGGGTGTAAACAGGCGAGTCCAGACCACTTCCATGGCCATGCTGGTGAATCCCGTCAGCATCAGCAGAAACAAAATCCAGCGCGACCCTTGTTTCCGCTGGGGCTCGAACTTTGCATCCTCCGACGACTGCCGAGGTAGACGCCTTGTTACAAGGATTGCGACAGCAGCCAGCAACAGATTCAATCCCAGTCCCACCATCAAAGTCCCCTTGAAACCGCTTACTTCAATCAAAAGCAGCGGCAGCACGGCTCCGAGCGTTCCACCGATCACGTTGGCTAAGTACAAAAAGCTGAAGGAACGAGGGTTTGGGCCAAGAGTGCGCTCAATTGCGAACATGGCCACCGGAAAGGTAGCGCCCATCAAGCTGCACCAGGGCACAAGCGTTATCGCCAGCGGAATTCCGCTCACCAGGTAGTGACCGCTGGAGGAGAGTGCCGCCGCGGCTCCTAATCGTCGAAGGAGATTGTGCCCAATCGCCAGTTCCAGGGGAACCAGCAGCGCCGAGATACCAATCAGTGCTTCCAGCGCCGCGTAGAGCCAGAGGACGGGAATCCTGATAACGGATTCGAAACGGCGAACCATCCAGCCGGCTGCCCACGACCCAACACCCAAACCGGCCATGAAGGCCGACAAGACGATCGCAACCGTTGCGGTGGTGACGCCGTAGTTCGCCATCGCCAGCCGCAACCAGACCAATTCGTAGAGGATGCTGCAGAAACCGGACACTACGAACAAGGCGAAGAACCAGCCCATGATTGCAGTTGGCGAGGTAATTTGCTGTGGTGCTGGTTTGCCTAGTCCAGAATCGACGACGTAAACTTGGCCGATCACAGCATCTCGATCACTGACCACTGGCCACTTCTTCTGTCCTGACTGAAATAAACCTTGCAAAGACTTCGTTGGACAGCAGTCTGCCGCGCGGCGTCAGCTGAATCCACGAATCTTCGCGCTCCATCAATCCGCCTTCTACAAATTCCGAGATAGTTTCAGTGAAGACGGCGACTGCCGATGCCCCAAATTTCGCTGCAACTTCTTCCAAGTCCACGCCGCGATTGAGCCTCAGGCCAAGAAAGAACGTTTCTTCGAGAGCCGCGTGCGAAGTAATTGGAGTGCGCTTGAGAGGTCGTTCCGCGACGTATTCTTCCAGCGAGTCTGGGGTGGAGAATCGTACGGCTTCGTTCTCTGCCTCGCGCGAGAGCAGCATGGAATGCGCGTCCACTCCAAAGCCCAGATACGGCTGGCGGGTCCAATATTTTAGATTATGACGCGATTCGAAGCCTTGGCGCGCGAAGTTGGAAATCTCGTATTGCCGCACTCCAGCCGAGTCGAGCTGGACGCATGCCATTTCATAGAAATCCGCGGTGGCTTCGTCTTGCGGCACGAAATGAGCGTGGTATCGTGTACCGCCTGCGATTAGCTCGCGGCCAAGCCGAGAATCTTCGTCAACCTCGAGCATGTAAACACTGACGTGCGGTACGCCGGAAGAAATGGTTTCAGCAATAGAGACTTCCCAGCTCTTCGAGGTTTGATGAGGTAATCCGGCGATGAGGTCAATGTTGATGTTGGAAATCCCAGCCGCGCGCAAACGTGCAATGTCAGCCAGCACTATGTTTCGCGAATGCAAACGCCCGACGGCGGCGGCTTCCTGGTCAACGAAAGACTGCGCTCCCAGGCTCACGCGATTGACACCACTACGCTTGAGCGCTTCGACGACCGTAGGTGTGAGCGTGCCGGGAGCACATTCTATTGTGACTTCGGCGTTGGGCAATAACTCGAAATTTCGCGAAATTGTGACAAATAGCCGTTCCAATTCCGTTATATCGAGTATCGTGGGAGTTCCGCCGCCCATGTATACAGAATCCAGGGTCCGGTCGAAGCGTCCGCCCATCTGATCTGCGATACTATCGGCACGTTCCATGTCCGAACACACACGGTCTACGTAGCGGTGAAAAACGGCGCGGGAAAAGACATCTGACGCGAAGTTGCAGTAGCTGCACTTGGTACGACAGAATGGCACCGAAATATAAAGGCCCAGGGGCATCGCGCTGATTATCCCACGTCGCAATCATGATCGGACTCACGCCAGCATCTAAAATGAATATGCTTCCTCGCGTTGTGATCACCGGACTAGGCGTCATCAGCCCCAATGGCATGGGTAAGGCAGCTTTTTGCCAGGGTATCCTGACGGGAAAATCTGGAGTAAAGCGAATTTCGCGCTTTGATCCTTCCGATCTGCCGGTACACATCGCCGGCGAAATCCCAGACTTTGATGAACTGGCCTGGGTGGATCCTCGCGAGCGGAAACATGTCTCTCGCGTCGTTCCCTTGGCGCTGGCGGCTTCAGCAGAGGCAATCCACGATGCTGGCCTCGATCCTGCCGCGATGTCGATGGAAGAGAAGCGCGAGATTGGTGTGATCCTCGGCACTGGCGGCGGAGCGCAGGAATTCTCCGAAGAACAATATCGTCTGTGGCACAGCGGTCAGGTTAAGCAAGTCAGCTTGTTTTGTATTCCCAGCGGCACTATGGGAACGATCCCCAGCGAAATCAGCATGCGCTTCGGATTTCGCGGCTATAGCCACGTGATCACTACTGGGTGCACGTCATCTACCGATGCCATTGGCTACGCCTATCAGCACATCCAGGCCGGAGTGCAGCCCATGTTTTTGGTCGGTGGCGTCGATGCGCCCATCACTCCCGGAATTATTAAAGGCTATTCGCTACTACGCGCGCTCACTGCTTCCTGGAATCACGCACCCGAGCGCGCCTCGCGTCCCTTCTCGGCGGATCGTGATGGCTTCGTCTTGGCCGAAGGTTCCTGGATGTTCATCCTGGAAGATTACGATCATGCTCATGCCCGCGGGGCTCGCATCTACGCGGAGATTGCAGGATACGCCTCCACCTGCGAGGCCTTCCACCGGGTACGCATGAGCGAGTCGCCGGAAGAACCAGCGCGTGCCATCACCGAAGCGCTCGAAGAAGCAAAGCTCGCGGCCGAAGACATTCAGTATGTCAACCTGCACGGGACTTCCACAGAGATGAATGATCGCGTGGAAACGCGTGCTCTCAAACTCGCCCTGGGTAAGCATGCCGGGAAAATTCCGATGTCAGGATTGAAGTCGCAGATTGGACATGCGCAAGGCGCGTGCGGCGCCGCCAGCCTGGCTGCCACACTGGTGGCCATGGAACACGGCAAGATTCCTCCCACTATCAATCTCGATGTGCCTGATCCGGAGTGTGACCTGGATTACGTGCCCGACGTCGGTCGCAGTGCGCATATCGAGCATGCCATCTGCAACTGTGTAGGGTTCGGGTCGAAGAATTCGGCCTTAGTCCTGCGTCGGGCTGCCTGATCGGCGAGAAAACCTTTTCCATCCTTCGGACTGCCGTTCCCATCTATTTAAGGTAATCTTTAATAGCCGATGGCCTCAGCCCACGAAGAAGAGGTATTAGGAAAAGCCTATGACAGCCGCCTAATGAAGCGGCTGCTTCGCTATCTTGCCCCTTACAAATGGCAGGTTGCGATCGCCCTGGGATCCATTTTTATTAAGGTCGGTGCCGACGTTCTGGGGCCTTATCTCACCAAGATTGTCATCGACCGCTACCTGGCGCCGGTTCCGGGATTGCACACACGATTTGACCGTTTTCTGAGCAGCAATCCCTTCGCTGGAATTGCCCAGATTGCTGCCTTGTATGTTGGGCTGCTGGTTTTCAGCTTCCTGCTGGAATATCTTCAAACTTATTACATGCAATGGGCCGGGCAGATGGTGATGTTCGACTTACGCAAGGAAATTTTCCGTCATCTGCAGCGCATGCACATTGGTTTCTACGACAAGAATCCGGTTGGCCGGCTGGTGACGCGCGTCACCAGCGATGTGGACGCGCTGAACGAAATGTTCACGTCCGGCGTGGTCTCGATTTTCGAAGATATTTTCGTGCTCGCCGGCATTGTAGCGATCATGCTGCAAATGAACACTAAGCTGGCACTGATTACCTTCGCGGTTCTGCCGCTCATTGCCGTCGCGACAAAGATCTTCCGGGACAAAGTACGCGATTCCTACCGGCGCATTCGTGTGGCGATTGCGAGGATTAACGCATACCTACAAGAGCACGTCAGCGGGATGGTAGTGCTGCAGCTCTTTAACCGCGAGAAACGGGCATTCGACAAGTTTTCCGACGTCAACGCCACCCATATGGACGCCTTCAAAGACGCCATCATGGCCCATGCCGTCTACTATCCGGTCGTGGAAATCCTTTCCTCGATTGCGATTGCGTGCGTTATCTGGTTTGGCGGTAACGACGTCATTCGCGGCGCTTCGACCATCGGAATTCTTGCGGCTTTCATACAGTATGCACAACGATTCTTCCGGCCCATTCAGGATTTCAGCGAGAAATACAACATCCTGCAATCGGCCATGGCTTCCAGTGAGCGTATTTTTAAACTGCTGGATACGCCGGTTGAGATTACTTCTCCCGCGGTCACCAAGAAACCAGAAGGTCCTGGCCGCATTGAATTCGATCATGTGTGGTTCGCCTATCGGAACATTCCTATCGACACCGGTGATGGCAAGAACGGTAAAGGACCTTCACGGGCTGGAACAGATACTCACACAACCACGGAACCCGACTGGGTGCTTCGGGATGTCAGCTTTGCCATTGAGCCGGGCGAGACTGTCGCTATTGTCGGACACACTGGGGCCGGCAAGACCACGATCATTTCTCTGCTGATGCGTTTCTACGATGTGCAGAAAGGCGCGATAAAGATTGACGGGGTGAATGTCAAAGACATGGATCTCGCCGATCTTCGCCGCCGCTTCGGCGTGGTCCTCCAGGATCCGTTCCTGTTTACCGGTACGGTCGAAGGAAACATCCGGCTGGGCACGCAATTCATCACGGACGAAGACGTACAACAGGCTGCCATCGACGTGAATCTTGCCGATTTTATCCGCACTTTGCCGCGGGGCTTCAAAGAAGAAGTGCGCGAACGTGGTTCGACCCTATCTACCGGCCAGAAGCAACTAATTTCCTTCGCTCGAGCTTTGGCACACAACCCGAAGATTCTCATCCTGGACGAAGCGACTTCCAGCGTCGATACGGAAACTGAATTTAAGGTTCGTGATGCACTCAGCCGCATGGTGGAGGGTCGCACTTCGGTGGTAATCGCTCATCGGCTTTCGACGGTGCAACGGGCGGACAAGATCATCGTCATGCATAAGGGAGTGGTGCGCGAGGAAGGAACTCACCAGCAACTGCTCGCGCAGCGTGGAATTTATTACAAACTTTATCAGCTGCAATACAAAGACCAGGAGATTCCGGTGGGCAGCGGCCCCGAAGTCACCGCCAGCGCCGACGATTAGTAGCGCCGGCGTCCCGCCGGCTGTCCTGGACACAACTACTCTCGAGGGTGCCCCGTCCAAGCTCTGCTTGGGCGGGGGTTGTCTGCGTACCGACCTGGAACATTTCAGATCGCACCCGCATCAGCGCTCAGGCAGGAAGCATTTCGGTCGCCCGGGCGTAGACAGAGTATTTCCGTAACCCGGATCGCATCTGTTTTTACGAGCATCTAAAACCCCCGCCCAAGCAGAGCTTGGACAGGGCACCCTCGAAAATCGTGATGGGCGCAACCGATGCCGGCGGGACGCCGGCGCTACAATGTGGCGTGCGAATTCTGATCTCCGCCGGAGAAGCTTCAGGTGAACTTTACGGCGCACTGCTCATCAAGGCGTTACGGAGCCGCGACCCCTCACTGGGATTCTTCGGTGCGGGCGGAGAACGCATGCGGGCCGCCGGCTGCGACACGGTTGTAGACGCCAAAGACCTTGCTGTCGTGGGCATCTCCGAGATTCTCAGCCATCTGCCCAGGATTTACAGCCGCTTTCGTCGGTTGATTTCTGAAGCGGACAAGCGTCATCCCGATCTCGCGATCGTC
>Ga0193750_1000119_pt1 | contig 24137 bp, 24 predicted proteins | sample L1c1metaG_FD_160569 | JGI IMG/M metagenome (GOLD analysis project Ga0193750, IMG submission 160569) | Soil microbial communities from a riparian zone of the East river system, Colorado, United States - L1c1 | ecosystem: Environmental > Terrestrial > Soil > Riparian zone | place: USA: East River... | reverse complement strand
CTGCTCCTGCTCACGCGAAGCCGGCAAGCCGCTGGGATCCATCAGCGCGATCTTCCACTGAAACTCAACGCGTCCGTCGTAGTGCCTTTTCAGTTCTGCCCAGGTCGGTTCCGACCAGAAGCACCACGAAGAAACGACGTCGAGATAATCAGTCACAGTGATTCGCATATTCTGAATTGAGCGTTGGACGTTGAGCGTTGGACGTTGGACGTTTGCTGCCAGTCAAGCTCAACGCTCAACGCTCAACATTCAACTTTCAACGCTCAACGGCTGCGGCGGCTAAATCGGACATTGGATTTAAATCACATCTTTTTGTTTATTGCGGTGACTACGCCCCTGCTTGTCCTGGCGCGAGCGTGGCGGCCGGGCGGAATTTTTCGCGGCTGGCGAATCGCCGCGATTATTGTGCTCGCGATCACCGGCGTTGCCTGGCTGTTTTTTCGTGAATACGCTGGTTATGTTGGAGGTGGCGCCTGGTTCGCGCTTCTGTTCCTGCCAGCAGTCGGCTTGCGAAAAGCATCGCAACTCGCCGCCCAAGGTCGCTACGAATCGGCCAGGCGATTAACTGCCCTGCTGAAGTTCCTGCACCCGACTGCGCAGTTGCGGGATCAGCTTCAACTTTTTCGCACTCTCGAATCGCGTAAGCACCTCAGTCCCGAAATTCGCGTCGAGCCCTTACCGCAGATCATATATCGGCAATTACGAATTGCTCCGGCAGTAGTCGTTTTCATCCTGCTCAATATCGCCGTCTATGGCGTTGAGTTGTGGAGAGGCGCATTGAACAACCCGATCATGTTGCATCGGCTTGGCGCGCTTGATTTCTTCGCCGTTATCAACAAAGGGGAATTTTGGCGGCTCTTCACCGCTCTTTTCCTGCACTACAACCCGATTCATCTCGGCTTTAATCTTCTCGCGCTTTACGTGCTCGGCCCGCCGTTGGAACGAACCATCGGCGCGGTGCGATTTGCCGCTTGTTATCTGATCGCCGGAATCGGATCCACCGCCGGCGTGTTCGTTCTCACGCTGATTAAGATTGTGCGGCCGGCCGAGCTTGTTGGTGCATCCGGCTGCATAATGGGAATCGTCGGCGCGTGGGCCGGACTCCTTGTTCGTCATCGCCACGTTTGGCAGGCGAAACAGCGCCTTCTCAACATTTTGCTTATCATTGTCATTCAAATCCTGTTCGACATTTCCACGCCGCAAATCAGCACGTCAGCGCATCTCTGTGGTCTCGCGACCGGTTTTGTCATTGGCCTGGCCGTCTCCACAAAGAGAACCTCGTTTTCACAACCGGTTTAGGGTGAAAATTTGGCGCGGCTTATGCAGCTAGGGCATTGAGAAACTTGCCGCGCGAGGATTTTTCGACAATTTGCCATTTTGCCGCCACTCATGCCGACTTTTCAGATTTATAACGTAATCCCCACCCTTCCCGCGGTGCTGGAGCCACTTCGGGAAATGACTTTCAATCTGTGGTGGACCTGGGAACCATCGGCCCGCCGGCTTTTCCGCCATCTCGATCCCGATCTATGGAACCGGACCAATCATAATCCGGTGCGCATGCTCCAGCTCTCGCGGCAGGCGCGACTGGAAGAACTCGCCCAGGACAAAAGTTTTCTTCGCGAACTGAAGGAGGTCCACGATGCTTTCCGGAATTATCTCGCCCGCCAGGACACTTACGGGAAAACCGGAGCCGGCGCTGCGATCAAAAGACCGGTCGCGTATTTCTCGGCCGAGTTCGGATTTCACGAAGCGATCCCCAATTATTCCGGCGGCCTTGGCATTCTCGCCGGCGACCATTGCAAATCTGCCAGCGATCTCGATCTAAACTTCGTCGCCGTCGGCCTGCTTTATCGGCACGGCTATTTTCGGCAGGAAATCGACAAGGACGGGGCGCAACACGCGGTCAGTCTCAATCAAAATTTTCACCATTTGCCGATCCGCGAGGTCCAGCGCGATGGCGCAGGGCTTCTTATTTCAGTCCGAATTTTGGACCGCGAAGTGTTTGCCAAAGTCTGGCAACTGCCAGTCGGCCGAATCGATTTGTTTCTGCTCGACACCGACATTCCAGAAAACAATGCCGAAGATCGGCTCATCACCGCCGAGCTTTATGGCGGCGACCAGGAGATGCGGATGCGGCAGGAAATCGTGCTCGGTATTGGCGGCGTAAAAGCGCTCAAAGCGCTCGGGATCGATCCGGAAGTTTTCCATATGAACGAAGGCCATTCGGCCTTTCTCGCGTTGGAGCGCATTCGCCGCAAAGTCGTGGAGAAAAAAATCGAATTTTATTCGGCGCTGCAAATCGTGGCGTCGGCGAATATTTTCACCACCCACACTCCCGTCCCCGCGGGCAATGATTCATTCCCGCGCGAGATGATGCGCGAATATTTCGGGGATTTTGCCAAAGAGCTGGGCATTCCATTCGACGAGCTTTTCTCATTCGGCCAGACCCGGGTCGACCGAACCGTTCAGCATGACCATTCTGGCGCTGCGGATGAGCCGTCATTCCAATGGCGTCAGTAAATTACACGGCGAAGTCAGCCGTTCGCTTTGGAGAGATGTTTGGAACGGCGTGCCCGTGCACGAAGTGCCGATCACCAGTGTGACCAACGGTATCCACACAAAAACGTGGATGGCGCCCGAGTTTTCCGCGCTCTATCGAAAGTATCTTGGCGAATGGGAGGAGCACATCACCGAGCCCGATTTCTGGCGAGGCGTGATTGACATTCCAGATGCGCAGCTCTGGGAGACCCATCAGCAGTTGAAACATCGTCTGGTCGAGTTCGTGCGCGAGCGTGTCCGCATTCGCCGGGAACGCATCGGCGATTCGCCCGAAGCGATCCGCAATGTGAATCGGATTCTCGACCCGGAAGTTCTAACCATCGGTTTTGCGCGGCGGTTCGCGACCTACAAACGCGGCGCGCTGTTGTTTAGCGACAAAGAGAGATTGAAGCGGTTGCTCAACGACACCACCCGGCCGGTCCAATTTATTTTTGCGGGCAAAGCGCATCCCCGCGATGAAGGCGGCCGCGCCCTCATCCAGGAAGTTTATCGATTCAGCCGGGAAGCCGGATTCGAAAATCGCGTTGTGTTCCTGGAGGATTACGACAGCTACATCGCCCGCCGCCTGGTTCAGGGTGTCGATCTTTGGTTGAACAATCCGCTGCGACCGATGGAAGCGAGCGGCACCAGTGGAATGAAATGCGCGCCGAATGGCGGAATTAATCTCAGCGTCCTCGACGGCTGGTGGCACGAAGGTTTCAACGGGAACAACGGCTGGGCGATCGCCGCTGAGATTTCCGATGGCACGGTCGAGTTCCAAAGCGCAGTGGACGCGAACAGTCTCTATCAACTGCTCGAGAACCAAATCATCCCGCTCTATTACGCGAAGCCTGACGGCAAACTTCCGCTCGCCTGGCTACAGTTGATGCGGGAATCGATTCGCAGCGTGACGCCGGTGTTCAACACCCACCGGATGGTCAAGGAATACACCGAGCGGCTTTACATTCCGGCGGCGCGATCGCACGAAAACTTTGGCCAGAACGGTTGCGAACCGGCAACGCAGTTGAGCCAATGGAAAGCGCGGATGCGCAAAGATTGGCCGCAAGTGCGGATCCACGATGTGCAGGTCGGCAACAAAGATCGACAAAACATTTTGGTCGGCGAATCGCTCGAAGTTAGCGCGCGCGTCTATTTGGGCGATGTCGATCCAAACCACGTTCGCGTCGAAGCGTACCATGGCGAAGCCGACAACGGCGGAATTAAGAACCCGATGGTCAGCGTTTTAAACGCAAGTGGCCAAAACGGCGACGGCAGTTATCTTTATCAAGGATCAGTGCCCGCTTCCGAGAGCGGCGCTTACGGTTTCAGTGTCCGCGTTGTACCGATCCATCCAAATCTCATGCAATCGCACGAGCTGCGCTTGATCGCGTGGTCGTGACTAATCGATCGCGCTGACGGCGCGCATGAATTCGGAAAAATCCTTGCCGTTGCGCGCGGCGTGATTAAGCGCATCCAGCCGTGCATCACCGAACGCTTCAGGCAATGCAACGCGGCGTGAGAGCGCACCGCTGGCAAATACCAGTTCGTCCCATTGAATTGAAGCGATCTGGTCGTTGAAACGCGCGACCGATCGTCCGCGGAAAAATGCGCGGGTCGTTTCCGGAGGCGTAAAGATCGCGGTCTTGATCTCCTCCTCTTTGGCGAGGCGCCGGATCGATCCCTGACGCGCCAGCTCGTAATACAGTCCCGATTCAAGATCGACATTGTGATATTCAAGATCGATCGATTGCAGCCAAGGGTCGCTCCAGGAAAGCTTCTCTTCTTCCTGCAAAGCATTGAGCAGAAATTTCTTGGCCACCCAATCAACCCGGTCGCGCGTGCTAATGACATCTCGCTCCAGATCGTTGAGGACATTTTCCCATTCCCGCAAAATCCATTGTCGATCTTCGTCGGGAGAGTCGTGGTCAATCTTCGCGGCGGCCCGCAGATAAATTCGCTGCACTTCAATCGCGGAAATTTTGCGACCATCCTTCAACTCAATGATCCAATCGTAATTTTGATCGCGGCTGATCGATTTGTTCGCATCGACCGGCTGAGCGATCTCGAGCTGCGGCGCTTCTCCGCGTTCGATCAAACCGAGCACGAGCGCAGTCGTCCCGATTTTTAGCGCAGTCGCCCATTCGCTCATGTTCGAGTCGCCCAGAATAACGTGAAAGCGGCGATAACGGCTGGCGTCCACGTGCGGCTCGTCGCGGGTGTTGATGAGCGGACGCCGGTTCATGGTGTCGATGCTGACCACGACACTGAAAAAATCCGCGCGCTGCGAAATCTGATAGAGTCCCGGCTGACTAGAAGTGCTTTCTCCTTCCACGCCCATCTTGCCTGCGCCCGCGAAAATCTGGCGGGTGATCAGAAAAGGCAGAATCGAGCTGACGATCCGGTCCCAGGGCACGTCCCGCTGCATGAGATAATTGTCGTGGCAGCCGTAGCTGTGACCGAAGAAGTCGGTGTTGTTTTTGTAGAGACGAACTTCCTGGCCGTTCGGCAATTTCAAATTTCTGCGCCGCGCACACTCCGCGAGGATGCGTTCGCCCGCTTTGTCCTGGGTTACGATTTGGCGAAGGGTCGTGCATTCCGGCGTCGAATATTCCGGATGCGCGTGATCGTTGTAAAAACGCGCGCCGTTCGAAAGCACGAGGTCGCTTTTGATTTCCTCGAAACTAAGCGGACGATTCTTGTCGATCTCGTAGTAAGCCGACTCGTCAGTGTCCTGCATCAGGGCCTTGGCGCGAAAACCGCGCGCGTCGAGGTGCGGGTCCTCCAGCTCGTAATCCCATTTCATATGCGCACCGTGATCGGTATAGCGCCGGACGAGCTCGATCGATTCGGCCACAACATCGACAGTCTCCGCGCCGTTGACGGTGATGCCGTATTCCGTCTCGAGACCAAAGACGCGGTTCATGTGTCGCGCCAAAGATTAGATGACACCGGAACTCGGGCGATCCGCCGAATCCGCGACTGGCCTGACCGGCGCAATCTTGACCACGTTTTCCGGATCATAATCGATCAGTTTAAGCCAATCTTCGGTGATGTCGGTCGTCGGAAAGATGTCGTTCTCGATGTATTCCGCGTCGAAGGCGAGGTGCAAATCCATTTCGCGAATCCCCTCCTCCTGCTGAGTGGCGATCGCACGCTTAATTGCGATCGCTTTCGCGCGCTCAACAATCGAGGCGATAATTGCGCCGCTGATGAGATCGCTCCGGTAAAGAATCTCTTTGCGTCCGCTGCGGAGCGTGACTTCGAGAAACTTATTTTCGTCACGTCGGGTAAACTGCCAATCGACGAAGCGCTCGATCAATTTGTCCACCGCGGCTCCGATGTTCTCGGTTTCTTTTCCAAGCGCGCCGTCATACGGAAGATCGGGCGTAAGATAAATCCGGTAAATTTCACGGGCGCCTTCGCGATTGGGCCGATTTACTTTAATTTTACGGTCGATCCGGCCCGGCCGCAGAATGGCAGGATCGATCAAATCGGCGCGATTGGACGCGAGAATGATAACCACGTCGTTCAACGAATCGATGCCGTCCATCTCCGAGCAGAACATCGGCACCAGCGTGGAAAGAATGTTTGAGTAACGCGAGGCGCGGCGTGTTCCGAGAATCGATTCCGCTTCGTCGATAAACAGGAAGGGCATGAAGCCGTCGCGCCGTTTCTCGCGGGCGGTTGCGAAAATCTCGCGAACCATCCGTTCCGATTCCCCTACCCACATGTTCAGAATTTCCGGGCCTTTGACGTGCATGAAGTATTCCTTCATCTGCGCGCCGGTTTTTTCGCCGAGCTGTTTGGTCAGATTGTAAGCCGTCGCCCTACCGATGAGCGTTTTGCCGCAACCGGGTGGACCGTAAAGCAGGAATCCTTTTGGAGTGGCATGCTGAAACTTCTTAAAAAGATCGACATGCAACAATGGAAGTTCGATTGCGTCTTTGATCGCTTGAAGCGCTTCTTCCTGGCCGCCGACTTTTTCCCAAGGCAGCTCAGGCACGACATCGAGATAATGCTCGTGCGATTTTGTGCTCGAAAGCATCTCCAGCGCCATTCGGTAATTCGAATCGACCCGCACTTCGTCGCCCGATTTTAAGGTCGATGTTGCAAGATCGGCCGAGCGCTGCAAAACGATCGATTGTGTTCCGTGCTCGGAGCCGACCCGCAATCGGTCTTGGCCGATGACTTCAGTGATTTTCGTGACCGGTCCGGCTGTCTCAAAACCGAGGTCGCCCACAATGACGAAGGCATCGTTGACCAGAACGCGCGTTCCCTTTTTCAATTTCGCCAGCGGAATCCGCGGATCAACATTGCAATAATAATCCGCGCCGCCAACCACGATGTGCGCCGTGTCTTTGGAAGTCGCGCCCAGAAAGGTTCCAATGCGGTTTGCGGGCGAAGTGACCTTCTTAATCACTTCTTCGAGTTTCTCGATCATCTGCCGCGCCTCGCCAATCATCTGCGATTGATCCGACACGTGCGGCCGCAAATCGAGCAGATCGCGCCGGACCGGATCGCCGGGCGGAAGTGAAGCGATGACGCGATCGAGTCTATCGAGCAAAGGAAGATTCGACGCGGGCTCGTCGAAATTTTCGAACTCTCTGCTGCGCTCGTCGCTCATCGTAAAACCCAGTCCATGCCCGAATCCAATGCGATTATAACTTTTTCAACGAAACTTCGCAATCCCTGCTCAGCCTGCCCGTCCTGGTCGCTGTGGTGACCGTGGCGGGCGAATGCTTTCGGAGCTTGCTCGCGAATGCTTTCGGAGTTCGACGCCGCACGACCACAAAATGTTCAACCATCGCGGACCGCGCCATGTTGCGAAGAATTTTGCAGCGGCGTTTATGCCAAATGACGAATCCAGGCTGTAGGGGGAAGCTGCCTGCCGCGCCGTAGCGGAGCGGAGGCGGGCTAGCTTCCCTTTCGAAGAATGATTTGAGCTTGGAATTTCTTTGGGAACCATGCCGCCCTGCGGCGAACTAAAAGCGGGATTCATTACCGGTGCACTAGCTGGGAGCGTATTTGGGTTTTGGAGCTTGGGGTTTCCCGAGGAATCGCCCCAGCCTACGAGCTGAACCGTGCAACGCGGGTTGCAGTCCGCGGCCGTCCCGCTAACATTCGTGTCTCCTCGGGAGCCTTAGCTCAATTGGTTAGAGCGCCGCCCTGTCACGGCGGAGGTTGCGGGTTCGAGCCCCGTAGGCTCCGCGGCCTTTGTGTAATACAAAAAATAAATCAACTCGCGACTCGTTAGGCGATGGGCAAAGTCATCACTAAATCGTCATTCGATTTTTATCGCAAACAGGCACGGCGAACAACTCCTTTTACGGGCTGGCCATCGGCATGACCGTGATGGTCGCTGCATTCGCGGTGGGCGCCATTTCCGGCGGCGCGTTCAATCCGGCCGTAGCCGTGGGGATCGGCGTGATGAAGCTGGTAAACCTCTCCCAAATTTGGATCCACATCGTGGCGGACCTGGCCGGCGGCGCCATCGCCGCCTTCACCTTCAAGATCGTTAATCCCGGCGACGAATAACGCTCCAACTCACCGGGAAAGAGACGGAAAGTTTGATATTCCAATCTGGAAGATCAAAGAGCGGAGGCGGGCGGCGCTATCGCTGCATTCATTCTACATTCAGGTTCGCGCGCTGCGGTCCAAATGCGCACAGATCTCGCGGATATCTGTGGGATTGAGCTTCTGCGGTCGCGAATTAAAGAACTCAGCAATCGTTTTGTCGCTTAGAACTGTGACGCGCGTTTCATGAGTCGGTTCATCAACTTTCCACCCCGGCAGTATCAACACGGGTTCGACCCAAAACTTTCTGCGTAAATGACGCTCAAGCTCTTCCGACACCAAGGCTGCTGAACTTCGAGCCTGTTTTAGTGGATCGCCGATTGCCTCGTTGGCGTTCAACATAAGCCGACCATCTTCGCGAACGGAAGCTCGCCCAGCTCCGAAGACGTTGTACGCCTTGGTTTCAATTGCGAAAACACCGCCAGGTCCAACGACCGCGTGATCAACGTTGCCTTGGCTGGTAATCAGATCGTCGAAAGTCACGTAATTTTTCGCACGAAGCGGTCGCAGGAGCTCGCTGATTCGCCGCTCACCTTTCTCCCCTTGCGCGAGCATTCGAATGTCTTTCCGGGCCTTGGTAATTCGAAGTGTGCAGAAACAGATGACCGCAACGGCAACGATCGTGATTACGATTGGCTGCGGCGGCAAGTGAGACCACCATCGAAACCATTCCCAGCCAGCCAGAAGCGCGACCGCCACGACAACCGCCAGATACGCGCCGACATCGTCGTTGAGAATTTTATCGAGCTCCTCACGAACTGATTGACCGGGAAGACGACGCAATGGTCCTGCTACAGGCGATCGATCTTTCTTCTTCTTGGAGTCGAACGCCATGCCACAGAATGCTGCCAAATCCGCGCCAGGCAATCCGCTATTCCCGTTCCGCATTTCGCGATTCGAAATTCGCAATTGCTTCATTTCTAATTTAGCCTGCGTCAGTTAGTTTCTCCCCGAAAATGCCACGAGCCCTACTTGTCCGCGTCGGAATTGATTCGAGCGACGACGGTCACTGGAATGCACCTGTTGACTGTCAGTCTGGCAGGTTTGTTTATGCGCCAATCGCAGAAACGAAACGCGTGAGGAAGAACTTCGCGCGGTTTTACGAAGAGATTGAAAACAGTTTGAGGGCACTTCGACAGTCACTTCCGAGCCATCTTTCTGGGCAGCGTATGCATCTCGATCCTGATTTTGCCGCTCTTAGTTATGGCGATCAAGGTCGCCGTGCAAAGCAGATACAGACACTAAACACCGGGGATCTGCTGGTTTTTTACGCGAGTTTGCGCGACATCAAAACGCGCCATCTCGTCTACGGAATCATCGGAATTTTCGTGATCGAGGAAATTTACTTGGCAAGTGGGATTGCTCGAGAGCTCTGGGGTCAAAACGCTCACACACGTCGAATTCCTGGCACGAGCGACATTGTTGTTCGCGCTGTGCCAAAACTCTCCGGTCGATTCGAGCGATTGTTGCCGATCGGAGAATATCGCGACCGAGCATATCGCGTAACCCGACCGTTGCTTAGTGCTTGGGGGGACCTCAAAGTTCGCGACGGTTATCTTCAGAGAAGTGCCCGCCTTCCTGAATTTAAAGACGCGGATAAATTCCACCGCTGGTTAAAGGACCGAAAGATCCCTCTTCTCAATCGCAACAACTAGAAATGAACCAGATCGTCGGTTGCTTTCAGTTCTTCTATTCCAGTAGAGACCCAGCCTTGCCGCATCCCGATGTTCCCACGCGCGATGTTACGAACACTGCGCACGCCGGGTACAAGACCGAGCCGTTACTGGAGCGTCGCCTTGAAAATTGGTGTGCCTGTCGCGCAAGCATGGTGACACCTCGCGTACGCGACGCGATTGCCGTGAGCAAATTAGGAGGTGATCATTACATGATCCTAACGACGAAGAGACCGTCGGACGGCCACGCATTCGCGGTAGGATTTCTCAGGTTCTCTCCGGCGGCTTATAGGCGCTTGGTACGAGCCCATCCGCGACGCTGGACCTCTAAGCATCAACCGTATCCCGGCGATGCCTCGTCAAAGATTGTTCGATTTTCTCAGGCCTATTGCCTCAAGAATTGGATGAGAAGGAAGACTAATTACATGCCCGGTCTTCGGTGCGGGATAGTCAAAGCGCCACCCACACTGCTTAATGACATCATTCAGCACTTCAGTAGTCTCGCCGATCACACTGCAGACTTTCTAACCAACGTCGCTTACCTCGAAGAGAAGCTAAAGCACACGAAAGCCGACAAATGGGTTGACTACAAGGCCCGTAAGCAAGGTTCGACGAAAACGAGTTGCGTTGGTCGACGCTGCCACAAATGCTGATCTTTACTGAAAACACCGGATGAAAGAGAACTCTCCTAAACACCAAATCACTTGGAGATGGCTTAAAGGACATGCGGGCCACGAGATGAACGAGCGGTGTGATCTCCTTGCGAGAAACGAGATTTTGAAACTTCGCCGGCAATTCGCCCCAGATCAGCTGAAAACTTTCTTGGAAGAGTTCAAACGCAATCTTGATACTGCAGATTTGAACGGCGAATTAGAGATTACATAATAGACAGTGCCGACGCTGAACTGGATTGGCAAAGAGGCTGTGGTGAACCATCACCATCAGGTCCCGTTTCATTTGCTCAAAGACGTGCCGGAACTCGCGTGCGGAGAGCCGGGCGACGGGAATCTGATCGTGCAGGGCGACAATCTTGTCGCGCTCAAGACGTTGCTGCCTTACTACGGAGGACAGATCAAGTGCATCTACATCGACCCGCCTTACAACACAGGTGAAGAGGAGTGGGTCTATAACGACAACGTCAACAGTCCCCTAATTCGCGAATGGCTTGGGAGAGTCGTGGGCAAGGAAGCAGAGGATCTTTCGCGACACGAAAAATGGCTATGCATGATGTATCCGCGGTTGGTCTTGCTGAAAAAGTTCTTGAACAGGGACGGCTCCATTTGGGTTTCGATTGATGATGCTGAAGTCGCTGCACTGCGCATGCTAATGGACGAAGTTTTCGGACGGGATTGTTTTATAGCCAGCAATGTGTGGCAGAAGAGGTACTCACGTGAGAACCGCGAAGCCATCGGCGACGTCCATGAATACATCGTCGTTTACGCGCTCGACCCAAAGCGATTCACGGAGATTCGTAACAGAATCCCCATTACGGGAAAGCAAGCGAAGGTTTACAAGAATCTAAACAACGACCCCAAAGGCCGGTGGAGGCCAATTCCAATCACAGCTCAAGCGGGCCACGCAACGCCAGACCAATTCTATTCGATTACTGCTCCTTCTGGTAAGGTTTTCAGACCATCTAAGGGTAGATGCTGGAGTCTGTCTGAATCCACCTTCAACCATATGCGAGCTGAAGGAAGAATTTGGTTCGGCAAGAAGGGCAACTCACAACCGAACTTAATACGATATCTTTCGGAAGTTGAAGGAATGGTGCCTTGGACTTGGTGGCCACATGATGATGTTGGCCATACAGACGAATCTAAAAAGGAAATTTACGAAATCCTTGGTAAGGACGTCGACTTCGCAACGCCGAAGCCCGTCCGGTTGCTCGAACGAGTTCTTCAAATTGCCACGGGGCCTGGGGATGTGATCCTGGATTCTTTCGCTGGGTCCGGGACAACCGCGCACGCCGCCCTGAAGCTCGATCATCAGGGAGCTGACAAAAAGGCGCGCCATTTCATTCTCATTCAAATGCCTTTCGAATCAGAAAGGCAGGAAAAAATCGGCGCCAACATCGCACGGGACATAACACGCGAGCGCGTTTGCCGTGTGGCACAAGGCTACACGAACGCCGAAGGCGAGAAAATCGAAGGACTCGCCGGCGGTTTCCGCTTCTGCGAACTAGGCGAACCGTTGTTCGACGGGCACGGGGAGATCAAAGCCGCTGTTCGCTTTGCAGACCTTGCGCGGCACGTCTATTTCACCGAAACCGGTGAGCCGCTACCGCGCGGGCGCGTGTCGAAGTCGCCTTTTATCGGAGAGTGTCGGGGCGTTGGCATTTACCTTTTGTTCAACGGAATCCTCGGCGACAAGAGCGCGAACGGTGGAAACATTCTGACGCGCAGCGTACTCGCGCACTTGCCAGAGTTCGATGGGCAAAAAGTAATTTACTGCGCTGGATGTCTACTGGGAGGTGACCGACTAAAATCGGAGCGTATCATCGTCCGGCAGACTCCTTACGAAATCAAAGTGTCGTGATCACGTTGAAGCCATATCAGTCGCGGACGTTGGATTCGCTGGCAGAATTCTTTCGCATCGCCGCGCGGGTGCAGAATCCCGATCCGGCGTTTTGCGAGATTACGGCTCGCACTTTCGGAATACCCTCTCCTTACATTCCTGTGACTGCCGTAGGCATGAAGCCCGAGATGCCTTACGTTTGCCTGCGCGTGCCAACAGGTGGCGGAAAGACGTTGCTGGCGTGTTATGCGGCGGGGCTAGCGATGACGGATTTCATGCGCGCAGAGCGAGCGGTTGTGCTCTGGCTCGTGCCGAGCAACACGATTCTCGACCAGACGGCCGATGCGTTACGCGACTCGCGCCACGCATATCGCCGAGCCTTGGAGCTGGCGTGCGGCGCGATCGAAGTTGTTACGATTGAAGAAGCCTTACGCCTTCCACGCGCCGCCGTGGACGGACAAACGGTGGTCATCGTTTCTACCATTCAGGCTTTCCGCGTGGAGGACACGACCGGGCGAAAGGTTTACGACCAAAACGGAAGTTTCTCGGAGCATTTGCTGAACGTTCCGGCCGACCGGCTTGCGGATTTGCTCCCTGATGCAGATGGAAAACCAAAGCCGTCATTGGTCAACATGCTGCGATTGCGGCGGCCGATCGTGATTGTGGACGAGGCACACAACGCGCGGACAGACTTGTCCTTTGCAACGCTGGGAAATGTGTTGCCATCGTGCATCGTGGAATTCACGGCCACTCCCGCGCGCACGGGTGCCGCGCCGTCAAATGTGCTGCATCACGTCTCAGCCGCGGAATTGAAAGCGGCGGACATGGTAAAGCTGCCGCTGCGTGTTATCACAAGGCATCCAAGTCAGAAGGATCAACTTCTCTCCGAAGCTCTCACCTTGCGCAGTGATCTGGAAAAAATCGCGGCCGATGAAACGCAAAAGACTGGGGAGTATCTGCGACCAATCATGTTAATCCAGGCGGAGCGCGTCGATGCATGCGAGCCATTACGCGAGCGAATGGTGACGGAGTTTGGGATTGCCAAGGATCAGATAAAAATCTCGGTCGGCACGAACGATGAATTGCCGAGCGCGGAAGCGATTAAGTCTCCGAAAGAGCCGGCGGTGCGCTTCATCATCACCGTGCAAAAGTTGCGCGAAGGATGGGATTGCCCATTCGCCTATGTTCTTTGCGGTTTAAAGGAGACGCGCTCAGTCACGGCGATCGAGCAGATTGTCGGCCGCATTCTTCGGCTACCGAATGCACAGGCCAAGCAGCACCCTGATTTGAATTGCGCATATGCTTTCTCTGTTTCCGATTCGCTGCCCGAAGTCTTGAACGAGTTGAGGGAGGCACTGGAGCGTAACGGTTTTACGAAGGCTGAAGCCGAACGTATCATAATTCCGATCTCGCAAGGAGCGCTATCCCTTGGCGCGCAACCTAAAACGGTGCAGGTCTCGCCCGCGGATATCGACGCGACCGTTGCAGCGACGCAAGTGACAGCGTTGGCGGGGAAAGCACGCGTAGATTCGGCCACCGGCGCAATCACAGTGCTTGTCCCACTCGATAAAGTCGAAGCGGAGAAGCTGGCGAGTTGCGTCAAGACCCCAGAAGCAAAAGCAAGAGTCGCGCAAACAGTTGAACTGGTGCGTGAGGTGGACAAAGCCTTCGGCGGAACTGGTAAGACACGCGAGCCATCGCCTTATGAGAGACAGATGGATTTCATCGTCCCGCTACTCTGTGTGCGCGAGGACGGGATGTTATTCGAGTTCGAGAGCACGTTTCTGCTCGAACATCCATGGAAGCTCAGTGCGAAGGACGCTTCGCTATCCGCGAATTACAATCCGCTACAACGGCCTACTGGAAAAGCCGGGCTGGTGGACGTCGGTACGAAAGGCGAAGTGCGAACGAACGTGTTGCAAGAACTGCCCCAAACCGATTTCGTCGCGAGGTTGCATCAGGAAGTGCTCGCGCTTGGTGGATCGGGCGAGTGGACGATGGAAATTTTGGTCGCGTGGCTAGACCGGCACATTGACCATCAGGACATTCCGGCGGGAGAGTCAGCGGAGTTTTTGCGCCAGGTAATTCGCGGTCTCACTGCGAAGTTTGGCATCACAGACATGAGCATCTTGGCGCTGGATCGCTTTCGTTTGCGGGAAGAAGTCGAAGACCGCATTCAGCAGTATCGGGACGGCGAGAGAAGTGCGGCATTTCAACAATTCCTCTTCGACGGTTCAGCACTGACCGTAAGCGACGAACGCGCGATCAACTTCAAGATGATGAGTTACGAGCCGGGCTGGAATTACGAAGGGGGCTTTCAATTCAAGAAACATTACTTCCCCAAACCAGGCGAGCTGCGGGATAAGACGCCGAGCGGCAAGCTACGAGAGGAGTTCGAATGTGCGCAATTTCTCGATGGTCTGCCCAAGGTGACCTTTTGGGTTCGGAATCTCGCGAACAAGGAAAGCTCATTCCGACTACAAACCTCCAAGAATTGGTTCTATCCCGATTTTCTCTGTCAGTTAAATGACGGGCGAATGCTGGTCGTTGAATACAAAGGCGAGCACTTGTTTGCCGAAGCAGGAGAGAAACGCGCCGTGGGGGCCGTTTGGGAAAGTCGCAGCGGCGGAAAGTGTCTATTCGTTATGCCGGAAGGCAAAGACTTAGAGACGATCAGGCAGAAAATCCACAGCGCCTCAACGACATCGTCGAAGGCCTCCAAGCCGTCCTCGCCCAATTCGCCGAAATCGCAAATGATCTGAAGAAGTAACTCAGCTGACGCGAAAATTCGTAGTCCGGATCGTTTTCCGCGACGTATGGATTGGAAAACGGTCCATATGGATCGCGACTTGGTCCATTCAGGTTTGGAAACGGTCCGTATGGAGCTCGAAAAGACCGATACCGGTTCGAAAAAGATCGGCAGGGATCGGAAAAGGATCCGCATGGATTCGAAAACGATCGGTGTGGATCGCTAAAAAATCCGAACGGATCGAAAATTGATCCATTTGGATCGCAAAACGGGCGGTATGGATCGCGAAGAAATCCATATGACCCGCCGCGCGATCCATATCACGCGGAAAACCAATCGTGCCACGACCGATATGGATTGTGCCATGATCCATATGGATCGCGTGACCGAGCCGGTCTGGCAGTAGGGCCGCGCCGGCGAAAGCAAAAATTAACCCCCCGCCAAAGAGAACTTCAATAAACTCCGACGGAGGGTTGGTCAGTATTGCGCTTGGCAGTAGTTCCAGCCGACATAAAATGCGACAGGAACGAGGCCGTTGTCCCAAATTCTAAGAGGATTATATACTTGACACAAGGTTGGCATGGTGCTAATCTGGTCGCGTGATTGAAGAACGCTTTTCCTTCCGAGTGCGTTTCGCGACCCGTTTTACGTGCCTGCGAACGTGCGGATGGAACAAGTGCTTAACTAATTCGGCGTCCGTTAATTTGTGCGCCGGTTTCTTCTTTCGCGTTGCCATATGAAAAAGAAATCTAAACCTGTTAAGTCAGACGTAAACCTCGTTAACTTGATTGAACGTTTCGGTACCGACGAAAAGTGCCGCTCGTATCTCACAGAATTGAAATGGCCGAATGGCATCGAGTGTCCGCGTTGCAAATCGAAAAGCATTTCGACAATCGCGGAGCGCGATCAATACGATTGCAACAAGTGCCGGTATCAGTTTTCTGTGATGAGCGGTTCCATCTTCCACGACTCTCACCTGCCCCTTTGGAAATGGTTTTTGACGATCTATTTGATGATCAAATCCAAAAAAGGCATTTCGGCTAACCAAGTCGGACGCACAATCAAAGTCAGTTACAAAACGGCGTGGTATCTTTGTCACCGCGTCCGCGCTGCGATGCGCGAAGTCAGCGCCGATCTTTTGAAGGGCATTGTCGAAGTTGACGAGACTTATGTCGGCGGACGATTTCACGGACGCGGAAAAGGCTATAAGGGCAACAAGGCTGTTGTAATCGGCGCGGTTGAACGGGACGGAGAGATTCGCCTGAGAGTAATCAAGTCGCCGAGCAAATACTGGCTTCACAAGTTCGTTCACGAAACGACCGACCCGAAAGCGGAGGCGATCTACACTGACGAATCGCAAGCCTACAAGGGCATCGCAGACGCGGATACGCGGCACGAGACGGTAAAACACTTGGAGGAAGAATGGGTTCGCGGCGACGTGCATACCAACAACGTTGAGAGCGTATGGAGCCTCTTGAAACGGTCGGTTGTCGGGACGTATCACAGAATCTCGATCAAACATTTGGACGCCTATTTGGACGAATTGGAGCATCGTTTTAACAACCGGCAAAATAAGTTTCTGTTTCGGGATACGCTCATGAAGTTGGTAAAATCTGAGAAATTGCCATACGCGGAGTTAGTAAAGGCGGCCTAATATTTCGGTAATTCTCCAGTTTTGACCTTATCAATTATCTCTCTTAGTCGCATGACGTGCGATGAAATCCGCTCGTATAAATCCCATAGTTGCCAAGCGGATGGATCGGCATCTATGTTTATAGGGTTATAGGGAGTGTATAGGCTCCGAGTCTGGAACAATCTAAGAGTAGCATGGTCTAATGAGGCAATGAGATAGTCCTCACACGTTTTCGTCCATCGGTTAAATCGTGCTTCTAAGTCTTGAGGAGTTGGAAGCGACAACATTTGATCTCCGTGGTGAGCCAGTTCGCTAATCTTACTACAAATCACGTCGGCATTGGGAAGGGGTGCGGTTGGTTTCGCAGTGGCAGGCGGAGAAGCTACCGTATTAGGAGTTGGCGAAGACTCTGATCGGAACCGCTTATTTTTTTTCGTTTCCTTCCGGGTTGGGCTGAAAAGCCCCCACAGAATTATCAAAAGTATTCCACTGCCTATTGGCGTGATCATCCAAGAAGGCGAGAACGCCAAATGTCCAGAAAAACCAACCTGCTCGAATAGCCAAGGATAAAACGGTCTGGACGAAAAGCCGGACCAAGCTGTTGGGACGGATAGAAGTAAAACACCGAGAAGCGCTAACATGGCCGCAACCCACCGATGTTTTCGAAGCCACCCTCTAAACAACATGACGAATGTTCGCGCCGCTCTAGCCTTGCGTCAAAGTGATAATCCTCAATTCTAATGTCGGATGAAAGCCGACACGATTAGGACGAACACGCCCAAGATTCCTAGGAGATAGTTTGCCACAGATCCACGCTATAGCAGCCTGGGTACCGGAGTCAGATTTCAAATTTAGGGAATGAAAAACGGGGTCGTATCTAAACAACGCGGGCAACGCGCCCGCGGTTATTTGTTATCTGTTATCGGTTTGTCGACCAAGCATAGCCTTCGGTAGTGTCCTAATTTGAAAAGGCTTCCCGGTCTTATATGTTTGTTGTTCGATGCAAAACCACCAGATTAAGGTGTTTGCTTGCCACACGATTCAGGAACTCGAAATGCAGGTAAATCAATGGCTTACGAATAATCCGGGGATCGAGGTTGTTCAATTTACGCAAAGTGAATCGGGCGGCGGAGGAGGAATGGAATGGTTTATCACCTTTACCGTTCTCTTTAAGAAGATCGGCGACCGGCGTTAGCCTTCGCCGCAATCGCGACTTTGACGGCTGGAATTAAGTCCGCCCGATCATCACTGCGAGTTGCCATCGATTTGTTTTGCTTCTGCCGCAATCGAAGCCCTGACAGCAGCATTTGGAGAATCAACCGGAGGGATTCCCAGTACAACCGTGTATTGCGCGTTCCTCCCTTCCCAAAATTGCCAGCCGTAGGCTCGATTTGCCTTCGGATGCCCATCCAAATCGAAAACTTCTACCACACCTTCCCACATGATCTGGTCGAGATAGCCTTCAATGACGGGGACTGACTCCAGATGCTTTGCCCGACATCCGGCGTGTTTCTCGACTGCTTTTCGGATGTTCTCTACGCGTTCGCTCACGCCTCAACCATCGTAACGAGATCACGGACTGTCCAGAAAGTGTTCATAACGCCAGCGGCCATTGCTGGCGTGCAACGAGTCGCGATGTTGGATTTCACGAAATTGTGAAGATTGGGGGTCACATCTAACATTTGACATTTGGGACGAAGCGCAGCTTCGCGTTATTGGTTAATTGTTATTCGTTAACCGGCCGGGAAACGGAAAACGGGTCAGATCTAGGGGGGAAGAACGGGGTCGTATCTAAACGTCGGCGAAGACGCCGAGTTAATTGTTATTGGTTATTAGCTAGTTGGCGGAATTGCGAAACGCGGAAAGCGGGATGGCGAAGTTACGAGTAACGAGGTCCGGGGCCGGACTACAAGAAGCGGGCTGCTTTCGGCAATATCCGGCGCGCAGTTCATCATGCGCGGGCCGAGAGTTCACTATGAATGAAAAAGTAATAAACCTGATTGTAACGAAAACAGGGATCACCCAGGAGAACGCCGAGAAGTCGGTGCTCGTGGTGTTTGATTTCCTGAAAACGAAATTGCCGGCGCCGATCACCAGCCAACTGGAACCCTTCCTTACCGGGGGAGTCCTCGCCGGTAGAAATTAACCGGTAACGTATCAACGGCACGCTTGCCTGCTCCCCGCGCGACAGCGCCTCGGACTGGCAAGGGTCTCCGTCGATCTTAAATAGTCCCATTCGGGACTGGAGCTACTTGCACCTACGAAAAATCGCCTCATGAACTCGGAAATTATCAGCCGTGCAGCATGTCTGGCGGAACTCACTTCCAATCCCAAATCCTTCTTCAACTGTCCAGATTTGCACGGCGGTTCGGGTTTTGCCGGGAAAATTCCGCTTCTTGATCCGGCTGACAACGATGTAAACGCATCCACAACAACGGAACAGAAAACGGGGTCACGTCTACATTTGACATTTGTTTTCATGAACCGGTCAACCTCGAACTCCGCTCCCTGATAGACCACCCCGGGCTTTGCTTCGCGCGAGGAAAGCCGACCGGTTTCATTTCTTCGTCAGACGATATTTCTGATTTACTTACCGGCGAGTCACTCCGAAACGGTTACCGTCCAGGGAGCGAGACGGAGCGTCAAAAGGGTACCAAACGACGGTCCGTAACCCCGGTGAACAGAGGTCAGATGACCCGCCTACGCCAAGGCTTCGGCGTGGCAAGCAGAAGTCAGAGATCAGATTCGGCTAAAGAAAAGCCCGCAAATGATCCCGCCGCGGCGGGGGTACCGGACCCCGTAGGCTCCGCGGTCGCTCTGACGTTGGGTCTTCATTTTGATCTTTTGAAGAGAACGCAGCGGCAATGCAATGTTGACTTTCGCTCCTGGGTTTGAAAGGAATGTTCTTCAACTCAACAGAGGAGAAAGGAATCAATGAAAATTGGCGAGATAGCACCGGACTTCGAAGCGGAAACGTCCCAGGGCAAAATTCGCTTTCACGACTGGATCGGCGACTCCTGGGCCGTCCTGTTTTCGCATCCGAAGGATTTCACTCCGGTCTGCACAACCGAACTCGGTTATATGGCCAAGATAAAGCCGGAGTTCGACCGGAGAAAGGTGAAGATCATGGGACTGTCGGTCGATTCGACCGGCGATCATGAGGGATGGGCCAAGGACATCGAGGAAACGCAGGGACACGCGCCGAACTACCCAATTGTCGGCGATGCTGACTTCAAGGTGTCGAAGTTGTACGGGATGCTCCCGGCCGATATCGCAGGCGACCCGAAGAAGCGTACGCCGGCGGATAACGCCACCGTGCGCAACGTTTACGTCGTCGGCCCGGATAAAAAAATTAAACTGATCCTTGTCTATCCAATGACAACAGGCCGGAACTTCGACGAGGTGCTGCGGGTGATCGATTCACTGCAATTGACCGCGAAGCATCAGGTCGCGACGCCTGTGAACTGGAAGCCAGGCGAGGACGTGATCATTGCCGGTTCGGTCTCTAACGACGAAGCGAAGAAGCGTTATCCGCAAGGTTGGAAGTCGCCAAAGCCTTATATCCGCATTGTTCCGCAGCCACAATAAGGCGCTGACGAAATTAACTGCGGAGAGCACGGTAGATCCGATGGTAGAGGATATAACCGGAGTTCCGGATGCGTGACCAGGCGACGCAAGATAGTAGCCGTCCGGAATTTTGGGATGCCCGTTACGCAAGTGGTGAGACACCGTGGGACTTTCACGGCGTGCCTGCAGCGTTGAAAGCATTCCTTAAGACTTCGCGCGCCGGAAGCGCGCTGATTCCAGGATGCGGATCGGCTTATGAGGTCCGCGCATTTGACGAGGCCGGTTGGAAGGTAGCGGCGATTGATTTCTCGCCAATCGCGGTGGAACGGGCGCGAGCTGAGCTCGGAGCGCTTTCCAACCGCGTCGCGCACGACGACTTTTTTAGTCACGATTTCGGTTCTCAACGTTTCGATCTGATCTACGAACGGACGTTTCTATGTGCACTGTCGCCAGATCTATGGCCGGCTTACGTCAAGCGCATGACACAACTGCTCCGTCCAAGCGGAAAACTCGCGGGCATTTTCCTCTATGGCGATCAAGCCGAACCGCCGCCCTATCCGTTAACGCCAGCAAAAGCGAGCGAGTTACTCGGTAAAAATTTTTCCTTGATCAAAACACTGCCGGTAACGGACTCACTGCCATTGTTTGCGGGACACGAATACTGGCAGGAATGGGTTCGAAATGATGCAGTCATGGGATGACGGCTGAAAAGGTGAACTTACCTAGACTCCGGCCGTTTCGACCGCGATAAAACCTTTCCAGTTCCGCATCCGAAACGCGAGAATCATAAATAAGATTCCGGAAACAATCGCCCAGGCGCCGATCCACCAGATCAGGGCGAGCGCGCCGACGGCGGGTCGAAACAACAGCAGGATGCCAAACACGACTGAAGCGATTCCCGCCAGAACGAGCAGCCATTCGTTGTTGATGATCTTGCGCAACCTTACCGCGGCCACCAGCTCCATAATGCCGGTCATGATTGCCCAAGCGGCGATCAGAATTAACAAACCGAGCGCAGTAATTCCGGGCATCACGAAAGCGAGCAATCCGGCGAGGATACCCAGCAGCCCGCCAAGAATTAAACTACCTACTTTTGGATAGCCCTTGGTTTTTGTCGCGAGGACCAGCGACAGAACGCCGTTCACCAGCGCGAACGCTCCGAAGAGCCAGACCAGAGTAATCAAGGTTGCGCCCGGCCACATAAATGCCAGCACGCCGAACAACACCGCCACTAAACCGCGCAGAGCGAGCAGCCACCAGTTCAGCTTGAACGTGTGGACCACAGTGGCCGCGTCGTTTGTTTTCAATGTTTCGTTCATTTTTATTTTCTCCGAGGGTTGGACTTTATACTTTTTCTTCGAGACCGAATTGTTGAGGTTCTGTGAGCTTCCTCTTTGGCCGAGAGAGAAACTTTCCCCCGCGACAGCAATCGCAGGTCCGACTGCAGTCGTTCCAAAGCAGCGGTGAGATCGAGAATAATTCTGATGCCGGCGAAATCGTTGCCGCACCGTCCGGAGCACTTCGATCCGGCGCAGACCGCGAATTGCATCTCCATCAAAGTGATAACCGTGGTCTGGCGTGGCCGTCACCGGCGAGAGAAGGTGATGCTTGCAATAAACCAGAATCGTCCGGCGCGACACGTTCACCAAGTGTGACGTCGCTTCAATCGTGTAGACGGCATCCTGAGGCGGTTCGTACAATTGAATCTCGCGCGATCTGGTTGGGGAAATCGCCATCGTGGCCTTTACCTACCTGATCGGCGTTGGTTCGATGCGCGCGCGTCTCAAATTAGACGCACGCGCTCGATAACCCGTCGCAATTCTTACTTAGGCGACGTTGACTTCGATTTGCTTGGTCTTGGCGTGTTCGCTCTTCGGTAGATGTACCGTGAGCAAGCCATTCTTGAATTCCGCCTTTACCTTGTTGCCATCGGCATCATCGGGCAGGGTGAAGCTGCGCATAAAAGTGCCGTAGCCGCGTTCGACGCGGTGGAACTTCCTTTTCTTCTCTTCTTTCTCGAACTTGCGTTCGCCGGAGATGGTGAGGACACCGTTTTCGACCGTAACCTTGACGTCATCTTTTCTGAGTTCGGGCAACTCGGCCTTGATGAGATATTCCTTTTCGTCTTCGGTAATGTCCGCCAGCGGCATCCAATCGGCCAGAGTGATGTCTTCCCGCCCATGTCCATTGGTGCGGCGAAGAGGACGACCGAAGAGGGTGGAGAGATTGGAGAGACGGTTTTCGAATTCTTCCATTTCTCTGAGTGGTTCCCAGCGAGTAATTGCTTGCATATGAATGGTTCCTTTCAGTTTGCAGATTGTTGAGCGTTGATGGTTTGATCGCGGCGTGGGGGCGCCGGCGACATCTCAACATCGACCTGCTGCGGAAGCGCGCGCGGTAACTTAAGTTGTATTTCGCGGCGCCTGCTTTTGACGCTTCCGAAAATTGTGCGAGGCAATCTGACACCGCGGCAGGGTTGCGATTGAAGGAATGCAGCTTCAGTGTCAAAGGAGCCAATGAAGCGAGGGGCTAAAGCTTCGGCAAAACGGCGATCGATTGTCGAACCAATCTTGGAAAAGCCATTGCTGCGTTTGCATGGCGCGACCGACATTGATTCGTTTTGGAAAGCTGTTCAACGGGTGATCGCGGCAGCAATGCCGAGTTGTTTCATTGGCCTGACGCTTCAGCATACGCCGATCTTGCCGAGAGTGATGAGATCGACCCGAAAGATACCTGCTGGCTTCTCTGCGATCCCGCCAATCCAGGCTTATTTCGTTGCCCATCCGCGGCGCAGACTGGTCCTGTCCGACGATGTTTTCCCGGACGACCGCCGCTTAAAGAGGTCACTTTTTTACCGCAGCTACATGGCGCCGGTGAACGGCCGATATGCTATCGGGTTGTTTTTTTGGAGCGCCGGCCGTCTCCTTGGCGTGATCGTAATCATGCGCAGCGCAAAGCAGGGCCCCCTGTCCCGATCGGAAATGAAACGACTCCGGCAGCTTTACACGCAATTTCAAACGGTGCTTGGTCGGTTACGGTCGTCGGAGCGCGAGCACACCGTGCGGGTCGCACTCGAACAGTTCATGCGCCGAGTGCCGCTGCCGACGATTTTGTTGCGCTGGAATCTTGGATTGGTCTATCGCAACCAATCCGCCTCTGATTTTTGCTCAGTTTGGCAGCGCGGAGCGGAGCAGACGCGGTTAATCAAATCAGAGGCGCCACTTCCGCTTGAAGTGGTGGACCGATGTCGCATGCTGAAAGAGCGATGGAAGCGGCTAAATCCTCTCAGCTTTCCAACAGCGGCTTTCAAACACGAACTAGTTCATCATCCAATGCGGCGCCATCTCCGCGCCACCATTAGTTTGAAGCAGATCAGCTCGGCTGGCGTAGCGCGGCCGCATTTCCTTGTCGAATTCGAGAACCTGCACGGCGCTGACGTGAGGCGCGAAGTCGGGACGTTACCGCATCTCGTCCAGCTGACCAGACGAGAACAACAGTTGGCGCGCCTGGTCTGCGACGGGCGCAGCAATCAAGAGATTGCTGACGAAAGTGGCTTGAGTCTGGAAACGGTGAAAAAGCATCTCCACAGCGTTTTTGGGAAACTCGAGGTCAGCAGCCGCAGCCGGCTGATGGCGCTGATGCGATAAGTAAGAGCCAAGATGTTTCCAATTAAGGACTCCGTTCCGAGCCGCTCAGTGCCGGTCGTTACGCGTGCGTTGATTCTCATCAACGTCTTGGTCTTTTTCTTTGAACTGATGCTTCCGCAGCAATCGGTCGAGCAAATTTTCTATTTGTTCGGCATCGTTCCCGCGCGCTTCACCCACCCGGATTGGGCCGCCAGTGTCGGATTTCCGATCGACAATTACTGGCCGCTTCTAACCCACCAATT
>Ga0193750_1000118_pt1 | contig 24304 bp, 18 predicted proteins | sample L1c1metaG_FD_160569 | JGI IMG/M metagenome (GOLD analysis project Ga0193750, IMG submission 160569) | Soil microbial communities from a riparian zone of the East river system, Colorado, United States - L1c1 | ecosystem: Environmental > Terrestrial > Soil > Riparian zone | place: USA: East River... | reverse complement strand
GTTTTGCCGAACCCGATTTCGCTCAACAGCTCCATCGTAAATGGCGCGCGCGTGGTCGGTCCATCGCTCGCCGGATTGATGATCGGCACCGTCGGCGCGGCAGTGTGCTTCTTATTTAACGGTCTCAGCTTCGTTGCGGTCATTGCCGGTTTGTTGATGATGCGATTGCCTGCGTTCGAGCGGAAGATCGACATCGTCTCCGCGCGCGAGCACGCTTGGAACGGAATTGTTTACTCAGTCAAGCACCAGCGTGTCCGCACCATCATGCTTTTGTTTCTGGCGGTCGGGATTTTCGGTTGGTCTTACATGGTGATCATGCCGGCCTTCGCGCGCGACGTGCTCGGCCGCGGCGCGGACGGTTACGGCGTGTTGATGTCTGCCAGTGGTGTCGGCGCACTCGTTGGCGCGCTTGTCGTGGCAACCTATGGGCATCTCTTTGCGCCACGAAAGCTCGCGCTCGGCGGTGTCTGGCTCTTTTCGGCAGCGCTGCTCGCGTTTTCGCTTACGCGAAATTTCTATGTCGCGCTCGCATTTCTCTTCGTTGGCGGTTTCGGAATGCTCCTATTTTTCTCAACCACAAATACCGTCCTGCAAACCATTGTGCCCGACGAAATGCGCGGTCGTGTCATGGGCATCTGGTCGCTCATTTTCGGCGCGATGATTCCACTCGGCAGTCTCGAAGCCGGCGTGGTGGCACATTGGTTAGGTACTCCCTTTGCGCTGGCATCGGGCGCGGTGATTTGCGCCGTGTCAGCGCTCATCACTTGGTTTGTAATTCGCCGCCGTGAAGCTGCGCTTGCGCGTTGAGTTGTAGCCACGGCGCTCCGTCGCCGTGTCTTTGCCGTTGCTAATCAAAAGGCAATTCTGTGATTTCGCCCTGATATGGCCAGGCTTCGGGCGTTTGGCTCAGACCGGCCCGCACTGGATTCATCCGACTATAGTCCCATTTTTCCGAATAACTTTCGTGACTACGCAAAAGGTGATCGAAGAAACCTTCCTGCCAATGAGGCTTATCAAAGCCGATCGTGAATAACCTCTTGCCGATGACCGACCGCAATCCTTGAATCCATCTTTCCAACGCTATGTCCTCCTCCAGAAAACCAACGAAGAGATGCACGTGATCCGGCATTAAAACGTAACGGCCGACGACGATATTGCGCTCTTGTGCACGAAAACAAAACTTACAAAATGTCTCGTGGATTTCCGATCGCGCCAGCAAAGGCCGGCGTTTGTAGGTGTTGAAGGTTACAAAGTATAATGGATGAAGATCCGAAAAGAGCCATTCGAGTCGTGGCGGCCGACGCGGATACTCGCGATCGGCTTCCTCGGGCATGACTTGGAGTCTACGCCTCGACAGAGCGAGGCGGCTACAGCTATCGGTTGAGGATATGCAGAGCGCGCTTCTCAACGTTCATCGCCGCTTCTTTCACGGCTTCGCTCAAAGTCGGATGCGAATGACAAGTGCGGGCGAGATCTTCCGAGCTGCCGCCAAATTCAATCACTGAAACCGCCTCGGCGATCAACTCCGAAGCCGCGTGCTGCAAAATGTGCGCGCCCAGAATCCGGTCGGTTTTCGCGTCGGCCACAAACTTGACGATTCCATCGAGGTCGTCGTTCGCAATTGCGCGGGCGTTGGCACGGAACGGAAATCTCCCGACCCGATAATCGATCCCCTTCTCTTTCGCCTGGTCCTCAGTCAAACCGACGCCGGCCAGTTCGGGATTCGTGTAAATGATTCCCGCGATCGCGTCATAATTGATGTGGCCGTCTTTGTCCGCGATCCTTTCCACACATGCGATCCCTTCATCCTCGGCCTTGTGCGCCAGCATCGGCCCCGCGATCACATCACCGATCGCGTAAATGCCATCGACTTTGGTCTTAAAATGCTCATCGACCTTGATTCGCTTCCGTTCATCGAACTCAACGCCGACTTTCTCCGCGCCGAGACCTTCGCTGAACGGTTTGCGCCCGACTGAGACGAGTACTTTGTCGGCTTCGAATTTCAGTTCTTCGTTTCCTTTACTGGCGGTCGCAGTAACGCGGCCATTGTCGATCTTGATCCCGCTGACTTTGGTTTCGAGGTGAAAGGTAATTCCCTGGGCGGTAAGCGAGCGCTGGAGCATGTTGGATAATTCGAGATCGAAGCCGACGGCGATCCGCGGCAAGAATTCGAGAATGGTCACTTCGGAACCAAGCCGGGCCCAGACCGATCCAAGCTCGAGTCCGATCGCGCCCGCGCCGATGACGAGGAATTTGGGCGGCGGTTCTGTGAAAGTAAGCGCTTCGGTGCTGCTGACGATTGTCTTGCCGTCAAACTTCGCAAACGGCAATTCGATCGGCGCGCTGCCAGTCGCGATGATGATGTTTTTGGTTTCGATCTCCTGAATTTTTCCGTCCGACGATTTGACCGAAACTTTTCCGGGTGCCGTAATTGTGCCAAAGCCTTCGAACGTCGTCACCTTGTTGGTCTTCATCAACGCGCGTACGCCGCCGGTCAGCGTTTTCACGACCTTGTCCTTGCGCTGCTGCATCTTATTAAGATCCACATCTACATTGCCGATGACGATGCCGTGCTTCTCCGCTTCCTTTTTCGCGAACATGAAATGGTCGCTCGAAGTCAGGAGGGCTTTGCTCGGAATGCAGCCGACGTTCAGACAAGTGCCGCCGAGCTCCTTGTCTTTCTCGATTATGGCGGTTTTCAAGCCAAGCTGTCCGGCGCGGATCGCCGCGACATAGCCGCCGGGTCCGGAACCAATGATTACAACATCAAACTTTTCCATGCGATTTAAGCCACTAACATCAGCAATCGCCGAAATATTCGTTGGCGCAACTGGCGTTACCAATCCCTCACCTTAGTCCTCTCCCTTTGCGAAAGGGAGAGGAGAATCGAATTGAAGCGATGTTTAAACCGAAGCTGGCTTTGATCCGCCTCTCCCCGCTTGCGGGGAGAGGATTGAGGTGAGGGGTTTCTTCATCGCGACTAAGTCAAAAATCGAGCGGCAACTTTTTCGGGTCTTCGATGCATTCTTTTACTTTAATCAGGAACGTCACCGCTTCTTTGCCATCAATCGCGCGGTGATCGTAGCTCATCGCGAGATACATCATGGGCCGCACTTCCACTTTGCCATCAATCGCGACCGGCCGCGGCATGATCTTGTGCATCCCGAGGATTCCGCTTTGCGGAGGATTCAAGATCGGCGTGCTCAACAACGAACCATACACGCCGCCATTTGAAATTGTGAAGGTGCCGCCGGTTAAATCTTCGATCTTCAGTTTGCCTTCTCGCGCCTTGGTCGCGTAACCGGCAATGTCGCGCTCGAGATCTGCGAAAGATTTTTTGTCGGCATCGCGCACAATCGGAACAACCAGTCCGCGCTCGGTCCCAACGGCTACGCCGATGTCGTAAAAATTGTTCTGGATGAAATCTTCTTCTTCGATCCGTCCATTGACGACCGGCACGGCCTTGAGCGCTTCGACGGATGCTTTGATGAAGAACGACATGAACCCCAGCTTCACGCCGTTCTTTTTTGTGAACGCATCCTGCGATTTCGTGCGCAACTCCTGAACCGCGCTCATATCGCACTCGTTGAACGTCGTGAGAATCGCCGCGGTATGTTGCGCCATTACCAACTGCGCCGCGATTTTCCGGCGCAGCGGCGACATCTTCTTGCGAACAAATCGGCCATCTGCCGATTGTCCGCCAACGGACGGACCCGCCGTGGCGGGCTCCTTATCGCTCTTTTGTTCGCCGGCACCGCGATTTTGCGCTGCGGCCAGCGCATCCGCTTTGGTCAGGCGTCCGCCCGGACCGGTCCCTGAAATTTTTGCCGGGTCGAGATGTTCTTCATCGACAATCCGCCTCACCGCTGGTGATAGAATTTCGCCGTCCGGGGTTTTCTCTTTAGTGGGTGCTTCTGATCCGCCTCTCCCTGAGGGAGAGGATTGCTTGTCACGCCGAAGCTCTGCGGAGGCGGAAGGTGAGGGCGTTTCGGCTCTTTCTTTTTTCCTTTCCGCTGGCGCGGCGTCGCCCGCTTTCTTTGAATCGTCGATTGTCGCGACGACTTCGCCGATTTTTACTTCCTGACCTTCAGGAACAATCGTCTCGAGCACTCCGGAGGTTTCGGCTGCGATCTCGGTGGAAACCTTGTCGGTCTCGAGCGTGAAGAGAGCGTCCCCGGCATTGACGAAATCGCCGGATTTCTTGTGCCAGACGGAGACGATTCCACTCGTGATCGATTCGCCGACGGCGGGAATTTTTACTTCGACGCTCACTTGCGCCTAACTAAGCGCAGAAAAAACGCGCGGTCGAATCAAACCTGTGGAGGCAGCCGTCTCGGCTGCGATCTCGAATGGATGCAGGCGAGATGCCTGCCACCACAGTCTTCACTAAACCGTGAACGCATCGGCGACGACACAAGCTTGTTCGCGCTTGTGCAATGCGAGCGAGCCGACGGCGGGACTCGCGCTGGGATCGCGACCGGCATAGGCGATTTCGCGTTCGAAAAGTTTGCGCAAGCGCGGCTCGACGAAACTCCACGCGCCCATGTTCTGAGGTTCTTCCTGGCACCAGACGAGCTGCGCATTTTTCGGAAACGCGTTGACCATCGACTTCAGCTTTTTTTCATGCAGCGGATAAAGCTGCTCGACTCGAATGATGGCCGCATCGTCGACCTTTTTCTCCGCGCGATGATTGAGCAGATCGTAGTAAACTTTCCCCGCGCAAAGGATCACCCGCTTTATTTTGTTGGCCGGTCCGACCTCGGGTGAGCCGAGAATTTCTTCGAATTTTCCACTGGTGAATTCTTTCGCCGGGGAAGACGCGAACTCAGCGCGAAGCAAACTTTTCGGCGTCATGATCACGAGCGGTTTGATGAAATCGCGTTTCATCTGCCGGCGAAGCACATGAAAATACTGCGCCGACGTGGTGAGATTGCAGACCTGGATGTTGTCCTCGGCACAAAGTTGGAGGAACCGTTCCAGCCGGCCGCTGGAATGTTCGGGCCCTTGTCCTTCGTAACCGTGCGGCAGAAGCAAAACGATCCCGCTCGGTCGCTGCCATTTCGATTCAGCCGAAACGATGAATTGATCTATGATCGTTTGCGCGCCGTTAACGAAATCGCCGAACTGCGCTTCCCACAAGCAGAGCATGCTCGGATAATCGAGCGAATAACCGTAATCGAATCCAAGGACCGCGGCTTCCGAGAGCAAGCTGTTGTAGATGCAAATGCGCGCCTGCTTTTCGCCCAAATGCATCAATGGCACATACGGCGCGCCGGTTTTCGCATCGTAGAGAATCGCGTGACGCGTGCTGAACGTTCCGCGAGCGCTGTCCTGGCCAGATAATCGAACGGGCGTTCCTTCCAAAAGAAGCGCGCCAAACGCGAGCAGTTCGGCATAATGCCATTCGAACGGACCGCCGTTCTCGAAGACCTTGCGACGATGCTCGATGACGATGCGTTTAATCTTCGGCTGAACATTAAAATCATCCGGCACGCGCGTGAGCGCATCGACAATCGTCTTCAGCGCTTTTTGATCGATTGCGGTCGAAACCGGCGAACTCGTGTACTCCGGCTGGAATACGGCGGATGATTCCTTGAACTTCGCCTGCTCATTCGCTTTCTGCTTCTCGATCGCTTTGACGTCGTCGAGCGTCATTTCGAGGCGGAGACCGAACTCGGTTTCGAGCGAGGCCGCATCGTCGTCAGTCATTGCGCCCGATTCGAGAAGCTCGCGCTTGTACAACTGCGCGACCGACGGGTGCTTGTCGATCTTCGCGTAAAGATCGGGCTGAGTGAATGCGGGCTCGTCACCCTCATTATGCCCGAAACGGCGGTAACAATACATGTCGATCACGATGTCGCGCCCGAATTCCTGACGAAAATCGAGCGCGAGCTGGCTGACCTGCATGCACGCGAGTGGATCGTCGCCGTTCACATGAAAGATCGGCACCTCAATCATTTTGGCGATATCGGTGGCGTACATGGACGAGCGCGCATCTTCGGGAATGGTGGTGAAACCGATCTGATTGTTGACGACCACGTGCACCGTGCCGCCGGTCCCGTAGCCGTGCAGTTGAGACATGTTCAGTGTTTCGGCGACGATCCCCTGGCCCGCGAAAGCCGCGTCGCCATGAAGCAGAAGCGGGAGCACTTTGCGCCGATGCTCGGTGTCGCCACGAATGCGTTGCCGGGCACGCGCGGTCCCTTCGACCACCGGGTCGACCGCTTCGAGATGGCTTGGATTTGCCGAGAGACGAATCTCAACTTGAACGCCGGCGGAAAGTTTTCGGACGGTGTGGTAACCAAGATGATATTTCACGTCACCATCGCCGGCGACGAGCTCGGGAATGTAATTCTCACTGAACTCGGTAAAGATGACGCGGAGTGATTTCTTCAAAAAATTCGCGAGCACGTTCAACCGGCCGCGGTGCGACATGCCCATGCAAATTTCCTCGACGCCCGTGGCCGGACATTTGTGCAGAATGCTATCGAGAATCACCATGAGCGATTCCGCGCCCTGGAGCGAAAAGCGCTTCTGCCCGACGTAACGCGAGTGCAGAAAAACTTCGAACGACTCGGCTTCCATTAACGCGCGCAACAGGGCGATTTTCACCTGTCGCGCGGTCGAATGCTTGTCCGCGCGCGATTCGAGCCGGTGCAGCACCCAGTTCCGCATCCGCGTGTTCTGAATGTGCATGAACTCAGCGCCAATCGAGTCCGCGTAAATTTTCTGCAGACGCGCGATCATTTCGCGCAACGTCATCTCTGCATTGTCGGCGAAGAATTTTGAGGAGACGCGAAGATCGAGATCCTTTTCGCTGAAACCGAGCTCGCGCAGGGTGAGCGACGGATTTTCCGGCCGTTTTTCGGCCAAAGGATTCACGCGCGCAATGGTGTGGCCGAGCGTGCGGTAAGCGTAAACGAGCCCATCGATCCGGGTCTGCAACGGACTTTCCCGCGTGACGGCGCGCGGCGCCGCGGTCGCGGCAGCGCCATTTCGCTGTGGCAAATTCCCCAACTCGAATCCCTCAAAGAACGCAGCCCAGCTGGGATCGACCGATGCCGGGTCCTCTTGCCAGCGCTGATAATTCTGGTCGATCAGCTCCAGATTAGCTCGAGCAGCGATTGATGTGCGCATGGCAAGTTTAATCTGCAGCCGTTACGCTAAGCAGCAAGTTGAGAGGTGGATCGACCTCTCCGAGGCCGATGTTAAATAAGTGGCGGCGAAGCCGCCCAAATTTTAACAACGCGCAAGGGACTGCGCGTTCCACCTTCCTCGCCCAAGTTGACAGTGCGGATGCAGCTTCGTTACTTGCACCGCACAAATGGGAACTTATGAGAAAATTTGCCTCGTCTTGGTCGCGGCCTGCGCATTTGCATTAACAAGATCGACATCGTGCTTGGCCCAGGCCGATCCGGCCGCCGAGCCGGCGGTCCTGGCGATCGCGAACGTTTTGCCGGCCGTCGTAAACATTAACACCGAGCGAGTGGTTCGGCGCACGGTGCGCGATCCGATCGAAGATTTTTACGAGCAATTTTTCGGCTACTATAGCGGACGTCCGCGCGAGATTCGGCAAACCCTGCAAAGCCTCGGCTCCGGCTTCATTGTCGATCCAGCCGGCTACATCGTTACAAATCAACACGTGGTTGAGCGCGCGGCCGACCTGAAAATCCAGGTGACGACGAACAACGGCAAAACCTACAGCGCGCATTACATCACCGGCGACGACAAGAAGGACCTCGCCTTCATCAAGATCGATTCGAAGGATTCGTTTCCGTTCATCAATCTCGACAATATTTCGCCGAACTTGCTGGGTGAAACGGTCCTCGTTGTCGGCAACGCGGTCGGTTACGGCAGCTCGATTAGCCGTGGCGTGTTGAGCGCGACCAAACGCGAGATCGCGATCGATAACATCGAATACAAAGACCTCGTGCAAACCGACGCAGCGATTAATCCAGGAAACAGCGGTGGGCCGGTGATCGACATTTCAGGACGATTGGTCGGAATTAGCTCCGCTAAAATGGCGTTCACTCCCCAGGGGGTTCCGACGCAGGGACTCGGGTTCGCCATTCCGGCCGATGTCGTGCGCGACAGCGTGAAAAAGTTTAAAGAATTTGCTGAAAAACATTCCGGAGGAAAAAATCAACCGGCGTCAGGGGAGGAAACATCGACATCCCACGCCGAAAGAATGTTTGGAATGCAGCTCCAGGACTTGAATGAGGAATTAACCGACGCACTCGGTCTTGAGCCAGGACGCGGAGTGTTGATCAGCGCGGTCGAACCAAACAGCCCAGCAGACCACGTTGGGATCGAACGTGGTCTCGTAATTTACCGCGTTGGAAAACACGACGTGAATTCAGTGAAAGATGTCGAGAATCTGCTGGGCCGCGCCGGGAGCGACACGAGCGTCAATTTTGTGGTGGGGGTCGTCCGCGCCGACGAAGCCGGACAGCGTGTCGAAACCGTTACGATGGCTGCCCGTTGACAGACGAAAAATTTTTGGCAACGCATTAGCGCGGCAGTTGTCTCATCAAATAAATCAGGAATGATTAAGGTCGAAAATTTAACCAAGCGTTACGCAGGCCAGACCGCGATCCGCGATTTGAACTTCGAGGTCGGTCAGGGCGAGATTATGGGTTTTCTCGGACCGAACGGCGCCGGCAAAACCACGACCATGCGTATTTTGGCCGGATTTATGCCGGCCACTTCCGGTCGCGCGTCGATCGCCGGCTTCGATGTGTTCGAGCAATCGCTCCAGGCGCGATCGCGGCTTGGTTACATGCCGGAAAACGTTCCGCTCTATAACGATATGCGGGTGACCGAGTATCTCGATTATCGCGCGGCGCTCAAAGGAGTCCCCCGTCGCCGCGTCATGGAACGGGTCGGCGACGTAAAAGAGCTCTGCGGCTTGCGCGAGGTGGAAAGAAAATTAATCGGCACACTTTCCAAAGGTTATCGGCAGCGAGTCGGGCTGGCCGACGCGCTCGTGAACGAGCCCGAACTTCTCATCCTGGATGAGCCGACAATCGGACTTGATCCCAATCAAATCCGGCAGGTGCGCGAACTTATTAAAAACCTCGGCAAGCAGCACACGATTTTGCTTTCCACTCACATTTTGCCGGAGGTGGAGATGACCTGCAGCCGCGTCATCATTATTCACAAGGGCCGGATCGAAGCGTGCGACACGCCGGAGAATCTTCTCGGTCAGATTCGCCAGGCCGGCGGCGTGGTGGTGGAAGCAAAAACCGGCAAGGATGATGGCGCGGAAGAGTTGAAGAAAATCTCCGGAGTCCGCGAAGTCATAACGGATCAAGACGATGACTGGAAAATATTTTCGCTCCGGGTGGAATCGGGTCTTGACGTGCGCGAAGAAATTTTCCGGCTCGCGGCCGCGCGCAAGTGGACCCTGCGCGAACTCTCACAGCGCCGCGCGACCCTCGAAGACGTATTCGTCGAAATCACGCATTCAGATCAAGCGGAGACGTCGATCTAAGCGATGAGAAAATTTTACACACTGCTTGCCCGCGAAGTCCGCAGCTATTTTCATTCGCCGATCGCGTATGTCGTCCTTGTGTTTTTCCTGCTGGTGAGCGGGGTCGACTTCTACTTCCAGGTTTCGTTCATGAATCAGCGGCCCGCCTCTTATTCGGTGCAGGAAGCATTTTTCAACTCGGTGTTCTTCTGGTTCGCGTTCGTTTTAATTTTTCCACTGATCACGATGCGTTTGTTTGCCGAGGAATTTAAGCTCGGCACAATTGAGCCGCTCATGACCGCGCCAGTGCGCGATTTGCAAGTCGTGCTGGCAAAATTTTTCGGCGCGTTGGTGTTCTACATCGTGCTTTGGATCCCAACGCTGCTCTACTTTGTCATCTTCCAAAAGATCACCCATGAGCCGGCAGCAAATTCGACCGGCGCTTATTGGGGCTCGTACCTGATGCTGTTGCTGCTCGGAATGTTTTATCTTTCCATCGGCTGTCTCGCCTCGGTCGTGACCAAGAACCAGATCGTGGCTGCGATCATTTCCTTCTGCGCGATCACGTTGCTGTTCTTCTTCGGGCTGATTCAATTCATTCTGCTCGACGTGAACTCCGGGATGCGCGACGTGCTCGGCTACTTTTCCTCGATCGAGCACATGGGCACCTATTCACGTGGCATCATCGACACGCGGCCGGTGGTTCTCTATCTGAGCATGACCACTTTGATGCTGGCGCTGACTTATCAGGCGTTCCAATCGCGCAAATGGAGGTTGTGACAAATGGCTGAATTTAGCGACAAAGCGAAGCCCAAAAAAATTCAGCGGCTCCAGATCGGACTGAATGTTTTGGTCCAGCTCGTTCTCATTTTCTTTTTGATCAGCGCAGTGAACTGGATCGGCTTCCGGCATTACAAACGCTGGGACGTCTCGCGCGACCAGAAATATGCCCTCTCCGACAAGACGAAGCGCTTCTTGAACTCGATCAAAGGCAAAGTCCGAATCACGGTTTTCTTTTCGCCGAACACGCCCATCAGTGGCGACGTTTCCAGTTTACTCACCGAATATCAATACGCAGCCAAGGGTAAGATCGATATCGAGAACATTGATCCACAGCGAAATCTCTCCCGCGCCAAGGAGATGTTCGACAAATATAAGGTGGTCAGCGACGAAAGCTTGATCGTGATCGATTACGAAGGCCGGAACAAAACGGTGAAGGCTTCGGAGATGGCGGACATCGATCAGAGCGGAATGGCCTTTGGCGAAGGACCGCGGGTGACCGCGTTCAAAGGCGAGCAGGCGATCACCAGCGCAATGATCGATTTAGTTGAAGGCAAAAAAAACACGATTGGCTACGTCACCGGCCACAAAGAGCCTTCGATCACCGAACCGTCACCGCTGACCATGCTCAATCAACAGCCGCAAGCCGGTAGTCCCATTTCGGTGCTAAAGACATTTATCGAAAATGAAAATATCAAGTTCCAGGAACTGAATTTGTTCAACGAACCGCAAATTCCTGCCGACATAAAAACAGTGATGATTGTCGGCCCGCAGTACGATCTTTCCGACCGCGAAATAAAATTGCTGCACGATTTCTGGGACAAACAGGGACGGATCCTGTTGTTGATCGATCCGTCGGCCAAAACGCCGAAGTTGAACGCGTTCCTCAACGAGCTCGGCGTGAAAGTGAACGACGACCGGTTGATGGCGTTCGTCCGGACCGGAATTGAGGAGCTGGCTCTGGTCCGCGATGTGCAGGCGCGCTTTTTCGGTGAAAGTCCGGTGACAAAACGCCTCGCGAATGTCCGCGCTTTATTTTTCGGTGGAACATCGTCAATCACACTCCAGCCGGAACGCGTTCGCGCGGCGAATATCCGGCTTCAACCTCTCATTCAAGCCGAGCAAGGTTATTTCGCCGAAACCGATTACAACACCGACGATCAGGCGAAACTTCAGGCGGATGCTAAAAAAGCCGGGACGGCTCCGTTGACTATTGGAGTGTCGATCGAAAAAGGCGGTAGCGCCGACGAACGGGTGCAGATGAATTCGTCGCGAATGGTGGTGGTGAGCAATGCGACGTTTATTCAGGACAACGCGTTGACCCAGGACCAACAAGCTCTCGATTTCGTTTCCGCGAGCGCGAACTGGTTGTTGAGTCGCGAACAATTAATCGGCATCGCTCCCAAAGTTCCGAAAACCCTCACTTTCAGTCTGAGCGAAGACGCGTTGCGGAGTTTGCGTTGGATGATCCTGGTCTTGATCCCGTTTGTCTTTGTCGTTCTTGGCACCGCTGTTTGGTGGAAGCGCCGGGCCTGACGAACTCGCAATTGCCATGAAGTGGAAAACGACCTTGATCCTTTTCGTCATCGCGGCCGGTGTTTTCGCCTACCTCTATTTCGGGGAGCGCAACCGGCCCGGCACCGAAGAAGCGGCGCGCCAATCGCAAAATGTTCTCAATTTCAGCCGCGAGAAAGTTGACGGCATCGTTATCCAAAACGGCGACGATAAGATCGACATCCGCCGCCGCGACGACAAATGGCGACTGGAAACTCCGATCAAAGATCAGGCGGACGCTTCACTAGTGAACAATTTGCTTCTCGATCTCGAGAACTGGCAAAAAGACGCCGCCATTTCAGCGAAGGAAATGGAGGCGGACAAGAACAAGCTTGGTGATTACGGGCTGGCGAACCCGAAGCTGCGCTTGAAGTTGATTGGACCTGGTGCGCCGCCGGAAATCCTTTTCGGCAAGGACGCTGCGCTCGAAGGCAAAATGTATGTCCGGTTCGGAAATTCGAAAGAAACCTTTCTCGCGAACCAATCGGTCAGGAAAGCGATCGATAAGAAGCCGGAAGACTTTCGCGATCGGAAACTGACCGACTTGATCATGGCACAGGTTGTCCGCGTCGTGCTCAAAACTCCGGCGGGCGAAATGGAGCTGCAGAAGAGGGGCGATCACTGGGAGATTGCGAAACCGTTGCACACGCGCGCCGACGACCAGAAGGTCAGCGATTTAATCGCGCAAGTGACGACTGCGCGCATTCAACAGTTTGTGGCGGACGATCGTGGCGACCTCCATCCCTACGGATTGGCCGAGCCGCGCGGCTCCCTTACGCTTTTTGCGCAGGAGGATAAATCCGCCAGTCGGACGGACTCGTCCGGTGGCGAGCAGGGCCAAACGCTTCAGATCGGCGGTCCCGCGACTGCGGGAGAAAAAGAGAAGGACCAGGTTTATGTCCACTTCTCTCCGCGCGGTTTCGTTTACACGCTGCCGAAAAAAATTGAGGAAATCCTGAACAATAAACCGAACGATCTCCGTGACCGTCATCTTGTCCGGATCGATACAAAAATTCTCGACCGCCTGACCATCGACGCTCCGGGAAAAGGCAAAACGGTGTTGGCGCGCAAAGACGAGAACTGGACGATCGCCAGCCGTAACAACGCGCCCGCGAATTCGAGCGAGGTCCGTCGGCTAATCGACACTTTACAAAACGAGCAGGTGACAAGATTTGTGGAAGATGTCGCTTCAAACTTGCCGAAGTATGGCCTCGATAAGCCACAGCTGATTATCACCTTCAGTTCATTCGCTTCGGAAAACACCGCCGAAACCAAAGCAGGCGAGCAGCCATTTTCCTCGGTCGCGTTTGGAAAAGTGGAAGGCGATAATGTTTTCGCGCGAGTCGGAGATGAGCCGTTCGTCATCGCGGTGCGTCGTGCCGCGCTCGATCAGATCTTCACCGACCCTTTGCAGTGGCACGAATTGTCGATCTTCAACTTTAAGCCGGAACAGATCCATCACGTCACTGTGACGTCGGACAAGGAATTGTCGTTTGTGCGCGGCGCGAACAATCAATGGAGTTGGGCTAAAGGAAGCGGATCGATCAACCAAACGAACATGCAATCGCTCCTCAATACGTTGGCGACGTTGCATGCCGTGCGCTGGGCTGGATCGGCAACTCCAGTTCATGGTTTCGACAAACCACAACTTGTTGTCTCGTTCACGACTTCGCCGGATGACAAGACGACGCACAAACTGAGTATTGGCGCTACCGCGCCCAATGGAATGTGGTTTGCAAAAGTGGACGAGCGCGAAGGAACGTTTGTGATCAGCGCACCGGATCTGAACGCGCTCAAATTGCCGCTGGCTGCCGCGGAACCACCGTCGCCTTCGCCATCCGCAACCGTAACGGCGACGCCTTAATCATTTTTCCTCGCGGTGTAAATCGTCACGATCCCGCCCGTGAGCGGTGCAGCCGCGGCATCGCGAAATCCGTTTGCCTCAATCAAACGCAATAATTCGTCGCCGCCTGGAAACTGCTCAATCGAATCTCCCAAATAATCGTAAGCGGTTTTCTTTTGGGTAAGAAAAGAGCCAAAAATCGGGAGCAACCGATGAAGGTAAAAGCGATAAAGCGATCGCAAGATCGACATCGATGGGAGCGAGAACTCCATGACCAGCAAATTGCCGTTTGCCGCCAGCACCCGCGCCATTTCGCGCAGCGCGGCGCTCCAATCTTTGATGTTCCGCAAACCGAAAGCGATGGTCAGGCAATCGAATGATTGGTCGGCAAACGGAAGGGCGAGTGCGTCCGCGACGATAACTCGACGAACTCCTTTCGCTCTCGCTACGGCCAACATTTCCTCGGAAAAGTCCGCGCCAACAACTTCCGAGTCCGGCAACGCCCTTTCCAACGCCAGCGTCAGGTCTCCCGTTCCGGCTGCGAGATCGACAATCGTTTTGGGTTTCCAATCGGCCACAATTCGAGCCGCGTGTTTTCGCCAAATAACATCGCAACCACAACTCAGAAGGTGATTGGCGAGATCGTAGCGTCGCGCAATGCTGCCAAACATCGCGCGAACCGTCTCCGGGTCGCGGGCCTGCGGTAGCTGATTCGGATCAATCAAGCTTAGATTCGAGCTTTCCCGTTTGCGCTTTAGGAGCTGATAATTGCAACGCTAGGCCGATCGCAAGCCATCCCGCTGGCATCACATGCAAAAGAAGACGGGGTAACGAGGATGTCATATGGGCGGTATAACTTGGCCAAGCACTGAAAAAGTACGTCAGCGAATAAAGGATTATTGGACCGAGGACACTTATCGCTAGAAGTAAGCGCAAGAGTTGGCGCGCTATCAAAAGATAGATTATTGCGACAAGGACGAGCAGCCAAAAGATACTCCAGTGACTAGTCTCGGTAATCTCGGCAAAGGCCGTGCCTCCTATCGCACCGAGTCTGGTAAGATTTTCCCTTAATAACTGAAAGCTGGGGCGCGCAAAATCTGAAGCCGTCACGACGTGCATCGCCTTCAGATAGACGCGCCACCCGGTGATCAAAAACAATCCGGGAAGGATCGCGACTAGGAAGGGGCGAAGGCGATGTTGACGTAAGCCAACGATCAAACCCATCGCCGCGAGGAGTGACCACAGAATTATGCCTTCAGATTTGATCCATGGTATTAACGTGAGGATTGAGGCGTAGGCGATCAATGCGGAGGGGGAGTTACGTTCCAGCGAACAAAGGAGATAGCCCAACGCCGTCAGGTAGAAGACGCTAAGCGGAATATCGCTATAACCGACGATTACTCCGCCGGGGCTGGCGGTAACGAATGGAACGAATGGAATCAGGAGCGCGGCCAATAAACCGAGCCACGGCTTACCCGATAGGCGGGTAACGAATAAGGCGACAAGCAGCGCGCCGGCGATGTAAAAGAGCGGAAAGATAGTCTTGATCCAGAATTGGTGCGGCGCACCCATCCAGAGATAAAGCCATAACTCGGTAAACGGTATAGCTAGCGGATACTCGGGATGACTAAAAGCTCGGCCGGCGCTTGAGTAGTAGGCTTCGGGAAGAACTCCAGAATCGAGAAAAGCATAACGAGCTTTTATCTCCCAGACCAAAAGCCCGTCCCAGCCGAGAGTATGCTTCAAGCACACAACGAATATGATAAACAACTCGAGTAGAAGAACTCCGGCCAGGATCCATTCAACTGTGCTTTTCGGTCGCGGAAGCGAAAAATGAGCTTGTCTCCCTTGCTTCGTTCGCCAACCGACGATTCCTAGAGCCAGACACAGCACTGCTACCAAACACTGCAAGGCGATACCTGAGGTGAAGGTTTCGCCAAGCCACAATAGTAAAGAGACGACCCCTACTCCAAATAGCCATGCGAGGCAGGCACACTCGATAAGGTTTAATCGCGGCGAACCTTTCATAATCAGCAGCGCGACTCCAATTCCGGCGGCGAAAAGCGTGAAATAACCGGCTAACAGACCAAGGATCATCATGGATTGAAACCAAGTCCGACGGTAGGCACAAAAACAATCGACGATCCAAAATGCGTTCCGCCAGTTAACGAGGCCGGCGGTTTCACTAAACAGAAAAACATCCCGGCAACAGAAGAGGACTTGGCCGCTGTTAATTCGCGCTCAAGAGTTGCTTCGCGGGCCTTAACGATGCGAACATCGTGCGGCCAGGAAAGATAGGCCACGAGCATTCCCAGAAATTCGCTGGGGGAACTTTCCGCATCGACGAAGATGACGAGTGATTTTTCGCGCGGCACGATTTCGATCAGATTAGCAAATAACTCGGAGCCATTCCGAACGTGAGTAAGACCACTCAAATATGAATCGGTCGAATGATTCGGATCGATCGGGCCGATTTTATTCTCGAGAATGGCTGGGCCGACGATCCGGACACTCAGGGCCAGAAAAACGGCGAACAGGGCGGACCAAAGTCCGAGATGGAGATAAAAGCGGATGCGCATCTTCCTTAATTGCCGCTGACGGTTACAACGCAAGCGGACACAGTGTGCCTTCACAGAATATTTGAGTCGTTTCGGCATGTCCAATGTCCGAAAAACTCGGAGATACAGACGGCTGCTCTGGCATTAAGAGGAAAATCCAAGCATATGGTCTGGCCTCGTCTATAGAGAACGGAAACAGCATCTAACGAGACCAAGCTCAGGCACGGCTCCGGCGAGCGCAAATGGTCGAGCAGCGAAAACCGACTTGGTTATCCGCGAAATTTGCTCGCGGCACGTCGTACGGGGGCCTTGTGAGCATGTTGTTTGCGCTGTTTCGCAGAAGTATCTTCCAGTCGTGACCGGTCACGCTTCGGCTTTCCGCTCCAGGGACTGCCACTAAAGTCATGTTTGCGTGTTTGTTTAGGCATGGCTGAATATCGATGAGTTGCCGCATTCTGTCTGCGATAAAAGCGCCCACATTGGTGATGAATCGCACTGGCGATTGGTGACGCGGCGTGGCGTAACCTGTTGAACTCTTATTACTCGATCGTGCGGCCGGGAGCTGGGCCCTTTCGTCGCTCTTTGCTGAAGCTTTACTTTCGATACAAGCGGGGCGATACTGGTTTAACGTCAAGTCCGTAAGGCGTCTCCAATCCAGCACCTTCCCCTCTTCCCGCCGGGTCTGAACGAAATGAATTCGTTCGGAAAAATGAAAGGTGCTTATGTTCCAATGTATCTCACTACTTCTGTCTGGTGATCCAGAGTCTGCTATCTTTGCCAAGCTGGCCCTATCGAGAGAAGCTCCGGTTTTCGACTTCCTGCACGCAGAAAGCGATCGGAGACGATTATGAGACGGCTCATCGCAACCATTGCCCTTGCTCTGCTGGTAGTGCCCGCCACCTTCGCGGGCGAGCAGTCATTGCTGGCGCGCGTTACGGTTTACTGGGCCAGCGGCGGTGCTAATTCCAACCATCATACATGCGCGACCGGCCTGCGACTACAAACCGGAGATTGCGCAGTCGATACACGGCACATTCCTTATGGCAGCCGGCTGATTTTTCCCGATGGCAGTACTTTGGCGGCAGCCGACACCGGCCCCGCGGTGAGAGATCGCAAGGCGGCGCGAATCTCGGGGCGCACCGTTTATGAGCGAAACGCAATAGTGATTGATCGGTTTTTTGACACGAAGCGAGAGGCGCTCTCCTGGGCGAGTCGAAATCCGCTCTTCATGACCGTGCGGGTTGTCCCGCCGAATTCACGCACGCTGGAACGGTTACCAGAACACCCTCCGCTCGACTCGCTTGCCCAGCGTGGCTTTTGATTAGCCTAACGAGATCAAAAGATAGCAGCAAAAACGGTACAGCGACTCATGCGCCAGGATGTTGGCCGTTGTGGCGGCACCGTCGCCAGGTCCGTAAAGAGATTTCATCAACCTGAAATTGCATCGTTCCACTTGATACAAATCTATAACGCCGGCGGGATCAATCGCGATATTTCCGCCAGGAGATTGAAGGCGGCCATTTCTTTGTCCCCATCTCCGATCGACATCTTCTTATGTACGCAAGAAAGCCGCCGCGAGATGCCTCGCGACGGCTTTTCGTAATTGTTTCGCTTACGACATTCCCAGCGATGCGAGCGTTGGCTCATCAATCGCCTCGGTCGTGTAGAGACTGTGGTCGCGTTGATAGTTGGCCAGCGCCTCGCGCGTAATCGGTCCGAGCACGCCGTCTACCTCGCCCTGGTAATAGCCCTGCGCTTGCAGTGTGGACTGAACATTTGCGATCACCTGATCGGGCGGCAGATTGTTGTAGGCGTAAATAGGGCCATTATACGGGTAGTAAGCATAGGCCGAATCGTAACCCCACGCTGGATACCAATAGCCGGCATTCCAAAAATACCAGCCACCGCTGATCAGAACGATGCGGTCATAGCGGTTGTTCCACCAACCTTGATCGTGCCATTCGCCCCGGTAGTTCTGGAAAGCGGCGTAGTTCTGACCTTGCCAGTTCTGACTGCCCTGAATGCGATAGTTTTGTTGGAACGTCGTGCTCTCGATCTTCGGATTAGGCGTATTCACAAGGTTAAAGTGTTTGGCTTCCACTTTCCCCTTGGTGCTCGACTGCGCGGCCGGCACGTTCTTGTTCTGAGCGTTCAACCCCTTATGCTCGCCTTTCAACTTCGACGAGTTGTTTAGTTGCGAAGCCGTGTTCGCGCCATTGTGCTTACCTTCCACTTTGCCTTTGGCGTTCGACTGCACGGACGACCGGTTGCTGTTTTGAGCGTTCAGCCTCGGATGCTGACCTTTCAAGTGCGAAGGGTTTCGCGAAGCCGTGTTCGCGTCGTGGTGCTTAGCTTCCACTTTCCCTTTGGTGCTCGACTGCACGGCCGGCGCGTTGTTGTTCTGAGCCTTCAACCTCTGGTGCTGGCCTTGGCTTTTCAACCGCGAAGGGTTGTTTAGTTGCGAAGCCGTGTTCGCGCCATTGTGCTTGCCCTGACTGACTGCCTGCGGCTGCTGGCCTTGCGTCGTCTGCTTTTCCTTCTTGTTGTTATTCTGATTATCCCGATCTGCTGCGCGGGCGACCAATGGGATCGCTAAGCAGCAAACCAATACAAGAAATAGTTTCATAATTCTATGCCTTCCTGGTTGGTTAGATTGTGGAATTGGATACGCGTCCCGCCTGTGTCTAGCCAATACTTCGTAAGCAAAGCGTCATACTTCTTCGGTATAGGAGGCGTCCGTATCCAGTCGATTCAAACCGACCGACAGCGCTTCGGTTCTGGCGAATGGCACGCGTGAAGAAGTTTTCGATCGCATTACGAAAAAACTGACGCGTATTTTTGAGGTGCCGATCGCGCTTGGCACGTTCATCGATCGCGATCACCAGTGGTTTAAATCGCAAGTCGGGCTTACCGAAGACATCGCCGAAGCGCAGCAGACGTCGCGCGAGCTTTCGGTGTGCGCTCATGTGATCGCGAACGACGAAGTACTGGTAGTTGAAGACCTGGCTCGCGACCGAAGATTTGCGAATAATTCCTTATTAAAAGAGCGTGGTTTGCGCTTTTACGCGGGCGTTCCCCTCCGCAGCAACAACCTTGCGATTGGCTCGCTTTGCGTCCTCGATCTCAAGCCACGTCGAATGGCCGAACGCGAAAAACGCCTGCTAGAAGTCATCGCCGAGGACGTGATGGAGGAAATCCAGCGCCGCGAGAGCGTCGGTTCGCTGAGTGCTGTAGCGTGCCATCAAGAATCCAATCCATCGGCATCAACCAAATAACAGTACCTAAAACAGTACCTAAGATCAGCCAAGCGATGAAGGCGACGCCCTTCAAAATCCCGACAATTAGGCTTCGCGGCTGATTCATCTAACGAGACAAAGCTCAATCACATCTCGGCAGGCGCAAGTCGCAGCCCTTTTTAGCACACTGCCGGGAGCGAAGGGTTAACAGGCCGAGTCGATTTAGGTAGAATTCTTACGCCCCGATGGAGCTTCGTCATCTGCGCTACTTCGTCAGCGTTGCGGAAGCGCTTAACTTCTGTGCCGTGTGCAGCTTTTCGGCGGCTTTGCTGAATGCAAAAAAAGCATTTCCGATCATGACAGACCGCTCGCCCAGAGGTACACCGTCATAAATATCGAATTGTTCCTCACACGAAGTTACGCGACGAAACCCGTGCGTCGCATTCGAGGCAGTGTTGAGACAATCCTAACGAGCATCGCTCGTTTCCGCCGGCTTAGCCGGCCCGCTCTCCGCCCCGGGAACGAGATCGACGCGAACGATCGGGTCGTTAGGCTCCGCCACCGGCCCTTCCCAACGCAGAAACTCGGCCGGTGTTTTGGTCAGCCAGATTAGCGTGTCGGGCACGTGAACAAACAATCCGACGATCGCCCCGATTTTGGGATGAATGACGAAGCGATCGCCTTCAAGGAGCCGGTCCGACATCTTCATCTGATCGACGCCGACGTGCGATATTTGCACTGTAACGACCTTCGGTTTCGGTGTGAAACCAACTGCCTGTAGTTCGATCTGTTCTCCGCGGAGAAGCCGTGGCTGGAGATTCTGCAGCGCCAGCATAAAACCATAACCGGCAAACGTCCGGCCAGCCTGCACGTCGATTTTCTCCGACCAATTTTTCAAGTCGTCCTTCTCACGTTTTTGCGCCGTGGCCGTTTGTGTTTTGAAGTCCACCGCGAAATGGCGCACGAGCTGCCCGCCTTTAAGCTCGCGCCACGACCATTCTTCCTGGATGAGCTCGGGCTTTTGCCGGAACACTGCTTTCTCCTCGGTGCGATCTCCGCGCTCATATCTGTAGGTGATCGTGATGTGCAGGCGCCCGTCATCGATCCATTGTACGAACTCGCCATCAGCCAGTTTTTTTCCATTCGAATCCAGTAATGCTGGAAAGCCGTGCGCGGTCGCTTCAAATTCGGTCACTTCTACGGCCGGTGCAGACAATGGCCAAAGGAACGCCATGACGAGCAATACTGGAACGCTTTTTCTCTTGATCTTCATTGTTTGATACAGTCGGGCTTTCTCCCCCAGACAGCTTGGCGGGAAAATGGCCGAGGGCGATAGGCCTATGTTCGAACTGGATTTGCCGTGTGCCACTGCGCACCCACACGGGGGTCGGCAAGGCTACGGAGCAAGTCCAACAATGCATGTCGATAGCTCCGGTAGGGGAGCCGTTCTTCGGGAGCCGTGGGCAGGAGCTCGGAAGCGAGCTGCGGCAATTCCGCATGCGGCAGTCCGGCGTGCTTGTGATGCACGCCATGATAAGGCTCATGGAGCAGCGTGAATGCCAGGAGTCTGCCGAGCCAGCCCTGCGCCACAATGCTCCGGGTGGAACTGTTCACCGTGCTGCCAGCCAGCCCAACGTGCTCGATGTATTTACGCCAGCTTTGCAGGTTCGCGGCCAAAATCGCAGGCACCAGATACATGACCAAAAAATATCGCCATGCGTTCCAATATGTGACTGCGGATACGATCCCGATCCACACGACGACCATCAGGGCCAGTTCAGCCCAAATTCGCCGACGCACCTTCTTATTGCGAATCGGCGAACCGGTACGCAGGAAAGCGCGCAGGAATAAAAACGGCGTGAACAGCAAGCCGGCGGTGAGTTCGAGAGAGGCGGCGAGAACCCTTCCCCATCGTGGCATTCCAGGATGGACGAACGGCCAGAGTTCTTCGTCACGCTCAGTGGCCAGATTTGCGTGATGCGATTGATGCGCGGCGCGGTAGAGGCTGAAGCTCATAAAGCTCAATACCCCAAGGATGATGCCATCCACCTCATTCAACCGGCGGCTCCGCGTAAGGAAGCCGTGGGACGCCTCGTGAAAACCGACCAAGGCCCCGTGCATGAGATGGCTGGTGAGCAACACGAGCGGCACGGCCAGCCAGACCGATGATCCGCTATGCAAGACCGCAGCCAGTGCTACCTCGGTGAAAAAAAAGAGGACGATAACGACGTGGAAAGCCAAACGGCTGACCCAATGGGGCTGATGCGGTTCGATCGAGTCCTCTGTTGTTTTCATAGGATGATCACAGACTGGTCATAAGCGCGTCGGCCCGGCTTTCGGGTGAGCGGCAAACGCCTGCCAGCACAGCTTGATATATGTGGCCTAGGTTCAGAATGTCATCAAGAGGAAACAGATTCCGTCGGAACAGCCATGCCACCTCCAGTCCGTCGCCTTTCTCGTTGATCTCGCAGCCGAGGTCGAAACGGGCGGTGCCGGTGGAGCGCATTTTGAACTGAAGCGATAGACCCGGAACCGCAACATCCGGAATGGGATGATTTTGCAGAGCAAACCGCACTTCAAAGATCGGATTGTGTCCAGGCGATGGCGAATCGCCGAGCTCCCGCACGAGTTCGGCAAAGGGCATGGCGTTTGCAAAGGAATCAACCGTGGCCTTATGCACGGCTCGAAGGCTGTTCGAGAACGTCTGTGTCCAGTCGATCTGGCCGCGCAGCGGCACAATGCCGGAGCAGTAGCCCATTGTCTCGCGCACAGCGTGTTTGCTTCGATTCGCAACCGGCGTGCCCACGAGGATGTCATCAGCGCCCGTCCACTTGGACAGGGCGATCTGGAACGCGGCCAAGAGAGTGCTGAAGAGGGTGGCACCATTGTGTCGGGCCAATTCTCGCACCGCGCGGCCAAGGTCGGCCGGGACGAGCGACACCCATCGTTCCCGCTCCCCCGATGTCGACTTTGGCTCGGTTGGCGGGCTCCAGAGCCGGCGTCCCCCAGCGAGGGAAGATTTCCAGAAGGTGGCTCGCTGCTCCAGTTCCGCGGGCTGCCAGAAAGCACGTTCGGCCGCACCCCACTCCGTGTAGGAAAGCGGCACGGGAGGATTGCCAGCGTGCACACCTCTTAACCCATCCATGTAAGCCGCGACCAGATCTTGAAAGAACACGCCCAACGTCCAGCCATCGGCAACGGCATGATGAATCGCAAACATCAACACGTGGTCATCAGCGGCGCGACGGAACACTTCCACGCGATAAAGGGGGCCCTGCACCAGATCGAAGGGCTTGCGGAAAACTTCCTTCGCCAGTTCTTCGATCGCTCCAAGCTGTCGCTGTGAGGCCGAGAGTTCGTGGAACTCCAGCATCGGCTTGCCAGCATTCCGAATCATCTGCATCGGCTGGCCCTTCCCAGGAAGGAACGAGAGGCGCAACACCTCCTGCCGGTCCACCACCTTTTGCAGCGCCGCCTCGGAGCCCTGTCGCGTCAGCAAGCCCCGCAATTGAATGGTGGCGCAGATGTTGTTGGACACGTCTGCCACTGGTACGGGCGAGGCTTCCCATAATTCCCGCTGGGGAAATGTCAGCGGCTGGAGGCGGATTTCTCCGCTCTCAAGCCATTGCTTCAGACGCGCTCGGTTGTCTTGGGACATGCACTGTTTGAAACTCGAGTTTCCTGCGCCAGTTCCGTGGGATCGCGCGGTGTTGCATCGCCGAGCAACCGATCAACCGCATCATCGGAGAGCGCTTTCAAGTCCACCTCATCGGTGGGTGCCGGTGTCGCGGGCAGTACGGGTGCGGTGGACGATTTGACCGCCGCTGTGCCGGTCATGTGTTCAGCAATCAGTGTCGCGATTTGGCCGATCGTGCGCGCCTGCATCAGGCTCGCTGGTGGCAAGGTCACGCCGACGGCGCTTTCGATCGAGTTTTCGATCTCGACGGCCATCAGCGAATCGAGCCCGAGGTCCGTGAGCGGTTGATCATCGCGCAGACTTTCCGGCTTCACACGCAGCACTGAACCGACCACATCGCGCACGGCCTGGCCGATGGCGCACTCGCGTTCTTCCGGCGCGGCGGATTCGATCTTGAGCCGCCAGTCACTTTTTGTGCCACTGGTCTCCGCTCCTTCGACGCCTGCCGCAATAATATGTTCCAGCAGAGGACTCTCCTGGGTGCCTCGGAACGACTGCCGCCATTTGGACCAATCCACTCGAAAAGCCATCGCCTGATTAACGCCAGCGGAGAGGAACGATTCCAACAGAACGACAACTTCGCCCGGTGACAAGGGCGTTAGGCCCAGGCGTGTGAGGTATTCAGCCACACGCTCGTTGCGGGCCACATAGCCTTCGCCGCCGAGAGCACCCCAGTTGATCGCGAGTGCAGGCAGACCGATGGCTTGGCGATGATGAGCCAGTGAATCGAGAAAAGCATTGGCAGCCGCATAGTTACCTTGTGCCGAGTTGCCGAAGACGCTCGAAACGGACGAGAACATCACAAAACAATCCAGTTCCATGCTGAGTGTTCCTTTGTGCAGCAGCCATGCGCCGTGCGCCTTCGGTGCCAGCACGGTGCGCATCCGTTCGCGAGTGAGCGATGCGAGCGGCGCGTCGTCAATCACCATCGCCAGATGAAACACGCCCTTGAGAGGATGCCCTGCCGATGAAATCTCCGTCAGCAGCCGCTTCACGTCCTCCGGCGATCCGGCATCCGCCAGCACCACCTGCACGTCCACGCCGCGTCCGCGCAGTTTAGCCAAAAAGTCTTCCGCTTCGGGCGTGGCAGGGCCGTTTCGGCTGGTGAGCACCAGATGTCGGGCCCCACAATCAGCAAGCCATTCGGCCAGCACCTTGCCGAAC
>Ga0193750_1000117_pt1 | contig 24603 bp, 25 predicted proteins | sample L1c1metaG_FD_160569 | JGI IMG/M metagenome (GOLD analysis project Ga0193750, IMG submission 160569) | Soil microbial communities from a riparian zone of the East river system, Colorado, United States - L1c1 | ecosystem: Environmental > Terrestrial > Soil > Riparian zone | place: USA: East River... | reverse complement strand
GACTGAACCCGAATCTGCGCCCTCACAACAAAATCAGGCACCCCCGGCCGAAGCGCCACAGAGTCAACCGCCACCGAGTCAACCGCCACAGAATGAGTCTCTCCCCAACTCGCCGCCACAGCGATGACCAAACTGCCAGCCTCCTAAAAGTGGACAGGTTACTTTAGTGGTACAATCTGGCGGAAATAATTTACTCCCAAAACACTCCCAAACTGGGACCACGCCCGCGCCTTTCGTCACCCGTTAATCCAGTCGGGTATTCAAAACAAAAGACTTACCTAGACATCTCTCCAGTAAAAAAGATGGAAAAATACAGTAACCACTGTATGGATTTCCACAGGGTGTAGGGCTTTCGACTTATTGCCCTTGTTTCGTGATCCGGCTACTCTGCAAAGAAATCAATCGTTAACTCTGAACAATCGGGTCGGCGGCTGCGGAAGCACGCGGAGGGTTTTATCCGCAAGTCGGGTCCGGTTCAAGCGGAGAGAACGGGTCATGAGGCGTTTTAATGAAGTTGAGAGCATTCATTTTTGCAGTTGTGATGCTGTCGTGTATCGGTCTATTTCCCAACACCAATCTGGCGCATGCCGAAGCGACGATGAGTTGTCCGACTGGTCAGTACGACATGTTGGATTGGATGACCATGGATTCAACCTTGCGAACCACTTCCCATCTCACTGGCACCGCTAATCCTCTTTACACCACATTGTATTCGGACAAGTTCTACTGGACCAAAGGTTCAAATGGAAGCCCGTGGGACATTCAGCTTTACGATAGCAACTACATCTATCTTTGGATCACTGAGTACTCGTGGAACGATCCGAGCAGCTACAAAAAATCCACGAACAATACCAACATGCCGTTGACTGCCCGCTGTTCCAAGGGTGGATTCCCCGGCTCTTCTATTACGGTCAGCAACACCAACTACGATATCTACACCGATTGCACTCATCACACCACCCACAGCTTGAAAAAGGCAGTCAACGAAGTGTGGGGTCCCTACAATCTTTCGTTCGGCGGAAGTCTACCGAACAACATGTCCACCTTGGTAGTGAGCTATCGCTACAACTGCGATAACAACTATTCCAACTGTAGTGACAAAGAGGAGTATTACCTCGGTCAAAAGTACGGCCTGGTGCAATGGGTGCATTACACCCTGGTCAACGGGTCTTATGTGCAGCAGCAGAAAAGCGTTTTCAATCAGCTTTCGACAGGCATCACGGTCCCTAAGTTTCAGTGCTTCTAGATAAGTAAAGAAGAACACTGAAACCGTTGTCAGTTTAAAAAAAACTGCACCTTCCAATTCGCGTTGGGGGTGCGCATTTCCCAGGTAAAAAACAGGCACCGGCCCGGAAGTTCCCCCGAGCCGAGTCCGGTGTCCTCTGAACGTAGGTCGATCGGGTTCGGGAGCTGAACAGGATCAGTTCTCCGAGCTTGAACTTACCGCTCAGGAGGAGAGATGCGACAAGGGGTGCTTGCGGTCGCTGCTTTATTCATGATTTTACCGGCAACATTAGTAGCCGGAAACCTCAATATAGTTCCTACTACGACTCTTCAGGCCGAGACCTCCAACAATACCAGCGCGGCCAATACTTTTGTTTCGCAGAGCAACGGAAACATGGCTGCTGGCAATGCCAGCAAGATGGACGTCCATTCGCTCTTGTATCCCGCTGCGAGTACCAAGGTGTACGCGCATCTGATGCCCTGGTTTGGCGATCCACGCCATATGAGTGTCGGTTACAACTCCCAGGATCCAGCGCAGATCCACCGTCAGATTACGGACATGATCAGCCGCGGTATTGAGGGCGTGATCATCGACTGGTATGGATTTCGGGACACGTTCACCAATCAAACTACGCTGGCGGTAATGGCAGAAGTCGAACAACATCCCGGCTTCACTTTTGCCATCATGGTGGATAAAGGCGCCATCAAGTTGAGTTCTTGTCAGGGCTGTACGCCGCAGCAGGCGCTCATCGAACAAGTGCAATATGTAGAACAAACCTTTATACCGTCGCCTGCATACATGCGGATCAACGGACGGCCCATGATCACCAATTTTGACATCGACTTGCATTACACCATCGACTGGAATGCGGTGAAAGCGGCCACCAGCACTAACCCGGACTTCATTTTTCAGCACAGTGGTGGTTTCACGCACACCGTGAGTGGGGGCAGCTATTCGTGGGTAATTATCAGTACCGATTTCGGGATGAGCTACTTGACGAAATTCTACCAAGGGGGATTGGCCGCGCCACAGGAAGAGACTATCGGAGCGGCCTATAAAGGTTTCAACGACACTCTGGCGTCGTGGGGACAAAATCGCATTGTCACCCAACAATGCGGCCACACCTGGTTGCAGACCTTTGACGAAGTCAACAGCTTCTACAACTCCACCAACCAGCTTAGTGGTTTGCAATTGGTGACGTGGAATGACTACGAAGAAGGAACCGAGATCGAGACCGGGATCGACAACTGCTTTTCGGTATCCGCGAACATGTCCGGCAGCTCCTTGCAGTGGACGCCCAATGCCTACGAGGACACCATTGATCACTATGTGGTGTATATCAGCACGGACGGGCAGAATCTGATGCCGCTGAACACCATGGCCCCGGGCTCACGTTCTTTGAACCTATGCAGCTACTCGTTGGCCTCGGGTAATTACGTGGCATTCGTGCAATCGGTGGGAAAGCCTACGCTAAGAAATCAGATGTCGACTGGGGTAAAGTTTGCTGCGCAATGTACCGCGACCCCACCGCCACCGCCGCCACCACCTCCGGCTCCGTCTGGCAGCATCACGCTGGGAGCGACGCCAACATCTTTGAATGTGGCAGCAGGGAAGTCAGCTGACTCGCTTGTGACCGTGACTCCGGTCTCGGGATCCTTCCCGAGTTCAGTTTCGCTCTCTTGCTCGAATTTACCCGCGGGAACCGTCTGCGCGTTCTCGCCGTCCGCGATCATTCCGGGAAGTCATGCTGTCAGTTCCACTCTGACTATTTCCACTGGCATGGCCTCCTTGCCGTTCCATGATCGGAACAGCCGCGGGGGGAGCTACGCCCTGCTTTTGTCTGGCTTCGGCGTAGCGGGGTTGTCCATCGCCGGTAGCTGGTCCACTCGGAAGAGGATTCGTCAGGCTTTGCTTGCGGGGACGGTTCTGATGAGCTGTTTGTTCTTCTCCTGCGGCGGTGGGGTCGCCACTCCGAAAACTTCCGGAGTTGGCGGGGCGGTTGGAACTTTCCAGATCACGATCCACGGAGATTCCGGGAATCAACACATCTCGACTTTGGTCACTCTTACGATCAAGTAGGTCGGGATCGGCAACGCTCGCAGGCGGTGTGGAGACCGGGAGTCGTCCCAAAAATCTCCGCGCCGCCAGTCGGGCCAGCCGGGGACGCAGCGGCAACCATCGCGGCAACCTGCGAAGTCTTGAGACCGAGGCCAGCAGGCCAAGCTGTTGCTGGAGATTGAATGTCCGCAAATACTGGCGAATAATTTCCGGCATGCTCATACGCAGCGCCGCGGAAAAATTCTGGATGGCCATTTCCATCTGGCGTTCCGGATTTTCCAATAGAGCGATCATAGTGTCCGCCAGGCTCTTCACTTTCCCGGGTTCGTAAAGTTCAATGGCCAGGCCTTCTTCTTCCGCCAGCTGGCGAAAGTCCGGAATATCGGAAGCTACGATCGGTACTCCATATGCGCAAGCTAGATGAGCCACACCACTGGATCCGGCGGAGGAGGAATACGGCATCACGGCGATGCTGGTGCCTTGGAATAGCTCGGCAATCTTGTCCTCTGGAACATAGCCGATAAACTCGATCTGGGGATGTTCACGACATTGCTGCGCCATGGATGCCATATAACCCGGCGCTTTCGGGTGATCTGTTCCTCCCACAACCAAACGGGCCTGGGGAAATTTGCGGGCCACCAGCTCAAATGCTTCGACCATCAGTTCCAGTTTCTTGTATGTGCCCCACTTGCCAAAAGCAAGAATGCGGTGCTCCGGATTTCCCCGCTTGGACAATGCAGGATACTCAGGTCGGCCGGAAAGAATACCGTGATTCCGGACGTACACTGCTCCGCGTCCATATTTCTCGCGAATGATGCTGCGATACGCAGGCAATAAAACCGAAATGGAATTGGCAAACAGCAGTAATTGCGTAGCCATGAAACCGGCAGCGCGATAGAGACCTGGAAAGCGAACGCCGGCATCTTTCAGATCCACCGTCTCCATCAGTTGATGAAGCGTCACGTGAGTGTAGAAGCCGGACATCCGGGCCATTGCCGGGATCCCAATCCCCGCAAATGCAGGTAACGGCTTGCCTCCAAAACTGGCGAAACCCAGATTGAACCACACCACATCGGGTTTAAGCTGGCGGATTGCGCGCAGCAAGCGCCATGGATTGGCCATGCTGTTGAAGGCCCAGCATCGGATTACAGAAAATCCATGTAGCTCACTCTGAGGTTGGGGAAGATCATCCCCCAGGATGGTGAGCGACAGACCAGGAATTTCCTGAAGCTCGAGGGCGAGATGATACCCGTATTCGTTGAGTGCTTCTCGACTGGGCGGGAACGCGCTCACTAAACAGATATTCATTGTTGACCAGGCCTGAAGATCGCGTATCGAGAAAGCTTCCCCAACAGAGACAAATATTGCAGGGCCACCTTCACATCCGCTTTACTTGCGCCAGCGTGCCGTTGAGAGAATTGAAATGGAATCTCTTGCGCTTTGCGAATCCTCCCTCGAACTAAGATTTCCAAAAGGATCTTGAAGCCCTGAGGTTGCAAGTCAATTCCTTCAATGCACTCGCGACGCACCACGAAAAATCCCGCCAGCGGATCCTTGATCCGAAGCCCCGGCCTTTGCAAGGGCACTGTCGCTAAAGTGCCGCAGCGCGAGATAAGTTGACGCATCTTGTTCCAGTTAGTGACACTATTCTTAGTCACGTAACGGCTGGCAATCGCGATATCGTTGCCGTCGCGAATTGCGGTCAAAAGTTCGGGCAGAATTTCAGGAGGATGTTGTAAGTCAGCATCGATCACGCCCAGCCAGTTCGCGTCCGTATGTTTCCATCCATGAATCACCGCACCTGCCAATCCACGTTCCCCTTTTCGTACCAGTAGTCGAATTCGGGGATCGAGAGCGCCGAGCTCTCTAACCACGGCCCCCGTCCCGTCCTGACTGTTGTCGTCCACCACAATGAGTTCGTAGTCGATGTTCACCGGTGCCAGCGCGGCTTGCACTCGTTGAAACAGGGTGGGAATATTTCCCGCCTCATTTAGAGTAGGAATCACAAGAGCGAATTTTTCAGGCTGCGAATTCATTGTCATGACAGAACAGAACCTGTACTCCTCCTGCTTGGATGACCTGTGGCACCAAGGCGTTGGTTCAGGCAAATACTTGTTTCAGTTAGATTTAGCCTGTATGTGCCGGTTCGGTGGAAATGGGGGACTGCGGGGGAGGATTGGGGCTCAAGGTCGTTCAAGGCAACTTAGCAAGAATCACACCGATGCCATGGAATTGTAATCCAGTTGTGGACCTCCAAGCGGAACGCATTGCTGCAGTTTTTGTGTGATGGCCATGCGTACCTCGTCCTGAGGACGCGCTTCAATCAAAGTTAAACCTGCGATATCCCGCAAACGGAGATAAGCCTGACGGTATTTGTACAAAAAATCCAATGGATATTCAGGCTTGCGTTCGCGGGCTACCTCCGGATCGGCATCGAGCAAATACGCCACGTCTGGCCGCGGGACAAGTTTCATTATTAGGCGGGCATATGCTGCCGCCCACGCCTGCTCCAGAGGAAGAGTCGCGAGTTGATCGAAAATATAACGATCAAACACGATGATGTGGTTCCCGTTGGCTCTGGTTTTGGCCACGACGCGCCTCAGATTAAGGGCGTCAAACACAAAAAGAGCAGAGCGAGCCATTATCAGATACCAGGCGCGATTGTTTTTATCATTGCGATTCACCGGCTTGCCTGGTGCGCCGACACCTCCATCACTCTTCAAAAACTTGTGACTGAAACCTGCCCGCCATCCTGGAAAGGCAACTACATTGTCCCAGAATGCCAGGCGCACAAATGGAAGGCCGGCTTCCGTGAGCTGGTCACACAGGTTATCAATCTGCGTGCTCTTTCCTGATCCATCCATGCCGGAAAAACTCAGCAAGACGTCCGGACAGTGCTTGGCTTGAACTTCCGCGGGCCCCGATTGGTTCAAAGATGCACCCCAAAAAATGCGCTAGATAAATTCGTAATATTCTTGTGGATCAGCGAGTGCCTGGAGGTCTTGAAGGGCTCCCCTTCGACAATGCGGCCACAGTCCCAATCGCCACTCCCGCACCCGCAATCACGCCCATCTTTATCAAGAACGATCGAACCTGACGTTGCTTCGCTGGCGCAATCGCCGCACCCGCTGGCCGCGACGCCGCGTTGCCGCTGAGCTTTCCGGCTTGAGCGGCGGCTGTTCCCGTCGGCTGCGCGCTTCGAACCGGTTGCTGCGCCACCGCGGGAGTTACCTTTTCCTGCTCCGGCTGCGGTTTGGCTGCGCCTGGACTATCAGGCAAATGATTACGATTAATCAGTTCCTGCGACGCTTTGTCTTCTACATCCTGACGAGCCGGACTCTCCTCCGCCGGTTGTGCCTGGTTCTCCTCCTGCGGCGGCGCGCTCTGCGGCGGCGCGCTCTGCGGTTGAGCTTGCGGCTCCTGCGTCTGGGCGGGAGGCTCCGTCGGCGCCTGTTGTGCCAGCAGCATGGCCGGTTGCAGCAAACCGGACAGCATGAATACCAGGATTACGCCGAGTAGTTTGTCCGTCCAGCGATTCATTCCCACTCCTTGCGATTGCGAGTTCCGCTTCCAACAAGCGTTATGCGACGGCTGGCTGAGCTGAAGCCTCATCGGACAACTTATTATTATCCACACGTGCCATGCTGAAACTTGATGCCGCCTCGGATACCGTCGGAAACATTTCAAAAATCTGATCCATCCGAGTCAGTTCCAGAACCGTTGCCGCCTGGGGAGAAATCCCCGCCAGCTTCACTGCGCCGTCCCGTCGCGCGATTTGTGACATGCAATCCAACAGCATATCCAAAGCAGCCGAATCCATATCTTGGACGGCCGACATATCTACTACCACACGCGGACGGTCGCGCCTGAGTTCAGGCTGAAGCGCGCGCATGAAACTCCGCGCTTCCTTAGCACCAACGTATTCCGGCAACTTGATCACCATTTTTGGGCCCCTTTCTTGATCCCTTGCCGTCGGCTCAGCGTCCAGACACGGAATGCGCCCTAAAGCGCAATCAGCTCAACCGTCCAAACCGGCGAGTAGTTAGTAGAGATGCCAATTGTGAGGAGCGGGTTACTAAACTTGAACCAAACGTACCGTTCCCTCCCAGCACCGATCGCGCCCTCCTGCCCAACTGGCGGGAAGTAGAAGTAGCGCCGATTAAACGAGAATCATTAATCTCCATCTCGATCTTACGATTTAGATGAAACAGCCTCGACCCCTTCACTAAAGCATGGGTGACGTTGAGGCCCATTCCCAGATAAGTGCCAGGAAACACACAGCAATCATCCACTGAAGTGCCGCAGTCCACTTCACATTGCCTTTCCACTGAGCTGGCGCCACTGATCGTGCAGGATGCTTCTACAAAAGTCTCGGCTCCGATAAATGCCGGCGCCACGATGGTGGCCGAGCGATCCACCCTGGCATTCTCCCCGTACCAAATACGTGGCCGCACCTCACGCCCTACCGGTCGGAGGCCGCATCGCCCTGAAAACGCATCCTGCACCAATCGACGGAAATCGGCTGGCTCGGTCAGGCGATTGGCATATCCAGTAAAAGCGTAACGCTGGCGTTGCGGAATCAACCCGCTCAGCCGGCTGCGAAAAGAACCCGTACCATCCCGAAGTCGGGCAGCGTCCACTACTACCAAGTCAAGTGCGTCCTGACGGTGGTACACCTGGGTGAGCGGACTCGCCGTCTCGCGGTGAAAACGCAGCAAATCGGGCAAATCGAGCTCGACATAGGGTCCCAGCCGGACCAATAGCAACGTTTCCATTCCTTGATTGAGGTATTCCGAGACCACGCTATCCCACGCCGGCCAAAAACCTGGGGTTGAACCAGCGCGGTAGAGAGACGCATTCGTGCTGGTAGCCGTACACCCTGCGAGTTTGCCTTCTGAAATAATCGAGATCCGCTGTGCCCCGAAACCTCGAAGCCGGGCGACAACACGATCCATGATGCTCTGTCCGAGAACATCACAGGAAGCGGCCGGAGAACCCATGAGCAGGGGGGATGTCGCTTTGGTTTTTTCGATGCGCTTGCGTGGTGCGCCGCCCGCCCCATCCGATGCAGTGTGGGCCGGGCCGGCAATAGTTAGGATTACGCCGATGTTCTCCATGTCTCCGCTTTTCACTAGACTGCTCTGTTGGCGCGTACGGTTACGCGTTGGTCCCGATGAATTGCGGAGTGGCGGCGTTGGCTGCCGAAACCACAGCCACTGTTTCCTCTGGCCCCTCCACATCCGCCGCTTGCTCCCAGGCCTCAAGCACGAGGGCGGGCGACAGTTCCTCAAATTGCGCGCGCGAACGCGCCGAGCGCTGACGAGACGTGTCCGGTTGTTTGGCGCCGTCCTCAGCTTCCACCCGGGCATATCCGAGCAATTCACGAATCCGCAGCTTGGCTTTGTGCAGTTGTGATTTCGAATTTCCTACGGAGCAATCCAGCAGTTGCGCGATTTCCTGGTGCTCGTAGCCTTCGACTTCGTGCAGCAGAAAAATGGTTCTGTAGCCGGCGGGCAGTTCCTTGATTGCGCGGGCCAGTGCGATGCGATCGACCGAGCCGGTTAGCCGGTCATCTTTACTTCCGTATTCGCGCCGGACCGTCTTCGCGTCCTGGCTATAGGGTTCGTCGAGAGAGACCTGACGCAATGCCTTCTTGCGGAAGTGCATCAGCACGGTATTGACCGCAATGCGATATAGCCATGTGGACAACGCGGAATCGCCACGAAAAGTCTGCAACTTGCGAAAAACCTGCAGAAACGCGTCTTGCGTTAGATCCTCAGCTTCTGCAGTATTGTTGGTCATGCGCAGGCAGACGGAGTAAATCCTCGCCTTATGCGCATAAAATAATGAAGAGAATGCATCGGAGTCGCCTTGCTGAGCTCGCCTTACTAGGTCTAGGTCCGTATCGAACCGAGGGGTGGAATCTGGGTGGCTCACTTGAATCTCCTTTCACAACGGGTCAGGCTCTTGGTCATGCGTCTTACAAGTAGGTGCGCTTGCATGGTTGAGAGTAGGGTGAGCAGCGGCTCCGGTCCATCCGGTGCACTCTGTATGGGTTTTGATAAGTTGCTGTACCACAGTGAAATGCGCGGAACTGCAATTAAAGTGCGTAAAAAGCAAATCGGGTGGCGAGACGTACACGCAAACCGCACAGGGACCCTCCGAATCGCACCTTAGCCTGTAGTGCCCCTACAGTGTTCCCACCTGGGAAAATACATTGCACTGTGGATGGGTTGCGCAAAACCGGTGGATAACGTCCCGCCGGGGACGTACACGGTTCAACGGATACGAGAGCTGAAAAGCGAACGCGCGACAGATTCCGGGCGAAGATGCTCACGTAGTGGCAGGCGACTCGCCTGCCAAACGAGCGCAAGCTCGTGGAGCTAGCCAGGCAGGCGAGTCGCCTGCAGCTACGTGATCTAACGCGAAGGGCTGCGGGGGAAAGTTATTGCGCTTGCGAAGCCTGTCTTGCTCGGTCACTGCCGCAAGAAGTCTCTGCAGAATCGCTACAGAAACTCCTTAGAAAAAGTACAGCGTCAGTGGGATTGTTCGCCTTGCATTACGACCCTATGCTCTCGTCATGAATGTTGCCCTCTATCATACCCACCACTCGAGCAGGCGCCGGTCTCGTAGTGAGGCTGGCCCTGCTTCTCGCCTCTTCTTAGAGGGTGAGCGGAGCGGCGGGCGCGGTGCCGGGCTACATTCTTCTTTTTCCTAAATGTATTTTTCGTTCGCGTTCAAACCCAACCCTAATTTAATCGTGGAGGCGTATTGTGAAATCCAATTCATTAAAAGACCTGTACGTCGAACAGCTCCAAGATTTGTACTCTGCCGAAAATCAACTGATTAAAGCACTGCCAAAAATGATTGACGCCGCATCTTCCGACGAGTTGCGCACGTCCATTGAAGAACATCTGGAAAAAACCAAACAGCACGCGACCCGGCTGGAAAAGATATTTGGCCGCATTGGAGAAGATCCCAAGGGAAAGAAATGCAAAGGCATGGAAGGCCTACTGAAAGAAGGCAGCGAAGTCATTGAAGACGATGATATGGAAGAGGAAGTAAAGGATGCGGCAATGATCGCTGCCGCTCAACGCGTCGAACATTATGAAATCGCCGGCTACGGCTGCGTGCGCACCTACGCCACGCTGCTGGGCGACAGAGAAGCCGCCGCTCTGCTCGAACAGACGCTGGAAGAAGAGAAGGAAGCCGACGAAACGCTGACGGAAATAGCGGAGCAGATTAACGTCGAAGCAGTTGGCGTTGAAGCCGAAGAAGAAGAAGAAGTATCGAGCCGTCGCAAGACCGCCGGTCGGAGATCGAAGCCGGCAGCCTAACGCGGGGACCAGCTTTCATGCTCAACTCGGTAAAGAAAAAGAAGCGCAACTCGGAAAAGGGAAAGAAGGTCCGGTACGCCGTGGTAGGGCTGGGGTACATCGCCCAAAACGCGGTGTTACCGGCCTTCGCCCATGCCCGCAATTCTGAATTGACCGCTCTGGTCTCTGACAATCCCGCCAAACTTAAAAAACTCAGCAAGAAATACTCTGTCCCGCATACGTATTCCTACGAAGAATATTCCGAATGCCTGGAGAGCGGTGAAGTGGACGCTGTCTATATCGCGTTGCCCAATCACATGCATCGCGCGTACACCGAAGCGGCCGCCAATGCGGGTGTCCATGTTCTTTGTGAAAAGCCGATGGCAGTGACCGAGGAAGATTGTCAGGCCATGATCGCCGCCGCGGAAAAGAACAAGATCAAATTAATGATCGCCTACCGGCTGCACTTCGAGGAGGCAAATCTCAAGGCAATCGAACTGGTACAGTCAGGAAAATTGGGAGAACCGCGAATCTTCGACTCGGTATTCACCATGCAGGTGAAGCCGGGAAATGTTCGTCTGCAAAGGGAAAAGGGTGGAGGCACGCTGTACGATATCGGAATTTACTGCATCAACGCCGCTCGTTATCTGTTTCGGGCGGAGCCCGAAGAAGTAGTGGGTATTGCAGAGAATAGCGGCGATCCGCGATTCCGGGAAGTCGAAGAAACTTTTTTCGCTACGCTTCGTTTCTCCAAGGGCCTCGCCGCAACTTTCGTGTGCAGCTTTGGCGCCTCCGATGTTTCCGCCTACACCGTCGTTGGCACCAAAGGTGTTTTGCGTCTCGATCCTGCCTACGAGCTGGCCATCGGCCTGCAGCATCATCTCGATATCGGTGGCAAGAAGAATACCGTCGGCTTTCCCAAACGTGACCAGTTTGCTCCAGAATTAATCTACTTCTCAGACTGCATCATCAAAGACAAAGAGCCCGAGCCATCTGGATTGGAAGGATTACAGGACGTGAGAATCATTCGCGCACTCTACCGCTCCGCAGAGGATGGCAGGCCGGTAACGTTGGATAACACTCCGCCGCGAAAACGCCCCAGCACAGTTCAGGAGATCAGTCGTCCCCCGGTGCGAAAGCCGGAATTAGTTGCGGCGGAAGGACCGTCGCCGGACTGAGTAAGGTCGTCACACAAGGAGGTACCGCATGGCGAAACATGAACGCGATGATTCGGGCGCTACTAAAGATCCGGCGCATGGAAATACGGGAAGAGATCCAGAGGATCGTGCGGTAAACAAGGAAAGTGAGCAGGAAACGCGCGAGAAAATGATGGACAAGACTCTGGCGGATTCCTATCCCGCCAGCGACCCACCATCGAGTATCCCCGACCCCGCCGAGGATGACTCCGCGGCCTAGGGCCGGTGAGATCTACTCGATCCCTGCCTGCACCACGTGAACGATGTTGTTCCGAACCGCGTATAGCACCAGATCGCTCACCGAGTGCAGCTGTAGTTTGCGCATGATATTGGAGCGATGAGTTTCCGCAGTCTTCACGCTTAGACCAAGCGCCACCGCTACCTCTTTTGTGCTCTTGCCTTCGGCCAGCAGTTGCACAATTTCACGCTCTCGAGGCGTCAGCCGGTTTCGGCCTACCGTCACCGGAGTGGACGGCGTGCCGCCCTTGAGGTAGCCCTCGAGAACCATGGCGGCGACCTTGGAAGTGAAATAAGTCTTATCCCGGCGCAGGGCTTCGACCGCCGCAACCAGGTCGCGCGCGGCATCGGATTTCAGAAGAAACCCGCGAGCGCCCGCGTTCAGCACCTCTCGCACCACTTGGTCAGAATCATGCAAAGTGAGAATAAGCACCTTCGCATGGGGATTGGTCTTCAGGATTTGGCGCGTCGCTTCCAGCCCGTTCAGGCTGGGCATGCCAATATCCAGGATTACTACGTCCGGCTTCATCTGCTGGGCCTTTTCGACGGCCTCGCGGCCATCCGCCGCTTCACCGCAGACTTCCCAATCGGGCTGCGCCTGCAACAGCGCGCACAAGCCCTTCCGGACAACTTCGTGGTCGTCAGCTATGAAAATTCTAAAGGTTGCCAAGACTCACCTCCAAGAGCATCCGCTCACCCCAAACATTGTTTTATGCGGCCCGCAACCTTCCGATTCTGCCCACAGCGCGCCGGAGTGTTGCAAACTCCTTGCATTATCTAACCCAGTAGAGCACTACAGTAGCCAAACCCAACATGTCGCCGAATCCGACACATTCAAAACCTGCTACGCAAACCGCACTGAGGAAGAAGAGGCAATACCCGCCACCTGCATAGATCGTCTGCTTGCAAGTTTAGTGCATTCTCTTTCCCTCAGCAAATGCCACCATGAAGAGCTACTTTGCTTTCGATGCAGTCGTCTGCCTCCACGTATATCATTTCTTTGAATGTGCAAAATCTTCGGACAGGAAAAACAACGAGCCACGCGAACCGTTCGGAACCAGACACTCTCATAAAGCTGAAGCCGGAGAAGTCTTTCCACTGCAACAACTTGGCGACAGCTAGCAGTTGTTGGGCTGCTGCGCCTCCTCGTCTGGCAGTTTCAAATCCGCCAGATCGGGGATCTCGGATCCACCCGGACCCAGAGGAACAACCTTCAATCCTCGCAACGGTTCGAGCGCCAGCGTCATGGTATCGGCGCAACGGCCGCATAGCCAGAAATGTGTTGTCTGCCGCGCCGGCTTTTCATCAAAGGGCTGGCGGCTATCGTCACTTGCGGCGATTGAGATGGATATCACCTCGAATTGAAAGAGGCGTCCTTCAGAATATGAATGCAATGGAGCATAGCAATTAGGATTTACACAATGTGCGAGCATGGTCCCTCGATGTCGATCTGAATTTGTCCCGCCTCGCAACCGTCACACTCCAATCAGTCGATGCGCGCGAAGTTATAAGCGAAAACCTGGGAATCATATACAGTAACTACTGTATTTCCCCACGGAGATACGCGTAGGGTGGATCCCGCCTGTCCGGTCAGCTTAGCCTCCTACAAGTCACTGCTCTCTAGCAACTTGCGCTGACTTGGATGCCTCTCCTGACGCTCGCGTAAAAAGAAAACAGCTGAGCCTGAGCCTTCATCTTAACCTTTGACTGCTTATGAAAAAGCAAGTGAGCAAGGGCGCCTCGACAGCTGCTCCCCTGATACCTCCGCACCCCACGCTTCGAACTCTTCGCGAAACTGCGGCCAACTGCAAGGCATGCGATCTTTGGAAGACAGGCACTCAAACTGTCTTCGGCGAAGGTTCGCTACGCGCTAGCGTAATGTTCGTCGGAGAGCAGCCAGGCGATCGCGAGGATTTAGCCGGACGCCCCTTCGTTGGCCCCGCCGGAAAGCTGCTCGACCAGGCTCTTGCCCAGGTGGGGATCGACCGAAGGAACGTCTATGTGACCAACGTGGTCAAGCATTTCAAATGGGTGCCCGATGAGCGGGGTAAACGCCGCATTCATAAAAAACCTCGCTACTCTGAAATCAATGCCTGCCGTCCCTGGCTGGACGCGGAACTCGCAGTAGTGAAGCCCCAGATTCTAGTTTGTCTGGGCGCGACCGCAGCCCAGGCGCTGCTCGGAAAGGACTTCAGCGTGAGCCGCCGTCGAGGCGAACTCGTGGAGTCGGAACTGGCGCCGTACGTGATGGCAACGGTGCATCCTTCTTCAATACTGCGCGCCGTCGATCACGAATCCCGCCGTCTGCAAATGGATGCCTTCGTAGCGGATCTGCGTAAAATCGCTCGCCTGCTTCACAAATCTCGCAAAGTGGCATGACGCTTGCCATTCCGTTTTAGCAAATCTCAGCTCGCTCTTTTCTGTCGAAAAAAAAATGGCAGGCGCCGGAGTTTCCAGGGTTCGGATTTCTCGGCGCCCGCCTCGGATCACAAGGAGGATTCTGAAATTAAAAATACTCTTTTTGACATTCCAAAAGAATCCGGCTTCTTCGGTAACTCCAGAGGGGCATTCCTGTATCAGGATGCCAGCTTTGTAATATTTCCGCCTACGCACCCACCAGCGCCGGCTCCACTTCGTAGATCGGATACCAGGGCGTAGCAGCCTTCAACCGCTCATTCACATTATTAATGTTCTTCACGCCCTCGGTCTGGAGCCATTTTCGGAAGGCTTCGGGCCCTTGTTTCGCGTAAACCGGGATTCCCTCTTTCCAGGTAGCGCGCCCACAGAGGACTCCATTGAACTTCACTCCCGCCTCGCCGGCGAGTTCGAGTGCCTCCGTAAACTCCGCATTGCTGACTCCGGCCGACAGATAAATAAATGGTTTGCTGGCCACGTTCGCCGCCTTGCGGAACAAATCCATAGCTTCCTTCTTGGAGTAAGCCTTTTGTCCAGCGTAGACCTTGGCTCCCTCCACGAACTTCATGTTCACCGGCACTTCGACCTTCAGCACGTCTACACCATAGCGGTCCTTGCTGAACTCTCGCATGCTTTGAATGACGATCTCGGGCTTCTTCTTGGCGTAGTCGAAGCCTTTCTCATCTGCGCCTTCTTCGTATCCGACGAATTCCAGAAAGAAGGGGATGTCATTGGCGCGGCACTCATCGCCAAGCCGCTCCACCCAGGCATGCTTCTTGTCATTAATTTCCTTACTGTCCGAGGGCGTGTAGTAGAGCAGGATTTTGATGCAATCGGCCCCCGCTTCCTTCAATCGCCGGACTGACCAGTTGTCCAACAAATCAGGCAGACGTCCCGGCCCGGTCTTGTCATATCCAGTCTTCTCATACGCCAGCAGGAGCCCCGCATTTTTTGCTCGCCGTTTGGAGGCAGGCAATCCCCATTCAGGATCGAGCAGGATCGCACTGGCGTGCGGCGTGAGAACTTCTGTGACCAGTGATTTGAATTCTTCCATCATGGCGTCGCCGACTTCGCCACCTTTTTCTTTGGCCAGCGCCTTTTGCAGCGATCCGCGTTGATCCATGGCGGCGGCCGCGATCACGCCCCGCGGATTGGAAACTTTCTTGAGACCGGCTAACTTTCCAGCAGTAAGCTTCATGGATTCCTCCGTGATGAATGCGAGATGAGAGCTATCAATTGTAAACCAGGAGACTGATCTTGATTTGCCTCTGAGAACCGGGAACGCAGAACTGTGAACTGGGTTTCTCTCAAAATGCCTGCATGTGGATTTACGAACGCCCGAGGATCAACAAAAACGTTCGCACGCCGCGATCGTTCACTGCCGCAGTGTCAGCATGCCCAAAATCGCCTGTTGCTTGGCGATCAACGACTGTACGCCTTGACGGGCCAGCCCGATCATTTTCCCCAGTTGATTTTCGTCGAAGACTTGACGCTCTGCGGTGGCTTGTAGCTCGACCACCTTATATCCCGCGGTCATAACCAGGTTCATGTCCACATCGGCGCGAGAATCTTCTTCATAGTTGAGATCAAGCAGAATTTCGCCATCCACAATGCCCACACTGATGGCTGCAACAAAATCACGCAGAGGAACGGAAGTCAGCGTTCCCGCCTCCACTAATTTTTCCAGGGCCAATCCAAGAGCGACAAATGCGCCGGTGATGGAAGCCGTGCGCGTTCCCCCGTCCGCTTGAATAACGTCGCAGTCAATCAGAATTGTGCGTTCGCCCAGGCGTTCCAGATCGGTGACTCCGCGCAGCGAACGCCCAATCAGTCGCTGGATTTCGTGGGTCCGCCCACTTACCCGCCCGCGGCTGGATTCCCGCGGCGTACGAGTCAGCGTCGAACGCGGCAACATGCTGTACTCCCCGCTGATCCAGCCTTTCCCGCTGTTGCGTAAGAACTGGGGCACCGTCTCTTCCACCGACGCTGTACAGATGACGCGTGTATTCCCCACTTCAATCAGAACCGATCCCTCTGCCGTGCTGATGTAATCGGGAAGGATGTTGACGGGACGTAATTGGTCCGGAGCGCGATTGTCAGAGCGGAAATGCATAGCTCACGATTCTAACAGTGATATTAAAAACGCAGGAGGGACGGCAATCTCAAAAAGCAGTGAAGCAGACTTTTCGGATAGTGAAGCGCGGAACGCATCCCCGGCATTTGCGCTGCCGTGGAAGAGCGGCCCTTCCAGGGCCGCGTTACGAGGGAAAGAAGATGGGCTTTAGCACTAGTGGTCGCTCCTCGGAATGGAGCAGGACCTGAACAACTTCCACTAGGGCTAAAGCCCAGATCAAGAGCCGTCTGACGCGGCGCTAAAGCGCCGCTCTTCCACGGTATCCGAAATGTCTTTGTTCGACGGTCTCAAGGCATCGATAATGCGCATTGCGGCAACACTGTTGGCGATAATCATCACGCCATAAGCCGCCAGCACGTAGATGACCGGCTCGATCGGGTGCCGGTAACGAGAGAAGACATAAGAAACGTAGTAGATCATCGGATAGAAAATCAGAACCAGCATCAGAACGGAGCCCTTATCCGACTTTCTGGTCGCGTGAAACGCACCGAAAAACGACAACAACCCGAGAATAAAGGACAATCCGAGAGCGCCCTCTGGTAATACCCAAAAGTTAAAAGCCCGGCGCCCGGTCAGCTCCAAGAATTCCGTCGGATGTGCCGCGACATACCGAAGCACATCACTCTTGGATTTCTCCACGAAAGCCAGCTCGCCCGTGGTTTGATACTGCATACTCGGTCCGCTCGGATGAAGCTCAAAGCTGACATTGCCAAAGTAGATTTCAGCCCAACCGTTGCTTCGAATCGGCATCAGCGTATGCAATACCGCGAAGTTTCGCAGCGTCCAAGGTGTGATGACAAGTGCCATTGCTAAGGCAAGGATGAGTACTTGTTTCGCTTTCCTGTCTCGGACGTAAAGCACCAACAGAATGGGAAGAAATGGTGTAAGGAGTACCGGACTGACCAGTCCGGCGCAACCCCATGTCGCGCCCGCATACCAATAATCCCGGACCCTCGATTGCGGTTCCAGCTTCGCCGTGATCCAGATTGCCAGAGAAAGAGAGAGCGCGGCCAGACAACTGTCCCACAAGATCAGCTCAGTGACTGCGCTCGTTGGCGAGACAGCCCAAAGAATTGCGCTGAGTAAACCGACCGTTGCGCTGAAGCACCTGGTTCCAATCTTCATGACAACCACAGCGGTTAGCGCGGACAAGAAGCAATTCAAAATCAGGAGCAAAAGCGCCGCAGCGTGAGATTGGATCCCGAAAATTGTAAAGACAGCGGCTACCACCGAAGGGTAGGCAGGCGCGAGCCAGGCCGTAGGTCCCGGAGCATCGTGAAAGGCGCCGCCGTAGCTGTGGTTCAGGACCAGGGAGCGGGCAATCATCCCGGCTTCGTTAATGCCCCAGTTGGTTAGTCCGGGTCTGACGTGGAGGAAATAGGCCAGTATTGACAGCTTGACCGTGAGCGCGAGAGCAAAGATTTTCCAGGCCCGATTCTTCTTCATTGCGCGCTCTGCATTTGCGCCACCATTTGGTTTACTGCCGACACATCAAAGAATCCTGACAAATCCGCATGACCAGCCAGCGTCTCGCGTTGTTTACCATCCACCAGAATCTTTACCCGAGTAATTCCTGGAATGTTGGCGGACAAGGTCTGAACCAGGGAGGCTACGGTGAGTTCTTCAACCAGAATTCCTGAGCGGTGATCGTCGGCAAACGCGGCATTCATATCAATAACGGCCAATCCGGGATCCACCAGATATACATCGCGCACTTCGGCGCTCGCGGCCAAAGGATGCGGTGAGAGCTTATCCAGGTACAGCCCAAGCAAAGCCCGCAGCAATTCCTGGGCCCGCTCCTGTCGGCCGGCAGGCAAGGGAATCCGAGCCGCTTGCGCACGCAAAATGCCCGACTCGTCGTCGGCGACGTAAAGAGTGACTTGTTCTGTCGGACCGGATACCGGGGGAGCGATGGGTCCAGAATAAGCCGCGGGTTCTACATGCGGCACGCGCCCGCGCATTCGCCACAGGTAAACGCTCATCCCGAGCGCGATGGCGAGCATCGCGGCCGTGCCAATCACCAGGTGCCGGGGAATCATCGCGGCGCCTCGAGTTTCTCGCGCGCGGCCACCATGCCGGTTGCAATTGTTTCCGAAATCAGTTGCTGATATCCCGGCGAGTTGAGTTCGGAAATCCCATTCTCAGGGGGAGTTATCTCAATCGCCACAGCCGCCGCGGTGACGTTGTTCAAGGGCCGCAACGGCGCGATCAAAGCACGAACCGGAATCTGTTTCTTCTGCAACTCCGCAATCAGACTGGTTTCGACGGTTTGACTTGCGGCAGCAAACCCAGACTGTGCCGTATCCCAGTCAAGGAACGACCCATGGTTCTCGCCACCGGGAGGGAGCAATGCACCGTAAAGGCGAACCCCCGTCCCCCGCGAAGCCGCATGTATGCAAATGTAGATCGCGGGATGCGAGCTGTTAGCGAGGTTCGCCCGCTGGTCGAGACTAAGAGTGACATCGCCGTCCCGGAGCAAGAGAGTGCTGACGCCGCGACTTTCGAGTTCCTGCCGCAACTTCCGCGCGAAGGCCAATGTAACGTCTTTCTCGGAGAGTTGATCGCTGAGCGCCGCCCCACGTTCTTCGCCTCCGTGACTGGCGTCCACGACCGCGAAGTAGGTTGGTGCCCCGCCGCTGCTGACGCTTGGGATATAAGGTCCAGGTTGCACTGGCGAAGTTATTGCCGGCAGATTCAGTTGCGGTTGAGGAGTCCGAGCCGCCACTTGAGCTGCAGTCTGCGGGGCAGCCGTAACCGTGATGGTGCGTCCATCATTGCTGAAGCTGGCAAACAGGGGCTCGCTGCCATTGACTGTGATCTCAACCGCTCCATTGTCTTCCTGGTAGCTGGCGGAAGGAATCGTTTTGCTGTCGAAGGTAAGGGTTTGCGATCCCGGCGGAACGATCGGCTCGTGCGTAAATACCATGCGCAACTTTCCCGGCTCAGTCGCAATCATAGGGTTCACTGGCGAGCTGAACTCCATGACCAGCGTGGGAGGATTTGCCTTGTTCACCGTTGCCGTGAAGTGGACGCTGACATTGCCGATGAACAGACGTCGCGCCGTCACGTTAAAAGTAACCGGGCCGCCGAGAAAACGCGGTAACAAGGTAGTGAGAGAATCGAGCGGCACCAATCCACGACCGTTCTCCAGAAGAAAAATGCCCGGCAGATCGACATCATGGCCTTGAATACGGGCACGAGTCTTGCCTGCGTTGAATTCAGCGTCGACATTGTTATAGCGGAACTTCCATCGCGAGCCGTCGTTCTTGATAGTGACCTTCCCCAGTGGCTCGAGCACTTCGAGCAAGCTCACATAATCCCTGTGATCGCGGTCCATCACGGAAAGAGTGTAGTTGGCCGCCGTCGAATAAATCGAGACGCGTTTTTGCTCCGATGGAGCGGAAAGAAGAAGGGAAGCGCACAGAACAAGCGCCGTAATCAGAATCACTAAGAATCCGGCGCGCACACTGCCGATTGGCCTCGTAAGTCTCTCCGCAGGTTTTCCTTCGTGTTCCTTTGTGTCCTTCGTGGTTATCGCCTTGTTCTTGGAATTACTATTCCAGCGCATAAATAGTAAAGCCGCTGAGCAACTTGGGATAGAAATCAGTGGACTTCTGAGGCAACACCTCCCCGGAGAATGCGATGTCGCGCACCTGCTCCATACGAACTGGATTCATCAGAAACGCAACATTAGCTTTACCACTTTGCACTTGGACCATGGCTTCGCCGGCATCGCGGAAATAACGAACATTCTGCTGGTTGTGAATCGCTTCCTCGGAGATTCCCAAGACTTTCTCGAGAAGGCCGCGATGCAACTGCGCCACGTCGAGCGCCTGCTGCCGCTGCGAGAGGCCCGCGAAGATGTTCGAATCCGTCGCCTTCGGCTTATCCAAAAGAAAAACACGATCCGCAGTGACCGCCAACAGCGCCGTTCCAGAACGTCCAGCGTCGCCTAAGATTTCCTGGGCTCGAACCGCATCCAGTGACGAATCCAGCTCCTGTACTCTGAAATAATCGCGCGCGCCCTGCTGTAGCGCTTCCGAAGAGAGCGAAGCCAGGCTATGCACCAGCCGGTGCGTGGGCAGGATGACCAGTCCCGGTGCATCCATATTAATGAAGGTCATCATTACTAGATCGTAAGGGGCAAGACTTGGACTGGCGGACCGGACCAAGCTATCCTCCGCCGAGCGCTCGCGAGGAACTCCGCCCGAAGGACTCGACGCCGCCATGGCGTGCCGTTCATTACGATAAGTCAGCGCAGTCTCATAGCGATGATGCCCGTCCGCAATGATCAGCTTCTTGTCACGCATCTTGCCCCGGACGAGCTCGATTACCCCCGGATCGGCAATCTTCCAGACCTGGTGCACCACCCCATATTCGTCGCGGATTTCCATGTCCGGCGGACCGCTGGGTGCCAGAACGCCCTCGATTTCGCGCGCCGGATCGCTGTATAGCATAAAGAGCTGTCCAAAGTGAGCTCGCGTAGCTCTCAGCAGCTCCAGCCGGTCGGCCTTGGGTTTGGCCAGAGTCTGTTCATGACGGTAAACCACCCCAGCCGAGTAGTCTTCGATTCGTCCCAGCCCGATGAACCCGCGCCGCTCCAGATTCACCGCGCTGCCCGGAAGCGAAAACCGCTGCACGGAAAGGTACAGCGATGGTGAAGCGTCCTGCAGAAAAATGCCCTGGCGCCGCCAGTCGCCGAAAAACGCTGCAGCACGTGTGTAAATGTTTTCTCCTGGATGGTCCGCAGCCTCACGTTTTCCCAGGATAATTCTCACCAGATTATGCGGACTGGCCCGATAGTAACCTTCTTGCATCTCGACAGTAATCTTGTCGTACGGCTGCGTGATTACCTGCGCCAGGGAAACCCGTGTCGGGTCATAGCGCAGAGCGCGAAACGCTTCGATATGAGCCATAGCTGGAGGCTTGAAATTGTAACAGTAACTTTTTGCGGCTTTGGAGCATCAACTGCTACTCATTAACCGGAGCACGAGCAAACTCTTGAGCGAGCCGTGCCATCGTAAGCTGCAGGAAAAGAGTCCCGCCGCCCTTTGTGGGCTGTGGTACCATCTGCATCAATGAGGTAAGTTATGGCCCGCTACCGTGGGCCCGGGGCATCTCGCCCGCTGTTCGAAGAACGGATTCCCCACACGGCCCCTTCCTGGACCCTGCGAAGTAAGATGTTGCCTGCCCATCGGCAGCTTCTCGTTGCGGTCGGCATTTTCAGTCTTCTGACCGCTGTCAGCGTTGGAATCTCACCCTTGGCCTGGGCACAGACTACTGGCGATGATGTCCACATCAGCCCGCGCGTAGTGCCCGTACAGCCCAAAGCCAGCGAGATCATTGATCCCGCCCTGAAGACTCACACCAAGCCCCTTAAAGTGGACGTTGATCTCGTCCTGGTACCGGTAACCATTACCGATCCCATGAATCGGCTGGTGACTGGATTGGACAAAGACAACTTCAGCCTCTTCGAAGGCAAGGAAGCACAAGAAATCCGGCACTTTTCCAGCGAGGATGCCCCCGTTTCCTTGGGCGTCATCTTCGACATGAGCGGCAGCATGAGCAGCAAAATCGAGCGCGCTCGCGAGGCGGTGATGGAGTTCTTCAAAACCGCCAATCCGCAAGATGAGTTTTTCATGATCACCTTCTCTGACAAGCCGGAAGAGATTTCCGACTTCACCCAGTCAGTCGAAGATATCCAGGGCAAGCTGGTCTACACAATTCCCAAGGGACGCACAGCTTTGCTCGACGCCATTTACCTTGGCGTGAGCAAGATGCGTCAAGCGAAGTATACGAAGAAGTCGCTTTTAATCATCTCCGACGGCGGCGACAATCACAGCCGTTATACCGAGGGCGAGATTAAGTCTTTGGTGAAGGAAGCCGATGTATTGGTTTATGCCATCGGCATTTACGATAAATATTTTCCTACCGCCGAAGAACGCCTGGGGCCAGCTTTGCTTAGCGAAGTCGCGGAACTGACTGGTGGCCGTAGCTTTACCATCGATAATCCCAATGACTTGGCAGACGTAGCTACAAAAATCGGTATTGAGCTACGCAACCAATATGTGCTCGGATACCGTCCAAAGAACCCAGGGCACGACGGCAAATGGCGTAAAATAAAAGTGAAGCTGATTCCGCCCAAGGGTTTGCCGCCCCTGCGTGTCTATGCCAAGACGGGATACTATGCACCTACGGAATGATCGCGTTCTAACCCTGCTGATTGCCTTATTTTTCTTATGTATAGGGACCGGAGCGCAGAACGCTACTCCGTCCAATCCGCCGGCCGCAAATCCGCCGCAGTCGCAGGCGCCCGCTCCGCAAACGGCTCAGCCCGCGACGACTCAGCAACCCGGGCAAACTCCTCAGCCAGCTCCCGGTCAACAGCCGGCGCAAGAGCAACCGTCCGCACCAGTCGCTCCTGAGGGGCAGGAACCTGATACGACAGGCGGTGGTTTTGTCTTCCATTCGCAAGCGCAAGAGGTTGTGCTACACGCCACGGTAGTGGATGAAAAGCAGCATTTGATTACCAATCTGACTCGCGACTCCTTCCAGGTCTTCGAAAATGGACAGCCCCAACCCATCACTTCGTTCCGCCAGGAAGATGTTCCCGTGGCCATGGGCGTGGTGATCGACAATTCCGGCTCCATGCGCGAGAAGCGTGAGAAAGTATCCAAAGCAGCCCAGAATCTCATCGCTGCCAGCAACCCTCAGGACCAGGTGTTCGTAGTCAATTTCAGCGACGAATATTTTCTGGACCAGGATTTCACCAACGATCCCAAGAAATTGCGCGACGCCTTGGAGAAACTGGAAGCCCGCGGCGGAACCGCCCTCTATGACGCCGTCGTTGCCTCCGCCGATCATTTGAAGAAGAACGCCAAATTGCAAAAGAAAGTTTTATTCGTAGTCACCGACGGTGAAGATGACGCAAGCCGCGAATCGCTGGAGCAGGCAGTCCGCCAATTACAGGAAGAAAATGGCCCCACCATCTATGCCATTGGCATTCTGGGTGACGAGAAACAAAGGCGCGCCAAGCGAGCTCTTCAAACCATCGCCGAGCGCACTGGCGGAATCGCATTCTTGCCCAGGTCAGTGGATGAAGTCGACGAAATCAGCCGCACCGTCGCCAAGGATATTCGCAATCAATACACCATCGTCTATAAACCCACTACTCCAAAACGAGTCGGCGGGTACCGCACCATTAAGGTTGATGCTCGCGCCAACGGCCGTAAAGGTCTGGTCGTAAGAACCCGCAGTGGCTACTACCCCGGCCAGGAGCAAGCTTCCACCGGCGGCTCGGATTAACGTTGTCATCCTGAGCCCAACCGCGTTGTCATCCTGAGCCGATTCAGGCGAAGGATCTTACGAAGCGATTGAATCAGCAAGGCCGTACGCAGGCCCCAACTCAAACACCATCCCTAAGCAGTCATCCGGAGCCCAACCACGTTGTCATCCTGAGCCGATTCAGGCGAAGGATCTTACGAAGCGATCGAATCAGCAAGGCCGTATGCAGGATTCGAAGTTAAAGCATATCCCTAAGCGCTCCTCCTGAGCGTATTTTTACCGTGCCTTTGCGTTGACGCCATCCGCACGCTTCCGTACCCTGTAGAGTGCGAACCAAGAGCATCGAAAGCACCCGCCTGCGCGTTGCCGACGACATAACCGACCTCGTCGGCGAAACTCCTATCCTTCATTTGCGACGAATCACGCCCCCCGGCTCAGCAGCAATCTACGCCAAGCTGGAGTACTTGAATCCGGGTGGAAGCGTAAAAGACCGCGCCGCTATCGGCATCATTCGCCGCGCCGAAGACGAAGGACTGCTCAAGCCCGGAGGCACCATCGTCGAAGCCACAGCAGGGAATACGGGAATCGGCTTGGCGCTGATCGGAGTGAATCGCGGCTACAAAGTTGTGCTCTTCGTCCCCGAACACTTTTCCGAGGAAAAAGTTTTAATCATGCGCGCGCTCGGCGCCGAGGTCATCCGCACTCCCGACGCCGACGGCATGGCCGGAGCCATCACCC
>Ga0193750_1000116_pt1 | contig 24862 bp, 23 predicted proteins | sample L1c1metaG_FD_160569 | JGI IMG/M metagenome (GOLD analysis project Ga0193750, IMG submission 160569) | Soil microbial communities from a riparian zone of the East river system, Colorado, United States - L1c1 | ecosystem: Environmental > Terrestrial > Soil > Riparian zone | place: USA: East River... | reverse complement strand
GTGCGCGACGTCGAGGTCGCTCACCGGCTCCTCGCCGATCAGCTCGCCCGACTCGTCCTCCAGGTCGCCGAGCACGATGCCGCGCATGCGGCGCACGATGCGCATGAAGCCGGTGCGCGTCCAGTTGACACCCACGTCGCCGATAAGCAGGCGCGAGTGCGGCACGAGCACGCCGGCGGCGATCAGGAAGGCCGCAGAGCTGGCGTCGCCGGGCACGCGCACGCCGTCCAGCAGCAGCTCGTCGGCGTTGACCACCGTCACGTGACGGCCGTTGCGGTGGATGCCCACGCCGGCGCGCCGCAGCATCCGCTCGGTGTGGTCGCGGCTGCGCGCCGGCTCGGACAGCGTCGTCGCGCCGTCGGCCGCCAGCGCCGCCAGCAGCACGCAGGACTTGACCTGGGCGCTGGCCACCGCCAGGTCATACGAGATCGCGCGCAGGTGGCCACCGCGCACGACCAGCGGCGTGAAGCGGCCGTTGCGCGCGCTCAGCTGCGCACCCATCGCGCGCAACGGCTCGGCAATGCGGTCGACCGGTCGCCGCCTGATCGACTCGTCGCCGTCCAGCGTGAAAGAGCGCCCTTCCTGCGCCGCAAGCCAGCCCGGCAGCAGGCGCAGCAGCGTACCGGCGTTGCCGACGTCGATCGGCCCGTCGGGCTCGCGCGCCTCGCGCAGGCCGGTGCCCCGCACGACGACCTCCTCGCCACGCACCTCCACCAAGGCACCGAGCGCACGCACCGCCTCCAGCGTCGAGTCGGTGTCCGCGGCATGCAGGTAGCGCTCTATGCGCACCGGCTCAGACGCCATCGCGCCGAGCAGCGCCGCACGGTGGGAGATCGACTTGTCCGGCGGCGCGCGCAGCTCTCCGATCAGCCCGCGCGCGGGCTCGAAGCGCCGGTTCATCGGCTCGCCGTCATGCCCGCGCCACGGGAAAGCCCAGGCTGCCGATCAGCTCTTCGGCGCGCGCGGAGTCTCGCTCGCCGCCGATCCACAGCGCGACGACGCCCTGGCGGTTGTCCTCCGACGGCGACAGCGCCATGTCGCGAATGTTCACGCCGGCGCGCCCGAGCGCTAAGGCGATCTCGGCTATCACACCCGGGCGGTTGGGCACCGACGCGCGAAGCTCGCTCACGGGACCGCCCGTCAGCCCGGCGCCGAGCAGCTCGTCGCGATCGACCCGCGCGCTGTCGTTCCAGGCCGTCACGGCCTGCGCGTCGCCCGCCGCCAGCGCGGCGCGCACGTCGGCCAAGCGCTCGGCGAACGAGTCGATCGCCGCGATCAGCGCGTCGCCGTTTGCCAGATAGATGTCCGTCCAGATCGCGCTGTTGGCGCCGGCCACGCGCGTCGCATCGCGAAAGCTCGGCCCGACCGCCGGCACGCGTCCTTCCGCGGCCGCGTCCAACGTGCTGGCAGCCTGCGCCGCGAGCACGTTGGCGAGCACGTGCGGCAGATGCGAGACCGCCGCCAGCAACCTGTCGTGCGTCTCGGCGTCGATCGCCACCGGCCGCGCGCCGATCGTCGTCAGCAGGCGGTGCAGGCGCTCATACAGCACGCCGGTGCTGTTGGTCGCCGGCGTGAGGTACCAGACCGCGCCCTCGAACAGGTCCTCCCTGGCGTGCTCGACGCCTGAGGTCTCCGCACCGGCCAACGGGTGACCGCCGATGAAGCGCTCGTCGGCGCCCGCCTCGGCGAGCACGCGCTTGGTCGAGCCGACGTCGCTGACCACGCAGTCGCGCCCCGCCTCGGCCAGCGCCTGGCGCACCGTCTCGGCCAGTGCTCCGACCGGCGCCGCGACGAAGACCGCGTCCGCGTCCTTCACGGCGCTTGAGATATCGCTCGCCGCGCTGTCGATCGCGCCGATCGACAGCGCCTTGGCCAGCACCCGCTCGTCGGGGTCATAGCCGCTGACCTGCGCGTGCGCTCGTCGACCTGCAGCCAGACCGATCGAGCCGCCGATCAACCCGACCCCGAGGACCGCGATCCGCATCCGATCAGCGCTGCGCCGAGTGCGTCCGGGGGGCGTTGCGATCGCGGACCGACTGTGCCAAGCCCTCCAGCACCTCGACGGTCGTATCCCAGCCCACACACCCATCGGTGATCGACTGGCCATAGCACAGCTCGACACCCGGCCGCAGGTCCTGTCGGCCGGCGACGAGGAACGACTCCAGCATCACGCCGACGATGGCCTCGTTGCCGTGCGCGAGCTGCGTGCCCACGTCTGCTGCGACAGCTGGCTGTCGTTCGGGGTCCTTGCCGCTGTTGTCGTGGCTGAGGTCGATCATCACGCGCCTCGGAAGATGGGCAGCCTCGAGCAAGTCCAGCGCCGCCGCCACGCCGGAGGCGTCGTAGTTGGGCTGGCCTTTGCCCCCGCGCAGGATGATGTGACACTCGGCGTTCCCGCGCGTGTACAGGATCGCGGGCGTGCCGTTTGGATCGATGCCGGCGAAGGCGTGCGGCGCCGCGGCGGCGCGCACGGCGTCCACGGCGACCTGCACGTTGCCGTCGGTGCGATTCTTGAAGCCGACCGGCATCGAGAGACCGGAGCCCAGTTGGCGGTGGATCTGGCTCTCGGTCGTGCGCGCTCCGATCGCGCCCCAGGAGACCGCGTCGGCTATGTACTGCGGCGTGATCGGATCGAGGAACTCGCAGCCGACTGCAAGCCCGCTGTCGAGCACGCCCAGCAGCACGCGCCGCGCGAGGTGCAGGCCGGCGTTGACGTCGCCCGAGCCATCGAGGTGCGGGTCGTTGATGAGGCCCTTCCAGCCGGTCGTCGTGCGCGGCTTCTCGAAGTAGACGCGCATCGCGATCAGCAGCTCGCCGCTCAGCTCGCGCGCGTGCCGCGCCAGGCGCGCCGCGTACTCGAGCGTCGCGTTCCGATCGTGCACGCTGCAGGGTCCGGCGACGACCAGCAGGCGGTCATCGGCACCCTCCAGGACTGCCTGGACCTCGCGGCGGCCGCGGAGGACAACGTCGGCGTGCTTGCTGCTCAGAGGCAGCTCCTGCAGCAGGGCATCAGGCGCGAGCAGCGGGACGATCCGTTCGATCCGCCTGTCTCGGACGTAGTCGGCCGGTCGCAGCTCGGCGCCGGATAGGTCAGGCAAGAGCCGGCTCCCTCCCTGCCAGGGCTTTTCCGGCCAGCGCCGCGGCGCTCTGCACCGCGAGCGCGTACTGCGCGAACTCCTCCGCACGCAGCGCCTGCGGCCCGTCGCAGATCGCCTCGTCGGGGTTGGGGTGAACCTCGACGATGATGCCGTCGGCGCCCACGGCGGCGGCCGCCAGAGACAGCGGCAGCACGAGGTCGCGCCGCCCCGCGGCATGGCTCGGGTCAACGATCACCGGCAGGTGCGACAGCTCCTTGAGCACGGGCACCGCCATCAGGTCCAGCGTGAAGCGGTAGGCGGTCTCGAACGTGCGAATGCCGCGCTCGCACAGCATCACGTTGGGATTGCCTTCCTTGAGGATGTACTCGGCCGCCATCAGCAGCTCGTCCAGCGTCGAGGACAGCCCGCGCTTGAGCAGCGCGGGGCGGCCGGACCGGCCGATCTCGGCCAGCAGCGGGTAGTTCTGCATGTTGCGCGCGCCGATCTGCACGACGTCGGCGACCTCGAGCACGGCGTCGAGGTCGCGCATGTCCATCAGCTCGGTGACGATCGGCAGGCCCGTCTCCGACTTGGCCTCGGCGAGCAGCCGCAGGCCCTCCTGACCGAGCCCCTGGAAGGCGTAGGGTGAGGTGCGTGGCTTGTAGGCACCGCCACGCAGCAGCGTGGCGCCTGCGTCGCGCGCGACGCGCGCCGTCTGCAGCGTCTGCTCGCGCGACTCCACCGTACACGGCCCGGCGATCAGCGCGAAGTGCTCGCCGCCGATCTTGCGCCCGTCGATCTCCAGCACCGTGCGCTCGCCGTGGGTGATCTGCGACGACGCCAGCTTGTAGGGCTTGAGGATCGGCATCACGCGATCCACGCCCGGCTGGCCCTCTAGGCCCAGGCCCTCGACGTTGACGTCCTGCTCGACGTCGCCGATCGCGCCGATCACCGTCAGGCGGGCGCCCACGATGCGGTGGGCCAGCGCGCCCGCGCTCTCGATCTTCTCGACTACGGCCTCGACCTCCTCGTCGCTCGCCGTCTCCTTCATGACAATCATCATCGATTCATCCTTTCAGCAATCTCGAAGTTGTGGTGTGACTGGCCTGGCCGGCGCTGCCCGGCCATGTGGCCGCTCGTCGGCCGGCCTCGTGACGCTCGCGCCGCTCGCTGGTGCGGGGTCGCGAGGTGGGACGCTGTGGCCCCGTCTGAAAGGCGCTCAGCCCCCTGCGGCGGGGACTCGATGCGGCACGGGGGTCCCGCTCACGAACGGGCCCGGCCGAAGCGCCTAGCTAAATCGCCAGGTGCGGGCGTGATACGACCATTCGACGCGCGCGAGAGAACTGCAGCTGGATGCGGTGGCGGCGAGAGGCATGGTCGTTCTCGAAGGTTGTAGCACCTTCACAGCACCTCGGCAAGCGCGTCGAGAAAGCGTGCATTCTCCTCGGGCGTGCCGTAGGTCACGCGCAGCGATCCCGCTTCTCCCAGCGCGCCGCCACCGCGCACGAGCACGCCGCGCTCGTGCAGGCCGCGCATGACCTGCAGCTCGTCGCGCTCGGGACCGAGTGAGAACCAGCAGAAGTTGGCCTGCGAGTCGGCCGGCTCGATCCCCAGCGCGCGCAGCCGCTCGTCGACGGAGATGCGCTCGGCGACGTTGCGCGCCACGCGGTCGATGACCGCGTCCTGGTGCTCCAACGCCTCGACCGCGGCGGCTTGCGCGAGCGCGTTGCAGAAGAACGGCTGGCGCACCTGGTCGAGCGCCTGCGGCAGGCGCTCTGAGCCGCACAGCGCGAAGCCGACGCGCAGCCCGCACAGCCCGTGCACCTTGGAGAACGTCCGCAGCAGCACGAGGTTGGGGTGGTGGTCGAGCAGGTCGATCGAGGCGTCCGGGTCGGCCAGCAGGTTGAACTCGCAGTAAGCCTCATCCACGATCACGCACACGTGCGGCGGCACCTCGGCGAGGAAGGCGGCGATCTGCTCCAGCGGTATCGCGGTGCTCGTCGGGTTGTTCGGGTTGCACACGATCGCCAGACGCGTGGCGACCGTGATCTCGCGCAGCATCGCCGGCAGGTCGTGGCGCGCGTCGTCGTCGAGCGCGACCGTCACGGCACGCGCCCCGGAGGCCGCGCCGAGGTGCGGATAGACCGAGAATGACGGCCACGCGTAGACGAGCTCCGCGCCGGGCTCCAGCAGCGCCTCGCCCGCCGCCAGCAGGATGTCGCACGAGCCGTTGCCGATCGCGATGCGCGACTGCGCAACGCCATAGCGGTCGCTCAGCCGTCGGCGCAGCAGCGAGCTGGAAGGGTCGGGATAGCGATTGAGCGTGGTCAGCGCGCGCTCGATCGCCGCACGCACCTGCGCCAGCGGCGGGTAGGGCGACTCGTTGCTGGCCAGGCGCACCAGCGGAGCCTCCTCGGCGTAGCCGCCGGCGACCGGGTAGGTGGGAAGCCTGCCTACGCGCTCTGAGAACTCGAGGGGCACGCGCCTATTGTGCCGCTTGTAAGTCTTCGCGCAGGACGCTCGCCTCTCCGAGATACACGTGCTGGGGGCGGTGGTCGTCATCGGCGTAGTAGTGGATCAGCACCCTGATGACGTGCTGCAGCGAGCGCGGCACGGCGATCTCTCGTGCGCACAGCAGCGGAACACCCTCGAAGCCAAGGCCGCGAGCGGCCACCGCGGGGAACTCGGCGTTGAGGTCGTTCGTGGCCGTGAATATGCAGCTGACGACGTTCTCGGGCGCCAGCGCGTTTCGCTGCATGATCTCCTGCATCAGCCTCGTCGTCGCGTCGAGGATGTCCTGTGAGTCGTTGCGCTGGACGCTGTTGGCGCCTCGCAGGGCGAAGAGTCGCATGGGCGCGATTGTGTCAGAGCGCCCGCAGCAGCCCCAGCTCCTCGTCGCTCAGGCGCCGGTGCTCGCCCTCGCCCAGGCCACCCAGGCCCAGCGGGCCGAAGCGCACGCGTCGCAGCGCGAGCACCGGATGCCCGACGGCTTCGCACATGCGCCGCACCTGGCGGTTGCGCCCCTCGTGAATCGTCAGCTCGATCTCCTGCTTGCCGAGGCGACGCACCTGCGCGGGCGCCGTCGGTCCGTCATCGAGCTGCACGCCGGCGCGCAGTCGCCGCAGGGCGTCCTCGCCGATCGGCCCGCCGCCCAGCATCGCCCGGTAGGTCTTGTCCACCTCGAAGCTCGGGTGCGTCAGCCGGTTGGCAAGCTCGCCGTCGTTGGTCAGCAGGATCAAGCCGCTGCTGTCGGCGTCCAGGCGTCCGACCGGATACAGGCGCGCCGCCTGCTCGCCGAGCAGATCGAGCACCGTCGCACGCCCGTGCGTGTCGCGCGCCGTCGACACGATGCCCACGGGCTTGTGCAGAGCCAGCGTGACGCGCTGCTCCGGGCCCTCCAGCTCGCGCCCGTCGACGCTCACGCGGCTGTCCGCAGCCACGTCGCGCGCCGGATCGACGGCGAGCTCCCCGTCGATGCTCACGCGGCCGGCGACGATCAGCTTCTCGGCCGCCCGGCGCGAGGCCACGCCCGCATGGGCCAGGTACTTGACCAGGCGCATCTGCTGCAACCATAGGCAGTCGTGGACCTGCCCCTGCTCGAGAAGACGCTCGCCGACCACGCCCAGCCGGGCTTTCGCGCCCGGCAGGTGTGGTCGTGGACCGCGCGTGGCGCGGGCAGCTTCGCCGAGATGACCGACCTGCCCGCCGCCCTGCGCGAGACGCTGACGCGCGAGCTGCCGTTCTCCAGCCTGACGCTGCGCGAGCAGGCGCGCGCCAGCGACGGCACCGTCAAGGCGCTGTTCGCCACCGCCGACGGCCGTCCCTTGGAGGCCGTGCTCATGCGCTATCGCGACGGGCGCCGATCGATCTGCGTCTCCTCGCAATCTGGCTGCCCGCTGACGTGCACCTTCTGCGCGACCGGCCAGATGCGCTTCGCGCGCAACCTGACGGCCTCGGAGATCATCGACCAGGCGCTGCACTTCCGTCGCCTCCAGGACGCGCCGCGGGGGGTCACCAACTGCGTGTTCATGGGCATGGGCGAGCCGATGCTCAACCTCGACAACGTGCTCGCGGCGTGCGAGCGCCTGCCCGACGTCGGCATCGGCCACCGCCACACGGCGATCTCGACCGTCGGCTGGATTCCCGGGATCGAACGGCTGGCCGAGCAGGACATGCCGCTGCGCCTGGCCCTGTCGCTGCACGCCGCCGACGACGCACTGCGTTCGCAGCTGATGCCGGTCAACGATCGTTACCCGCTGGCTGACGTGATCGACGCCTGTCGCGCCTTCTACGAGCGCAAGCGTCGGCGCGTGTTCGTCGAGTACGTGATGCTCGCCGGCGTCAACGACCGCTACGAGCAGGCGCTCGCGCTCGCGCGCGCGCTCGGGCCCAAGCGCGACGGCGAACGCTCGATCTTCAAGGTCAACCTGATCCCCTACAACCCCACAGACTCGCCCTACGAGGGCTCCACGCGCGCCTCCATCGCCGCCTTCCGCGACGCGCTGCTCGCCAACGACGTCCCAGCCACGATCCGCCTCACCCGCGGGCGCGACATCGACGCCGCCTGCGGACAGCTCGCCGCCAAGTTCTCCTAGCTCGCGCGGGCCTCGCCGGCTCTGAGCAAGCGCTCGCGCAGCTCGGCCTGCTCCTCGGGCGTCGGGTCCCAACGGGCGACGTCGGGCAGCTCCTCGAGCGTGCGCAGGCCGAACAGCTTGAGGAACTGCGTGGTCGTGCGGTAGACGACGGCGCCGAACTGCGAGTGCCCGGCCTCGTCGATCAACCCGCGGTCGAGCAGCGTGGCGACGGCGGAGTCGGCGCTGACGCCGCGGATGCGCGCGATCTCCGGGCGTGAGACGGGCTGCAGGTAGGCGACGATGGCCAGCGTCTCGGCCTGCGCGGGCGTCAGCGTCGACACGCGCGGTCGGCTGAACAGACGTCGTGCGGCGTCCTCGGACTCGGGATCGCTGGCCAACGTCCAGCCGCCGCCCAGCTCGCGCAGGACGATGCCCGAGCTCCCCGGCGCGTGACGCTCTGAAAGCAGCGCCAGCGCAGCCGACACGGCCCCCTCTCCGGCCTGCGTCGCTTCGGCCAGCTCGGTCGCGCTCAGCGGGTCGGTCGAGAGGAACAGCAGCGCCTCGATGGTGCGCGCAAGCCGCGGAGCGTCGTCGGGGGCATCGCTCACCCCGCCAGCCCTCCGACCGGCGCGCCGGCAAGTGAGACCGAGCCCGCGGGCGCCGCGCGCTGGGGCGAGCGCACGTCGATCTCGCCGAAGCTCTCGCCCTGCTCCCAGTCGGCCTCGCCGCGCTTGTAGAGCTCGAGCAGCGCGAACAGCGTCACGGCGACGGTCATGCGGTCGGCGCCGCGCACGGCCTCCTCGAAGCTGAACGCGCCACGGCGCAACAGGCCGCGCAGCACCGCCAGGCGCTCGGACACGGCGACGCGGGGCGTGGACACGTGGCGCAGGCTGATCTCGGGCGGCATCGTCAGCAGGCGGCCCATCGCCTCGCCGAGCGCCAGCGGGTCTTGCGAGCCGTCGCCGGCGGGCACGACCGTTCGCCGCAGGCCGGGCGGCAGGGGCGCCTCGCGAAAGCGCACGCCGCGCTCGGCGGCCAGCAGCTCGCCGAGATGCCCTGCGGCCGCGCGGTAGCGCCGCGCGTCGAGCATCCGCGCGAGCAGCTCCTCGGCCGCCTGCTCGGGCTCGATGTCCAGCTCCTCGTCCTCCTCGCCCATCAGCATCAGCCGGGACTTCAGCTCCAGCAGCGCTGCGATCAAGACGATGAACTCGGTGGCCGTCTCCAAGTCCAGCTCGCCGCGCTCCTCGAGGTGGTCGAGGTAGGCGAGAACGACCTCGGCGAGCTGCAGCTCGAGCAGGTCGACCTCTTCGCGCAGCACGAGCGTCAGCAACAGGTCGAAGGGCCCGGTGAAGACCTCCAGGTCGAGCTCGAGCGTCGAAATGCTCATGTGCTCAAGCTACTGACCGGTCCTGACGTGGGCCGCCGACTCCCATGCGCTCGCGCACGTCGGCGAGCGTCTCGGCCGCGATCGCCTTTGCCCGTGCGGCGCCGTCGGCGAGGATCGCCTCGAGCGCGTCCTCGTCGCCGCGCAGCTGCTCATAGCGCTCGCGCACGGGCGTCAGGTAGTCGACCACCGCCGCCGCCACTGAGGTCTTGAATTCGCCATAGCGCGAGTCGGCGAACTCGTCCTCGACCGCCGCCGGGTCGACCCCGCGCACGGCGGCGAGGATTTCGATCAGGTTGGCGATGCCGGGCTTGTCATCCGCGCGGCTGACCTCGCTGCCCGAGTCGGTGACCGCGCTCTTGATCTTCTTCTCGATCTTCTTTGGCTCGTCGAGCACGTGGACGGTGCCCTGCTCCGAGCCGCCGGTCGTGGACATCTTGCGCGTCGGGTCCTGCAGATCCATGATCCGCGCGCCGACGTCTGGAATCCGCAGCTCCGGGACGACGAGCACCTCCCCGCCGCCTCCGAAGCGCGCGTTGAAGCGCCTGGCGACGTCGCGCATCAGCTCCACGTGCTCGCGCTGATCCTCGCCGACGGGCACCTCATGCGCGCGGTAGGCCAGCACGTCGGCAGCCATGAGCACCGGATACATCAGCAGTCCCGCCGAAACGAGATCGCGCTGCGCCAGCGACTTGTCGCGGAACTGATGCATACGCCGCAGGCGCCCCAGTTCGGCCACGCTCGTCAGCAGCCAGGTGAGTTCGGTGTGCGCCGGCACGTCGCTCTGACGGAACAGGACGCAGCGCTGCGGGTCCAGGCCGGCCGCGAGCAGGATCGCCGTCGTGTCATACACGCGTTCGCGCAAGTCGACAGGGTCGTAGTCGACGGTGATCGCGTGCAGGTCGACGATGCAGAAGATGCCTTCGCCGCGCTCCTGGCCGGACACGTAGCGCGCGATCGCGCCGATGTAGTTGCCCAGGTGCTTGCGCCCCGTGGGCTGGATGCCGGAGAAGATGCGCACGTTGCTCGTCCGGCGGCTCAGCGGCGCCGCAGCGCGCTGTCGCTCAACCACGGCGGGTCCCAGCCGCGTTCGTCGGGGTTGACGCTGAGGCCCGGCGGGACGATCTCGTCGATCCTGTCGAGCACGTCGTCGCTCAAAGAGGTCTCCAGAGCGGGCAGCTGGCTGTCCAGCTGCTCCATCGTGCGCGGGCCGATGATCGGCGCGGTGACAGCCGGGTGGCGCATGACGAACGCCAGCGCCAGCTCGATCAGCGTGTGGCCGCTCTCCTCCGCGAGCTCGCCGAGCGCCTGTGCAGCCTCAAGCTTGCGCTGGTTGGCGGGCACGGACATGTCATAGCGAGCGGGGATCATCTGCGCGCGGCGGCTGGAGGCGGGTGACTCGCCGCCCTTGGCGTACTTGCCCGACAGCCAGCCACCGGCCAGCGGGCTCCAGGGGATCACGCCCATGCCGTACTTGGCGCACACGGGCAGCACCTCGGCCTCGACGGCGCGGTGCAGCAGCGAGTAGGGCGGCTGCTCGCAGACGAAGCGCTCGCGCCCGCGCCGCTGCGCGACCCACTGCGCCTCGACGATCTGGCTCGGCGGGAAGGTCGAGCTGCCGATGCAGCGGACCTTGCCGGCGCGCACCAGGTCGCTCAGTGCGCCGAGCGTCTCGTCGATCTCGGTGTCGGGCTCCGGGCGGTGTATCTGGTAGAGGTCGATCCAGTCGGTTTTCAAGCGGCGCAGGCTGTTGTCGACCTCCTGCACGATCCAGCGGCGCGTGTTGCCGAACTGGTTGGGATCGTCGTCGTGCATCTTGCCGTGCACCTTGGTCGCGAGCACGACCGAGTCACGCCTGCCGCCCGCGAGCGCCTTGCCGACGATCTCCTCGGACTCGCCGCGCGAGTACACGTCGGCGGTGTCGATGAAGTTCACGCCCGCGTCGAGCGCGCGGTGGATGATCGCGATGGAGTCGTCGTGGTCGGTGTTGCCCCAGGCGCCGAACATCATCGCGCCGAGGCACAGCGGGCTGACCTTGACTCCGGTACGTCCGAGCGTGCGCAGTTGCATCCGCCGGATGCTACGGACCGCTCGTCTTCGGCTCCCTGCGACCTAGCGGGGCCGATCGGCGGTCCAGCGTGCCTACGCCTCCTCGTCCAGCCTGCGCACCGGCGTCGAGTAGGGCGCGTCGAGCGCGATCTGCGGGTCCTCCGCCGCCTCGGCGAGGATCTGCGCGATCGCCTCGGCGAAGGCGTCGAGCGTCTCCTTGGTCTCCGTCTCGGTCGGCTCGATCATCAGCGCCTCATCGACGAGCAGCGGGAAGTACACGGTCGGCGGGTGAAAGCCGAAGTCGAGCAGCCGCTTGGCGAGGTCGAGCGTCTTGATCTTCAAGTCCCTCTTCATCGGGCCGCCGGAGAGGACGAACTCGTGCATGCAGAGCTCGCCGTAGGCCAGCGGCAGGTGCTCGGCCACGCCCTTCTCGCGCAGGCGCGCCAGCAGGTAGTTGGCGTTGAGCACGGCGACCTCCGAGGCGTCCTTCAGGCCGTCGGCGCCGAGCGAGCAGATGTAGGCATAGGAGCGCACGAAGCAGCCGTAGTTGCCGTGAAAGCCGCGCAGGCGTCCGATCGACTTCGCTGCGCCGTCGCCGGCGCCGTGGTCGAGCGCGAAGACCCCGTCGGCGCTGCGCGTCACGACGGGGCGCGGGAGGTACGGTGCGATCCGCTCGGACACGGCGATCGGGCCGGCCCCCGGCCCACCCCCGCCGTGTGGCTGGGTGAAGGACTTGTGCAGGTTGAAGTGCACGATGTCAAAGCCCATGTCGCCGGGACGCGACAGGCCCATGACGGCGTTGAGGTTGGCGCCGTCGTAGTAGAGCGTCGCGCCGACCCCGTGCACGATCGCTGCGATCTCCTGGATGTTCCGGTCGAACAGCCCGAGCGTGTTTGGGTTGGTGAGCATCAGGCAGGCGACGTCGGAGTCGGCCTTGGCGCGCAGGTCGTCGAGATCGATGCCGCCGTCGGGGTTGGTCGCGAGCTTTACGACCTCCAGACCGGCCATCGTCACAGTCGCCGGGTTGGTCCCGTGCGCGGTGTCCGGCGTGAGAACCTTGTGGGGCTGGCCGATCCCCGATCGGCCGCCGCGGTCCTCGTGGTATGCGCGGGTTAGCAGCATGCCGGCGAGCTCGCCGTGCGACCCCGCCGAGGGCTGCAGCGAGACGTGCGGCAAACCGGCAATCTCCGCCAGTGCGCCCTGCAGGTTGAACATCAGCTCGAGCGCGCCCTGCGCGCGCTCGGCGTCCTGCAGCGGGTGCAGACGGGCGTGGCCGGGCAGCGCGGCGGCTCGCTCGTGCAGGCGCGGGTTGTGCTTCATCGTGCAGGAGCCGAGCGGATAGAAGCCGGAGTCCAGGTCGAAGTTGCGCTTGGAGAGGCTGACGTAGTGGCGCACGATCTCCGGCTCTGAGACCTCGGGCAGGCGCGCCGGCTGCGAGCGGCGAAGGCGCGCAGGCAGCACGGACTCGGCGTCGGGCTCGGGCACGTCGAGCGGCGGACAGACGAACGCGCGCCGACCCGGTGCGCCCTTTTGGAAGATCGTCGTCGCGCGCTCGCGCTGCAGCGGGCCGGCGGCGGCCGCGCCGACGGCCGCGCCGTGATGCGGATGATGACCCTCGATGCCGGGGTCGGCGTGCAAGTGGTTCTCGTCGATCGCGCTCACGCCACGACCGCCGTTTGGGCGACCGGCTCAGAGCCCGCCGCGGCTCCGTCTCGCTCGCCGGCGACGGCCGCGCCGAGCGCCTGCGCGAGCCGGTCGATGTCCGCGCGCGAGCGCTTCTCGGTGATCGCCACCAGCAGCACGCCGCGGTCCTGCCCGCGACCGGTCAGCTCGTGCACGTCGACGCCGGGGTTGACGCCGCGCTCCAGGCAGCGCCGGCGAATGGCGTCCACGTCGGCGGCAGCGCCTTCGGGGGTCGTCAGGCGCAGCGCGAACTCGCGCACGACCGGCTGCTCGTGCAGCTTCTCGACTCCGGCCAGGGCGCCAAGCGTCTCGCGCGCGTAGTGCGTGCGCGCGAGCAGGAGCTCGCCGAGCTCGACGATGCCGCGGCGGCCGAGCCAGGCCAGGTAGACGACGCCGGCGAGCGCGTTGAGCGCCTGCGCAGTGCAGATGTTCGACGTGGCCTTCTCGCGGCGGATGTGCTGCTCGCGCGTCTGCAGCGTGAGCACGAAGCCGCGCCGCCCGTCCACGTCGACGGTCTCGCCGGCGATCCGCCCTGGCATCCGGCGCAGGTACTCCTCGCGCGCCGCGAAGAAGCCGAAGGAGGGGCCGCCGAAGTCCAGGCGGTTGCCCAGCGGCTGGCCCTCGCCGACGCACACGTCCACGCCGCAGTCGCCGGGCGGCGCGAGGACGCCCAGCGCGATCGGGTCGGCCTGGGCGATCACGACCGGGCCGGCCGCGTCCTTGGCGGCGGCGCTGAGCACGGCGGCGTCCTCCACGGCGCCGTAGAAGTTCGGTTGCGCGAAGATCGCGGCGCTGGTCTCCGCGTCGATCGCGGCCGTCCACGCGCCGACGTCGGTCGCGCCGCCGGCGACGCCGGTGGCCAACGGGACCTCCACGACCTCCATGCCATAGCCGCGAGCAAGCGTGCGCAGCGTCTGCAGCGCGTGCGGGTGCAGCCCGGCGCTGGCGACGAGCTTTCGCCTCGAGTTGTGCAGCTTTGCGAGGTAGGCGGCGGCTGCGACCGCCGAGGGACCCTCGTAGGTCGAGGCGTTGGACACGGGCAGGCCGGTCAGCTCGCAGATCGCCGTCTGGTACTCGAACATCACCTGCAGCCCGCCCTGGGAGATCTCGGGCTGGTAGGGCGTATACGGCGTCAGGAACTCCGAGCGCTCGGTCAGCATGTCGACGATCGCCGGCACGTAGTGGTCGTACATGCCCGCTCCGAGGAAGCTCAGCTCGTCTTCTGCCGAGACGTTGCGGGCGGCGAGCTCTGACAGATGCGCGAAGACCTCCTGCTCGGACAGCCCCTGCGGGAGGTCGAGCTCGCGGTCAAGGCGCACGCCCTCGGGGATCTGGCGCTCGAAGATCTCCTGCACGGAGGACACGCCGACGGCGGCGAGCATCGCGTCCAGGTCCGCAGGGGTGATGGCGGTGTAGCGGCTCAAGGTGCTGCAGTCAGCCTAGACGACCGCTGACCGGCGCCCCGCGGCATCCTCAGTCGCTCGTGTACCGATCGTCGATCTAGTGCAATCGACTGATCGGCCAGCACGCCACGCTCCCTGCGTCCTTGCGGGGCTTGGCCATCGGCCGTCTATCGACCCCCTAGCCACCCAGCGTGGCGGCATAGGCAGCGGCGTCCATCAGCTGCTCGCGCTCGGCGGGATTTGAGAGGCGCAGCTTCACCAGCCAACCCTCGCCGTATGGGTCGTCGTTGATCTTCTGCGGGTCGTCGGATAGCGCCTGGTTGACCTCGACGATCTCACCGGACAGCGGCGCGATGACGTCCGACACGGCCTTGACGGACTCGACCTCGGCGTAGGAGGCGTCCTTGCTGACGCTCGCGCCGACGGCCGGCAGGTCGAAGAAGACGACCTCTCCGAGCGAATCCTGGGCATACCAGGTGATGCCGAGCGTCGCCAACGACGGATCGCCGGCGTCGATGCGCGCCCAGTCGTGCTCGGCGTGGTAGAGCAGGTCCTCGGGGTAGTTTGCCTCGGCCATTCACGAGCCCTTTCGGTAGAGCGGCTTCTGCATGACGACGGCGCGGCGCATCTTGCCACGAACGTCGATTTCCAGCCCCGTGCCGGGCACGGCGCGCTCGGCGGGCACGTAGGCCATGCCGATGCCGACGCCGAGGCTCGGCGACATCGTCCCGCTGGTCACCTCGCCGCCGCCGGCGATCGGATTGCCATGGCGGGCGATGCCGGGTCCGTCGATCTCGAACGCCACCAGCTTCTCAGCCGGGCCCGCCTCGCGCACGGCGCGCACGGCGTCGGCGCCGACGAAGCCGGTGTCCTCCTTGCAGCACCAGCCGAGCCCCGCTTCGATTGGGCCGCGCTGCACCGTCAGGTCGTTGCCGTAGAGGTGAAAGCAGACCTCCAGGCGCAGAGTGTCGCGCGCGGCGAGTCCGGCCGGAACGGCGCCGCGACGGACGAGCTCATCCCACAGCGCAGCCGCGTGCTCGGGCCCCGAGCCCGCAGGGGACCACGCCGGCGTCGAGCAGCTCGACCCAGATCGCCGGTGCGATCTCGGGATCGATCAGCAGCTCGACCCCGTCCTCGCCGGTGTAGCCGGTGCCGCAGACGAGCGCCTGCGCTCCCGCCAGCCGCCGGCGGGCGGCGCACATGCGCGGCGGCAGCGGCGCATCGGAGATCGCCTGCACGATGCCGCGCGCTCGTGGGCCCTGGACGGCGAGCATCGCGTAGTCGCCGATGCGATCGGCGACATGCGCCTCAGGGAACTCGTCCGCGTGGGCTTGGAACCACGCGAGATCGCGAACGTGGTTGGCAGCGTTGGTGACGGTCAGGTAGCGGTCGGTGTCGAGACGGTAGGTGAACAGGTCGTCGAGCACGCCGCCGTCCTCGCGGCACAGCACGCTGTACTGCGCCCCGCCGCCTTCGCGATCCAGGTCGATCTGCGCGATGTCATTCGACAGCAGCCGTTGGAGCAGCGCCAGCGCCTGCGATCCGGAGGTTTCGATCTCGCCCATGTGCGACACGTCGAAGACGCCGCAGCGCTCGCGCACGGCAAGGTGCTCGACGCCAACGCCCTCGTACTGCACCGGCATCTGCCAGCCGGCGAACTCGACGATCTTCGCCCCGGCCGCCACGTGGGCGTCGTAGAGGGCGGTACGGCGCAGGGTCTCAGGCACCGCCCGCAGGCTAGCGGGCTTCAGCGGAGCGTAGATGCTGTTCGAGGTCTCGCCCGCTTCAAGCAGCGATCCGTCGGGACGGCAGTGCGTCAGGTCGTAGGCGAGTGCCCCGTCAAATGGCGAACGCTCAGCGCAAAAACGGCGGAACGTCGATGTCGTCGTCGGAGATCTCCAGCGAGCTGCGCTGGCGATCGTCGATGCGCGGGCCGCGGTCGCGACCGCGCGAGCGGCTGTCTTTGCGCGCGCTGCGTCCGGGGCGATGGTCGAAGCCGGTGCCGATGACGGTCACGCGCACCTCGTCGGACATGCTCTCGTCGATGACGGCGCCGAAGATGATGTTGGCGTTGGGGTCTGCCGCGTTCTGAATCGTCTCGGCGGCGTCGTTGACCTCGAACAGGCCGAGGTCCTTACCGCCGGTGATGTTCAGCAGGATGCCGGTGGCGCCGTCGACGGACACTTCCAGCAGCGGCGAGGAGATGGCGGCCTTGGCGGCGTCGGCGCTGCGGCTCTCGCCGCCGGCCGTGCCGATGCCCATGAGCGCCGAGCCGGCGTCCTGCATGATCGTGCGCACGTCAGCGAAGTCGAGGTTGATCAGGCCAGGGATGGTGATCAGGTCGGTGATGCCCTGGACGCCCTGGCGCAGCACGTTGTCGGCCTCGCGGAAGGCGTCGAGCATCGACGTGCGGCGCTCGACGACGGTCAGCAGCTTCTCGTTGGGGATCACGATGAGCGTGTCGACGACCTCGCGCAGGCGCTCGATGCCCTCTGTGGCCTGGCGGCCGCGCTGAGAGCCCTCGAACTCGAACGGGCGCGTGACGACGCCGACGGTCAGCGCGCCGATCTCGTTCTTGGCGATCTCGGCGATCACGGGAGCGGCGCCAGTGCCGGTGCCGCCTCCCTCGCCGGCGGTGACGAAGACCATGTCGGCGCCCTTCAGCGCCTCCTTGATGTCGTCGCGCGACTCCGACGCGGCGGCCAGGCCGACGTCGGGATTGGCGCCGGCGCCGAGGCCCTTGGTCGAATCGTGGCCGATGTTCAACTTGATGTCGGCATCGCACATGGCGAGCGCCTGAGCGTCGGTGTTGGCGGCGATGAACTCCACGCCGCGCAGTCCGGCGTCGACCATGCGGCTGACCGCGTTGGTGCCGCCGCCGCCGACGCCCACGACCTTGATGACCGCCAGATAGCTTCCGCTGCTCTCCATGATGGTTCTGTCCGAACCCTTCAGTAGAAAATTAGGGTTCGCAGCATACAGCCTTGCGAACCGCCGAGACGGGCACGTTATGCAGGCAACTTCGCCCTGTCAACGACAAGGTCCAGTCTCGCAACGATCGTTGCAGAACGGCCAACTCTCGACCAGTGGCTGAGCATTGCTTCTACCACTGGCTAGACCTCTAGTTTAGGTTTAGATTTAACAATGTCCGTCGAGTGTGACTATCCGCCGGCTTCCGAAGTGGCCGAGCTCGCGGGTTCTTCGCTGCTCGGCGAGGAGGATTCGGCTTCGGGCTGGGCTTCGGCTTCGCCCGAGGTCGAACTCGAGCTGGCGGGCGCGCCGGCCGACGAGCCCCCGCCGACTGCGGCCGAGAGACCTTCGTCGAGTGCTTGCGCCGATTCGCCGGCGCTCGATGCCGAGCTCGAGGATTCCACTTCTGCGGTCGACAGCGCCGGCACGACGCCGCCGGCAAAGCCCGCGGCCGGGCGTTCGGGCAGGCGCAGGTCGACATAGGAGGCGCCTGCGGAGCTCGGATCGGCAAGCACGCGGGCCAGCGACAGCCACTTGGCGTGCGGCCGTGACGCGTCGCCGAAGTATGCGAGCAGTCCGCTGTGCATCACGAGCGTCAGGCCCTTGCTGGAGCTGTATGCGCGCGTGACCCGCCTGGCCAGCGGGGAGGGCGCGGCGCCGAGCACGGCCAGAGCGCCGAGGAGCGTCGTGTCCTTGAGCCGCTGCCCGGGCGCCGGCAACAAGGCCCCGGACACGGCGGGCAGCGATCCGGAGACCAGCGCCGGGCCGAGTGCGACGCCATCGGCCGCCACCGCGGTCTTCGCGCCAGAGACGGTCAGCGCGGCGACGGCCGGCTGCTCGATCACCTGGATGCTCAAGCCGTGCGGGAAGCTCGTGGAGATCTTCAGGTCACGCACCACCGGGTAGGCGGCCACGGCGGCGCGCAGGGCGGCGGGATGCACGTCGAGCGTGGTCATGCCGTGCGCGGCTGAGCTCAGCGCGGCGTCGATGGCGCGCGCCTGCGATCCATGTGCGCCGCTTACTCGGACATGGCTGACGGCGACCAGCGAGGAGTCGCGCAGCCAGATCCAGCCGCCGGCGAGCAGCGGGGAGGCGATCAGCGCGACGATCAGCGCGATGCGCAGGCGTCGACGGCGCCAGGCGTAGGACCAGCAGTCGCCGGCCAGGCGCGCGGTGGCCGCGAGCAGCGACGCCAGCCGGCCGAGCGCCAGATCCAGCGCGTTGGGCTGGCGGTGCGCGGATCCGCGGCGGCGCGCGGGCCGTCGTGCGGCGGGTTTGCGTGGACGCGCACGAGCCGGCTGGCGGGCGAGGCTGCCGCCTCCCAGGCGGCCGGCGAGCGAGCGATCCATCGACCTCTTTGTTCGACCTCCGGGCGCGAACCCCTACGTGGCCTCGCGAGCCGCCAGGCGGCTCGACGCTCACCCGCGGACGCGCTCCTCGGCGCCCCGACGCTAGGCCCAGGGCAGGCGCACGTCGCCGAGCGTCTGGACCTCCGGCTCCAGCTCGACGCCGAAGCGCTCGAGCACGCGCCGGCGCCCCTCGGCCATCACGGCGAGCACGTCGGCCGTGCTCGCGCCGCCGGTGTTCTCGATGAAGTTGGCGTGCTTGGGCGAGAATCGTGCGCCGCCGACGGTCAGGCCGTTGCAGCCGGCGTCGGCCAGCAGAAGACCCGCGCTTCGTCCCTGCGCGTGCTCGTCGCCGGGGTTCTTGAACGTCGAGCCGAAGGTCTTTATCCCCTGCGGCTGGACCTCGTGACGACGTGTGCGCATCTGCTCGAGCGTCGCCGTGACGGTCTCGCGGTCGGATTGCGCCAGCGAGAAGCTCGCGCGCGCCACGACCTCGCCGGCCGCGATGCTCGAGCGGCGATAGCCAAAGCCGAGCTCGTCCGGCGATCGGCGCTCGGCGCCGGCCGCGGTGACGACATCGACCCAGGCGAGCACGCGCGCCAGCTCGCCGCCATAGGCGTTGGCGTTCATGCGCACGGCGCCGCCGACCGTGCCGGGGATGTTCACGCCGAACTCGATGCCCGACAGTCCCGCGCGCGCCGCGGCCGCGGCGACGGCGGGCAGGCGCGCGCCTCCGCCGCAGGCGATCTGCGTGCCCTCGCGCTCGATCTGCGCGAGCCGGCGATCGAGCTTGAGCACGAGCCCGGCGACGCCGCCGTCGGCGATCAGCAGGTTCGAGCCCGAGCCGACGACGTTCACGGTCAGGCCGGCGGCGCCCGCCCAGCGCAGCAGCTCGGAGAGCTCTTCGTCGCCGCCCGCGCGCGCGAAGAACTCGGCGGCTCCGCCCGTGCGGACCGTGGACAGCCGTGCGATCGGCACGTCTCGCTGAACGGCGTCCGGCGGCTGTGCGAAACCTGCGGCGTTCATCCGGCCGCGCGTCCGTTCGGGGCTGCGCTCGGCGCGGTTGCGCGGTTGGCGCTCACGCCGCCGCCAGCCTGCGCCCGAGCACGTCGACGTCGCCGGCGCCCATCACCAGGCAGACGTCGCCGGCGGCCAGCAGGCCCTCGAGCACCGCGGCGGCCTCGTCGAAGGACGGCAGCCAGTAGACCGGCCGTCCGTGTGCGGCGTCGGCCGCCGCCTCGGCGATCAGCAGGCCGCTCACGCCCGGGTGATCCTGCGCGCGCTCGCGCGAGGCGTAGACGTCGAGCACCACGACTAGGTCCGCGCGCGCAAGCGCACGCCCGAACTCGGCGCAGAGCAGCCGCGTGCGCGAGTACAGGTGCGGCTGGAACACCGCTACCAGGCGCTCGGGAGCGAGCGTGCGCGCTGCATCGAGCGTCGCTGCGACCTCCGTCGGGTGATGTGCGTAGTCGTCGTACACGCGCGCCCCGCGCGCGCTTCGACCGAGCGGCTGAAAGCGCCGCCCGGCGCCGTGGAAGTCGGCGAGCCCGGCCACCGCGCGCGCGACGTCGGCGCCGGCCAGCCGCGCGGCCTCCAGCGCGGCGGCGGCGTTCAGCGCGTTGTGCGCGCCGGGAACGACCAGGCGAACCAGCTGGCCCCGCCAGTCAAAGCGCGAGCCGCCCGCATCCAGCTGCGGCGCGGGCACGTCGAAGCTGGCCGTTTCGGCCGGCCCGCCGGGCATCAGCGCGAGCAGCTCGGGACGATCCAAGACGACGATCGCGCGACTCGCGCGCGCGGCGAATGCGCGGAAGGCCTCGCGCAGGTCGGCGAGCGAGGCGAAGGTGGCGTGATGGTCGAGCTCGACGTTCGTCAGCACAGCGATCTCCACGCTCAGGCTGAGCATCGAGCGGTCGGACTCGTCGGCCTCCACGACCAGCCACTCGCCGTCGCTCCAGCGCGAGTTGGGCAGATCGTCGCCCACGGCGCCGCCGACGAGCCAGCCCGGCTCCAACCCCGCCGCGCGCAGCGCGTGCACGGCCATCGAGGCTGTGGTCGTCTTGCCGTGCGTGCCCGCCACGGCGATCGTGCGCCGCAGCGTCGTCAGCTCGCGCAGCAGCTCCGCGCGCGGGCGCTCGCGCAGGCCGCGCTCGCGGGCGGCGCGGCGCTCGGCGTTTTCCGCTGGCACGGCGGAGGAGAAGATGAGCTCGACGTCCGTGCCGGGCGGGACATTCGCGGCGTCGTGGCCGATCCGCGCCTGAAGCACGCCTTCTGCGGCCAGACGCTGTACGTAGGGCCCGCCGGCGCCGTCGGAGCCGCTGACCTCGGCGCCGAGCGCGTGCGCGGCGCGCGCGTAACCGCTCATGCCGGCGCCGCCGACGCCGACGAAGTGCAGGCGGCGTCCGACCCATGGCACGGCGGCGGCGCTCATCCCCCGGCCGCCTGCAGCAGCTCGCTCGCGATCTCCTGCGCGGCGTCAGGCCGGGCGAGCCGGCGCGACGCGGCGGCCATCGTCGCCAGGCCGGAGCGGTCGGCGAGCAGCTCGGCGACCTGGCGCGACAGCCGTGCGCCGGTCAGCTGGCCATCGGCGATCAGGACCGCGGCGCCGGCGTCGGCCATCCAGCGTGCGTTGGTCGTCTGATGGTCGCCGGAGGCGTGCGGATAGGGAACGAGGATCGCGGGAACGCCATGCGCGGCGATCTCGAACACCGAGCCGCCGGCGCGCGACACCACGAGGTCGGCCGCCGCGAGCGCATCGGCGAAATCGGCCTCGTCGAGATACTCGCGCAGGTCGTAGCCGTCGGGCAGCTCGCGCCGGGCGAGCTCGGCGTATTCGCGGCTGCCGGCGATGTGCAGCACGCGAATGGCGCCGATCGAAGGTCGGCCGGCGAAGGCATCGGCGGCGGCGCGATTGATCGTGCGCGCGCCCAGCGAGCCGCCGAACACGAGCACGCACGTCTCCCCCGCGCCAATGCCCAGGCGCTCGCGCGCGCCCTGCAGGTCGCGCGAGGTCGCCGGCACGGGCCTGCCCGTGACGCGGTAGCGCCTGCCGTCGCGCCCGGCGATCGGGAACGACAGGCAGACGCGCCGCGCGAACGGCGCAAGCAGGCGGTTGGTCAGGCCCAGGCGGCTGTCGGCCTCCGTCAGCACGATGGGAATACGCAGCATCAGCGCGGCAAGCGCCACGGGCCCGGCCACGTAGCCGCCGCCGCCCATCACTGCGTCGGGACAGAGCCGACGCAGCAGCGCGCGCGCGCGCGGCACGGCGAGCGCGGCGCGAAGTAGCGCACGCAGGGCGCGCAGCGGATTTGAGCGGCTGAGCCCTTCCACGGCGATCGCGTGCAGCTCGTAGCCGGCCTGCGGCACGAGCGCGGCCTCGGCGCGCCCGGCGCCGACGAACGCGACCTCGGCGCCGTCAGCCCGCAGCGCGGCGGCGACCGCCAGCGCCGGCACGACGTGCCCCGCCGTGCCGCCGGCCGCGATCACGATGTTCAACTTCTTGCTCATCGCCCCATCGTGCCTTTTCGCGAGCGCGCGCGTCGGCCGAGCGCCTGCGCGGCGTCGACACGGCGCGCACGTGCGCCGTGCCGCCCGAGGCGACGTTGAGCAGCAGGCCCATGCATGCGAGCATCACGATCAGGCTGCTCGAGCCGTAGGACACGAACGGCAGCGGCACGCCTGTGAGCGGCGCGAGACCGAGCACGGCGAACACGTTGAGCAGCGCCTGGGAGACGATCAGCGAGGTGACGCCGACGGCGATCAGGGCGCTCTGCATGCTGCGCGCGCCCTTGGCCGCGCGAAGGCCCGCGTAGGCGATCAGCCCGTACAGGAACAGCAGCGCGCACACGCCGATCGCGCCGAGCTCCTCGGCGATGACCGCGAGGATGAAGTCGGTCGGCGCCTCGGGCAGGTAGAAGATCTTCTGCACCGACTCGCCCGGTCCCACGCCGAACAGGCCGCCGGAGCCGATCGCGATCTGGCCCTGCACGGCCTGAAAGCCGCTGGAGGAGGCGTGCGCCCAGGGGTCCAGGAAGGAGGTCAAGCGCGCCCGCGCATACGGTTTGACCAGCGCATAGAGAGCGACCAGCACGAACGCCGAGCCCATGACGATCGCCAGCTTGCGCGGCTCGATGCCGCTCGCCACGAGCAGCGCGATCGTCGTAAAGGCGATGACCATCGCCGTGCCGAGGTCCGGCTGCGTGACGATGAGCAGGATCGCTCCACCGACGACGACGAGCAGCGGGTTGGCCAGCTCGCGCAGGTCGTGGACGCGCTGCGGGCGCTTGGCGAGCAGCGTGGCCCCGTACAGCACGAGCGCCAGCTTCATCAGCTCCGAAGGCTGGAACTGGAAGGGTCCGGGCCCGAGCCAGCGGCGAGCGCCGTTGACGCTCACGCCGACGTGCGGGACGTGCACGGCGAGCACGAGCACGAAGGAGACGACCAGCAGCGGTCCCATCAGCTTCTCGACTTTGGCGACGCCGTCCCGTGCGAGAAAGCGCATCAGCACCAGCCCGATCGTGCCGTAGACGAGGTACTTGACCAGGTAGCCGCTGCCGTTGCCGCGGCCCTGCAGCAGCGACGTCGCCGAGGAAGCGCTGTAGACCATCACCGCGCCGAATGCCAGCAGGCACAGCGTCGCCGTCAGCAGGATCCGCTGCTCCAGCGGCTTGGCGCCCAGCGCCGGAGCTTTGCGCCGCGCACGCCTGCCGTCGGATCGCGGCGCGCCGGCAGAACCGGAGCGTGCTGGCGCTGCTGGCATCTGCGCTGACTTCGACGTCCGCTGCGCTACCCCTGCAAGCCCTGCACGAGCTTGCGAAAGGCGTCGCCGCGCGCCTCGAAGTCGGCGAATTGGTCGAAGCTCGCGCAGGCCGGCGAAAGCAGCACGACGGGCCCCGCCTGCACGGTGCGGTCGACCGCGTCGGGGTCGCCGGCGACAGCCGCCGCGGTCGTCGCGAGCGCCCGCTGCAGATCGCCGCAGTCGTGCACGGGCGAGTCGATGTTCGCCAGCGCCGCGACGATCGTCGCGGCGTGTTCGCCGATCACGTAGACGCCGGCGCAGGCCCGCGCGACCGGCTCGCGCAGGCTCGTGAAGTCCTGGCCCTTGCCCCGGCCGCCCAGGATCAGGTGCACCGGGCGCCCGGCGAAGGCCTCCAGCGCGACGAGCGTGCTCGCGACGTTCGTCGCCTTGGAGTCGTTGACGTACAGCACGCCGCCCAGCTCGGCGACCTCCTCCAGACGGTGGGCGACGCCCGGAAACGAGGCGAGCCCCGCGCGAACCGTGGCGGGGTCGATCCCCCGCGAGAGGCATACGGCCGCCGCCGCCATCGCGTTCTCCGCGTTGTGGCGCCCGCGCAGGTGCAGGTCCGCCAGCGCGATCAGCGGACGGCCCTGCCACCACAGCTCGCCGTCGAGCTCGAATGCCGCCGCCTCGGGCTCCCAGCCGAACTCCACCCGCCGCGCCGCGCCCGGGATCAGCGAGCCAGTACGCTCGCCGTCCGCGTCCGCGGCGCGTCCGGCGCCGGCCCAGGCGCTGCGTTGGGGCAGCTCGCGCGGGAACACGGCCACGTCGCTTGGCTGCTGGCGCGCGAAGATCTCAAGCTTCGCGGCCGCATAGGCGGCGAGCGTGCCGTGCCGGTCCAGATGGTCGGGCGTGATGTTCAGCAGCACCGCCGCCTCCGGCGCGAACTCCAGCGTGTCCTCGAGCTGGAAGGAGGAGACCTCGCAGACCACCGTCGTCTCCCCGGCGAGCGTCCCCACCAGCGAGCTGGCCGCGGTGCCGACGTTGCCCGCCACGGCCACAGGCAGTCCCGCCTCGCGGTGAATGTGACCGATCAGCTCGACCGTCGTCGTCTTGCCGTTCGTGCCGGTCACCGCCACGAACTCGTTTGTCAGCAGGCGCCACGCCAGCTCAAGCTCGCCGAGCACCGGAGTTCCGCGCTCGCGCGCCGCAGCGATGACGGGCGCGGTCGCGGGAACGCCCGGGCTCTTGACGACCGTCGCGGTGCGATCCAACAGCGCGACACCGTCTGGATCATCAAGATAAAGCTCCACCCCTGCCGCAAGCAGCGCCTCGGTTCCCGCCACCCAGCCCGCGTCGAGCCCGACCACCTCCTCCCCGCGGGCGCGCAGGGCCAGCGCCGCAGCCGCGCCCGAGCGCGCGAGGCCGACGATCAGATACGGACCGGCGAAAATTCCAGGCCTCGGCTTCACCGGCCTGATTATCATGCAGTGAACATGACGCACGTGTGCGGGGGTTCCTCGATGGGCGGCACGGATACACGCTTTGAAATCAAGCAGGTCGTCTGCGGCATGCGCCGCACGCTCGTGATGTCGGGGGACATCGACGTGGCCTCGGCCCCGACGCTCGGCCGGGCGCTGG
>Ga0193750_1000115_pt1 | contig 25328 bp, 14 predicted proteins | sample L1c1metaG_FD_160569 | JGI IMG/M metagenome (GOLD analysis project Ga0193750, IMG submission 160569) | Soil microbial communities from a riparian zone of the East river system, Colorado, United States - L1c1 | ecosystem: Environmental > Terrestrial > Soil > Riparian zone | place: USA: East River... | reverse complement strand
CGCGTCGGCCTTATTAATCTTATCGGTGATCGTCGTGGCAGCGATGTTGTTATAGTTGGCGGTACCGGTGAAACTCCAGGTGTCACTAGAGTAAGTACCGGCGACCGTGTGCGACGTGTTGCTCACGTCGACAGTGCCGACAGTCGCCCCCGTCTCGCCGTTGACTCCGGTGATCGTCGTGTAGGTCGCCATGTGCGAATGCCCGTCGTACGGCACAGTGTAGGGCGAGACCGTGAAGGTCGCGTCAGCCTTGTTGACTACCTGGCCACCAGACAACGAGCCGGTGCTGTCCACGAATGAGCCGGTATGGACATAATTGGCCGAGACCGAGTGCGGTGACCCTGCTACGTTCAGTGCTGATGTCATGTACGTCCATGTGGCGGTCGTGCTGGTCGTGGCCGCTGCGGTGCCGGCGATAGGGCTGCCGCCATCAATGACGAAGTTCACGCTGCCCGTGGGTGTGGAAGTGCTCGTCACCGTGACCGTGAACGTGACCGAAGCGCCATAGGTCGATGGGTTGAGACTGGAAGCGACAGTCGTCGTCGTCGTCGCACTGTTCACCGTCAGCTTGGTGCTAGTGTCGGTGGCGCTCTTGAAGTTGCTGTCACCCGCGTAGCTGTAGGTGATGGTGTACGTGCCAGCTGTAATCGCATGCGTGTCAACCATGGCATTGAATGTCCCCAGTGTGCCGCTAAACCCGCTCGAGGTCGCTGCGGGAGCGCCGTCCACGGTAATAGTTGCCGTCCCCGTCGGCACTAGGCCCGTTCCAGCGTTGAGTCTGCCGTTAAGAGTAATGCTCGCTGTCCCCTGCGGAATCGATTGCGAGGCAGTCAGGTTGCTAAACGCCGGCGTCGCTTTATTAATGGTGATTGAGCCGCTCCCGGTCGTATTGCTGTAATTTGGATCACTGCTGGTGAAAGCTGCGCTCACCGAGTAAGGGGTTGCACTGGCATTAGTCGGGGCCGTCGAGTTTCCCGGGGGCGTATATGTGAAGACAAAGCTGCCGCTTACTGTCGTGTGGCCGTCCACTCCGACCGCCGTTGCCGTCGCAACATGCTGGTTGCCGTCATAGGTAAACGTCCCGCCGGTCACTGTTACGGTGGGTGTAGCCTTGCCGATCACCAGCGTACCAGTGGCGCTGCCGCTGTAGGTCGGGTCATTGATAGTTCCTACGACCGTGTAACTGCCCTGGTTAGTCGGCGCGGTGCTCGAGCCATTATAGGTAAAGGTGACATTAAGACCGGACGGGTTAGTCGTTGCCGTAGCCGATTTCGGCGTGCCGTCGTAGATCTGGCTTAAACTGCCAAGGGTGATCGTGGCATTCTGCTTATTGATGACCAGCGTGCCGGTGCCCGAGCGTGTCGAGCCAGAAGTTGGACTGCCCGTGACTGTAAAACTGTAAGTCCCGGCTGGAGTGGTCGCGCTGGTTGTAATTGTCAGGATCGAGTGTAGCGTCCCCGAGCCGCCCGGCTGGGTGACGGAATTGGGATTAAAGCCGGTTGTCACACCGGTGGGAGTGCCGCCAGAGAACGCAATTGAAAACGTGGCGGTGTTACTGCCGGGGCTATTAGAAAATGTAGCCGCAATATCGTATGTCGGGGCGGCTGCGGTGCCAATGGTTGCAGTCCCGGTCTGTGAGCCCACCGTGACCGATGTGAAGGTCGAATCGGTAAACTTGACATCTGCCTGCATCGCGGACTGCGAGCCGACAGAAGTCACACTGAAGCTAGCACCGTCTTGCATTAATTGGACTATGAAGTAGGGATTAACAACAAACCCGCCGCTCGCGTCGGCGGTGACAGTGCTTCCGTAAGTCCAAGCCTGTGTCTCTGAGTCAACCGCATAAAGATAGACGCTTTCGTTCGGCTTCCAGCCGGAGCCGCTTAGAATAACTTGGTCGCCGGGCTGATAATCATCCTTATCAGTCCAAATACGCGCCGGGTTAAAGAGGGCTGAATCAGCGAAAAGGTTTTGCGCGTTGGTGCCACCAGCAACGAAGATTTTCTTGTCGCCTGAAAGTTCCATGGCGGTCTGACCAGAGCGCAGCAACATGCTGCTACCAGGAACCGATGTTTCGTCAAATGCAGTAAATGCCGAGCTTAGGTCTGCTGCATTCGGCGCGTAGAGACCAGCCGCATCAGCCCGGAGCACGAGGATATTTCCGTTGGCGAGAAGTGTGGCGCTGGACGAGGGCGCAGCCATCGTGGCATCGACGGTGAGCGTGTCAGCTGAGGGATTGAATTCCTCGATCGTATTGAGTGCGTCGCCGCCGAAGAAGAACAGACGGGTATCGCTGAGCGAGATCGCTTGGTGACCGGTGTGAACTGCCGACATCACCTGCGAATCGAGCGTGAACTTCTGGTCAGCGAAAGTGAACAATTCCATCGAATCGGTGTTTCCGCCGGCAAGCAAAACGCTGTCGTTGGCAAATAAAGTAGCGGTATGGCCAATTCGCGGCGCGGCCATCGTCAACAGCGTCGAGGAAAATGTCTCTGTCGTTGGATCAAATATCTCGGCGGTGCCAGCGACGTCACCGCCGGCGATGAATACTGTGCTGTCAGTGAGCAAGGTAGCGGTGTGCCGCGCCCGCGCTGCGCCCATCGTGGCAGAGAGCATTCGGAAACCGGCGGTGGGCGACGAAGGGTCAAAAATCTCGGCGGAACTTAGCGACCCAGTCGCACTTGTACCACCGGCGATAAGGACTCGGCCATTAGACAAGAGCGTCGCCGTGTGACTGACCCGGGCAGTAACGAGTGCTCCGACAGCGGTAGAGGTTTCGGTCGCCGGATCAAAGATTTCTGCGGTGGCTACGATAGTCCCGGCGCTATCGCGTCCGCCGGTGATCAGGACGCGGCCATCGGCTAGCACGGTCGCGGCGTGTCCCGTACGCGGAACGACAAGTGGACCAAGTTGCTCCACCTGGGTAGAACTTGAAGCATCGACCAGTGTTGCCATCGCCAGCGTGGCGCCAGCGGCGAGAAGCGCAACAAATGTTTTGTTATTCTTTCCCCGCCAACGGCACATTAGTGTTGTTCTCATTTAACTTTAATAAGCTCCTGGGGTTCGATTGTTCCTGGGGTGGATTGTCCTAATAGCGACGACTGCAACTACGAAGCATTCAGAGTGGATTCGCTGGGCAGTTTTTTTGCACCTTTTGCACCTGCGCTTTCAGAATTGCGCGCGTATTGTGGTCAGATTTCGACTGTTTTGTAAAGAAAAAACTATAATTCTCAGAGACTCCACACCGGGAGATTTCGAATTACGCCGACCGCTATTTCTCCTTCGCATATCGGAATTTCGCAAAGCCGTGGGCATGCTGCGAGTGCGCTGCACAGAGAGAAGCTCGAAGACAAATTGCGCGGCCAGGGCCGGTCATTTCTGGAGCGGCTGCGCGCGAGCATCTGAGGTAGGGGCGGTTCACCGAACCGCCCGCAAACGCGAGCCGGCCCGGACCGATTGAGGTCAATCGCCCCTACCAGTCCCAAAAATTAGGCGCCGCCCTCCAGATCAGTTTGAGAGAAGACCCGCAGAACACATCTACGTATCATGATGCGTAGATTTGTTTCTTGATGTTGGCGTAAACACCGCTTAGTTCTTCGCCAACATGCCGGTTGACGTCCATCCTCTCGAAACCCTTTTGCGCGAGCGCATCGTTCTTCTCGATGGCGCAATGGGAACGATGATTCAGTGCCGGAAGTTATCCGAGCAAGATTATCGCGGAGAACGCTTTCGCGATTGGCAAGGCAAAGATCTCAAAGGATGTCTCGAGCTGCTCAACCTAATCCAGCCGCAAGTCGTCGAGGAAATTCATGCCGATTACCTGGATGCAGGCGCCGACATTATCGAAACCAACACTTTCAATGCGACCGCGATAGGATTGAACGACTTTTTATTTCAAAGCGACCAGACAAACGGCCGTAAAGATCAGGAATTTTTCCAGCGCGTGGTGGATGATGTCGATCTTCGCGCGTTAATCCGCGAAATGAACACGTCGGCAGCGAACATCGCGCGACGCGCCGCCGATCGCGTTACAAAACAAACCGGCGCTCGCCGCTTCGTTGGCGGGTCGATCGGTCCCCTCCCCGTCACGACTTCCATCTCGCCGGACGTAAACGATCCAGGATTCCGCGCCGTTACGTTCGATCAGCTGCGCCAGACCTATTTCGAGCAGGTTAGCGCGCTGATGGAAGCAGATGTCGATCTTCTCATTGTCGAAACGATATTTGACACATTGAACGGCAAGGCGGCCCTGTTCGCGGTCGCGGATGTTTTCGAGCAAACCGGCAAGAAACTCCCATTGATTGTTTCCGGAACGGTAACAGACAGAGCCGGCCGAACGTTAAGCGGTCAAACCGTGGAAGCGTTTCTGATCTCAATCGCGCACGCGAATCCGCTCGTAGTCGGATTGAATTGTTCGCTCGGTCCGGACGAGATGAATCCATTCATCGAAGAACTCGCCCGGGTGGCTCCAATCTATGTAAGTGCCTACCCAAATGCCGGTTTGCCCGATCCGCTTTCCGAAACCGGTTTTCCGGAAACGCCAGAAACACTCGCTCCGAAATTAGAACGCTGGACCAAAAACGGGTGGCTCAATCTCGTGGGCGGTTGTTGCGGGACAACGCCTGATCACATTCGCGCGATCCGCAAGGCGGTGCGCGATTGCAAGCCGCGAACAATCAATGGAGGGACGATCTCCGTGTCGTCCCAAAAGCTAGGGACGCAACAGAGCGCGTCCCTCCAACTCAGTGGTCTCGAACCGTTGAACATTACGCCGGAGTTCGGCTTTGTTGTAATCGGCGAAAGGACAAACATTACCGGCTCTCCGAAATTTTCGAAGTTGATCTTGAACGGAGATTTCGACGGGGCGCTGGCGGTCGCGCGCCAGCAGGTGCAAGGCGGCGCCAACATTCTCGACGTAAACATGGACGAAGGGATGATCGATTCGGAAGCAGCGATGACGCGCTTTTTGAATTTGATCGCAAGCGAACCGGAGATTTCGCGGATTCCAATCATGATCGACAGCTCGAAGTGGAGCGTGATCGAAGCCGGGCTGAAATGCGTGCAAGGCAAAGCGGTCGTGAATTCGATCAGCCTGAAAAACGGCGAAGAAGAATTTCTGCGTCAGGCGCGACTCGTTAGACGATACGGCGCGGCCGTAATCGTGATGGCGTTCGATGAACAAGGCCAGGCGGACAATTTCCAGCGCAAGATCGATATCTGCGCCCGCGCTTACAAACTTCTGACCGAGCGGGCCGAATTTTCAGCGAGCGACATCGTTTTCGATCCAAATATTCTCACGGTCGCGACCGGTCTCGATGAGCACCGTAATTACGCGGTCGATTTCATCGAAGCCGCGCGCTGGATTAAAAAGAATCTTCCCGGCGTTCGGGTGAGCGGCGGCGTGAGCAACATTTCTTTTTCTTTCCGCGGAAACAACACCGTGCGCGAAGCAATGCACGCCGCATTTTTGTTTCACGCGATTCGCGCAGGGCTCGACATGGCGATCGTGAACGCGGGGCAGCTCGCAGTTTATGAAGAAATCGAGCCGGAGCTGCGCGAACGCGTCGAAGATGTGCTGCTCAATCGGCGCGAGGATGCAACCGAGCGACTGGTCGATTTCGCGGAAAACATCAAAGCGAAGGGAAAAACGAAGGTCAAAGACGAAGCGTGGCGCGCGCAGTCTGTCGAAGAACGACTGAAGCACGCGCTGGTCAAAGGGATTGTCGATTACATCGACCTCGACACCGAGGAAGCGCGGAAAAATTGCAAACGCCCGCTCGACGTGATCGAAGGGCCGCTCATGGCCGGAATGAGTGTCGTCGGCGATCTGTTTGGTGCGGGAAAAATGTTTTTGCCGCAGGTGGTGAAGAGCGCGCGGGTGATGAAGAAGGCGGTCGCGTATCTGATGCCGTTCATGGAAGCGGAAAAGTCAGCCGGCGCGAAACCACAGGGCCGAATCGTGATGGCCACGGTCAAAGGCGACGTGCACGACATCGGCAAGAACATCGTTGGAGTCGTCCTCCAATGTAACAACTACGACGTTGTCGATCTTGGGGTGATGGTGCCGGCGGCGAAAATTTTGGAGACCGCGCGCGAGAAAAAAGCAGACGCGATCGGATTGAGCGGATTGATTACGCCCTCGCTCGACGAGATGGTGCACGTTGCCCAAGAAATGGAGCGCGAAAATTTTAAGTTGCCGCTTCTGATCGGTGGCGCAACGACGAGTCGCGCGCACACCGCGGTGAAGATCGCGCCGCATTATCACGAAAGCACGATCCACGTCCTGGACGCGTCCCGCGCGGTGGGTGTGGTCAATTCATTGCTGAATGCAAAGCAAAAAGCGGCATTCGATACCAAGACCCGCGCGGAATACGACGCGTTGCGCAAAGCATACAGTGCGAAAACGCAGGCAAACAAATTGCTGACCCTCGATCAAGCGCGCGCAAACCGGACGGTGATCGATTGGACTGGTTACCAGCCGCCGAAACCAGACTTTATCGGAACTCGCGCTGTTGCTCCGTCGATTCTCGATCTTCGGGATTACATCGATTGGTCTCCATTTTTTCATGTCTGGGAATTGCGCGGAAGATATCCGGCCATTTTCGAAGACCCGACGATCGGAAAACAAGCGCGGGAACTGTTTGATGACGCGCAAAAGATCCTGGATGAAATCGCGGCCAAAGGTTTGTTTACCCCGCGAGGCATCTTCGGATTCTGGCCGGCGAACGCGACCGGTGATGACGTCGATCTTTTTCTCGATCCCGCGACTGCGGGACGACGCGAAAAGCTCGCCACGTTTTATTTCCTGCGGCAGCAAATACAGAAGCCGGCCGGCCAATTCAATCATTGTCTGGCGGATTATATTTCTCCAAAGACCGATGGTCAGAGACCGCCGCTACAAGATTATCTGGGCGGATTTGCGGTCACGATTCACGGCGCGGACGAGCTGGCGAAAAAGTTTACCGCTACGCACGACGATTACAGCGCGATCATCGCGAAAGCGCTCGCAGACCGACTCGCCGAAGCGTTTGCCGAGTACTTACATAAGCAAGCACGAATCGGGTGGGGCTTCGGCCGCGACGAGAACTTGTCCAGCGCCGATTTGATTCGCGAGAAATATCAGGGAATCCGGCCGGCCCCCGGTTATCCGGCGTGTCCCGATCACGCCGAAAAGCGGACGCTATTCGATTTGCTGGACGCCGAAGGCAAGATCGACATGAAGCTGACCGAATCGTATGCAATGCATCCGGCCGCGAGCGTGAGCGGATTTTATTTTTCGCACCCGGAAGCGAAGTATTTCGCCGTGGGACAGATTGGACGTGACCAGGTTGCGGATTACGCGAAACGGCGAAGTGAATCAATCGCGACGGTGGAGAAGCGACTCGGGCCGAACCTTGGCTACGAATCGGGAGAATGACGAAGCACGAATATTGGCGGTGCGGCGGCGATGGTCGAAATTCCGAAATGCGCACCGTGATGTTGCGTGCTAAAGGTCAACACACGAATCCGGGGTGTAGCTTAGCTTGGTAGAGCGCGTGGTTTGGGACCACGAGGTCGGTCGCCGCGGCGACTCACCCCAACCAGGGCTCCCCCTAGTAAAATTTCGGGTGCGCCAAATTGGTAGGCGTGATATCCATCAGCCGGTTTCATCGGGGTGTAGCTTAGCTTGGTAGAGCGCGTGGTTTGGGACCACGAGGTCGCAGGTTCAAATCCTGTCACCCCGACCAGCTTCACATGTTCTACTGTTACGTTCTGAGGAGCGAAAAAACTGGTCGGCGATACGTGGGATCATGTGAAGATCTCGTAGCGCGGCTCAATCGTCATAACCTTGGTAAAGTGCCTGCGACGAAGCATGGAATTCCGTGGATTATCCTGCACAGCGAAGTTTTCGAAAGGCGACGCGAGGCGGTGAGCAAAGAACTCTATTACAAAACCGGACGCGGTCGGGACGAGTTGAACCGTTTACGAGATCGGTGGCCGCGGCGACTCACCCCAATAAATTGCAATTGAGCGCAAAAATTTCATTGTCGATCTTACTGATGACTTTCTGCGCCCAGGTGGGGCCGATCACCGCTCAAGTAGCGACCGATCCCGATCTGCAATCGAGCAGGTCAGAGCCAGCGCCTGTCCCAACCGCGACAGCGGAACCGAGCATTCCCGAGCGGAGCCAGATCGACGAGATCTTTAAGCAAACCTCGTTAGGCCAAGACGCAGATCAGCGCCGGCTCCACATTGAATGGCGGCAACTGCAAAACCAGGTTGTAAACGAGCCCGACATCGTTGCTGCAAAAAGAGTGGCCGAAACGACGCGGACCGATTTGGAGAAACGCCAGCGGCTTCGTGATTATTACGATCTCTACTACGGACGAATGCGGGCGCTGGCCCGGAGCGCGGAAATGAAAACAGCGCTCGACCAATTGAAAGTCGCGCACTTGAGCCAGCTCACGCAGGCACGAGTGCGGCACGAAACCGACAGCAGTTTACCGACACCAAGTCCGACGCCGAAAAAGAAACAAAAAGCGAGTCGCGCCAAGAAGTTTCAGGGCGAGGGCTGATTTCGGACTCCGGCCCGGAACGCGGAAAGAATAAAAAGTTCTGATCCGCCGGCTTGCCGTCCACTGCCTCCCCTTTTCAAGGTCGCAGAGCGGGTGAATATAGTCTACTAATGGAAAGCCGTATATGTGTAGTAGTTCGTAGTCCAAGAGCCATTAACCTGCGAACCTAGCGTCACATAGATTGTACGCCCATCCGTAGGGATGTTGTTTACGGTTGTCGAATGCACCGTCACCGTTCCAGAGTTGTAAATATCTGCGACGAAATAGTGAGTCAGCCCTCCGTAAGTCATGCAATCGTTTGCCCTTGCGCCAGATTGCTGAAGGTTCCGCGAATGATCCCAGGTCCGGTGTTTTGCACCACCATCAGCTGCGTGCCCGGCGCCGGCGCAAAGTTCAAAGTAATGTTCACGTTTTTTCCCATCGCGGTGAAGCCGTTGGAGGTCACCGGCACTTCTGCGCCAGTTGTGTAGGTAACGTTGAGGTCGCCGGCGAACAGGTCAGTCGTCGAGAGAGCGAGCATCGTGGCGACGATATGAGCGAGAAGTTGAAAGCGCGGGAACGTCTCAAAGTTTGGTTTCATAGTCTTATCTGCATGCGTCCTGAGTTCGCTCTCCGTCGATTCGCGGTTCGCCTTCCTTGCGCTTGCAATGCGCGAGCGTGGGATTAAGAGCAGCACGAAGTCTGCCGAAAGTTCCGGCAAGAAAGAGATCAGCGAATGGCTGACGCATAGGTCAAATTCTTAGAAGATGATCTTTGCACGATTTTCGGCAAGAAGCGATTGACATCGCCACAACGAGAATTGCGAGCTCTCGCGAAGGTCGCTGCTTGCCGACCAGTAACGGGCAGTTATTCTAAACGCGCCTTTTTCCATGGCGCGTTCGTCTAGTGGTTAGGACACGGCCCTCTCAAGGCCGGTGCACGGGTTCGACTCCCGTACGCGCTGCCAAATTGTTCCCTTCCGTTACCGCCGCCTAATCAAATTGGGCTGGTTGCAACTCGCCGCCATGAGGCGAAGCAAGGAGCAACTGGCCATTGAACGAGAATGATCCAAGTCCGTGATCCGAGACCGAGAAATCCAGACCCGGTTTGGCATCGCTGAGTGCGGAGAGCGAAGGACAAAGCGCGCAGAGCAAAGAGCCCAGCGCACAGATAGTGGAGCCGCGCAAAGAGATCACAGCCCTTAGTTCATCTCACATCGACGGAAATGGCGCGGAAAATTTCATCAATAATCTCGCGCAACCCGTAACGAAATTTCCAACCCGGATAATGTTGCTCAAACTTTCGGACATCGCTGATCCACCAAACGTGATCGCCGATCCGATTCTTTTCCTCATATTGCCATTTTAATTTCCGGCCGCTGATTTCTTCGCACAGATCAATCGCCTCGAGCACAGAACAGTTGGAGTGTCTGCTTCCTCCGATATTGTAAACTTCGCCGGCGCGGGGCGCGCGAATGAATTCCGCAAACGCTTCCACCAGATCGAAGCTGTGAATGTTATCGCGCACTTGCTTTCCTTTGTAGCCAAACACTCGATAGGGCCGTCCGCGCACGGTACAAATCATCAGATAAGAAAGAAATCCATGCAGCTCTGTCCCAGCATGGGCCGGCCCGGTCAGACAACCGCCCCGAAAAGAAACGGTCGGCATTCCAAAATAACGGCCATACTCCTGCACCAGAAGGTCGGCGGCAGTTTTCGACACTCCGAAAATCGAGTGCTTAGTCGAATCAATGCTCATGGTTTCAGAGATGCCCGGCTCGTACTCGTGGCCGGCCTCAATTTCCCAACGTTTCTCCAGCTCGCGCAGGGGCAGAAGGTTCGGGGTGTCGCCGTAGACTTTGTTGGTCGATGTGAAAATAAACGGAGCTTCGGGACAAGATTTTCTGGCAGCCTCCAACAAATTGAGCGTGCCGTTGGCGTTAACAGTGAAATCAGTCTCCGGATCGCGCGCCGCCCAATCGTGTGACGGTTGCGACGCCGTGTGAACGACGGCGTCGATCTGGCCGCGATACTGTTTGAATAATTCTGCGATTCCGCCGGCGTCGCGGATGTCGATGTCCCGGTGCTCATAACCGGGGACATTCGCGATTAAATCCTCACGGGTCCTTCTGGTTGATGCTTCAGCGCCGAAAAACTTCGCGCGCATGTCGTTGTCGATTCCGATAACGCGCCCACCGTCCCTGGCAAATCGTCTGACTGACTCCGACCCAATCAACCCGGCCGAACCGGTGACGATAATTGTCCGCATCTTGCGATCAGTAATTCGTGTTCCACGAATTGGCTATCAGTTATTCGGTTAATCGGATTCCAGCCGCGATCACCGGCAACGCCGCGGGTTAGAGAAGACGTCACTGTTAATGGGCTAATCAACAGTTCCGACATCGCTCTTGTTCAAGCCCAATCGGGAACCGCTCTGCCCTGACTCGGGCGGCAGTCAGAGGTCACAGGTCAGCGGTCAGCGTCCGGCCCGGAGGGGCCTACCCTCCGGCCTGGAAGACCAACGGGCTGGAAGCGGTCCCGGTGAGTGGTCAGCGGGGCAAGCGCGTCGCTTGCCATCTGCTGTGGTGGCAGGCGTCTCGCCTGCTTTTTAAGGGAGCAGCCGACACGGCTGCCGCTACAGTTTTTTTCCTTCTGCTTCCGCAACCCCGCATCAACGGTCGCCGTCAGGTTTGCTTGCTGAAGCTTTTTCCTTATCCGACGATTTTTCTGACGGGACTGATTTAGCCTTTTCGTCTTTGTTCTGGCCATCGCCAGTCTGCGACGGCTTGGAAGCGTTTGAATTTTTATCGCCGGCTGAATCGCCTGGTTGCGAAACTTTTGCATCTTTCGCGGCGCCTCCGTCGGTCTTGTTCAAAGCCCTGGAATCCTTATCGCTGCTGCCACCGCCTTTTTTGTCCTGCAGCTTTATGTCTCCAGTCCGATCGAAACCGATGTCCAGGAGGGTCCCCTCAAATGTTGTGTCCTTGACGGTTTTGCTTGGCAGCGATCGCGGGTCCACTTCCTCCTTTTTCTCTCCTCGACCGACGGTCCGCGGTTTACCCGGGACCAACGAATTCGCAAGATCTTCCGGAGTATTCTGGCTTCTGCCGAAATCCGTCTTATCAAGAACGGCCTGGCCCGAGGCCAGTGGGCAAACGAGTCCGAATGCGGCGAAAATAAGAATCAATCTGTAAGGCGGCGTCATAATCCCCGCTGACGGGGTCGGTTATCTGTTACTAGTTAATAGTTATTAGATTGCAGTCAACTTTTTGATTCGATCCGCACCCGAGAACCTGCCGAATTTAGAACATTTGGCCGAAAATTTAATCAAAAATCGACTTATCGTAGCCAGGAGCCGAGAGCCAGGAGCTCGGAGATAAGAGCTTCAGACCAGCTCGACAAACAGCGGTTGTTTCGTTTCGCGGAACAATTGCGCGGAGCCGTCTTGAGTATTACGAATAATATCGCTGAAGGATCCGGCAGCGTTTCGCGCATTGATTTCGCGAATTTTCTGAACACGGCGCGTCGCTCGACATTCGAAGTTGCGAATATTCTCTTCCTCTTAAGCAGAAACCGCTACATCAGCGAGCCTGATCTCAACACAATGATTGGCGAACTGGAGGAGGAGAGTCGAATGATCTTCGCTTTTATGCGCACCCTACGATCCAAATCAAAAGGTTGAATTCTCGCGCCTAGGTTCCAACTCCTAGCGCCACCTCGCTGCTAGTCGCTCCAAGCTCCCAGCTCTTGCCTCCTCTCGACGAAAAAGTTCACCAGCACGAGCACGTCCATTTCGGCGCGGAGGAAGCACTCGAGCGCTTCTTCCGGATAACAAACAATCAGTTCGTTTTCGTTGAAAGAGGTGTTCAGCACAAGCGGGATGCCGGTCAGATCGCGGAAATGTTCGATCAACCGATAATAACGCGGATTGGTTTCTTTGTGAACCGTTTGTAACCGGCCGGTCCCGTCAACATGGGCGACGGCCGGCACCATGTCCCGGTATTTGGCGCGGAACTGGAACACTTTCATCATGAACGGGACGTCGTCGTCGGTCTCGAACCATTCGGCCACGGCTTCGCGCAAGATCGACAGTGAAAAGGGCTCGAACGATTCGCGCCGTTTAATCTTCGCGTTCAAAATATCTTTGATCCCTGCATTTCGTGGATCGGCCAGAACGGAACGGTTTCCCAAGGCGCGCGGCCCCCACTCCATTCGCCCCTGAAACCAGCCGACGACCTTTCCGTCGGCGATCGCGCTCGCGGTTTTTTTAACGAGCTCTTCCTCGTCGCTGATCAGCGTGACCGTGCAACCCGCATCCGCGATCTCCTTCTTTTTCCAATCAATCAACCCAAAAAGCTCTTCGTCGGTCGCTTCGGGACCCAGATAAGCAGAGGACAGAGAACTGAGGTCAGAGGTCTGAGGTCCGCGGTCAGAGGACGGAGAACTGAGGTCAGAGGACAGCGGAATAGTTGAGGGTTGAGAGTTGAGGGTTGAGAGGACGTAAGCCGCTGCGCCGATGGCGCCGCCGGCGTCGCCGGCCGCGGCGGGACAATACATTTTCTTGAACGGCGTCCGTCGATAGATTTTTCCATTGGCCACCGAGTTCATCGCGCAACCGCCGGCGAGGGCGAGATTATCGGACGGATGCTGTTTGTGGAGCGACTGCAGGAGCGCGAAAAACGCTTTCTCGTAAGTCGCCTGGACCGAGCACGCGATGTCTTTGTGTTTTTGTTCGAGCGGCTCGTCCGGTCGTCGAGCCGGACCCAAAAGGTCGATCAGCGCACGCCGGTAAAGCGTGCCCACGTCCGGCGCGCAATCCTGCCAGCTGGAGGAAACGTTTCCGATGTGGTGCCGGAAATATTTCAGGTTCAACCGAAAGCTGCCGTCAGGCTGAATGCGCACGACTTCACGGAGCGGTTCGAGATAGTTCGGCTCGCCAGAAGGCGCCAGCTCCATCACTTTGTATTCGTCGCCGTAATACGGGAAACCGAGATATTGGGTGAGCGCTGAATAAAAAATGCCTAACGAGTGCGGAAAATAAACGCGATTATCGATCTTGACCTCGCTGCCGGAGCCGGCGCCGAATGCGGTGCTGGCGAAATCGCCGAAACCGTCGATCGAAAGGCAGGCGGCTTCGTTGAACCCGGAAACTAAAAACGCCGAGGCGAGATGCGCCAGGTGATGCTCGACGTGGTGCATCTCCGCTTTGATGCCGGTCCCGAACCGTGCTCTAAGCTCGACGCCGTAGGTCGCCTCGAGAGCTTGCTTGATCGACGCGGCGCGGCGCATGTTTTTGATTCTCTGCGCCATCAGTTTCGGATGAGGAAAGTGGGTCAGGACGAACCCGAGCCGGCGCAAATTGTTCACGCCCGGCTTGCGATTGATTGCGATATGATCGACCTCGCCTAACGAGAGCTTTGCTTCTTCCAAAACGTAATTGATCGCGCTGGTGGGCAGACCGGCCCAATGTTTGATCCGGCGAAAACGTTCCTCTTCCGCCGCGGCCACCAGTTTGCCATCGACAAACAAACACGCCGCCGAGTCGCCGTGATAAGCGTTTAAGCCTAAGATGGAGACCATTGCGAAATGCGGATTGCGAACTGCGAATTAATCAGATTGGTCAATGACGAAATGCAAGATGCGGATCAACGAGAACCTTTGGCGGTACGACCGCTGGCCACGAATATTGCAAGCAATTCGGAAGCTTCCTGCCGCAGTCTCTCGCACTTTTCTTCGCTGGCCAACTTGCCTTCGAGAAAAAGTTCCAACCAGTACTGCGTCTCGGCTGCTTCCTTTTCACAAATGGCGATCTTATGAATAAAGTCGTCGTGGGATTCAGCGCGGCCGGCCTCACGATAATTCGCACCAACAGAGGTGCCGCTTTTCAGCAGCTGGCGACTCATCACCTCGCAAATCCTGTTGGAACGGAGGGAAGCAACGAAGTGGATAATTTGGAGGGCAAACAATTTAGTTCTCTTTTCTAGTTCTGGTTTCATGTCGGGAATATTGCGACTACGAATTTCTGAACGCAATAAGTTCCGCTTGCCCGCTTCATTTCGCCTTTCGCGTTTCGCATTTCGAAATTCGCGTTCCTCATTTTTCGCGCATCGGCGGTAGCTTCTCGCGGTAGCGAAAAATGAGAAACGGCAGCCTCGACGCGCTCAGATAGCGCGGCCCGAACACGCGCGGTTGGCGGAGCAAACGTAGGAGCCAGCCGAGATAAAAACGGTCGGCCCACATCGGAATCGGCGGTTGATCGCCGGTCAGAAACGCGAGCGCGGCGCCGATACAATGAATCGCCGGTCGCGCCCGGAGATTTTCTTTCAAAAAAAGGCCGAGCTTTTCCTGCACCCCGCCGCCAATTCCAATCACCACGTGCACGGGCGGGTGGTTGTCGATCCTGGCGACAAGTGCGTCGTCCCGCACTTGCGCCGCGTAACGTGGTGCGATGTAAAAATCGGCGGTGCTCGTCAAATTGACGTGACGCAGCCACGTGATCGTTTTTTCGTGCGCAGATTCGCTCGGCACAATCCAGAGCACGCGCTCGTTCGGATGCGACGTGAGCCGTGCGACCAGCCGCTTGAGAAATTTCAATCCGGAAATGCGTTCGACGCGCCGTCCCGTAAAAATTTTCCAAAGCAGCACCATCGCGCCGCTGTCGGCGATCGCCATCTCGGCTGATGTGACCGCGCGCCGATATTCTTCGTCGTGACAAATCTTGACCAGGGCGGGCGCGGCCGGCACCACCAGCAAACCGCCGGCAGATGACATCCCTTCAACGGCTTCGTCAACCGTGCCGTTGAAAAAGCGAACGCCGAGAATCTGTTCGGTGGTGGGCATGAAGCAAACGTCCAACCCGCCTACGCCAAAGGCTTCGGCGTGGCAAGCGCTCACATGTCGCGCCGTAGCGCAAGCGAAGGAGGAACGTCCAACTTCCAACGTTCAATCAAATTCGTAGCCGACTCCGACTCGGCTCCGCCCGTTTTTGTTCCTATGTCCTCACGAGCGAGTACAAAGTTATTCACAAGTTGTGGGATAATCCGCGCTCCCGGACGGCGACATCGGATTTTTTCCGATTTTTCAGTGCTGCGTCCAGAGAAAAAGCATCGACTTCCGATAACTGGCCGAGGGAGTCAAAGCTAAAGAAAATTGTTATTCCGCCCCCTGCCGCAGCGAAACATTATTTAACTTACTTAGCGATACCCTTTTCGCGGAGATGCGTCCAGCAAGTTTGCCGAGATCGTTTGCCCTCCGCATTTAAATTGTACGACGCCATCACTGATCCTTGTGATGCGCAAAGTGACGATTCCGCTCGGCGTCTTTACCTCCAACGAGTCGCCTTCTGTGGCGATAGCACCGTTGACGACTGCGACGGGAACGTGGCCGAGAGCGATTGAACTCACATGGAGCGTCTCCTCTGTTAAAACTATGGACGGACTCGGCTCAATCGCCGGCCCGGGTAAACCAACGGTTGAGCAAGCGACGCCGACCTGTCGATGAAGCTCTCGAATCAAGTAGCCAGAGCCGCCTACGACAGCTGTCGTGAAAAGGGCAGCTCCAGCGAACAGGCTGACGTGGCTGATGCTCACAAAGGCTAGCCGCCGATCAGCTGCCCTGGGTTGTCGTCGATCGCTCGCGCCTGTCCACGCGGGCGGGTTGATCGCAGTACGCTGGTGGTGCACTGAAATGCGGAAGAGTTTCCGATAGCGCAGGAGAAGCACGAGCCGCTTCAAAGCCGCTTCTGTGCCACTTATAGTCTGCACTGCCGTTGATCTGGCCGGGCTAAATTGCTTAGCGGGAATGGGAAACAACGGACTACTGACTACCGACCACGGACTACTGACTGCTGACTGTTGATCGCTGATTGCTCTTTGCTCATTGCCCCGCTCGCTCCATTGTATTTCTTGTCACTTGTCACTCGCCTGCGCAGCCGTAGCTCCGGCGGAGCAGCGAAGGCTCGTCACTTCAACGAAATCGCCCAAAGCATTTGCCGCTGAGACAGCGGCCTCTACAGTGAAGCTCTTATGGCGTACAAAGATGTTGCTCCGCCGAATGGCGAAAAAATTACCCGAACCGACCGGCTGAATGTGCCGGACCGGCCAATTATTCCGTTCATCCGCGGCGACGGGACCGGCCCCGACATTTGGGCGGCGAGCGAGCGCGTGTTCGACGCCGCGGTGGAGAAAGCGTTTGGCGGCAAAAAGAAAATCGCGTGGTTTGAAGTGTTCGCGGGACAGGCGGCCAAAGACAAATTCGATTCGTGGCTGCCGGAGGACACGGTCGAGGCGTTTCGCGAATATCTCGTCGGCATTAAAGGTCCGCTGACCACGCCGGTGGGCGGCGGCATTCGTTCGCTCAATGTCGCGCTCCGGCAACTTCTCGATCTTTTTGTCTGCTTGCGACCGGTCCAGTACTTCAAAGGCGTCCCCTCACCTGTCAAACATCCGGAAAAGGTCAACATGGTGATCTTCCGGGAAAACACGGAAGACATTTATGCCGGGATCGAATACGCCGCCGGCACTGCCGAGTCCCAGAAGATCCTCGATTTTTTCCAGAAAGAATTCCCAAAAGAATTCGACAAGATCCGGTTCGGCACCCGCGAAAAGGCGGCGGAGTTTTGGAAAAAAGTCGGAGCGCCGGAAAAAGACAACGTGATGGTCGGTCTCGGATTGAAACCGGTGAGCCGCTCCGGCAGTGTCCGTCTGATCCACAGCGCGCTCAGTTACGCGGTCCTCAATCGGCGCAAGAGCGTCACGCTCGTGCATAAGGGAAACATCATGAAGTTCACCGAGGGCGCTTTCCGAGATTGGGGCTACGAGGTCGCGAAAAGTTATTTCGGCGCGGAAGAGATCGATCCCGGCCAGCCGGGATGGTGCAAGATTCCGATGGGCAAACCGGGCGGCGGTATTGTGATCAAAGACGCGATTGCCGACATCACACTGCAACAGGTACTAACGCGTCCGGAAGACTTCGATGTGATCGCGACGCTAAACTTGAACGGCGATTATTTGAGCGACGCGCTGGCCGCGCAAGTGGGCGGGATTGGAATCGCGCCCGGCGGCAACATCAATTACATCACCGGTCACGCCGTGTTCGAAGCGACGCATGGCACCGCGCCGAAATATGCGAACCAGGACAAAGTGAATCCGGGCTCGGTGATTCTTTCCGGCGAAATGATGTTCCGTTACATGGGCTGGACCGAGGTTGCCGATTTGATCCTGAAAGGATTGAACGGCGCAATCGCGAGCAAACGCGTGACTTACGATTTTGCGCGGCTGATGGACGGCGCGACCGAGATCAAATGCAGCGAATTTGGGACGAATGTTATCGACCACATGTGAGGAGAATGACGAAACTCGAAGGAACGAAATCGGGAATTGGAGGGCGAAAGAGATATCCATCATGCAAGTCATGCTTTTGGCTTCGTCATTCCTTCGTCATTCGTCATTAGTGCTTCGTCATTTATAAATCTATGCGCACACTCTTTGCCTCATTTGTAATCTTCCTTGCAGCGATCGGCGCTCTCTCCGCCCAGAAGCGCAACATCACTGAAAAGGATCTCTGGGATTTTGTCTGGATCGGCGATCCGCAGGTTTCGCCTGATGGTTCGCGCGTGGCGTTTGTCCGCGTGACGGTGAACGAAAAGAAGGAAGGCTATAATACTTCGATCTGGTCGGTGCCGACCACCGGCGGCGAGGAGTCGCATCAACTGACCAAAGGCGATCACGATTCGACCCCGCGCTGGTCGCCGGACGGAAAGTTTTTACTCTTCATTCGCGCGACCGAGAAGGATGGAAAACCCGAACCGGCGCAATTGTCGATCTTGCCGATGTCGGGCGGGGATTCGTTTTCATTTACCGATCTGCCGAAAGGCGCGAGTAATCCGGTTTGGTCGCCGGACGGAAAGACAATTGCGTTCACGAGCGAAACGAATGCGGAGGACCTGGCCAAACAGGAAAAGAAAAAGAAGAAGGAAGAAGAATTAAAGAAAGCGCTCAGCTCGGTAACGCCCAGTGCGTCGCCGGAACCGTCAAAGAGTCCGGCCGAGAAAAATGCGTCAACGAAGAACGCCTCCAACGACGCCGCGAAAAAAGCGGAAGTCGAATCAGAACACGAGAGTGACGTGCGCGTGATTACGCGCGCAGTCTATCGCGAAGACAACGAAGGTTACACCGATCCAAAACATCCGGCGCACCTCTGGGCAATCCAGGCCCCGCGCAATGCGGATGAAAAAGTGCAGCCGAAACAAATGACATTCGGGCGCTTCGACGAAGGCAACGTGGTTTGGTCGAAAGATGGCGCGCAAATCTATTTTGTTTCGCTCCACGTCGACGAGCCCTACTACGAGAAGCCGAAGAGCGAACTTTATTCGATCGGCGCCAATGGCGGCAACGCAACGAAGATCAACACGATCGAGATGGACGTGGGCCAGTTGTCGCTCAGTCCGGATGGCAAACAACTCGCGTTTGTCGCGTCGGTCACGACCCCGGTGAATTCTTATACCCAGCCGGACCTGTGGATTGTCGATCTGACCCCGAATGCGAAGCCGCGAAATTTGACCGACAAATTCGATTTCGACATTGGCGATGGGCCATTCGGCGATAATGCGCCACCGCGCGCGGGCGGTCGAAGCGCTCCGATCTGGTCGCCGGATGGGCGCAGTTTGGTGGAAATTTACGGCAAACAAGGCAAAGCGATCCTGGCATCGTTCGATGTGACAACCGGCGCGGCCACCGATTTGGTCAATGGCAATCAGGCAATTTCCCGGCCTTGTGCGTCCCGTGATGGCTCCAAGATCGTTTACACAGTCTCAACCTCGACACGACTCGGTGACTTGTTTATTTTAGATCGGCAGTCCCCCAATGCGCAGCCGCAACAGTTGACCGACGTTAACAAGGAACTTTTCTCGAAACTGAACCTGACCGAGCCGGAAGAAATCTCTTACAAAAGTTTCGACGGCAAAATGATTCAGGCCTGGGTGCAGAAGCCGCCGGATTTTAATGCCGCAAAAAAATACCCGCTGATCCTTAACATTCACGGCGGACCGCACGCAGCTTACGGCTACATTTTCGAGCACGAGTTCCAATGGATGGCGGCGAAAGGTTACGTGGTGCTGTTTCCAAATCCGCGCGGAAGCACAACTTACGGCCAGGATTTCGGGAACGTAATTCAGTACCATTATCCCGGAGACGACTTCAAAGATTTGATGGCGGGCGTGGATGAAGTCGTGCGACGCGGTTATATCGACGAGAAAAAACTCGGCGTGACCGGCGGAAGCGGCGGTGGATTGCTGACGAATTGGGTCGTGGGTCATACGACGCGTTTCGCGGCGGCGGTTGCACAGCGTGATATTGCGAGCTGGGCACATTGGTGGTACACGGCGGACTTCACTTTGTTTCAACCGGCCTGGTTCAAAGGCCCCCCGTTCGACGAGGAGCAGGATTTTAAAGCGCGCTCGCCGATCACTTACATCAAGGAGGTAAAGACGCCGATGATGTTCATTTTGGGCGAGGCCGATTACCGCACCCCGCCGGGCGCGGGCGGCGAAGAAATGTTCCGCGCGCTTAAGTTTCGGAAAATTCCGACGGTGATGGTGCGGTTTCCGAACGAATCGCACGAGCTTTCGCGCTCCGGTCAGCCGTGGCATCGAGTCGAGCGTTTGCAAAATATTGTCGGCTGGTTCGACCATTGGCTGCTCGGCGTCGCCAAACCAGAGTACGAAGTGGCGCCGAAGGAAGAAGTTCCAATCAAGAAGGAGCCCGGCACGACGAGGCCGCCTGGCAAATGACCAAACCAAAATGTCGAATGACGAAGGAATTCCTAATTCCCACGGAGCAGACTCACCAACGCGAGCTGAATTATTTGGAATTCGTTATTGATTCGTCACTAGTCATTTGTCATTCGTCATTCTGATGGCCTCTTCATCTCTCTGGCAGCGATTCCAGCAATACCTTTTGCGTTACGACGATCTCGGTTTTTCGATCGATATCAGCCGGATGAAATTTCCGGACGATTTCTTCGACAAAATGCGGCCGAGGATCGACAAGGCGTTTACCGCCATGCGCGACCTGGAGGCGGGAGGAATCGCGAATCCGGACGAGAAAAGAATGGTCGGCCATTATTGGCTGCGCAAACCGGACCTGGCGCCCAATGCTGAATTGCGCGCCGACATCCAAAACACCAACGCGGCGATCAAAAAATTCGCAGCTGACATCCATTCTGGAAAAATCAAAGGCGGCCGCGGCGAAAAATTTCAGCACGTTCTCTCCATCGGGATTGGCGGATCGGCTCTCGGTCCGGAGTTCATCGCAGATGCGCTCGGGACGGCGGCGGATCCGATGGACATTTATTTTTTCGATAACACCGATCCGAATGGATTCGACCGGGTCTTCGATAAGATCGACAATCAACTCGCGCAAACGATCGTCGTCGTGATTTCGAAATCGGGTGGAACGAAAGAAACACGCAACGGAATGTTGGAAGCGGAAGCACGCTTCAAAGCCGCCGGATTGGATTTCGCAAAACATGCGGTCGCAATCACCGGCGTCGGCAGCGATCTCGACAAGCACGCAGAGAAAAATAAATGGCTCGCGCGTTTTCCGATGTGGGATTGGGTCGGGGGCCGCACTTCGGTGATGAGCGCGGTCGGTTTGGTGCCGATGGCGCTGGAAGGTTTCGAGATCGACAATTTCCTCGCCGGCGCTGCGGCAATGGACGAGCGGACACGAGCAAACGATTTCCGGCAAAACGCTGCGATGCTTCTGGCTCTGATGTGGTTTTATACCGGTAACGGTCGGGGCGAGAAAGATATGGTGGTGCTGCCGTACAAAGACCGGCTTTTACTCTTCAGTCGATACCTTCAGCAACTGGTGATGGAGTCGTTAGGCAAAGAGAAAGATCTGGACGGCAAAATTGTCAATCAGGGGATCGCCGTTTACGGAAACAAAGGATCGACCGACCAACACGCCTATGTGCAACAATTGCGCGATGGCGTTCTGAATTTTTTTGTCACGTTTATTGAGGTGGCGAAGGATCGGAAGGCATCGGCCGCTTTCCAAGTGGAAGATGGAGTCACCAGCGGCGATTACCTGCACGGCTTTCTTCGCGGCACTCGCGCGGCGCTTTACGAGAAAGGGCGCGAATCGATCACGGTCAGCATCCCCGACGCCAATGCATTTAATATTGGAGCGTTAATCGCGCTCTACGAACGCGCGGTCGGCTTTTACGGTTCGCTGGTTAACGTCAACGCTTACCATCAACCGGGCGTGGAAGCGGGAAAGAAGGCGGCGACGCGATTGCTCCAGTTGCAAAGCGAAGTGCGCGGAAAACTCTCTCCCGGCGCCGGAAAGACGGCGGAGGAAATTGCGCGGGCGATCGACGCCGATCCGGAGGACGTTTTTCACGTCCTGCAACACCTTGCGAGCAACGATTCGCGTGTGCAGATTGCGAAGAGTGAAGAGCCATCCGACGACAAATTCTCCCTGGCGGAATAGCTTTTGCTCGATGTCGCACTGAAGTATGTCGAAGTCTTCTCAACCGGGAAGAGAGCCGCCGACCGTAGCGTGGCCGGACGTGGTGAAGTTTGTCCGGCAACTCAGTCACGATATTCGAAACAATTTGAACGCCGTCGAGCTGCAATCGGCTTACCTGGCCGAGCTGGCTGAAGATCCGGAACTAAAGAATGAGGTCCAGCGTCTGCGCGAAATGATCTCAGCGGTTGGACGGAACCTGCAGGGATTGACTTCCGGGCTCAGTCAGGTCAATCCGACACCCATTTCTTATTCAGCGGCAGATTTCATCGAAGATTTCAAACGAAAACTGCCGAAGGAGTTTGTCGACAACGCGGCCAAAGTGACCTGGGATGTGCAGTTGAAGGCTGAAATGTTGGAAATCGATCCGCAACTGGTAGAACAAGCATTGCTCGAAATTTTCGCGAACGCCTTTCGACACGAGGGCAATGTGAAATCGATCACCGCGAAAGCTTACATTAACAAGGATCGTTTCGTGTTCGAGCTGCGCGAGCCAAAGGCGCGCTTTGAATTATCGACTGAAAATTGGGGACACGAACCGCTGCGCAAGGTCAGCCAGAGTCACTACGGGATTGGCCTCCATCGCGTGCGCTTGGTTGCAGAAGCACATGGCGGCGATTTTCGAGCGGATTACGATCGAACAACATCGACACTCGTGACTACCGTGACGCTTCCATCTTTCTCCGACGAAGAATCCTAAGCGCGATGAAAGAGAGGCGTCGAATTCTGATCATCGACGACGAGCGGCCGATTTTGCTCACACTCGAGGCGTTGCTCGGTCGTCACGGATTCGAAACTGAAACCGCCGCCACGGCCGCGGCTGGATTAAAGGCATTAAAAAATAAAACGGCGTCGCTCGTTCTGCTCGATCTGCAATTGCCGGACGCGGAAGGATTGCAAATGCTCGATCAGATCAAAACCGAGCGGCCGGAAACTCAGGTCATCATTCTGACTGCGCACGACACGCTGAACAACGCGATCGAATCGATCAAGCGCGGCGCATTTCATTTCATCAGCAAACCCTACGCGCCGGAGGAACTGCTTAGCCTCGTCGAAAAGGCGCTGGAAAAGCAATCGCTCCTTCGTGAAACGCAACAGCTCCGTGAGAAAACGGTAGAACTCGAAAAGCGCCTCGAAATCGCGGAAACGCGATTAACCCCAGTGTTCAAAAGCAAGTCGATGCAGGAGATCGAAGAGTTGATCAACGCGATGGCGCCATCGGAGGCCAATGTGTTAATCACCGGCGAAAGCGGCGTCGGCAAGGAAGTGATCGCTAATCTAATTCATCATCGCAGCCGTCGCTCGGAGAGGTCGATGGTGAAACTCAACTGTGCGGCGTTTCCGCAAACGATGATCGAGGGCGAGTTGTTCGGCTACGTCAAAGGCGCGTTCACCGGCGCGATGAACGATTTTCCGGGAATGATCTCAGAAGCAAACGAAAGCACGCTCTTTCTGGACGAGATCTCGGATATGCCAATAGACTTGCAGACGCGGTTCCTGCGCGTTTTGCAAGAGCGCGAGTTTCGGCCGCTGGGAAGCACTCGCGTATTAAAAGCGAATTTTCGCGTTATCGCCGCAACAAACCGGCCAATTGCACAAGCGTTAGCCGATAATCGGTTACGCTCCGATCTGTATTACCGGCTCAATACTTTCCAGATCGAAGTGCCGCCGTTGCGCGAGCGAAAGCAGGACATTCCCCCACTGGTCACGTTTTTCGTAAAACAATTCGCGCAACAACTTGGAAAATCGGAACCCGAGATTTCGCCGGAAGCGTTCCAAAAATTGCTCGATTATTCATGGCCGGGGAATGTGCGCGAATTACAAAACACAATGGAATACGCAGTGGTGCTGGCACGGCAAAACACGGTCACGGTGAAAGAATTGCCGGGAGAATTGCAATTGCCGGCGGCGTTGCAACACATCGAGCGCAGCATCGTTCCGCAGGGCGTGCAAAGTCTGGACGACATGGAACGAGTAACGATCCTGCAAGCGTTGGCACAGTGCCATGGAAACAAAAAGAAGGCGGCCGAGCTCCTCGGCATTCAGCGGCCAACGCTTTACAACAAACTCAAGCGTTACGCTATTCAGCTGTAAAAAAAGCTCCAAATCCCAAAACCCAAGCTCCAAAGAAACTCCAGTAACAAAAAGGTCAGAAAGGCACCGAACATTTGGGGATTGGAGATTGAAATTTCCCTGGATATTGGAGCTTGGAGCCTGGAGTTTTCGAAGTAATGGCGACCTCCCGACATCTTGAGAAAGTCCTGGCGCATGCTGAAGACCAGCTGACCGTCGCTGGGAAACAGCGGCCGACGGAAGTTCTCGCCGCCTACAAAAAATTTCTCAAACTAGAGGAACACCGGCTTCGTTTGAAACACCAGGCGGGCGGTGGCGGTCGCGAAATCTGCGCTCGCCGCGGCGAACTGGTCGACGTAATTGTGCGGCACATTTTTTCGGCCGCGGCCAACGCGGTCGGTCAGTCGAAAACTTCCCTGGCATTGATCGCGCTCGGCGGCTACGGACGCGGCGAGCTCAACCCATTTAGTGACATCGATGTGATGCTGCTTCACGGTGACAGTGCCGGCAAAATCTCTCCCTACGTCGAGGAGATGGCCGAGCAAATCCTCTATTTGCTGTGGGACATCGGATTCAAAGTCGGTCACTCGACCCGATCAGTAAAAGAGGCGTTGGCCCAGGCCAATCGCGACATGCTCACGAAAACGGCCATGCTCGAATCGCGTTTTCTGGACGGAGATCGCGAGCTGGCCGGCAACTTTCGCGATCAGTTCCGCGCAAAATGTGTAGCCGGTTCGGAACGCGAGTACGCCGAATTACGAATGCGCGATCAGGAAGCGCGCCACCGCAAGTTTGGAGACAGCGTCTACATGCAGGAACCAAATCTCAAGAGCGGCTGCGGTGGTCTGCGCGATTACCAAAATTTGCTCTGGATGTCGTATTTCAAAGAAGGCGCGCTGACTACGACGCACCTGGTCGGGAAAGATTGGCTGAGCGAATCGGACCAGCGCCGGATCGAGATCGCCTACGATTTCCTGCTCCGATTGCGGACGGACTTGCATTACCTCTCGAAGCGAGGGGCGGACATTCTTCATCTGAACTTGCAGGAGGAAACGGCGCGGCGGTTGCGCTATCGGGAAAAGAATGGCCAGCGCGCGAGCGAAGCGCTGATGCGCGATTATTACAAACATACGCGAAACATTTTCCGTGTGACCGAACGCATCACCGAGCAGTTTGCGAGCGGTTACGCGACC